>ERZ1090864.13-NODE-13-length-84285-cov-14.262377_pt1 | contig 84285 bp, 82 predicted proteins | sample MGYA00478479_ERZ1090864 | MGnify/ENA primary metagenome ERZ1090864 (study PRJEB33644, sample SAMEA5815743) | chicken gut metagenome | biome: Chicken; feature: Gastrointestinal Tract; material: Caecum | place: Ireland | collected 2019-01-01 | study: A study of the...
AATGACATATCTTATATCAGTTTTTTCAGTTTACACAAAACTTGAAACGGTCTCCTTCTTACAGCAGCTCCCCATGTGATGTGGCATCGCATGAGGAGCTGTATTATCCAATATTTTCGATCCTTAATATATTTTTACATACCAAATCCGTTACCTTAGGAGGAACACTTTCTCCTATTGTATCTCTAATCAATCCATCTCTCACTTGTTTCCCATTTAATTTGAAAGAATATGGATACTGGGAAATTGTTTGAATAACTATACCTTCCCACAACGATAAAACTCTTGTTTGTGATGGATGCACTTTATTATCCGAGCATGCATACTGAAAATTCTTCGTGAGTGTACTTGCGGGTTCATCCCAAGACATACGTTTATATGCACTTGTAAACCCCTTCATAATTCTTTTTTCACCACTTCCTTTTTCCTCAACATAGGGTCTTGGCAGTAAATGTCCGCATTTTTCACAATACAATGGTGTATCAGCATTAACCTTGTTGATCCCCTCTTTGTTATGCTTTGCACCATGAAGCATATTATCTTGAAATCCACACTCCGGATTAACACATTGATTGTTAAATGCCGTATTACCCTCAGGGGTATTGTCTAACCACCATAGCTTTTTCATATCAAGAACCGGAACTTTGTGAAGAGTATTATCCTTATCAATTTCCCTGCCTTTTTCCGCTCTTAACTCAGGTAATGAACCTATTGCCTCTCTTAATGTAATCCAAGCCCTTTCACCTTGTGTTGGCTGGGCAGAATGTGTTGCTGCAGGTATGAAAGTACCTTTTCTCCCAAAATGTTTTAATCCATTCGGTGTCCTTGACAATATTGTCAAAAGTCGGATTCTATGCTCTGGAACTCCATAGTCTGCACAATCTATAACTTCAGGTTCACCCACATAATTCTCACCAAGTTCTCGATGAATATAGTCTATGATATTGATTAATTCATCATTTTCATCGCATATTAAAGTATTTCCCATATTGGACACATTTTCAAAAATAACCCATTTAGGCTGCAAAGCTTTGATGATTTTAATTGCAGGAATGATCAAACGGTTGCGTTTATCATATTTAGGACGTAATCCCTTTCTGTAATCACTAAGCATCTTCCCCATTCCATTGGGAGACATCCCCTGGCAAGGTGGTGTTGCTAAAATCAAAAAAGGGGCATCGTGATAACGAGTCTGGTAATATTTGATTATATCATCCTGAAGATTCCATATATCACCGCAAAAACATTTTGTATCCGGATTGTTGTTTTTAAACAATTTCATTCTTTCTTCTAATAATTCGCATGCAATAACTGTTTTGATACCATTGGCATGCAAACCTAAATCGCCTATTCCTGATGATGAGAATAGACTAATTGCATTTAAATTATCCATATCAGCATTGCTCCTCATTGCCATTTATATTCTTTATTTCATCACGCACCTTCATAACCTCAATACTTATTTACTTACCTTCACACTCAAAAATTTTCCCTTTCAGCCCTTCATACATTTTTTCTGATATCGGCATATCCACTCCCAGACGCCTCCCTTCCCGGACAATATACCCGCTGAACGTATCCAGTTCTGCCGTCTTTCCCGCACGGATGTCTCTCTGAAGAGAACTTGTGGCTTCATCATCCAGTTCGTGATAAAACCTTTGGATGATCTTATCAATATGCTCTTGTTCTACCTTAATTCCTTTTGCAAGGGCAACCTGCCAGGCTTCCCGAACCAGTGATTCATATTCTTTTGCCTTTTTCAGATCGTTTCTTAGCTGCGCGGCAGTATTGTCATAGTACGCGGTCGCAACATTGAATGCGCAGTTTGTAATGTATTTCCTCCAGATCTCCACTTCGATATCCTGCGCCACAAAATGATCAATGTCCGCGGCAGAAAGGATAGCAGAGACTTCTTCTACTTTTTTCTTCTCATTCTCACTGGCGTTCATTATACCGATACGCAGATTCGCATATTGTCCCCGCTGTGTAATAGAATAATCATCGTTTGCAAATGCAACAATGTAGATCAGGGAATCCACTACTGTTCCTTTCTTAAGTGCCATTCGTATCCTCTCGCCGGGATCAACGCCGTTCATAACCGAAATGATCACCGTATTGTCTGTCACTGCATGAGCCATATCCCGGCACACTTCCTCCAGGGAATAATTCTTTACACAGACAAAAATATAATCCTGCTCATCCAATTCACTGACCTCGACCACGCTTTCAGGCTTCACAGCAATTTCTCCCTTATAGTCACTGTGAAGTATCAGCCCATCCTCAAGGATAGCGTCTTTCCTTTTTCCCCTGGCCACCAGTGTCAGGTGGGAACAAGACCTGGCCAGCATTGCCGCCAGATATCCGCCCACGCCGCCTATACCGACAACTGCGATCTTTTTTTCCTTACAAATATCAAATTTCATTTTATTTTCTCCTTTGCAATCTGAAAAAATCTTCTGTCACCTTACTTTACCTCGACCCGCTCAATTCCCGCGTCAGCAAGAGCCGTCCGTGCTCCCGCCGATACCGCCGCAGATCAGTACAATTATCCTATCTATCATTATCCTTATCCGTGTGATAATGTCAATACCTGTTCAAATGAATCCCCTTCGTATCCCTCCGCAAGCACTGTATCGCGCCTTATTTTGAATAAAAACTTCTCAGAAGTCTAAACTCATGTAAGTCCGATTTTTTTCTCTCCCACATCTCCCCGATTTATTGACAAACAATAAGGTAACTGATAATATTCTCAGATAAGTCATATCAATTAAGAAGCGATAAACACTGTTGAAAAAGGAGATTGAACATGACGGAAAAGGAAATTAAGAGTCTTGTTGGCAGACAGAGAAAATATTTTCAGACCGGGGCCACACTTCCGGTCGGCACGCGGATCAGCGCGCTCCGCAGACTCTATAACGCCATTTCCAAACACAAGAAAGAAATCAGCGGCGCCCTCCGGAAAGATCTTGGAAAGAGCGCTTTCGAAAGTTATATGTGTGAGACCGGTATGGTCCTGGAGGAACTCAGCTACATGCTGAGACATACCCCACGGCTTGCCCGGGAAAAAAGATTTCGGACTCCTTTGGCTCAGTTTCATTCCAAAAGCTTCCGAAAACCATCGCCTTACGGCGTAACGCTGATCATGAGTCCCTGGAATTATCCTTTCATGCTGACCCTCTCTCCTCTGACAGACGCGCTGGCAGCAGGAAATACCGCAGTGGTGAAGCCCAGCGCCTATTCTCCCCACACCAGCAACGTCATTCTCCACATCCTTTCAGAGTGTTTCGAACCTCAGTATGTAGCGGTAGTAACAGGCGGACGAGCAGAAAATACATGTCTTCTGGGGGAGCATTTTGACTATATCTTCTTCACCGGAAGCCAGTCCGTGGGAAAAGAAGTCATGCGAAACGCCGCGGAACACCTTACGCCCATCACTCTGGAACTGGGCGGAAAAAGCCCCTGCATTGTGGATCAGACCGCAGATCTCAAGCTTGCGGCAAAACGCATTGTCTTCGGGAAATATCTGAACTGCGGGCAGACCTGCGTCGCGCCGGACTACATTTACTGCCACCACTCTGTCAAGGACAAGCTGGTAAACGAGATAACAGAGCAGATCCAGAAACAGTACGGCAGACATCCACTCAACAATCCTGATTACGGAAAAATCATTAACGAAAAACATTTTGATCGGATTCTGGGATTGATCGACAAAAAGAAACTCGCTTACGGCGGAAGCTATGACCGTGAGACGCTCCGCATCGAGCCTGCCGTCCTGGACAATGTGATTTTTTCCGATGCCGTCATGCAGGAAGAGATCTTCGGTCCCATTATGCCAATCCTGACATACGACAGCCTGGACGAAGCGATACGCACTGTCAACAACATGCCCCGTCCCCTGGCGCTTTACTTCTTCACCTCGGACAAAGCAGCAGCAAAAAAAGTCACCTCACGCTGCGGTTTCGGCGGAGGATGCATCAACGACACCATCATCCACCTTGCCACCACAGAAATGGGCTTCGGCGGCTTCGGTGAAAGTGGCATGGGCGCTTACCATGGGAAGGTCGGTTTTGATACATTCTCCCACTATAAGAGTATCGTAGATAAGAAGACGTGGATCGATCTTCCGATGCGGTATCAGCCATATCGGAAGATAAATGAGAAAATGGTGAAGTTTTTTCTGAAATAGAAATCTTGGTCACGGCAATAAATCCTGATCACGGCAATATTAGTGCCGGCCGGAAGTTCAAAAAATCTCCGGACACCAACATATAGCTGATTCCATGAAACATTCCCCGGATACTGTCGCCAAAGCGGCTCTCTCCATGGCAGTGAGAATATACAACAGCGGAAACGCCATATTCTTCCGCAATGTCCGTAAACGGAGAGGTCTCTTCCAGTATATTCGTGGGCGGGTAGTGCAGGAACATGATGAACTTCCGGTATCCTGCCTCTGACGCCTGACGAAAAGATTCCCGCAGTCGTGCCATCTCTCTGTCTACCAGCTTCTCCGCCTGTTCTTCTTTCTTTTCATCCCAGCCGGTAATATTCCCCCATCGGTCCAGATAGAAAGTACCTTCAAAAGTATATCCTTTCGTCCCCACCAGTGCATGATCCTTATATACCGCAAAATTATCCTGCAGGAAGAACAGCCTGTCCCTGTATTCTCCATTCAAACGCTCTGTCTTCTTGGCATCCCAGAACATGTCATGGTTTCCCCGGAGAAGGATCTTTCGTCCCGGCAGCCGCTCGATGAATGCAAGATCTTCTCTGCACTCGGGCAGCTTTTTTCCCCAGGAATGGTCTCCGGTGAGCACCAGAGTATCCTCCGGTCTCACGATCCGGTTCACATATTTCTCAATCTTTCGCTCGTGGCGCTTCCACACGCTTCCAAAAATGTCCATGGACTTGTCAGTCTGGAAGCTGAGGTGGAGGTCACCCAGTGCGTAAAGTGCCATAACTGTGCGCCCCTTTCATCCTTTCAAAGAAATCAATCCAGCTTTTAATGCACTTTAAAAGCTTTACAATCCAGTATATTTTTCCTTACTCCCTAATGCTTTCTCAACTGGATATTTTTTATTATTCAGTATGATTTTTTCATGGACAATTTCATCCAGATCCAGTCCACAGACATCAGCCATGAGAATGCAATAATTTACTACATCTGCAAGCTCTTCTTTGATCTTATCCATCTTTTTCTCACACTTTACATCTTCGGCACTCCATTGAAAAACTTCTAGTAATTCTGCTGCTTCCAAACTAATGGAAATTGCCAGATCTTTTGGATTATGAAACTGTTTCCACTCTCTAATATGTATAAATATGTCCCTCGTATCCCTCTGGTCATGAGAACATAATATATATTCCGTATATATTCTTTTAGCTCCTCGTATCCTGCGGTATTTTTCCCATATCGATCATAATAGTTTTCTGGTCGTATTATAATTTTATGTTTGTCTGTATCGAATCCAATCTCATTCCCAAGAATGATAAAACCGTAGTTCAAATCATACCCCTGGATAGAGTGGATGCAGCCCACCTCATTGATCGCCCCTACAGAATGAACCCAGCCCTCTGTACAGTGATTCCATTGTTTCTTCACCCCTTGGATTTCAATATCATAAACTTTTTTATCATTTTTACTGATCCAATCCCAGGCATCTCCGGCTGCCATTCTTACAAGCTGTACCTCTTTCTCCTTTTGATACATCAATTCATTGAACCTTTTAAAATCAGTAATGATCTTCAATTCATAATCAGGAAAAACCTTCTTTTCTTTTACGTTTCCCGACAATATACTTTTCACTTCCCACTTTCGGGCATGCCATTTACAACAACTATTTGATCCTCTTCCCGCTTTAACAAAATACTGATTTCTTCCACGGCTGCTCTTTGGTCATTATTGAGTTCCTTATAGGGTGAGTATTTAAATAGGTCAGAGTTTTCCAATTCCTCCAATGAATGTTTTACTAATTTTCTACGCTGAAGACTTCTCCAAAGTATTTGAAATTTTTCATCATATTCTTTTTTCCCATAGTATTCTTTATCTGCCATTCCGGCATTTTTATTGCGTACTTCATAAAGTTTATCTGCTACAATGTACTGAATAAGCTTTGACTCATAATCAAGCGTAACTGACTGATTAAATTTTGAACAATAAATAAAATGCACTTTATCGAAAATTCTTTTCTCAGAAGAATTATGATGCTGAGACATTGGATTTTTTACATGATTTGATTCTCCAATATAAGCTTGTCTTCCATTTTCTAATATGTAAAGCATAGGCCAATTAGTCAGACAGCTCTCATTTCCATATGTTTGATTTTTAAAATCTCCTTCTGTAATTTTAAACATATTAGTCTTTCCTCTCCTCATCATTTTTGAAATAAATCCCCTCACACCCGGACTTTCTCGAACCGATATTTCTGCCTGATATCCGGATACTTTTCCCCATCCACCTCGCTCATGAACATGCCATATGGTCTTGCGCAGACTTTGAACGGAGCATAGAGCGCCTGGTAGATGACCAGCCGCTCCCCGGTTTCCGTGTGCCGGGCAAATGCAAGCACTTTATACAGGTATTCTGAAGTGTCTGGAGATACCCATTCTCGCTTAAAATGCTGCACGATATCGCCCACACAGATATCCAGGTGCGGATTTTCTCCCTGTACGTCCTTTTCCCGCTGAAACTCCGGCATCATTTCTGGTTCCGTCTCTGTATCCAGTTCCTGGTATTCGTCTTTATCCAGGGAAATCGGCACGCCGGATTTCCCGGTAACATGAACACCTCCATACCATGTTCCCTGGATTTCAAAAACATCTCCGATCCCATATTCTGAACTATACTCATCATTTTTCTTTATGATCCTGACTCTGCGCATCCAGTCACACCTCTCATTTCAAGAATCCTTTCTGAAATTATTCCAGAAAATATTTCAAAAATCGTTTCAAAAATTTTTTATGAAATTGTTTCAGGAAAGAAGCGCTTTCACCATCGCTGCATCAAATGTCACGGACTTTACATGGTCTACTTCGATCTGATACAGCGCATTTGCCGCAATATGTTCCGCCGCCTGCTCCAGATCACGGATCCCGCTTGTATCCCTGTGCAGATCAATGACCGCATCCAGGCCATCCGGCGCCAGAGTGCATTCATTCTCCTGCATGCCGATCCGTTTCAACACCTTCGGAAGCGCATATTTAGAGAAAATGACCTTCTTCTCTTCCGCTGTGTAATCCGGGATCTCAATTACAGCAAACCTGGACATAAGGGGGGCGCTGATCTGATCCTTATCATTGGCAGTGGCAATGGGATACACGCCCACCGTGGGGATCATACACTCTATGTAATTGTCAGTAAAGCCAAGATTGTCCAGCAGTGTCAGGAGGACGTCCGCCGGATTGCCGTTTCCCTTTCCCGCAGCCGCCTTATCCAGCTCATTGATGATGAATACCAGATTGGACTCTCCAGCCATGGAAAATGCCTCCATGATAATGCCCGGCTTTGCGTTTGCATAGATCCGGGAACTTCCGGTCAACTGCTCCGGGTCGTTGATGGAGCTCATGTCCAGCGTGGTCCACGGCAGCTTCAGTATCCTTGCCACCGCGTAGGCAATCTGAGACTTTCCGGTGCCGGCAGGACCGATAAGAAGAAGTCCATAGGCCGGCAGAGTATGGGTGCGGTTGATCTGGATAATGGTCTCGATGATCCTCTGTTTCACCTGCTCCATTCCGTATAGTTCCTCATCAAGGATCCGGCGCGCCTCATCAGGATCCACCGGAGGGAAATAATTTCCTTTCCACTGGATATTCATCATAATGGACAGGGCGCGCTGGGCGTGCCGGCGCTCCTCCGCGGACACTTCGTGAGAGCGGGCCACCGCAAGGTTTCTTCTTGCCCAGAGACGGATATTGTCCGGAAGAGTCCTTCCTGCGCAGGTCATGAAATCCGTAATGCTCTGGATGCTGGTCAGCTTCATGCTGTCCCCGGTCTCTTCTTCATCCTCATCCGGGATTTCCTCAGATGGAGCATCGCTGGAAAGAAGCCTCTCGATCATAAACTGGAGGAATCCGTCCTCCGCGGAGAGCTTCACTCCCCCGCCGAAAGCGATCTCCCGGATCTTATACACGGCATACTCGCCATCCTGTGCCGCTCCGGAGAGACGCACATTGATATGATTCTCTCCCATCCATTTTAAAAGGCTTACGAACCGGGCGTCAATCCGCAGGATATCCGCGCTGACTGTGCCATCCTCACCCTGGAATTCAAAGGCAGTCCGTTTCACCGGATTCGTAAAGACTCCGCTGGAATGATGCTTCAGCTCTCCGGCGCCGTTATCCAGAACAAGAATCGGATCCTCAGCAGACGCCAGAGATTCATTTGTATAAAAGACCGTATAAGTGCATACCGGCTCATTGGAACCCTTCGGTGAATTGTTAAAATCATAAACTGGCATAATACTACTCCTTCGTATCTTATTCGGTAAATTTCTCCTCTAGTTTATCATAAAATGACCGAGCTACAAAGCAATTATCTAAAACAGGCTCATCTGCTCATATTCCGCTCCTTTCTCCAGCAGGATCGGCGTTTTACGCAGAAAATGTTCCGTCACTCCGTTGTCCATTACCCAGTCCTCAATTTCACTTTGTTCCAAAATCAGCGGCATCCTGTCGTGGACCGGACGTACGGAAGCATTTGCCTCCGTGGTGAGTATCACAAACCGGTCCTGTCCCTCAAAACAGTCATAGCATCCCGCCATGAACATGATTCTGGAATCCGGCCGCTCAAAGGAGAACTTCTCCTTTGACTTATTCCATTCCCAGAATCCTTTTGCCGGGACCACACATCGTCTGTGCAGTACGCACTCCCGGAAACTGCGCCGTTCCACAGCCGTTTCCGCCCTTGCGTTGATCAGCAGCCCTTTTCCGTCAAACCGCGGAAATCCCCATATCATCCGCCCCATATCCAGATGTCGGTCCCTGCCCATTATCACAATGCCATTCTGGGACGGAAAGACAGCCGCGATTCCGGCTGCCGATCCATGGGATGAACTCTGATCCGGCTTTCTCCTCAGCCTTTCATCCAGTCTCTCCACCAGACGTTTGATCTCCCCTGCTGTTTCATCATCCACATAATAGCGTCCGCACATTGTCTTCTCTGTTTTCCTCCCGCTTTTATTTGTCTCGTTCCTGCTATTCTTCCCCATATCAGAGGAACTGTTTCTTATGAGCCTGTGGCTCACGACCCATTTTCCCAGCTTAGCTTCCAACAGTTTTCCTCCGCATAATAGTAAAGACGGAAAAGATATTCCTGCCCCTGAGCCACAGTGCTGCACCGGTACTCATGGATGGGGATACCGCAGTAATATTTCTTCTCCCGGGCCTGCACACGGATCTGACCGATACTGTGGATCATTCCCTCTTCGTCCTGATATTTGATCATTTTAGGCATGGCCGTTCCTGTGCTTGTAAACCACACTCCGCAGGCAATTTCTCGAAGATTATTTCTCTTCAGTTTTCCTTCGTCCGGCTTCCGGGCATTTGTCCCAATCCCCATGTTCATTTCCGCTCACCTCTGTACTGTCTGAATCTGTACGCCATAACTGCTATGACACCCTGATCTTCTTGTAATCCACCGACCGCTTCTCCCGGGAAATCCCCCCGCTCATATGGTCGATGGGGCTTTCGATAAATGCCGCCCGCTTCACGGAATCAATGCCAAACCTTCTTCGGATCCGGTCCACAGCAGCGTCCCTTTGCTCCAGTTTTTCATAATCTGTATCGTCAAACATGTCTATCTGTCTCATGTCAGCCCCATCCCGGATGCGGCTCGTATGGATCCCAAGATGCCGGATCGGAGCGCCGTCCCACAGCTCCTCAAAGAGCCGGCAGGCATACTTATGGATCTCGGAAGTAATATCCGTTGCATTTCTCAAGGTCATCTGATGGCTCGTGTAACGAAAGTCAGCAGACTTGATCCCCACTGCGATCACTTCCGCCCTCACCTTCGCCTCCCGCAGTCTGGTCCCAACTGTCTCTGCCAGCGCCAGAAGGACCAGCTTTGCAGCTGGCGCGTCCGTCACGTCAAAAGCGATCGTAGTCGAATTTCCATAGCCTTTGTTTGCGGGCGGTTCCGACTGAACGACTGAGACATCCTTTCCGTTGGCAAATGCCCATATCACTTCACCATGTTTTTTAAAATGGGCTTTCAGGAGCGCCGGGTCTGCACACGCCAGATTTCCAATGGTCTGGATGCCAAGATTTAAAAGCTTTTTCGTTGTTGCCCTGCCCACAAAGAACAGATTGCTGATAGGAAGTCCCCACATTTTTTCCTGTATTTCATTTTTCCACAGCGTATGGACTTTATCCGGTTTCTGAAAATCAGATGCCATCTTTGCCAGCACCTTATTTTCTGAAATCCCGATGTTGACTGTAAATCCCAGGGCATCACGGATTTCATCTTTGATCAGTGCTGCCGCGCTTTTCGGGTCACCCCATAACTCTTCTGTTCCGCTCATATCCACAAATGCCTCATCCACAGAATACTGCTCCACATCCGGCGAATATTTCCGCACAATATCCATAAATGCTTCCGAGCACTTCTCATACAGATCATAATTAGGCGGAACCAGGATCAGCTCCGGACATTTGCGCAGCGCCTCCACGATCGTCTCCCCTGTCTGGATGCCATATCGCTTTGCCGGGACCGACTTTGCCAGAATGATCCCATGCCGCAGCGCCGCGTCCCCGCCCACAGCGGAGACCTCTTCCCGCAGATCCGTGTGTCCGCCAAGGTGGTGCAGCCGGTACACTGCCTCCCAGCTTAAGTATGCTGAATTGACATCAATGTGAAATATCACGCTTTTCCTCTTTCCCAAACTTATGTTCGCCTCCCTGCATCTATTATCAGGGAACAAATGTTTGATGGTCAAGAGGATATTTTTTCCATCTCTATTGATTGATTTTTAAAACCATAAAAATATCTGCTTCATGATTCTCATCTCTTACTATACTGCCCTGCTATTTCCTTATAATACAATAGTGTCGATTCCGGCCCCATTCCACCAAGGATTCCTAATTTTTTCATGTCTATTTCCCCCAATATGATATAACCTATTCTCTCGTAACTAACTCAGCCGCCATAATATATTCTTTCTCATTTTCATCCACTGTTTTGAATCCTGATTTCTCATACATCTTCACAGCATAATTAGCTTTCTGCACAGACAGTGACACTTTTTTATAGCTCTGCTGTCTCAGAAGATCAAGCATTTTCATCATAAGCTGTGAGCCGATTCCCTGTCCTCTGTATTCGTTATACAATGAAACAGCACAGGACGGAGTCTCATCATCCACATGCCCATAATCATCCATGATCCGCGTCCAGACAGAACCGACCACCCTGCCCCCCGAGCTCAGCGACCAGGCAGTTATCGCCCTTACGCATGCCAAAATCATCCGTATACACCCGCAGCTCCGGACGTTCTACAATATCTCTCGGAGGAGCCTCCACTCTTTCCGGCACAAAGACCGCTTCATAGAGAAAATCCTTCAGCAGACCAATCTCACTTTTGCGGATATCTTTCTTTTCATTCTCAGCATCAATGATCCCTTCATGAATTCCGATCAATTCCCGGATCTGACGGAGTTTCATATGGTTTATCATAACATGCCGCCAGGAATCTTTCTATCCTGACAGACAATAAAAGAGTTCGATTTTCATTTTCATGCAGAAACAGGCAGGATATTCTCCCTTTTACCGGGTGAAATCTTTGTATCCCTGAACTTAGATCCATGCAGGCAGCGAACCGTAGTAACCCTCTGCATAAAACATAATCAGCGCAATGTGCAGGTGATCCCACTCAGTTTGTTTCACAAAACTCAATTTTTTTATTTTCGATAATCAGTAAAACGCAAAAGACTGCTTCTGTGACAATCATAAATATTGCTATGGCAATGGCCGAACTATATATGCCAAGCAGCAATACAACAACTGGTATTATGACAGAAAATGTATAATAGCTTTTTGATCGATACAACCAGCCATAGGGTAAAAGATGCGCCCCAAAAATCATAGCGTAAACCATCAGCATTTTCTCAGGTATCGCCGCATATATCCACATTGCAATAAGTATATAAAGCAGTTGATTGAGAGAAAATAACAGACCTAATACTGACAATGGGTTTCCTTTATTTTGAAAATCTATCTTCAAAATATGGGAAAATAAATACGCCAAAAGAACCAGTGGTGCTGAACAGCAAAAAGTAAACAGGTTTTTCGTCATAATAGGCAGCGCGGAAAGATGGATGATCAGGACTGCCATCCAAACAAAGACAGAAGCCATGATAAAATGTAAGCCTCGTTTTTGTTTCCTGATACTGTCTATTTGCAACTCCTGCAATTCAAAAATGGATTCTTTTCTGTTTTTCATCTTTCCCTGCTCCTTTTTTCCTGATATTTCCGCAATGCCTGTGTGTAGATTTCCCCCTGCTTTTTGCTGTAATTATGATATATAGCAATACATATAAAATATAAAACCAGAATGAGCACTACAAACAAAAGCCATTGAATGGCTGTTCCACCAGCAGAGAAAAAACCAAGCCAATAAAACCCTAAGCACTCATATAGACTGATCGTCATCATAAAGAGCGTTAATCGCTTTATAAATCTCCATTTTATTATCAGGAAACCAGAAAAAAACAAATTAAAAATAAAAACTCCGCCAATAATCCAGAAAACCATTTTGATCAAACCTTCTGTTGAAATCGTTGGATTGCCACAAATATAATTATACGCTAACACAAGGATCAGAAACCATGTAGTACAAAAAGCCACTCCATTTCTCATCCATACAAAAAACCGGATAATATCTCCTTTACGCTCTCTCATAAGCACCTCCTATGTTGACAACATATCACGGATCACTTTTACATACTTTCTGGATATGTATAGTTGTTCTCCGTTAGACATCGTTGCTAAAATCGTGCGGTTTAACTCGGGTTTTAATGATCTGATCTTATTTATGTTTACGATCTGAGATTTTGAAATCCTTACAAAGTCTTTATCCGAAAGAGAAACTTCCAATTCATACAGCCTCTGTTTTATTTCCATCACATCATCTTCGGTGTATAAAAAAGTACGATTGTCCACTGAATCAAAATACAGAATGTCCGATGAATTGACAAAGAACATCTTGTTATCTTTTTTTGCATATAGTTTTTTATCAAACAGTTCAATATGATTTTTTAATCGCTTAATCTCATCATCAATTTTTTTGCACTTTATGACTATCTGCAAAGTGCTTTTTATATCTTCCACAATCTTAATATCCATCTGACACCTCCGATTACAATTATACGCATTTAAAGCACTTTCTCAATCGTTCTGCATTAAGACGTACATTTTCCATAACTAAGAAGCCGTTCTCCAACAGAAAAGCGGCTGAGATTTATCCCTGCCGCCTCCGAAAAGCAAGAGATTTTTTATAAAAAAGCTTTCGCTTCTTCCACACAAAAATGGGAGAAAGGATGACCTGACTGCCTTCCCTTCTCCCATTTTTCTCCTATACTCCGGTTGTTTAACTGATCTGCCACCTGACATGACTTCCCTCTTCATCCTTTCTCACGATGAGCTGATCCTCGATCTCCTGTTTCAGCTCCGTCACATGAGAGATGATGCCGATCAGTCTGGAGCCCCCTGCCATATCCTGGAGCACCCGGACCGCCTTATCCTGGGAGTGCTCATCCAGCGAGCCGAAGCCTTCGTCTATGAACATCATGTCCAGGTTGACAGACGCCGCGCTCTCCTGTATCTGATCCGCCATGCCAAGCGCCAGGCACAGCGCCGCCATAAATGACTCTCCGCCGGAGAGGGTGCGGACTTCCCGCTCCTTTCCGGTCACTGTGGAATAGACCATCAAGTCCAGTCCCCGGTTCTTTCCCTTTCCTGCCTTATCACTGTCAAACATCCGCAGTTCGAACTGTCCTGCCGACATCTCCTCAAATCGTCGGTTCGCCGCATAGAGTATCCGCTCCAGATAACAGCGCTGGACATACGTCTCGATATCCATCCGGCCGCCGGTCACATTTCCCGATAGCAGATTGTAAAGATCATCCAGCCTCCTGTGCTCTTCCATGATCTTTCCCCTCTCTTCCATAACCGGTTTCAGGGAATCATACACCGCTGCATTTGCCTTGTAATATGCCCTTGCATCTTCTAAGCGTATCTGAGCGCCCTTCATTTCTTTCTCCGCCGTCTCTGCCGCGTTCTTCAATTCATCCGGCACAGGGCGGTCCTGACTGCCGATCGCTGCTTTTGCAGTATCTCGTCTGCTCACGGCGGCAGCTTTTCGCTGATGCCAGATATCTGTCTTCTCCTGGAGCGCGGCCGCGTCCCCCCGGGTATACTTTTCTGTCAGTTCTTTCCATTCCGTCTCTGAAATCTCCTTTGCATCCATGCTCTTCTCATAGTCGTCTTTTCTGAGACCGCATTCCGCGTCCTGGATCGGAATCTCTGACTTGTAACGGCTGATCAGCGTATCTGCCTGTGTCCTGGCTGACTTTGCCTGCTGTTCCTTTAATCCTGCGGCCTGGGAAATAGTTTCTGCATTCCTTCGCCCTTCCCCGGCCTTTGCCAGGGCTGTCTCTGCTTCCGCCTCGCTCTGATAATCCCGGGAGGCTTCCAGATGCTCAAGTTCTGCCTGCTTTGAGGCAAATGCGGTCTTCGCCTCAACTGCTTTCTGAGACGACTGTTCCGCCGCCGTCTTCATCTCTGCCTTTTTCTCATCGATTCCCTGCAGAAATCCGCGGAGCTTCTTCAAGGTTTCTAATTCCTCTGTCAGACGGTCACCATCCCGGCGGAGCGACTCTTTCCATGCCCCCAGCTTTTCTTCTGCCTGTCCCAGCGTCTTGATTTCTGTGTGGGAAGGCAGATTCTCGCTCAGCTTCTGACGCAGTCTGCGGAGTTCCTCCGCGAGGCTGTTCTCTTTTTCTTCCAGAAACGCTGATGCTGACTGAGCGGCTAAGGCTGCCTTTTCCTGTCTCTCTCTCAGATGTCCCACTTCTCTCTCCGCTGCATCCAGGGCCTCCCTGCTAAGATCCTGATGCTCCTCCCGGATCTCACAGGGGTTAGGATGCTCCACAGAACCGCACACCGGACATGGCTTCCCCGGCCGGAGCTGTTCTCTGGCGATCAGCCCTGCCTGCTCATTGAGGAAAGTCCTTCTCATTATCTCGTATTCCTGATTCCTGGTCTCGTATATGCTGCTCGCCACGGCAAAAGCCTGTTTCGCCTGATGTGCTGTATTTCTCTGAGCCTGAGTCTCTTTTGCAGCGGTTTTTGCCGCTGTGATATCCCTTCCGATTTCATCCGCTTTCGCGCATTCTGTCTGCCATCGCTCCCACAGGATTTCAGCCTCACGAAGACCTTCCGCTCGGCTGCGCCACTGGCGCTCACTTTCCTCCAGTTCCCGCAGTTTTTTCTGTGCATCCTGCGCTTCCTGCTCTGTACGCCGGCACTCCGCCTGGGCGGAGTCAGTCTGTTCTCTCACCTGCCGGATCCTGCTGAAGACTTCCATGGACTTCTGCACCCGCTCGGATATTTGCGTAAAGTTCTGGATTTCCCGACTGAGGCGCTCCTTTGCCTCCTCCGCTTCTCTCCCAGCCTCTTCGCACTCCTCGATAAGAGCGGGCAGCGCTGCCTCCTGCTCCGCAAGGCTTTTCCTCATATTCTCCGCCGTTTGCACAGCATCTGTATACCTTTGAAAAACCGCCTGGATCTCATACGCTCCGCTGATCTTCCGTATGCGTTCTTCCATCTTTCGGATTTCATCCTCCCCGGAAGCACATCCTGCCAGTTCCTGTTCCGCCTGTTCCAGCTCATCGAAACGTTTTAAAAGCTGTACCCCGGCGGTATAGCTATCCCTCTTTTCCAGATAAATGCATTCCGCCTTGTCATATTCCTGCTTAGCATGGTCACAGCGTTCTTTTAAAATACCGCAGAGATGCCCCAGCTCTCCCAGCAGCCGTTCCATATCCACCACGGAAAGCCGGTCCGAGGATGCGATACGTTTCTTTAATCCAATAAGTTCCTCCGCCTGCTCATAGTCTTCCGGCACATCCACATGGGAGACTTCGGTCTGGCACACTGTACGGATCTGCGCCATTTCCTGCTGTTTTCCCTTTCTCCGCTTTCCCAGCTCTTCCACGATCCTGGCATAAAGCTCTGTATGAAACAGTTTTCGGAAGATCACTTTCTTATCGTCTGATTTTGCCCGCAGAAGTTCCATAAACTCTCCCTGAGCGATCATGGCGACCTGCATGAACTGACTCTTTGTCAGTCCCACGATCTCTTCCAGCTTCCTGTCCGTCTCTTTCTGAGGATACTCGGAGCCATCAGGCATAGTAAGCGCCACGCTCTCACTCTCTTCCGTCACTCCGGTCCCACGCTTCCGGAGACGGACATGCCTTGGCACCCGTCGGACTGTATATTCTTTCCTGCCATCACCTGACGCTTCTGAGAAGACCAGCTCCACAAAGGGTTCCACCCCGGGATCCACATACTGGCTCTGTAATTCAGTGCCGTTCTTCTTATTAACTCCTGAGCTTGCCTCTCCATAAAGGGCGAACACTATGGCGTCAAATATAGTCGTCTTTCCTGCCCCGGTATCCCCGGTGATCAGGAAAAGATTCTGATTTGTCTGTTCAAAATCAATGACCGTCCGTTTTCCATAGGAACCGAACCCCTGCATGGTCAGTCTGAGAGGTCTCATTCCGGCATCACCTCCTGAACGGTATTGATCACATCCCGGAGAAGTTCTTTTTCCTCATCGTCTGTCTCATTTAAAAACGCACAGCACAACTCAAAAGGATCCAGCTCCTCACCGGCGACATGTCCTCTCGCATAGTCCGTCCTGCGCAGCGCCTCCCGACGGATTTCAAGAAGATTTGGAAATGCGCTGCGGATCTTATCCTGCATGTCAAAGACATCCAGGTCCACCTTGTCGGTCAATATCACGGTCACATAATCCCCGCATCCCTCTCTCAGCACTTCTTTCAGATCTCCCCGAATCACGCGGACCTGCCTGAGAGGTTCCAGGGGAAGGATAGTTGTCTTCCTGTCGCCCTTTTCACCCAGCTCGACCATGATGATACCCTTCTGCTGTCCTGCCTCACTGACAGAGCATGCCAGGGGCGTACCGCAGTAACGGAAGAATTCGCTTCCCACTTTCATAGGCTTATGTATATGTCCCAGCGCCGCATAGTCAAACCGCTCCAGAATATCCGCCGATACCTGGTCAATATTCCCAACGGTCCGCATCTCCGAGTCCATCCTCTCCACATCCTCCGCGTCCGTCCCGGATGGGAGATAAAACTGGTGGCTGACGATCACATTTCTCTGGGAAATATCGACTTCCTCGCGCCCGATCAGGCGGCGCAGCGCCTCGTTATAGGACAGGTTATTGCCGTTCTCGTCCACCCCAGTGAGCTGTTTGACCATGGACGGCCTGACAAAAGGAAGCAGATAGAAATTGACAGGGCCGAATCCATCCTCCAAAACCACCTTTTCCATCTGCTCCCCTTCCGTTTTCGGCGGCTGGCCGATCATATAGACATTCTGGCGGGAGAGCACGCTCCGGAAGCAGTTGATCCTTGGTCCGCTGTCATGATTTCCCGCAATCAACATCACCGTTGTGTCCGGCAGGGCAGAATTCAGCCCTGCGATAAAACGGTCGAACACTTCCACTGCCTCAGCGGACGGCACTGCCTTATCATAGATGTCTCCTGATATGACCACTGCCTGCGGCTGTTCCCGGACAGCAATATCTGTAATCTGCCGTAAAATATATTCCTGATCTTCCCGAAAATCCCGGTTAAAGAGCTTCAGTCCGATGTGCAGGTCTGAAAGATGAAAGAACTTCATCTGAACGTCCCCCTTTTTTGTCTATAAATTAAACATATGGCACAGTAAATGATCCCGCTGATTTCTTTGAAAAATCATATCACACTAAGATATGGTACTGCAATATTAAAAACTCTGTGTACCCGCCTCTTATTTTCCCCTCATTCTTCTTCCCGCCGCTGCATACACCACTCCCGCCAGCGGCATCGTCACCATCAGCACCGGGTAGAACCACCCGATATCCAGCCCTCCGTACAATGCCCCGCCGATCATCGGTCCCAGCGTCATCCCCAGATCAAGACCGATATAATATGTGCTGTTCGCAAGGCCTCTCTTTTCCTTTCCTGCCAGCAGGATGGCCGTGGACTGGCACACAGAGCTCATGATCCCATATCCTCCCGCCAGGAAACACGATGCCAGCAGCATAACAGCATTGTTCTCCATTATGGCCAGGAACAGGATTGCCAGAAACTCACTCAGGGCGCTTGTCAGCAGAAAAACGTGAAAGGGCAGTTTGTCAAACAGCCTGCGAAGCGACAGGCGCAGGACGATCAGCACAACCGCGTACGCAGGGAAGAACAGGCTCACTGATACATGAAGCCCCCTCGCCTCCGCATAAGTGACAAGAAAAGACTGGGTCGCACAGTATGGGATCGCGAATAGCATGATGATAAGAGCGATGGGGATCACTTTGACATCGATCAGCTCCAGCCTTTTCCTCTGCCCGCTAACAGCATGACCTGCACTGACTCTGGCTTTTTTTGTATCAGCATGGCAGTTTTTCCCGGTGCTTGCATCATCCTTTCCTTCCGGCTCCCAGGTCTCCGGCTCTCCCTTATTGCCGGTAAACTGTATGACAACAATGATGGCTGCCGAGAATACGAGTGCAATGACGAATGACACCCGATAACCGAATGTCTGATAAACGCTCACGCCGATTGCGGGCGCAACAGCCATGGCAAGGGCATTCATCGTACCGTATACGCCCATTCCTGAACCGATCTTGTCCTTGGGCAGCATATTGGACATCCAAGTCGCCATACATACCGAGCAGCATGCAAATCCGAATCCGTTGATGATACGCGCGATAACGACGACCACTTCATTTGGCGCGAAAACGTAGCCGACACATGCCGCTGTCATGAAAACCGCTCCTATAAATGACAGTTTATATTTGCTGATCCTGTCTGCCAGATTTCCCGCGATGGGACGGCAGAGCAGGGATACGAGATTCATCAGTCCTCCCACCAGCCCCATCAGCCCGGCAGATGCACCTATACTCTCCGTAAACCCGGTGATCAGCGGCGTCACCAGCATCGGGCTGGCCATATAGAAAAAGGTGGCTGCCAGCACAAGCATCATGTCTTTCGAATATACTTTCCGTCCCATAAACGATCGTGCTCCCTCCTTTTTGATCCGATTCATGACCGCAAGCTTTTATTTTATTGTTCATACTTTTTCTTCTTTCTAAACATTTTCTTCCACAATGATACCTCTGACAAATCGAAATACAAGAAGATTCTCCCTGAACCCTCTTTAAAATATCCGGCAATCTGTTTATAATAGTGTTCTGTACGAAAGGAGTTATCAGACCATGCAGTATACATCCCCTCATTATTACAAAAAGTTCAGATGCATCGCCGGAGCATGTCCCGACACCTGCTGTGCTGGTTGGCAGATCCAGATCGATCCCGCTTCTCTCAATAAATACAGGAAAATAAAAGGGTCTTTGGGAAACCGCCTCAAAAATGAGATCAACTGGAAGGACGGCTGTTTCCGCCAGTATAACGGACGTTGTGCATTCCTGAATGATGCGGATCTCTGTGATCTCTATCTGGAAGGCGGCGGTGGGACCTTCTGCCGTACCTGCCGTACTTACCCAAGACATATTGAGGAGTTCGAGGGCCTTCGTGAAATTTCACTTTCCCTTTCCTGCCCGACTGCCGCAGAGCTGATCCTGAACGGTAAAGAGCCGGTCCGTTTCCTGCATACAGAAGACCAGAAAGAGGATATCCCATATGAGGATTTTGACTTTTTCCTGTTCACCAAACTGGAGGATGCCCGCAGTCTTATCCTGCGCATCCTTCAGGACCGTTCCCATCCCATCGGGCTCAGGACAGCGGTCTGTCTTGCGCTGGCCCATGATCTCCAGCAGCGGATCGACCGAAACGCGCTCTTCGAAGCGGACAGCCTGCTTAAAAGATATTCTGCTCCCGGCGTATGGTCCTGGTTTGGATCAAGGCTCACATTACTGGAACAGGAGGAAGGCCGTTCAGAGAGGAAGCGCAGGACAGAGAACGCTCTCTTTTCCATATTTGACCGCCTTGAAGTCCTGCGTCATGACTGGAATCCATATCTTGACAGCGCCCGGAAAACATTAAAAAACGCCCCTGCTCTCCCGGAGGAGCCGGAACGTTCTTTTTCCGGGCTGTTTACCGATACTATGGCAGAACAGCTCCTTGTGTATTTTGTGTTTACATATTTCTGCGGCGCGGTCTACAATGGAGATGCGTATGGAAAAATGAAATTCTCATTCGCTGGCATGTTCCTCATCCGTGAGCTTGTGCGGGCGGAATGGCTCCGCGATCCGGACATCACAAGTGAAACGATCCTTCGCACAGCCTGCCGGTACGCCCGGGAAGTGGAGCACTCGGACAGGAACAAATTTCTCATGGAACAACTCCTTGATGATGAAGAACGTTTCGGATTGGAAGATCTGTTTTCTCTTCTCTAGACCGCTCCTTATGCTGTTCCGCATACTGCCGGTGCTTCCATACTGTCTCCGCTTTCATATTGTCGCCGCTTCCATATTTCCCTGCGCACTGTCCTGGGCTGTACGGACCTCTATACGCCCTCTGGCTATACAGTCCGTGTCGTCCACTTGGAGCAGTCCCACACCTCATGTACGATATCCCGGTAGAACCCCGGTTCATGGCAGATAAGGAGCAGAGTGCCGCGGTACTCATCGAGCGCCTGTTTCAGCGCTTCTTTGGCATCCGCATCCAGATGGTTGGTAGGTTCGTCCAGCATCAGTACATTCGTCTCTTTGTTGAGCAGCTTACACAGCCGCACTTTTGCCTGCTCTCCACCGCTTAAGACCCGCACCTGGCTCTCGATATGCTTGGTCGTGAGCCCACATTTTGCAAGGGCGGAGCGTACTTCATACTGCGTAAACGAAGGAAACTCATTCCAGATTTCCTCGATACAGGTCGAAGTATTCTTCCCATCTCCCTCCTGCTCAAAATATCCTACCGAGATATTCTGTCCCAGCTCACATGTTCCTTTCAATGGTTTTACAAGACCAAGAATACTGCGGATGAGCGTGGTCTTTCCGATGCCGTTCGCTCCGGTCAGGGCGATCTTCTGTCCGCGCTCCAGAGACAGGTTCAGGGGACTTGACAGGGGCTCTTCATAGCCAATGACAAAATCCTTTGTCTCAAAAATATATTTCCCCGGTGTCTGGCCTGTCTTAAAATGGAATTCCGGCTTGGGACGCTCTGCCGCAAGCTCGATCACGTCCATCTTGTCCAGCTTCTTCTGTCTGGACATTGCCATATTTCTCGTGGAGACACGAGCCTTGTTCCTCGCGACGAAATCCTTAAGCTGGCTGATCTCCTGCTGCTGTCTCTTATAAGCCGCTTCCAGCTGGGCCTTCTTCACCTCATACACTCTCTGGAAATCATCATAATTTCCCACATACCGATCCAGGCTCTGATTCTCCATGTGATAGATGATATTCACCACGTCATTGAGAAATGGGATATCGTGGGAGATCAGGACAAAGGCGTTCTCATACTCTGTCAGATAGCGCTTCAGCCAGCTGATATGCTCTTCATCCAGATAGTTCGTAGGCTCATCAAGGAGAAGGATATCCGGTTTCTCCAAGAGCAGCTTTCCGAGGAGGATGCGGGTGCGCTGTCCGCCGCTTAAGTCCGTTACATCCCGGTCCAGTCCAAGCTCCAGAAGCCCCAGCGCCCGGGAGACCTCCTCCACCTTTGCGTCGATCACATAGAAATCATGCATGGTCAGGGTGTCCTGGATAGTCCCAAGTTCCTCCATCATCGTCTCCATCTCTTCCGGATCTGCGCCGCCCAGCCGGTCGCAGATCATATTCATTTTTTCTTCCAGCTCAAACAGCCAGGAGAATGCCGATTTCAGAGCATCGCGTACTGTCATCCCTTTCTCCAGCGCCGCGTGCTGATCCAGATATCCCACGCGGACATTTTTCGCCCATTCGATCTTTCCGGCATCCGGCTCCGTCTTTCCGGTCACGATCTTAAAGAAAGTCGATTTTCCTTCACCGTTCGCCCCTACCAGGCCGATATGCTCACCCCGCAGGAGGCGGAAGGACACATCTTCAAAGATTGCCCGGTCTCCAAACCCATGCGACAGGTGTTCCACATTTAATATACTCATTTTAAAAATAATCTCCTTTGTGGATTTCCGGGATCATTCCTCCGGATTTCTCCCCCGAAGCCTCAGGTAGTAGAAACTCAGTTTCTCCACCAGCACGGTGAGATACCGCAGAACCGGCTCCGTAGCAATGGCAAACACAACGAACAGCATCACACATTCCATGGTCATACCTGTGATCCCGAACAGATCCTTAAGGAAGATGCTGCAGAACAAAAGTCCCGCGATACATCCGCCCAGTATCCCTACACGGATCTTATTCATTGGGGCGCTGATCTTATACAGGATCATGAACCCGACGATCGCCAACAGCATAGTCGCCGCTGTGGAAATATCTTTTGAATGTACCCCGAACGTGCGCCCGAAGATCACCAGGGCGCCCACCGCCAGGGCGTCCGTCAGAGCAGCCGGGAGCGCCTTTAGAAATACATTGGTAAGGAAATATCCTTTGATGATATTCTTGTTCGGTTCCAGCGCAAGGAAAAACGCCGGCACTCCGATGGTAAACATACTGATGAGCGAGATCTGGGACGGCTCCAGCGGATAGGTAAACATAAACACCACGGAGATCAGGCTCAGAAGGAAGGAGAAAATATTTTTCACAAGGAACAGGCTCGCCGAACGCTGGATGTTGTTGACGACTCTTCTTCCTTCCAGTACCACCTGAGGCATACAGGAGAAATCCGACTCCAGCAGTACAAGCTGGGACGCCTGAGCCGCCGCATCGCTTCCCGATGCCATGGCGATGCTGCAGTCCGCGTCTTTGAGGGCAAGCACGTCATTGACGCCGTCGCCGGTCATTGCCACTGTGTGACCTGCCTCTTTCAGGATACGGACAAATTTCCTCTTCTGGTTTGGCGTAACACGCCCGAAGACCGTCTTTTGCAGGACTGCCTTGCGAAGTTCCTCCTCCGTCTCCAGCACAGAAGCATCCGCATATTGATCCGCGTTTCTGATACCTGCCTGTTTTGCCACATTGGATACAGTCACCGGATTGTCTCCGGAAATGACTTTGACCTCTACGCCCTGCTCTGCAAAGTATTCAAAAGTCTCTTTCGCAGCCTCACGGATCGGATTTGCAAGGAGCACGAATGCCAGCGGTGTGATGCCATAGTTCAGCGGCTTACCGTCGATCTTTCCGCCATATGTGCCGAACACGAGGACACGGGCCCCTGTGGAGGCATGCTCCGTGATCTCCGCCGCATAATTCCCATATTTCTCTTTCAGGACAAACTCAGGCGCTCCCAGCACATAAGCGCCCTCCTTAAATGTGACGCTGCTGTATTTCGTCGCAGAGGAAAATCCGGTCTTCGATATAACTTCCTTTCCTGACGCTGTTGTAAAATATTCTTTTATCGCTGCCATGGTGATATTGTCCTTTGTCATGGCGGCGGCAAAGTCACCGATCAATGTGCGCAGCGGTTCCATTTTCTCTTTGTCATACTTGTCTGTTTCTATCACGTCCTGGACCTTCATCGCATTTTCCGTGATCGTTCCGGTCTTGTCCACGCACAGCACATCTACACGCGCCAGAGTCTCGATGCATTTCATGTCGTGCAGGAGCACCTTTTTCTGTGCGAGACGGACCGCGCTCACCGCAAGGGCTACACTCGCCAGAAGGTAGAGTCCCTCAGGGATCATGCCGATGACTGCAGCGATCATGGAGGTCACGCTGTCGCGGAATCCATCGTGCTGGATAAAAAACGCCTGGGAGAACAGCACGAGCCCGATCGGGATGATCGCGATACCCACCCATTTTACCAGCTTGTCAAGAGAGCGGATCATTTCCGACTGCTCTCCCTCCTGCATTTCCTTTGCCTGGAGCGTGAGCTTGGAAATATAGGAATCCTCTCCCACTTTGTCAAGCCTCGCATGGCACTGCCCGGACACGATAAAGCTTCCGGACATCAGCTTGTCCCCTCTGTGCTTTGTGATCTCATCCGCTTCCCCGGTAAGGAGAGACTCATTCACCTGCACTTCACCTGCGGAGACCACAGCGTCTGCACAGACTTGGTTTCCCGCCTTGAATATCACGATGTCGTCAAGCACCAGATCCTCCGCATCGATCATGGACCGTTTTCCATCCCGGACCACAGCCGCATGCGGAGCATTCAGCATGGTCAGCTTATCCAGCACCTGCTTGGCCCGGATCTCCTGTACGATACCGATCAGCGTGTTTGCGACAATGACAGGGAGAAAGGTCAGGTCGCGAAAGGATCCCACCAGGCACAGCAGAACAGCCAGTACCACGAAGATCAGGTTGAAATATGTAAACACATTCTCATGTATGATCTCTTTTGTCGTCTTTGAAGGCGGTTCCACGGACCGGTTGACCCAGCCGTGCAGACGGTGTTCCTGCACCTGCCTGCTGGTCAGTCCTGTTCTGTAATCCGGATTATACCGTGTTGTCGGTATCCTTCTGTTCCTTCTCTGTTCCCTCTCTTCTTTTTGGTGTACTTTTCTTCCAGCCATCTCTGCCAAACCCCTTTTTCTTTCTGTATCAGCTGATCATCAGTTGTTTTCTTCCTCAATATACTCCTGCCGGCTCAGTATATTCATAAATTCTTCCCCGGTGATCGTCTCTTTCTCGTAGAGATATTTCGCCAGCTCATGTAGTTTGCCGATATTGTCTTTCAAGAGCTGTATTGCTTTATCATAAGATCGCTTCACTGTGTCCACGACCATTTCGTCAATCTCTGCCGCTGTCTCCGGAGAACAGCTCAGACTGCTGTCCCCGCCCAGATACGGATTGGACTGTGTCTCCAGCGCCACCATGCCAAACTTGTCGCTCATGCCATATCTGGTGATCATGGCGCGGGTCAGCTTTGTCGCCTGCTCAATATCATTTGACGCCCCGGTGGTGATCGAGTGGAAGATCAGCTCCTCCGCACACCGTCCTCCGGTCAGCGTCGAGATCTTATTCTCCAGCTCTTCTTTCGACATCAGATTTTTCTCATCTTCCTCCACCTGCATGGTGTATCCAAGCGCCCCTGATGTACGCGGAATGATGGTGATCTTTGTCACAGGCGCGGAATTTGTCTGGAGCGCGGCCACAAGGGCATGGCCGATCTCATGGTAGGATACGATGAGTTTTTCTTTATTGGAAAGCACACGGTTTTTCTTCTGATATCCCGCGATGACAGTCTCAATACTCTCTTCTAAGTCCGCCTGTGTAACGTACTTCCGGTTTTCCCTTACCGCTCTGAGCGCCGCTTCATTTACCATGTTGGCAAGCTCCGCGCCGGAAGCGCCGGAAGCTGCCCTTGCAATGGCGTTAAAGTCTACATTGTCGCTCAGGCGCACTTTGCGCGCATGTACTTTCAGGATTTCTTCCCTGCCCTTCAGGTCCGGAAGCTCTACCGGGATCCTCCGGTCAAATCTTCCCGGACGGAGGAGCGCCGGGTCCAGGCTGTCCGGGCGGTTGGTCGCTGCCAGGATGACAACGCCCTTGGACGCGTCAAATCCATCCATCTCCGTCAGAAGCTGGTTTAAGGTCTGCTCGCGCTCATCGTTTCCTGAGAAGCCCTGTCCGTCCCTTTTCTTTCCGATCGTGTCGATCTCATCGATGAAGACAATACAAGGCGCTTTCTCATTCGCCTGTTTGAAAAGATCGCGCACCTTGGAAGCGCCCATGCCCACGAACATTTCTACGAACTCAGAACCTGAGATCGAGAAGAAAGGCACATGCGCCTCGCCTGCCACTGCCTTGGCCAGGAGGGTCTTACCGGTTCCCGGAGGTCCCACCAGCAGCGCGCCCTTCGGGCACACAGCGCCGATCTCCTGGTACTTCTGCGGATTGTGGAGGAAATCAACGATCTCTGTCAGCAGCTCCTTCGCCTCATCCTCTCCCGCCACGTCGTCAAATGTGATCCCTGTTGTAGACTGCACATAGACTTTGGCATTGCTCTTTCCAAACTGCATGAACGGATTGCCTCCGCCACCGCCGCCCATTTTCTTCATCATCTGTTTTGCCAGGAGCTGTCCCAGTCCCCAGAAGATCAGGAGCGGCAGGACCCAGCTCAGCAGAAAGCTCATGATCGGATTCATGGGTTCCTGAGCCACTCTGCCAAACTCACACCCGGCTTCGTCAAGGCGGTTTACCAGATCCGGATCTTCAAATGTCGTGGTCTCGTAGTAGTTCGGATCATCATTTTTATCTGTAAAATAGATGGAATCCCCATCCAGCTCAACCGTGGCGACTTTCTTTTCCTCCACCATATTGAGGAAAGTCCCATAATCCACTTTCGTGATATTCTGCCCCGTAATATTCGGAACAAGAAGGAAATTGAGCAGGACAAGGACTACGACCGCGATCATATAATAAAAGATCAGCGGTTTCTTTGGTTTCTGAACTTGTTTCATATGCGTCCTCCTTTGTCATCTCAGATGTTCTCTGTCTGCGCCCTCTCTCATACCAGTTCAGCGCCGGCATACAAAGGGAGCGGCGTGCTCCCCCCATACACTGACGCTGTTCATCATCTGTTATTTCCTCTATCTGATTCCTTATTTATCCTTCTTCAGTGCCATACGAACGGCTTTCATGATCTGGATGATCGGTATATTCACCGCTGCCAGACCGTATACCGTAAAGAGCTGTCCAAGAGTCAGCGTCTGCACCTTAAAGATATTGTGGAGTCCCGGGATCATGACAACACTTGTGATCAGCACGATCCCCAGCACAAATGCTCCGATCAGCCATTTATTGTCAACTACCTTTCTCGTAAATACGACCGGACGGTCAGACTTACAGTTGAATCCGTGGAACAGCCTTGCGGAACACAGTGTCGCAAATGCCATTGTCATTCCCAGCAGTTCATTTCCTCCCTGGTATCCGATCATAAATGCGATCATCGTTGTCACTGCGATGGAGAGTCCTTCTGTTCCGATCTTGATAAGAAAATCCTTTGTCAGGATGGACTCATTCATCGGTCTCGGCTTCTCTTTCATCACATCTTTCGAACCTGGCTCCAGCCCCAGCGCGATGGCCGGAAGACTGTCTGTCAGCAGGTTGATAAAGAGCAGATGCACCGGCGCGAAGGGAACCGGCAGCGCCATGATGGACGCATACAGGACCGCCAGGATAGCGCCGAAGTTGCCGGACAGGAGGAACTGGATCGCGCTCTTGATATTCCGGTAAATATTCCTTCCGTTTTCCACCGCCTTCACGATCGTCGCAAAGTTATCGTCCGTGAGGACCATAGCCGCAGCGTCCTTGGATACCTCGCTTCCGGTAATACCCATAGCAACGCCGATATCCGCCTGCTTCAGCGCCGGGGCGTCGTTGACGCCGTCGCCTGTCATGGATACGATATTCCCCTTCTCCTGCCATGCGCGCACGATGCGGATCTTATGCTCCGGTGACACACGGGCATACACGGAGATGCCTTCTACAAAATCCTTAAGCTCTTCGTCTGACATCTTGTCGATCTCAGCTCCCTCGCATGCCTCCGATTCATTTTCCAGGATACCGATCCTCTTTGCGATCGCCGCAGCGGTCACCTTGTGGTCTCCTGTGATCATGATCGGACGGATGCCTGCGCTCTTACATTCCGCAACAGCAGCCCTGGACTCTTCCCTCGGCGGATCCATCATAGCGATCAGTCCGAGGAAGATGAGGTTGTATTCATCGTCAAGCTCCAGTTCCAGCTCATCGGACACAATTTTGTATGCAAATGCCAGGACGCGCAGGCCCTGTCTTGAAAACGCCTGGTTCTGAGCCTCGATATTCTGTCTGTCCCTCGCTGTCATCGGACGGACCTCGGAACCGATCTGGATCTGATCCATCCGGTCTAAGAGGACATCCACCGCGCCTTTTACGATCATGGTCGGAATCCCTTCCATGGTGTGTTTTGTTGACATCAGTTTTCTGTCGCTGTCAAACGGATTCTCGCTCTCCCGGGGATATTTTGCCCGTACTGACTCCGGATCAAGCCCGAGACGGCTTCCCAGATTGATCAGGGCTGTCTCGGTGGGATCTCCTATCTCCACGCCATCAGCATTCTTGGAGTCATTGCAGAGCATACTTCCGATGAGCAGCCTGCTCTGGGACGGATCATTCAGGTCGATGTCCTCCGCCTTGATACAGACCTCATCCACATAATAGTCTTCCACTGTCATCTTATTCTGTGTCAGTGTTCCTGTCTTATCCGAACAGATGACCGACACGCTCCCCAGTCCTTCCACAGCCTGGAGCTTTCTCATGATCGCATGCTCTCTTGCCATCTTCTGTGTGCCAAAGGAAAGGACGATCGTAACGATAGAGCTGAGCGCTTCCGGGATCGCTGCCACAGCGAGAGCCACCGCAAAGAGGAAGGCGTCTCCGATATTGTCGCCGCGGAAAATGCTGACGCCAAAGAGGATCGCGCAGAACACCAGGATCAGGATAGACAGCTTCTGCCCAAACTGATCCAGATTGACCTGGAGCGGCGTCCTCTTCTCTGACGTCGTTTTTAAAAGGCTGGCGATCTTGCCCACCTCTGTATCCATTCCGATCCCGGTCACGATAAAGGAGCCCCTTCCGTATGTGACGAAACTTCCGGAATAGACCATATTCAGACGGTCTCCCAGAGGAACTTCATCCTCCCGGATCGCATCGATGTTTTTCTCAACTCCAAGGCTCTCTCCGGTCAGCGCGCTCTCGTCCACCTTCAGGCTCGCGCATTCTATCAGACGTCCGTCCGCCGGGATATAGTCTCCGGCGTCCAGCATCACGATATCACCCACCGTAACCTCTGATGATGGGATCTGCACCACGCTCCCATTCCTGAGCACCTTTGCCTCCGGTCCGGAAAGCTTCTTAAGGCTGGCGAGAGACTGCTCTGCCTTAACTGTCTGCACAGTCCCCAGGATGGCATTCATGGTGATCACGATCAAAATGACCAGCGCGCTCTCGATATGTCCCATAAAACCGGATGCAATGGCGGCAATAATAAGGATAATGACAAGAAAATCCTTATACTGCTCCAGGAAGATCTGAAGGATCGTTTTCTTCTTGCCTTCCACCAGTTCATTCGGTCCGTACTTCTCCTGGTTCGCCCTGACCTGTTCTTCCGTGAGGGGCTCAGTGGATCCGTTGATCTCCTTCATCGTCTCCTCACCGGATAATTGATAATAGTCTTTCATGTAATCCTCCTCTTCATGCGATGTGAAATAAAAAGTGAGACTCCTATTGCACACCGTTGTTATGTAATGCAATAAAAGTCTCACTGTTTAATCGCGATACGGATGAAATGATCATCGTACTGACGTCATCGCAAACGCCTGAATCAAGCGCCAGTTACTCCCTTTTACCAAAATATAATATAATAGAATTTTCCGGCACTGTCAACGCTTTTTACTCTTTTTTCACAAATGAGGATTTACACGATCCCCTGTGCTGTCATCGCCTCAACAACTTTCTCAAATCCCGCGATATTCGCGCCTACCACATAATTACCCTTGAAGCCGTATTTCTCAGCCGCGTCAGCCATATTGTGGCAGATATTTACCATGATATCCTGAAGCTTTGCGTCCACTTCCTCGAAGGTCCAGCTCAGGCGCTCGCTGTTCTGGGACATCTCAAGCGCAGATGTGGCAACACCGCCTGCATTTGCGGCCTTTCCGGGAGCGAACAGAACGCCGTTCTGCAGAAGATACTCAGTAGCTTCCATTGTTGTCGGCATGTTCGCGCCCTCCGCGACTGCGATGCATCCGTTTTCAACGAGAAGCTTCGCGTCTTCAAGGTGGAGCTCGTTCTGTGTCGCACACGGAAGCGCGATATCAACTTTCACGGACCATACGCCTCTTCCCTCATGATACTCGGAATTCGGACGGTATTTCTTGTATTCTGTCAGTCTTGCGCGTTTTACTTCCTTGATCTCCTTGAGGGCTGCGACGTCAATTCCTTCCGAATCATATACCCATCCGTTAGAATCACTCACTGTCACAACTTTAGCGCCAAGCTGATGAGCCTTCTCTGTCGCGTAGATCGCAACATTTCCCGAACCGGAAACCGCAACTGTCTTACCCGCGATATCCTGTCCGTTCAGCTTCAGCATCTCCTCTGTCAGATACAAAAGACCATATCCTGTTGCCTCTGTACGGACAAGCGAACCGCCGTAGCTTAAGCCCTTGCCCGTCAGCACACCCTCGTACAGGCCGCGGATCCTCTTGTACTGACCGAACATGTATCCGATCTCTCTTGCGCCAGTCCCGATGTCACCTGCCGGAACGTCTGTGTCAGCGCCGATATATTTGCAGAGCTCTGTCATAAAGCTCTGGCAGAATGCCATAACTTCCCTGTCCGATTTGCCCTTCGGATCAAAGTCAGATCCACCTTTTCCTCCGCCGATCGGAAGGCCTGTCAGTGAATTTTTGAAGATCTGCTCAAATCCAAGGAATTTGATGATACCAAGGTTCACGGACGGATGAAGACGAAGTCCTCCCTTGTACGGTCCGATCGCACTGTTGAACTGCACGCGGTATCCTGTGTTTACATGTACCTGTCCATTGTCATCCACCCACGGAACGCGGAACTTAAACTGTCTCTCAGGCTCTGTCAGTCTCTCAAGAAGAGCTTCTTTGCGGAATTTCTCTTCATTCGCCTCGATCACGACACGAAGAGATTCCAGGACTTCTTTTACTGCCTGATGGAATTCCGGCTCTGCCGGGTTTTTCTTTACGACCAGATCGATCACTTCATCAACATATGACATCTTAATCTACCTCCTGAAATAAATATAGCAGCACACCAGATGCGCCTGTCTTACTGGCATTCTTTGCCTACGCGTTTATTTTAAAAGGAATATGAATGAATGTCAACGAAAAGTTTCATTATTTTACAGTTTTAACGCTTTATTTTGATAAATTTGCAGGAAACATTCCGGTCATGCTGCAGAATAATCTGTCGGAAGGGGAAGCGGTTCTCTCGATAAAATTCGTTCTCTGCCATACGAAAAGCAGGATGCCGTCTCCAGCATCCTGCTTAAAGTGCACATACTATTAATTATATTTACGTTTTCTAGCAGCTTCAGATTTTTTCTTACGTCTTACGCTTGGCTTCTCGTAGTGTTCCCTTTTGCGGATCTCCTGCTGAATGCCAGCTTTAGCACAGTTTCTTTTGAATCTGCGTAAAGCGCTGTCTAACGTCTCGTTTTCTTTAACGATTACATTTGACATAGTCTCACACCTAACCTCCCCTCCAGCCTTGTATTGTGCATAATACGACTGATCGGGTATTTTTATTGCACTAACAAAGATTATATCATATTTTTTTGTTCCGTCAACTATTTTCCTCAGAAAAACTTATAAAACACGAGAAAATAAGGTATTTTTTCTCAAAATGCACATCCGCGCAGTCAGTTGCTGAGCTGTCCCTCCAGCACTTCCGCTGCTTTCCTCAGGGCATCCGGAATGCCTGACGGATCCTTGCCGCCTGCCTGGGCCATGTTCGGGCGGCCGCCGCCGCCACCGCCGACACATCCTGCGATGCCTTTTACCAGGTTGCCCGCGTGCGCGCCCTTTTTCATTGCTCCGTCTGTTGCAGTTGCCATGAGGCTGACCTTCCCATCATTTCCGGAAGCGAGTACGACCACACCGTCGCCCAGCTTCTCCCTGAGCTGGTCTCCCAGGTCGCGCAGTCCGTTCATATCAACGCCGTCAATCTGTGCCGCAAGGAGCTTTACGCCTTTTACTTCCTTTACCTGATCCATCACATCGCCGGCAGCCTCCTGAGCCATTTTGCTCTTCATGCTCTCGATCTCGCTGTGGAGGGATTTGTTCTCCGCCATCATGTGGCTGATCTTGTCTCCAAGATTGTCCGGTGTTGTTTTCAGCAGATGGGCAGCGCTCTTTAATTTCTCTTCCATGTCCGCGTAATATCTCATCAGACCGTCAGAAGTAAGCGCCTCGATCCTGCGCACGCCCGCGGCCACGCCGGTCTCGGAAATGATCTTAAACGCCATGATCTCCGATGTATTCTTCACATGAGTACCGCCGCAGAATTCAATAGAAAAACCGCTCATATTGACTACGCGCACGATATCACCGTACTTTTCTCCGAATAATGCCTGTGCCCCGGTCTTTTTCGCCTCTTCTATCGGCATGTTCTTCACGATGACCGGAAGACCGTTCGAGATCTGCTCGTTCACGATATCTTCTACTTTTCTGAGTTCATCCGCTGTCACCGCGGAGAAGTGCGTAAAGTCAAAACGCAGCCTGTCTTCATTTACGCTGGATCCCGCCTGCTCGACATGAGTGCCGAGAACTGTGCGGAGCGCCTTCTGAAGCAGGTGGGTCGCGCTGTGGTTTCTCGCGGAAAGTGCACGTTTCTTTGCGTCCACTTCAAGAGACACCTTGTCTCCTGCTTTGATCATGCCTTTTGTCATAACTCCCACATGGCCGATCTTTCCTCCCAGCAGTTTGACCGTGTCTTCCACCCTGAATTCACCCTCGGCAGTGCGGATATATCCGGTGTCAGCCTCCTGACCGCCGCTGGTCGCGTAGAATGGAGTTTCGTTTACAAATACAGTGCCCCGCTGTCCTTCTGAGAGCGCCTCCGCGAGCTCTTCTTCTGTGGTGAGCACCGTTACGCCGGATTCCCATGTCAGATTGTCATATCCGACAAATGTGCTTGTCACGCTGGGATCGATGGACTCGTATACCGTCACGTCAGCTCCCATGTAGTTCGTCACTTCCCGGGCATTTCTCGCGGTCGTCCTCTGCACCTCCATGGACGCTTTAAAGCCTTCCTCGTCCGCGTCCATTCCCTTTTCTTCCAGTATCTCCTTCGTCAGATCCAGAGGAAATCCATAAGTGTCATACAGACGGAACGCGTCATCTCCGTTTAATGTCTTCTCACCTTTCGCTTCCATGTCCGCTATCATATCAGAAAGGATGCCGAGCCCCTGATCGATGGTCTTGTTAAACTGCTCTTCTTCTTTTGTGATCACCTTGAGGATAAACTCTTTCTTTTCCTCCAGTTCCGGATATCCGTCTTTTGAGCCTTTTATCACAGTCTGCGCCAGCTCCGGGAGGAATCCTTTGTGGATGCCCAGCAGTCTGCCGTGGCGGCAGGCGCGTCTCAAAAGACGGCGCAGCACATAGCCTCTTCCCTCATTGGACGGCATAATGCCATCGGAGATCATGAAGGTCACGGAGCGGATATGATCCGTGATCACACGGATGGAAACATCATTGTTATACTCTTTTCCATACTCTTTTCCCGAAAGCCGGCATACATGGTCGCGGAGCGCTTTGATCGTGTCCACGTCAAAAATAGAATCCACATCCTGGACAACAGACGCCAGCCGCTCCAGTCCCATTCCTGTATCGATGTTTTTCTGCTCCAGCTCTGTGTAGTGACCGTTTCCGTCATTGTCGAACTGAGTGAACACATCGTTCCAGATCTCCATGTACCGGTCGCAGTCACACCCCACCGTACAGTCCGGTTTCCCGCAGCCATATTTTTCTCCCCTGTCATAATATACTTCAGAGCAGGGACCGCACGGACCGGAACCATGCTCCCAGAAGTTGTCTTCTTTACCGAATTTAAAGATCCTGTCCGCCGGAATGCCCATCTTCTTATTCCAGATCTCAAACGCCTCGTCGTCGTCTACATACACGGACGGATACAGACGGTCCGGATCGAGTCCCACCACATCTGTCAGGAACTCCCACGTCCACTGGATCGCCTCTTCCTTGAAATAATCTCCGAAGGAAAAGTTTCCGAGCATCTCAAAAAATGTACCGTGGCGCGCTGTCTTCCCCACATTCTCGATATCTCCTGTACGGATACATTTCTGACAGGTAGTCACACGTTTGCTGGGCGGGATCTCCTGTCCTGTAAAATATGGTTTTAACGGCGCCATGCCCGAATTGATAAGCAGCAGGCTCTTATCATTGTGCGGCACCAGGGAAAAGCTCTTCATGGCAAGATGATCCTTGCTCTCAAAGAACTCCAGAAACATTTTTCTAAGCTGGTTTACTCCATATGGCTGCATTGCTTTAATCCTCCTCTTTCGCTCCAAAAAGCCTGTTTTATAATATATCACAGCAGGGTATATTTGTAAAGCGGACGCCCCAAAAAGAACGTCCTCCCTCATGCTGCCATATAGCCGGATATCATACAGCTTCCTTAAAACATATTGCTGTACTCTTCTACTTCAGCTCAATCTCCTCCAGCTCCTTTGCCGGAACCGCCTTGCTGGAATTTTTCACAAAGGCAGCCAGATTCTTCTTTGCCTTTGCGACCGGGATATTCGTTCCCGCGCCGGCAACACATCCGCCGGGGCATCCCATTCCCTCGATCAGACATCCGTTCAGTCTGCCGGCCTTCGCCAGAGCCAGTATCTTCTTGCAGTCCGACAATCCTTCCGCATGTTCGATATTGACCTGGACGTCCGGATAATACGCGTTGACACACTTCTCGATCGCTTCAGCCACGCCCCCGGCACTGCCGTAGCCGCGGCCCGCGCCTGTCGCGTCATGGAAGGAGGACTCTGCTTCATACTTTGTAAGGTCAATGCCTTTCGCGTCAAACATTGCCTGTGTCTCCTCAAAAGTAATAACGAAATCAACGTCGCTTCTCACCGATCTCCGTGAGGCCTCCAGCTTCTTAGACGCGCACGGCCCGATAAATACGACTTTCGCATCCGGGTGCTCCTTCTTGATCGTTCTCGCTGTCGCCACCATTGGTGTGAGTTCCTGGGAGATCTCATCTATCACGTCCGGAAAATATTTCTTCGCCAGCACCGCCCATGACGGACAGCAGGATGTAAGCAGGAAGGGAAGTTCCCCTGTCACCACCTTTTCCACATAGTGATGCGCTTCCGCGATGGCGCCGATATCAGCTCCCAGAGCCACCTCGTATACCTCGGAAAATCCAAGCTCGCTCAGAGCCGCCTTAATATTCCTCGGAGTAATATTGTCTCCGAACTGCCCGACAAACGCCGGAGCGATCTCAGCGACCACCTTCTCCCCCTCTGACAATGCCCTGGCAAGCTGAAAGATCTGGGACTTGTCCGAGATAGCGCCAAACGGACAGCTCACCATACACATTCCGCAGGACACGCATTTGTCATCGTCAATGAAAGCGCGTCCGTACTTATCCGAAACGATCGCGTTTACACCGCATGCCTTCTGGCAGGGACGCTCCTTCTTCGCGATGGCGTCATAGGGACAGACAGATTTACATTTTCCGCACTTGATGCATTTTTCCTGGTCTATGTAGGAACGGTCATTTACCATGGAGATCGCGTCTTTTGGACAGACCTGCTGGCACGGATGAGCCAGACATCCCTTACAGACATTGCTCACCTCGTATTTATTCTCCTCACAGCTCTCGCACGCGGATGGGATCACCTGCATCAGCGGCGGCTCATAATATTTCTCGGAGATATTGCTTGCCTCCACACCCGCGGTCAGATGGACAGGCTTATTCTCCGGGCGAAGGGAAAGCCCCATTGCCAGACGCAGCCGTTCTCTTACGATGGCGCGCGAGCGGTATGTACTCTCACGGTATTTCTCGGTATCGTCGTTTACGATCTCATAGGGAATAGCCTCCATATCATCCAGAAGAGTCTTCGCATCTGCCTTGAAGCCCAGTTTTGCCACTTCTGTAAATACCTTCCTCCTGATCGCTCTTACCGGTGTCTCTAATCCTCTCATGTTCATTTCCATAATTTTCTGCTCCCTCTGATATTATAAATGTCCTTTCTCTCCCTATAATCATACCATATATAGCGCGAATTTCACAGTTATATTTTTAACGATCCCCTGTATTATTTTAAGAACAATACAAGGGATCGCTAAATACTTATCTCTATTGATCCTGCGGTTTATCATCAGCGAATACCGTCTGCGCATAGTGGACAGACTGCATGGCGTCCTTGCCATAGAAATCAGCGCCGATCATATCCGCGTATTCCTGATTCAGCACTGCTCCTCCGACCATGACGAGGCATCCGGGCGCTTGTTCGCGAAGCAGCCGGATGGTCTCCTCCATGCTGACCACAGTAGTTGTCATAAGGGCGCTCAGACCCACAAGACGGACGCTGTTCTCCAATACCGTGTCCACGATTTTCTGCGGCGGCACGTCCTTTCCCAGATCGATCACGTCGAAGCTGTAATTTTCCAGCAGCACCTTGACAATATTTTTCCCGATGTCATGGATATCGCCTTTTACTGTCGCGATGACGATCGTTCCTTTCTTTTCCTGGACCAGGCCGCTTTTGTCCATCTTCTCCTTCAGAACGGCAAACGCGCTCTTTGCCGCTTCAGCGCTCATAAGGAGCTGAGGAAGAAACAGAGTGCCTTTCTCAAAGCCTTCTCCAACATGATTCAGAGCAGGGATCAGTTCCTCATTGATAATATCCAGCGGCTCTTTTGCTCCTGCCAGGCTGACAGTGATCGTATGGGCATCCTCTTTCAGTCCTTTCTCGATCGCCGCTGCCAGTGTCATGTCCGCCGCTCCGGACGAAGGCGCTGCAGCCGATCCCCCGGCTCCTGCCGGGACGGAGCTGTACCTGCTGATATACCGCTCACAGTTTGCGTCCAGGTTCATCAGAGCATGATAGGCATACCATGCTTTCATCATATCCTCTGAGGACGGATTGATGATTCCCGCACTCAGTCCGTTCATCATTGCCATCGTATAGAAGGCGGAATTAATGACCGGACGGCTGGGCAGTCCGAAAGAGATATTGGATACCCCAAGCACGGTATTTACCTTAACCTCATCCCGCAGCCGGCGCAGGGTTTCCAGCGTTACTTTTGCCCCTTCCGGCTCAGAACTGATCGTCATCGCAAGCGCGTCGATCACGATATCCTTCTTTTTTATCCCATACTTTGCCGCCTCTCCGATAATTTTTTCCGCAATGCGTATCCTGCCGTCCGCATCGGCGGGTATCCCTTCTTCATCGAGGGTAAGGCCGACGACGACACCTCCGTATTTCCGTAACAGAGGGAACACGCGGTCCATGGACTCCTGCTTGCCGCTGACAGAGTTCACCATCGCTTTTCCATTGTAAACACGCAGAGCATTCTCCATGGCTTCCGTGTCGACAGTATCGATCTGAAGTGGCAGATTGACAACGCTCTGGAGCTCCTGCACCACCTCTTTCATCAGCGCGGGTTCATCGATATCGGGAAGGCCCACATTGACATCCAGGATATGAGCGCCATTGTCCTGCTGGGTGATGCCCTCCCTTAAAATATAGTCCAAGTCATGTTCCTTGAGCGCCTGTTTGAAACGTTTCTTTCCTGTCGGGTTGATCCGCTCTCCGATGACCCTGGAGCCATACTGCATATCTTTACTGTTCCCGAGGAAAACGCTCTTTCCGTATGACGATACGATCGTATGCTCTTTCTCTGTAAGCGGTCTGATCCGCGCGTCCCGGCAAAGCGTTTTCATGACGAGGATGTGTTCCGGGGTTGTCCCGCAGCATCCGCCGATGACAGAAGCCCCCATCTCCGTGATCTGTTTCATGAGCCGGGCGAACTCTTCCGGCTCCACATCATAACAGGTCCGCCCATCTCTCTGCTGAGGAAGCCCCGCATTTGGTTTTACGATCACCGGAACGGAGGAATACCGCAGGATTTCCTCCAGCACCGGCAGCATCTGCTCCGGCCCCATACCACAGTTGATCCCCAGCGCGTCCACTCTGAGTCCTTCCAGAAGCGCCACGACCGAGGGGACATCCGCTCCTGTCAGAAGCTTATGGCGATCATCAAAGACAGCAGTCGCGAATACCGGGAGAGATGTGTTTTCCTTTGCCGCCAGCACGGCTGCTTTGAGCTCGTAGGTATCGCTCATGGTCTCAATATGGATCAGGTCAGCGCCCGCCTCCTCTCCCATGAGCATCACTTCCCGGAACGCTTCATAAGCTGTCTCAAACTCCAGGTCTCCCATCGGCTTTAACAGCTTGCCTGTAGGGCCAACGTCCAGCGCGGTATAGACCTCCCGCCCGCCTCCCGCGTCTCGGATCGCTGTTTTCACATGGCTCACCGCCTGTGCTACGATCTCTTTTAAAGAGCAGTTCTCATCATGGAACTTAAGCGCATTTGCTCCGAACGTATTCGTGAGCACGATATCACTGCCCGCCTCGACGTACTGCCTGTGAATCTCTGTGATCTCTTCCGGGCGAGTCACGTTCCATAACTCCGGCAGTTCACCTGGAGCGAGACCCTTCTCCTGGAGCAGGGTTCCCATGCCGCCGTCAAAATATAAGAGTTCTTTTCCAAGTCGTTTTCTGAGCATAGACATATCCTTTCCGATGCACATTATCTTCTGTACTCGCAATCCTTTTTGCCGCACGCCTCGCACCCGGCAATCGGACATCTTTCTTTTATGGGGCTTGCCCCTATAACAGCAGTCACTGATTTTTCAGGCGTCATCATAAAACTGTCAGTCAGGGTAAGACCGATGCTTTTCGCGCAGTCAAGCATCCGAACGAGAGGCTCCTGGTTACAGATGTCAAAGTCTCCGTACCCCGGACTGAACCTGGGCCGCAGATACAGCCCCTGTTTTTCCAGCTCACCGCCGATCCTGAGCTGTTCCTCATCGCAGTACTCTTCAAGAAGCGCCGCTGCGCACGCCTGTATGATCACGGCCTTTGCCATATCCGCGATTGACGCGCGCTTCATAAACCGGTCTACCCCGGCTCCCAGTGTCGCACCAAAAAGCAGCACCTTTACACATCCTTTCAGATTCCTGGTCAGACTGGTGCTTTTGATTTCCATATTCCCTATAATGATCCTGCCGTCCTCTGTCTGATCCATATCAAAAATACGGCAGACCGACTTCGGCGCCGCGATCCGCTCTAATTCCGCGAACGTACCCTCTATCATCGCCAAAGTCGTCTCATCTGCCGCATTTCTCCCATATCCCAGATACCGGACAGCCTCTTTTATCCGTTTCTCCATATCGTCATCCTATGCCTTTATGATCTCAGACAGGTTTCCCAGTATCGCCGCCGCTATATCCGGTCTGTTCATCGTATAGATGTGAATGTTTTTCACGCCGTTTGCGAGCAGGTCTATGATCTGATCCGTGGCATACGCGATCCCCGCCTGCTTCATCGCGGCCGGAGAGCTGCCGAACCGGTCCAGGATCGCAAGAAACCTTCTGGGAAATACGGTTCCTGAAAGCTCCTGGCTCTTCTTCATCTGCGAAGCACTTGTGATAGGCATGATCCCCGGAAGTACAGGCACAGTGATCCCGGCTTCCCTGATCCGATACAGGAAATTATAATGGATATCATTGTCAAAGAACATCTGTGTCGTCAGAAAATCAACCCCGCTGTCCACCTTCTGTTTCAGATATCGGATATCATCCTCCTTATGCTCGTTCTCCACATGCCCCTCCGGGTAACATGCGGCGCCAATACAGAAATCACCGTGTTTTTTAATCTCTTCTATCAGCTCATACGCATAGTGGAAGCGATCCGCATCAGGGAACATCATTCCCTGGGGGATATCTCCCCGCAGAGCGAGGATATTCTCTATGCCATGTTCCTTTAATTTCCCGATCACCTTCCGGACTTCTTCCTTTGTGGACGAAGCGCAGGTCAGATGCGCCAGACTCAGGACATTCAGATCATCTTTGATATGGGATGCGATCTTCGCTGTGTTTTTGCTCGTGCCGCCTCCGGCCCCATATGTAACGCTGATAAACGCCGGGTTTAATCCTGCCATAGCGTCTACCGCTGTAATGACCTTGTCATATCCTTCATCCGTCTTGGGCGGAAATACTTCAAGGGAAATGTGTATGCCGTCTTGATTCAGTCTGTCGATAATCTTCATCTGGCCTAAATTCTCCTGTCTTCTCCTGTTGTATAGTACCTTTATTCGCCGATGAGTTCTTTGTAGAGGTCTTCATACTGTCTCGCGGAAGTCTTCCATGAGAAGTCCTGGCTCATGGCGCGCTCCACGATCTTATTCCAGTCTCTCTTCTTATCATAATATATCCTCTCGGCATAACGGACGGTGTTCAGCATTTCATGCGCATTGTAATTGCAAAAGCTGAAACCTGTTCCGGTCTTTTCATATTCATTGTACGCCTGTACTGTGTCTTTAAGTCCGCCGGTCTCACGCACGATCGGCAGTGTGCCGTATCGCAGGCTCATGAGCTGGCTCAGTCCGCACGGCTCAAAAAGCGACGGCATCAGGAATGCGTCGCACGACGCGTAGATCCTGTGTGAAAGCTCATCTGAATAATAAATATTCGCCGATACTTTGCCGGAATACTTCCAGGCAAAATGACGGAACATATTCTCGTATTTCACATCTCCTGTTCCGAGCACAACGATCTGTACCGCATCCTGACAGAGCTCATCCATTATATAATCCACCAGATCGAAGCCTTTCTGGTCGGTCAGTCTTGACACCATACCGATCAGCATCACTTTATGGTCTGCTGTAAGCCCCAGCTCTTCCTGGAGAGCCGTCTTGTTGAGCGGTTTATTTTTCCTGAAATTCCCGATTGAAAAGTTCTTCGCGATCCGCCAGTCTGTCTCCGGATTCCAGTCGTCATAATCCAGACCGTTCACGATACCGCGCAGGTCGTTGGATCTGGCTGACATCAGTCCGTCCAGCCCCTCTCCATAGAACGGTGTCTTGATCTCATCCGCATAGCTGTCGCTCACGGTTGTCACTTTATCCGCGTACACGATGCCGCCTTTCAGCAGGTTGGCATCCTTGTATGCCTCCATTTTGTCAGGAACGAAATAATATTCCGGCAGTCCTGTGATCCCTCTTACAGTCTTTGTATCCCATACCCCCTGAAACTTCAGGTTATGTATCGTCATAACCGTCTTGATCCCGCGGTAATATTCCCCAAGGTATCTGAAATTATCCAGATAAACAGGGATCAGTCCGGTCTGCCAGTCATGACAGTGGATAAGGTCGGGGCGGAATCCGATCACCGGAAGAATGCTTAAGACCGCCTTTGAAAAGAAGGCGAATTTCTCAATATTCCACTTCGGGTCGCCGTCATAAGGAGCAAAACCGCTGAAATAATGCTCATTGTCAATAAAGTAAAAAGTAATGCCGTTGAGTTCTGTCCTCAACACACCCACATACTGGTTCTGTCCGGCAATGTCCATATAGAAATGGGTCACATACTCCAGCTTCTCCTTCCACTCCTGTTTCATGCATGTATAGTTCGGAATGACCACGCGCACATCATATCTTTCCCTGCTGAACTCTTTGGGGAGTGATCCAACGACGTCTGCAAGGCCACCGGTCTTGATAAAAGGCACACATTCTGAAGAAGCAAATAAAATATTTTTCATAGCTTTCGATCCTCCATTTTCTGCATTAATCGCCGAAATACTTTTCATTACTGTATATTATACCTTATTTCCTCTATAATGCAAATGATTTTCTTTGTTCAGCATCCCCATCCTCTTTGTTCGGCATGCTCAGCTTCCATGCTTGTATTCGAGCTGGATCGTATCCGCGATAAGGGCAATAAACTCCGAATTTGTCGGCTTCCCTTTGCCTGTGCTCACCGTATATCCAAACAGCTCGTCAAGTGTATCCAGCTTACCCCTGCTCCACGCGACCTCAATCGCGTGCCGTATCGCCCTCTCCACACGGCTGGAGGTCGTCTGATACTTCTTTGCCACCGTCGGATACAGGATCTTGGTGATCGCGTTCAGCACATCCATATCGTTTACCGCCATGATGATGGCATCCCGGAGGTAATGATATCCTTTTATGTGCGCCGGGATCCCGATCTCATGGAGCATATTGGTCACGCGGTTTTCAAGGCTCCCCGCCTGTGCCTTCTCTCCCGCTCTGCTTTCTTCTTTCTTTTCACTTCCCCGGAACATTTTTCTTACGGATTTTATCCTGTCCAGCAGCATGTCGTTATTGAACGGCTTCATGACATAGTAATTTGCGCCTTTGTTAAAGGCATCTTCTGTGATTCTTTCCTGCCCTACCGCTGTAACTACGATAAAGTAAGGACGTTTGCTGAATGGCTGACTCTGGTTGATCTGTTCCATCACCGTCAGTCCGTCCATTTTCGGCATGATCAGATCGAGAAGGACAACGTCAGGCTGTCTGTCTTTGATGATCTGACACATCTCCTCACCATTTTTTGCCTTTCCGACCAAATCCAACTCCTTGTCCGTACTGATGATATCACCAAGCATGTCAAGGATTTTCTGGTTATCATCGGCTATGGCAACACTTAAATGTTCCATCCTCTTCTCTCCTTTAGGTCTGAGAATCGTCCCTGAAACGCCACTCGCTTATTATATCTTGTGTCAGATTGCAGAATCAAGGAGATTTTGTAGCACTAATTCGACACAGTTTTCGACATTTCAGATTAACCGACCTGATTCAGCATATTCTCTATAAATATCCCATATCCCATTGTCGAATCCTGCACGAACACATGTGTTACCGCGCCGATCAGTTTTCCATTCTGTATGATCGGGCTGCCGCTCATCCCCTGGATGATCCCTCCTGTTTTCTCCAGCAATTCCGGGTCTGTCACCTGAATGACCAGGCCTTTATTTATCTCTGAACCGGACATGTCGATGTCTGTCACCTGGATTTCATATTCTTTCAGTTCATTGTCGATATAGCACCGGATCGTTGCGGGACCTGTCACGATCTCCTCTTTCGCGGCAGTCTCAATGGGTATCTGCTCTTCAAACAGTTCATCGATCCGCTCTATGGAGCCGTATATCCCTGCTTCTGTATTCTTATCGATGGTCCCGAGAATATTGTAATTATTGTATACAATGATCCCTTCCATGCTTCCCGGAGAACCGTTAGCGCCGCGGATGATATCCTGTATACTGGTGCGGTATACCGTTCCGTCGGATATGGTCATGAGTACATTTGTATCTGTATCATGGATACCGTGGCCAAGCGCCCCGAACCGGCTTTTATCCGTCAAAAACGTAACTGTCCCCAACCCCTGTACGTTATCTCTCACCCAGATGCCGAGACGGTATTCATCAGGGGCATACTCAACCGGATCGATCTTTATATCCATCGTTTCTTCACCCCGGCGGACAGTAAGCACCACTTTATCTCCTGACAGCTCCCCCACAGCTTCCAGCAGATCCTTCTTTCCGGATATCTCCTGATGATCCACCGCTGTGATATAATCGCCCGAGCGGACCAGATTTGCAGCCGGCTCGTACTCCCCGCCGTCAATGCCCTGGATCTGTTCCGTGTTAAGCACCATCACGCCGTCCGTCTCCATATAGATGCCCACCGGCATGCCGCCAAGAAGCACTGTATTTCCGGATGACGCGCTCGTGCTCGCCTCCGCCTGCTGTGCCAAATTTCCTTCTGACCCTGTCTGAGCGTGACTCCATCCTGCCGCCCCGGCCAGAAGCGCCAATATCAGCAGCGTAAATAAGAATGTTCTGTATTTCCGGCTTTCCACCACACTTTCACTTCCTCTCTTTTATAAAAGTAAAAAAGAAACGGATACCTGCGCCGTATCCGTTTCTAGTATGTGTGGGTTTCCGCCTTTTCACACTGGTATTATGTTTCACTCTTTGCCAATTCTTTCATCTCTTTTGCGCTCTCTTTGATATGCTCTGTCACGCTGGCTCCGCCGAGAAGCCTTGCCAGCTCTCCCACAGATTCCTCTTCGTCGAGCAGATGGATCCTTGTCTGTACAGAATTTCCGTCCGTCTCTTTTTTGATCGCAAAATGCACATCCGCCGCTGCCGCGATCTGAGAGAGATGCGTGATGCAGATGACCTGACGGCTCTTCCCGATCAGCCGGAGCTTCTCCGCGACCTTGCCCGCCGTGATCCCGGATATACCGGCATCGATCTCATCAAAGATAAGCGTTGGCGTATCCTCCTCGTCGGCAAGTACGGTCTTTAAGGCAAGCATGATGCGGGAAAGTTCTCCACCGGACGCGATATTGCCCAGCGCCTTCATGGGCTCTCCCGGATTCAGCGCAAGATAAAACTCCGCGTTATCCCTTCCGTTTGCGCTGTATTGTCCGCTGTCCGTGATCCGCATCTCAAGCCTTGTATCCAGGAAATTAAGCTCCCTCATCTGCGTGCGTATCGCCTCTGCGAATGCCGCGGCATATTTCTCACGAATATGGCGGAGCCTGGCTGTCACATCCTGTACTTCAGAAAGAGACCTGTTTTTTTCTTCCAGAAGCCTTTCCCTGAACGAATCATAATCTCTCAGTTCTTCTATTCTTTTCTTTTTTTCCTCACAATATGCAAGGATCTCTTTGACAGAATTGCCATATTTTGCTTTTAGATGATTGATGAGATTGAGGCGGTCCTCTGTCTCTCTATATTCATCCTCGGAAAACTCAAAGCTTTTCGCATATTCTGAGAGCTCCCGGTTAAAATCATTGAGAAGGCTGTCCGCATCAAGGAGCTGGGTGTATAGGTCCGCAGCGGTCTCGTCAAATCCGGAGACATCCTGAAAGGCGCGGATCGCCCTGCTCAGACAGTCGCTGGCATTAGCGCCTGTATCCTCGCATGTATAGCGGTAGGTCTCCCCCACTGCCTCAGTGATCTTTCGGCTCTCTGTCATTCTCCGGTAAAGTTCTTCCAATTCCTCATCCTCTCCGGGCACAAGAGCCGCCTCCTCGATCTCATTCACCTCAAACTCTGCCAGGGAGAGTTCTTTTCTTCTCCCTTCTTCGTCCAGGGAGGACGCTGCTTCCTGGCGGCAGAGCTCCTGATATTTCCGATAACTTTCCGCCATCTCCTGTCTGACCGGACGGATCTCGCCGTCCGCATACAGATCCAGCAGAGCAAGATGGTTCTTCCTGTGCAGGAGCGTCTGATTATCATGCTGGCCATGGATGTCGATCAGCATGCTGGCCACGTCCTTTAAGACCGCCATGTTTACTGTCTCGCCATTGATACGGCTGACGCTACGCCCTTCCATCAGCCTCCGGCTCAGAGTGATGGTATCTCCCTCCGGAAAAATATCCATCGCTTCAAGTCTTTTTCTCAGTCTTTCGTCTTCCACAGAAAACGTAAGTTCCACAAGTCCGCTCCCTGTTCCGTTTCTCAGCATATCAGCACTGTATCTTGCTCCCAGCGCAAGCCCTACTGACCCAAGGAGAATGGATTTCCCCGCGCCGGTCTCCCCTGTAAGGATATTAAGTCCGGGACCGAAATCCACCTCGGTCTCATCAATGAGCGCCAGATTTTTTACATGCAGATTTTGTAACATACCTCTGTCTATTCCCCTTTTGAAACAATCTTGCGTATCTTGTCCATCACTGTCACGGTATCTTCCACTGTGCGGATCGCGCACATGATCGTATCGTCCCCGGCAATACAGCCCACGACCTCATTCCATTTCATGGAATCCAGGGCCACAGCCACTGCCATCGCCATGCCGGATACAGTCTTGATGACAAGAATATTCTGCGCCATATCCATGGACACATATCCGTCTCTCAGTACGCGTATATATTTTTCACTCATGCCCGGTTCTTCCTGCCTGTGTATGACATACTTCTGTCTGCCGCCCTCAGACACTTTTGTGAGCTTAAGATCCCGGATGTCTCTGGAAACGGTGGCCTGTGTCACCTTGAATCCGGCGTTGTTCAGGTACTCTGCCAGTTCTTCCTGGGTCTCAATATCATACTGACTGATCAGTTCAATGATTTTCGCATGCCGGCTGACTTTCATCTTCTTAATTTCCTTTCATCTTTTTGCGCATCGTTTTCATGAAGCTCTCTCTGCTCAGTTTGATCAGCTTCGCAGTCTGGTCTGCACGTCTGATACAGACTCTGTCCCCTGTGACGAGCGTGGTCTGTTCTGCTCCGTCAAAGCAAAGCAATGCCTGTTCCTGCTGTTCATAACGCCCTTCGCATATCTCCACCTCGATGACGTCGTCTGCCGAGAGCACGACACTGCTCGTATTAAGCGCGTGTGAACAGATGGGCGTGATCACGATCATCTGTGCCGTTGGCTCTACCACCGGACCTCCCGCGGAGAGATTATATCCTGTACTCCCTGTCGGCGTGGACAGAATCACACCGTCCGACTGATATGTGTTGAGCAGTGTCCCATTCACATAGACGTTAAAGCTGATGATCCGGACTTTTCTATCCCTTGCCAGAACGATGTCATTCATGGCCAGATCCTTCCCTGAACCTCCGAATTTCCCTTCCAGCATCATCCGTTCCTCAATATCCGGCACTCCTTCAAAAAGACGGTCCAGCGCTTTCCTGAAATCTTTGACTTCCACATCCGTCAGGTATCCAAGCGTGCCCAGATTGATTCCCAGAAGAGGGAGGTTTCTCCCTCTCAGATCCCGGACCGCACGGATAATCGTTCCGTCGCCGCCAAGGACTAATCCGCACTGTGCTTCTTCCGGCACTGTCTCCGGTATAATATGCCCTTCCTCGTCCTTCTCAGAGAGAAAACAGGTTTTCCCATGCTCCTCAATATATTTTCGGATCTCATTGGTGACCTTATAATCCTTGTCTTTTAGTTTATTCGTAATGATATAAAAGCAATCCATGTCAAACTCACACCTCATGCGCCCTGCTTTGCCAGTTCTGCAAACGCCTGCTCCACCACTATGTCCGGATCGATCCCTTCATTTATGCCTTCGGTCCCGCTGCATTTCTTCAGGTGGATCAGGTATTCGATATTCCCCTCCGGCCCCTTGATAGGCGAATATTCAAGAGCGCACAGATCAAACCCGATGCTTTGGGCATAGTCCATTATTTTTCTGATCACTTCCCTGTGTGTACTCTTCTCCCTGACCACGCCTTTTTTTCCGACCTTTTCCCTTCCGGCCTCAAACTGAGGCTTGATAAGCGCCACGATCTGTCCGTCATCCTTCAGATAAGCCCGGATCGGTCCCAGGACTTTTGTAAGCGAGATAAAGGATACGTCGATGGAGGAAAAATCCACCGGTTCCCCGATATCCTCCGGAGTTACATAACGGATGTTCGTTTTTTCCATACAGACGACCCGTGGATCGTTCCGGAGTTTCCAGTCAAGCTGTCCCCTTCCCACATCGATCGCGTACACCTTTCTCGCTCCATTCTGGAGCATGCAGTCTGTAAAGCCGCCTGTGGAAGAGCCTACGTCAGTACACACACAGCCCTTTACATCCACATTGAAACTGTCCAGCGCCTTCTCCAGCTTCAGGCCGCCTCTGCTCACATAAGGGAGGACATGCCCCCTGACCTCTATATTTACATCCGGTGAAAACGTGCTTCCCGCCTTATCCTCTCTCTGTCCGTCCACAAATACGTTTCCGGACATGATGACGGCCTTCGCCTTTTCTCTCGATACGGCCAGATTTCTTTTCACGAGCATTACATCCAAACGTTCTTTCATGTCACTTTTCCTTCTTGATGTTTTCCGTTATCCGCAAATAGTCGGAGATTGTCTGCTTCACGATCGTATCCCTGTCCAGTCCGACCTCTTTTCTTAAGACTTCAACATTTCCGTGTTCCACATATTCGTCTGATATGCCGATATTGCGGACATGGACGTCAAGGGCCGAGCGGGAGACATGATCCATAACCTGTTCTCCAAAACCACCTGTCACCACGTTTTCCTCAATAGTCACAAACAGACAGTGATCCTTCGCCAGTTCTTCAAGAAGCTCCGTATCAAGAGGCTTGACAAACCTCGCATTGACAAGGCTGCAGTTGTATCCTGCCGATTTCAGGCTGCGGCGGACGCTGTCCGCCAGTTCTGCCATATGTCCCACGAAAATAATGGCGATATCTTCTTCCTCGTAGATCACTTCGCCCCTGCCGTATGCAATAGGAGCCCGGAACTGTCTCATTCCTTCATATGCCGTGCCTCTCGGGTAACGGATCGCGATCGGATACTGGAAATCAACCGCAAACCGGAGCATATCTGCCATTTCCCATCTGTTTTTTGGAGAAATGACTGTCATATTCGGTATGGTTGTCAGGTAAGAAAGATCAAATACACCCTGATGAGTCTCGCCATCACTCCCCACAAGTCCGGCGCGGTCCACCGCGATGACCACAGGAAGGTTCTGGAGGCAGACGTCATGGAGCGTCTGGTCATACGCCCGCTGAAGGAAGGATGAATATACCGCGAACACCGGCTTCATCCCTCCTGCGGCAAGCCCCGCGGCAAAGGTCATCCCATGTTCTTCCGCGATCCCCACATCAAAAAATCTCTGAGGGAAACGCTTTGCAAAGGGCGCCAGCCCTGTACCGTCCGCCATTGCCGCTGTGATCGCCACCACCTTTTCATCCCTTCTCGCTATGTCAGTCAGGACCTTGGAAAACACCTTGCTGTAGCTGTCTGGTCCGCCTGTATCTTTCGGCTCGCCTGTCTCTATATCAAAGGGGCCCAGTCCATGGAATTTCGCCGGATTTTCTTCCGCCGGCACATACCCTTTTCCTTTTTGCGTGATCACATGGACAAGAACCGCATGATCTACCCGCTTAGCTTCCTGGAATATTTTCACCAGCTTCCGGATATCATGTCCGTCCACAGGTCCGAGATAGGTGATGTCCATGTCTTCAAAGAACATCCCCGGCACAAGGAGCTGCTTGATCCCGCTCTTTGTCTTTCGGATCTGGTTCACGATCCGCTCTCCTCTGCCCGGGATCCGTCTCAGTGTGTCCTCTACCCCTTTTTTCAGATCCGCATATGCCTGCGCGGTCCGCAGTCCGCTCAAATATTTCGACATCCCGCCTACGTTCTCGGATATGGACATGTTGTTGTCATTGAGAACGATGATAAAATTGCTTTTCAGCCGCGAAGCATTGTTGAGAGCCTCGTATGCCATGCCGCCTGTGAGCGAGCCATCGCCGATCACGGACACCACACTGTGTTCCTCCCCAAGAAGTTCTCTTGCCGCCACATACCCCAGGCCGGCGGAGATAGAAGTAGAGCTGTGTCCTGTATCAAAGGCATCGCAGGGACTCTCCTTACGCTTGGGAAATCCGCTCATTCCCCCATACTTGCGCAGATCGTCAAATCCGTCCATTCTCCCGGTAAGCAGCTTATGCGTATAGGACTGATGTCCTACATCCCAGATCAGCTTGTCCTCCGGGAAATCAAGCGTGAGATGGAGCGCCATCGTCAGCTCCACCACCCCGAGATTTGAGGCCAGATGCCCGCCTGTCCTGCTGATCTTCTCGATCAGAAACTGCCGGATCTCATCAGCAAGCTCTTTTAACTGACTTTCATCCAGCTTTTTTATATCATTTTCCTTTCGGATCTTCTCTAGTACCATAATGGTCCTCCTTATTTTTCCCTGTACACGAGACTTTTCAGGAGTTCTTCAAGGAAGCCGCAGTTTTCACGGATCAAAGACAGCTCACGGACAGCCTCGTCAGTCATGAGCGCGACTTCTTCTTTTGACGCTTCCAGACCTTTCCAGGTGACGTAAGTAGTCTTCTCATTCTTTTCATCGCTGTATACCGGCTTTCCAAGTACTTCTGTCGTGCTCGTAATGTCGAGGATATCATCCTGGATCTGGAACGCCAGCCCGATCTTGCGGGCAATCGTCTCCATCCTGCCGATCTCCTCAGCCTCTGCCCCGGCAAGCACTGCCCCGATCATCATGGATGACTCGATCAGGGCGCTTGTCTTAAGCCGGTAGATGAAGTCCAGCAGATCTCCTGTCGGTCTGTGTCCTGATTCCTTCACATCTACCACCTGCCCGCCGATCATGCCGTAGATCCCTGCCTTTCCCGACAGGATCTTAAGCGCTTCTCCGATGCGTCTGCTGTTCTCAGGGGCAATGTCAAATGCCCGGCACGCTGTCTCAAACGCGTAGTTCAAAAGCGCGTCGCCGGCAAGGATCCCCATATCCTCTCCATATACCACATGAGTCGTCTTTCTTCCGCGGCGGTACTCGTCATTATCCATCGCCGGCAGGTCGTCATGGACCAGAGAGTAGGTGTGGATCATTTCGATCGCCGCCATAAACGGCTCTATGATCTCGCCCTCCCCTCTGAACAGGCAGAAAGATTCCCACATCAGCATGGGACGGAGGCGCTTGCCTCCCGCCATAAGGCTGTATTCCATGGCCTCCATGATGATCTTCTGATGCCCTTCCTGCTTCGGAAGATACTTCCTCAATATGGCTTCAATATATTCGACTCGTTTCTGATATTCATATTTAAAATTCATGCGTCTCTCCATCCTCATCCAGAATGAGCACTTTCTTTTCCACTTCGTCGATCGATCTGCTGCACTCCTTTAAAAGTCCCATGCCTTTATCGTAAAGTTCAAAAGAATGCTCCAGGGATATCCCATCTTCCTCCATCTCCGCGATGACTCCCTCAAGCTGTGCGAACATCTCTTCAAGGCTCTGTTTCTTTTCATTTTCTGCGGTTCCGATATTCTCAGTATTATCTGTCATTTTGTCTTATTCCTCCTTGTCCTTGCCGCTTCTGCCCCCACATGATCACCCCTGTTTTTCCGGGTACGAAACCGGTTCAGACGATATCACCTGTGCCTTCACCTTTCCGTCGCACACATAGATGTCTAGACAGGTGCCTTTTTCTGCCTGAACAATGCTCTTTATATTTTCTCCATCTTCCGTCTGCACATAGGAATATCCCTGACTCAGTTTCAACAGGGGAGACAACCCTTTCATCTTCTCAACGCACAATGCAAGACGGTGCTTTTCCTCTGTCATCCGCTCTTCCATCCGCGTACGGATCCTGGTCTCCAGATCCGCCGCATACTGGCGGCTCTCATTCAGTCTCTGGCGGGGATGGGCTAGCTTCAGCCGCAGAGCCGCATGCTCCAGCTGCTTCCTTCTCTTCTCCGTCTCAAGACGGATCGTCCGCTGAAAAGCCTCCCTGTAAACCAGCAGACGTTCCCGCACTTCACGGATATCGTATACAGCCAGCTCCGCAGCCGCCGAAGGTGTAGGAGCTCTCAGATCAGCCACGAAATCCGCGATCGTTGTGTCTGTTTCATGCCCCACCGCAGATATGACCGGAACCGCGCATTCAAAGATGGCCCGCGCTACGGTCTCCTCGTTAAATGCCCACAAATCCTCCATGCTTCCCCCGCCGCGACCGACAATGATGACATCCACCTGTTTTTTCTCCAGCGCGCGGATGCCTTCCGCCACGCTCTGAGCCGCGCCCTCTCCCTGGACCTGGGCCGGGTACAGGATAAGCTGCACATAAGGATTGCGCCTGCCGGCAATATTGATGATGTCCCTGACTGCCGCTCCTGTGGGCGCTGTGACGATTCCTACGGTATGCACATATCTGGGGATCTGCTGCTTATACTCCGGAGCAAACATCCCCATCTCAGACAGCTCCTGTTTCAGCGCTTCAAAGCGTTCATACAGGGCTCCTGTCCCGTCCCGCACGATCTCCCTTGCATAGAGCTGATATTTCCCATCCCGCTCATACACGCTAACCGAGCCGAGCACGATCACCTGCTGACCCTCCTGCATCTTAAAGGAGAGCCCTGCCCGGGAACCAGCGAACATGACACAGGCAATGGTGCCTGACTCATCTTTCAGCGAAAAATAGATGTGTCCCGAGGTATGATATTTGCAGTTGGAAACTTCACCCTTCACATAGATGCGGCTCAGCATAAAATCCTGTGTAAACATATTTTTGATATAGGAATTGACCTGCTTTACCGTATAAACATTTTTCATCCTCAGGACTCCTGTTTTGAAAGCTTACCGAGGATCCCATTTACAAAGGATGAACTGCTCTCGCCGCCAAAGCGCTTCGCCAGCTCTACCGCTTCATTGATGGCAACGCCGTCCGGGACATCCTCGTCCCATTTCATCTCGTAAACCGCCAGCCTTAAAATCGTCAGGTCAACTTTATTCATCCGGGCAGTCTTCCATCCCTTTGCATTTTCATTCAGGAGTTCATCGATCTCTGGCACATGCCTGACGACAGCCTCATATTTTCCCTGGATATATTTTTTATCCCTGACCTTCGCATCTTCCAGAGTTTCAAAATAGTATTTCAGATGATCCGGCATATCCTCCGGAGCGTTAAACTCGATCTGGAACAGCATTTTGAAAACGTGCTCCCTCAGTTCTGTCCTTATCATATTGATCCCTTTCTTTATTTCACGGAAATATATCTGATGCTTATAGAAAAAGGATGTCTTACGACATCCCTTATCGTGCAAAGGCAGTCTGCCATACAGGATCGCTCAGTCCTGGTTCTCCATCTCAACGCCTGCCACCTTGATATTGACGTCAGCCACCTCAAGCCCAGTCATGTTCTCCACAGCATTTTTCACCTTTTCCTGTACCTTGCCGGTCACATCCATGATGTTATAGTTATATTTCAGGTTCAGCGCAAGGGACACGGTGACAACGCCCTCAAGAACGTCCACTTTCACGCCTTTGGACAAGTTCTTTATGCCCAGCCGCCCGATCACTTCGTTTGTAATATTCCCAGACATGGAAGCAACACCTTCGACTTCTGTCGCTGCCAGCGCCGCAATGATCGCTACGACTTCATCTGCAATCTTCACTTCACCGAGACTGGCGTCGTTCTGTATTGTATATGTGTTTCTTTCGTCCTTTGCCATATTCAAAACCTCCCATTTTGTCTAATCTCTTTCCCTATTATAACAAATATCCCTCTGTTTGCAAAGGAAAAAGTTCAGGCAGGCCCTCAGCGTCCGAACTCTGACAGCTTCAGTCCTTCGTTGCGTTCCATTGTCATGCGGATGCTCCACTCGTGGACAAACAGGAGCAGCGGACGGTCCTTCAGATCCTTGATCTTCTTCATGTCAGAAGTCCCGCTGATATGATCCAGGTCGATCTCCTCGTTCTCGATCCAGCGAATATGCTCATACGGAAGGTTTTCAAGGATGATCTCTACGTTATACTCATTTTTCAGGCGGTATTTCAGCACGTCGAACTGGAGTACGCCGACCACTCCCACGATGATCTCTTCCATTCCGGTATTGTATTCCTGGAAGATCTGGATCGCACCCTCCTGCGCGATCTGATTGATCCCCTTGACAAACTGTTTTCTCTTCATGGTGTCCACCTGACGCACTCTCGCAAAATGCTCCGGCGCGAATGTGGGGATCCCTTCATACGCGAATTTTTCTTTTGATGTGGTCAGGGTGTCGCCGATAGAGAAAATCCCCGGGTCAAACACGCCGATGATATCTCCGCCGTAGGCTTTGTCAATGATCTTTCTCTCACTTGCCATCATCTGCTGGGGCTGAGAGAGACGCACATCCTTTCCTCCCTGGACATGGTATACGGTCATACCCGCGTCAAACTCACCGGAGCAGATACGCATAAACGCGATCCTGTCCCTGTGCGCCTTGTTCATGTTCGCCTGTATCTTAAATACAAAGGCGGAGAAATCCGGTTCTGTCATCGGATCCACCGCGCCGTGGTCAGACATCCTTGGCAGCGGCGGCGTGGTCATCGCAAGGAAATGCTGAAGGAAGGTCTCCACGCCGAAATTCGTCAGCGCCGAGCCGAAAAATACCGGTGAGAGCTCCCCTTTATCTACAAGCTCCTGGTCAAACTCAGCGGACGCTCCGTCCAGCAGCTCGATCTCTTCATTCAACGTCACCTTTGCCTCGTCGCCGATGAGCCAGTCCACCTCAGGATTATTGATATCTACTTTTTTCACTTCACCGATGGAAGTTCCTTTTCTCGTGTCAGAGAACAGCCCCACTTCTTTTTTCCTGCGGTCATAGACACCCTTGAACGCCTTTCCGCACCCAATAGGCCAGTTCACCGGGCAGGTAGGGATACCCAGCTCTTTTTCAATATCATCCAATAGGTCAAAGGTATCTTTTGCATCCCGGTCCATCTTATTGATAAAGGTAAAGATCGGGATATGCCGCATAGCGCAGACCTTGAACAGCTTTCTTGTCTGTGCCTCCACGCCTTTGGAGGCGTCAATGACCATGACCGCGGAGTCCGCCGCCATCAATGTACGGTAAGTATCTTCCGAGAAATCCTGATGTCCGGGCGTATCTAAGATATTGATACAGTAGCCGCCGTAATTAAACTGGAGAACAGAGGAAGTTACTGAGATTCCCCTCTCCTTCTCGATCTCCATCCAATCCGAGACCGCGTGTTTTGCCGTTGCCTTTCCCTTTACCGATCCCGCCGTGTTGATGACCCCGCCATAGAGAAGAAATTTTTCTGTCAGAGTCGTTTTTCCGGCGTCAGGATGGGAAATGATGGCGAACGTTCTTCTTTTTTTTATTTCATTTTTAATATGCGACATAATTAACCTCTGCTTTCACTGGCAGCTGCATGCTCGTGCAAGCACGGCAGCCGCTTGCCGGGCTTATCGCGCAAAATAACAGCGCCGATATATATCGACGCTATTATACTCGCTTTTCATACTGCGCGCAATATAAAAATTACCTTCCGTTCCCTACTCATGGATGGGAGTGATCACGATATTTTCCGGCGCGATCTCTGTTTTCCTCGTCACGATATCCTCTATCTGAGCCCGGTTCGCGTCTGTCAGTTCATCCGCTTTGACGACCACGTCCGCGGAGTCCGCGTCAAGGCTTACGACCGCCTCGGAGAATCCTTTTGATGCCATGAGAGTCTCGATCGCCGCCTCCTGCTCCGCAATCTGCGTCATCTGTACCATCTGATCCACAGCAGACTGCTTTTCCGCATCGCTTAGATTCGTATTATCAATGATGCCCTGCAGGGTTTCCTTGTTCTGAGCGCGGACCTGCTCTCTTGTGACTTTTGCCTGAGCCACCGTCGTCTCAGCGCTCCCGCTCGTGAGCACCGCCTCTCCGGGTGTTCCCTCCACCTCAGAGTCATTGCTCTCAATGTCCTCTGTCCCTGTCTCAATGTCCTCCTGAGAAATATCCAGAAGCTCCTGGTTTGCCAGATCCGCATTGGCCTCAGCCGTGCCGTCCGCCGACTCTCCAAACAGTCTGCCGGAATAGTTGAGATATCCGGCGACCGCGATCATGACAGCAAGTGTTGCAATGATGATCTGGTTTTTCTTAAACAATCGTTTCACTCTTATGATCCTCCTTCTATGTATTAAGCCCGTTTCATTATTTTAATCTTATGCGCCTCCACGCCGAATAATGCCTGGACCGCCTCTGTAATGTTCTGCGCCACGACCGCATTGTCGCCGCCCTCCGCTATCACTACCACGCCCTCCACTTCCGGGGCAAGCTCCTTGCTCACATAGGGAGTGGACGATCCGTCCGCGGTCTGCTCGTAGATGCTCGTCTTGTCCGAGGACTGATCTTCCACGCTCCTTGTCCCTCCGCTGCTGTCCTCCTCTTCGGTGGTCTGGCTGGAACTGGACTGGTCTTTCTCAATGATCTTTTGGCCGTCTGACTTTAAGGTTATCATCACAGTGACCTTTCCCACGCCCTCTACGTCCTCCAGCACGCGCGCGGTCTTCTCCTCCAGATACTGTTCGTAATCCCCATTATCCCGGCTGCCGGCTGTCATTGTTTCCTGGATGCCCTCTGACTGCCGGTCCGTACTTTCGGATGGATCCGGAACAGGAAATACAATGACAATAAGTAGAACGCCCGCCAGCAGAATAAGAACAAGCTGGTTTTTCTTTGGCAGCTTCTCTCCGGCGCGCAGACCTGAGATCCAATCTTTCCATTTCTCATTCCCCAATTTCTATGTCCTCCACTCTGATCGTCCCATCTCCCTGGCCCCCTTCGTTCTCCGCAGTTCCCCTGTCTTCTGCTCCCGGACTCCCCTGGTCCTGCGGATCTTCACCGACAAATCCGAAAACATCTGCCTGTTCATAGATTTCTTCTGCCCTTTCGATCTCCTTGCGCTCCATCTCATACTCCCTGTTTCTGTAAATCGCGCGGAACGTGCCTTCCATACCCGCCAGCTTCAGAAGAGGGGTTGAGAGGAGCAGTATGAGCACCAGTCCTGAAAAGAACCGGATATATTTTCCATAATCTTTTCCCGGTATGGCGTGCATCACTGCTGCCATGACGATCAGGTAAACAGAAATATCCTGTATCCATCCATAAATCCCTTCCAGCATTTCTTCCCTCCCTGTAAATCAGATGTCCGGAATCCGCTCCGCTGTTCTGCGTTCAGGATGTAGACGCGGCAACGACCGCGATCGTAAGCAAAAATAAAAGCCCCACAGTAAAAATGACTCTCACCATAAGCTCATACCCTTCGCTGACGCCGCTGATGCATGCTGTGATCCTCTTATCAGACACCGGCTGGACGAGAGCAGCCGCCAGTTTATACATCAGCGCCATCAGCGCCATCTGGATGATAGGACCAATACAGATCAGAACAGCGATGACTGCGCCTGCCATTCCGATCCCATTTTTTATCAGGACCGCTGTGCCGAAGAATATCTCCGCCGCGCCACCCATAGCATTTCCCACCCAGGGAAGCGCTTCCGCCGTCCTGGTCAGGGCGCTGCGCTTCAGCGTATCTATTGCAGGGGCGAGGAGACCCTGGACGACATTTACCCCGACGACACAGGCAAGCAGCGTCCGCAGCACCCATGTCACCACTTTGTGGATCAGTCCCGCAAATTCAGACAGGAAATCCTCGTCCGTCAGATTGCCCAGCACCCGGACCATAATGTAAATGTGGATGGCAGGGAGCAGAAACCGGATGATCACCAGTTCCACCAAATAGATCAAAAACAGTATGACATTATAAAAAAACATGGATGTCACGCTGCCGGATGCGAACGCCACTGCAAGAAAATAGGCGGGACACAGCACCCTCATAAACTCCACCACAGAATCAAGCCTTCCTTCCAGCCCATGGGCGGCAGTCTGGAAGGAAGTCAGGCACAGAGTGATCAAAAGCATATACAACACATAAAAGCTGATATCTGATATCTGCCTGTTCCGAAAAGCCCCCGAAAAGTTGGTAAACACCGCCGCCGCAAGTGAGATGAGCAGGATGTAGACCAAGTTGTGCCAGTTATATCTGAACTCATAGGAAATCGTATCTGAAAGAAAGTCAATGAATACCCTTCCTGTTTCCTCCGGATCTCCCGACATAAGCAATGAGACTACATCCCCGAATCCGATTTTTTCATCCGGGAACATCTCTTCAAGGCTTTTCTCGATCTCATCAAAGTCGAACTCAGACAGGATCGCCTCCTCCAGCTTTTCCTGGATCTGGTCCCTGTCTTCTCCCTCTAGTTCCTCCGCATTTACGATTTTCGTTCCTATCCCGAAGATAAGGAGAATGAGAAAGATCGTGAACAGGAACTGTCTCTTCCCGCCGCTCATGACAGGAACTCCCTGATCGTCTCCAGGAGAGCCAGCAGCACCGGTATTCCAAGGGCCAGTATCGTCAGCTTGGCAAAGATCTCGATCTGACCGGCTATGGTCTGATACCCCGCATCCTTACAGATACCGGACGAAAATTCTGCAATATAAGTGATCCCGATCATCTTCATCATGGTGGCAAGATACCCGGCGTCCATATCGATATAAGAAGAAATCTGCTCTACTGTACTGATAAAAACGCCCAGCCTGTCCACGATAAATGAGAACAGGATAATACTCACTGCCACGCTTACATAAATCCCATATTCCGCTTTTCCGCCTTTTAGCTGGACCGCCAGGACCGCGCCGATCACGCCGATGATGCCGATCTGCACCATGCTCATGCTGCCACCTCCTCACAGTGCAAAGAGCTGCCGGATAGACAGGAAGAGATCGTAAATATAAGGCAGGATCCATGACAGTACCAGGATGAGTCCCGCAAGACTTGCCAGAAATGCCTGCTCTTCCCTTCCGCTGTGTTTCAGCACCTGGCTTAATATGGATACGAGTATCCCTACCGCCGCGATCTTAAAAATAAGACTTATATTCATGCTTCCTCCATGTTCAAAGCAGGATCACGATGAGAAAAATACCGCTCATCACGCCCAGACATCCGCTGATCCTTGTCTTTGCGGAAAGCCCTTCCCGCAATTTCTCGATCTCAAGGTCCACCCGATTTAAATACATCTGCATGGCATGATCCAGCGTGTCCTTCTCCAGACTCCCAAGAAACGTTCCCGGCTCTTTTACCAGAATAGCGTGTTCATATTTCAGGTTCAGCTCCCCAAGATATTTATCCACACAGCGGTTCCACATCCGGGCAAAACCATATTCCTCTCTTTTTTCCATCTCCGCAGCTGTTTTTATGAGCCATCGGTCATATGGGGGTTTCACCCGCCTCGCCACTTCCGAAAAAATTTCCGGCAGCGGCGCGTGAGTATATGCGATCTCGCCTTTGATCAGACTCATCACATACCGGAAATACAGCATCCTGCCCAAATATCGCTTCAATTCTTTCCCATACACATATCCTGCTCCGCCTGTCGCTATCAGGATCAGGATACCTCCTATCACTCTCTGCACAACACACTCCCCCGCTCATCATAGATTCCTCTGATCTCTCCCGGCTGTTTTCCATTCCCAAGCACGACATACCGTTCAAACATCCTTCTTCTTATCAGCTCTCCGAGTACCGGTTTCTTCGTCGCCTCATCCATGTCCAGGCCATGCACGCTGGCGATCAGTTTACACCCGCACTGCATAGCATATTCGATCGCATGTATATCCTCACTCGTACCGATCTCATCCACCGCGATCACCTGGGGTGACATGGATCGGATCAGCATGATCATCCCCTCCGCTTTGGGACAGCAGTCCAGGATGTCCGTCCTCGTGCCCATATGGTTCTGCGCGATCCCGAGATAGCATCCTCCCAGCTCGGAGCGCTCATCCACCACTCCAACAGAACACCCCTTTACATACCGGTTACCGTCTGATATCTGCCTGATTAGATCCCGGATAAGCGTTGTCTTCCCACAGCATGGCGGTGAAATGATCAGAGTATGGCACACCTGCATGTTCTTTGTGATATAAGGGAGGAGTCTGTCAGCGCATCCCAGCACTTCATGAGATACTCTTATATTGACGGACGATATGTACTGTATATTTTTCACCTTTTCTTTTTCCATGATCACTTTCCCTGCCACTCCCACTCTGTGCCCTCCTTCTATGGTCAGGAATCCCTGCCTCAACTCATTTTCATATGCATAGAGGGAGTAATGGCTGATATACTCCATTGTCTCCCTCAACTCTTCCTTCGTAACGATATGCGGCTGTCCCCCTGAAGGCAGGACGGCTTCTCTGTTTCCCTGCAGGATGCGCAGAGGCTGCCCGGTGCGTAGCCGGATCTCCTGCAGTCCGGAAATATCGGACACATCCTTCTCAATGATCCTGCGCACATTTTTTGCCAGAATATTCAATATCTGTGCTTTTCTATCCCTTCTTTCCATCTTGTCCACCTCTTTACACAATATATGTGCAGGGTGGAAAAATATTCCTGAAAAAGTTTATGGGGAGGGCTGCGTCCCCTGGAGAATGATTTTTGAAAAATTATTTGGCGTTCCTGTGAAAAACTGCCATTACTGAGAAAACCTCCTGTTATGTCAGGAGGTTTTCTAAAAGTTACACCAGTATTCGATTAACTGCTATGAATCAATCCTAAGAAAATAACAGCAGATTGCAATGATGCTCCCAATAAAAAATGGAAGAATTCTAAATATAACGTTCATTATTTTTAAATCCATTATAAAAATATTAATTATACCAAGCGCGAACAATATCAGCGCTTTTATCAAGTATATCTTTTTCTTCTTTTTTTCATGCTTTTCTTCCTCTTTAGGTATCATCCATCTTTCTAAATCTAAACCTGTCTCCCGATATAATAGAACCCTCTGCACTTATCAAGACTGACATCTACCAGTTTCCCGATCAGAGACTCATCTCCCGGGAAATGTACAAGAAGATTGTTGCTCAGTCGTCCGGTCATCAGTTCCGGATCGTGCTCATTTACGGATTCCACCAGCACTGTCTGTACGCTGCCCTGATGGACAGAGCACATTTCACCGGCAATTTTCTGCACTTCCGTGAGCAGACGGTCAAAGCGGTCTTTCACCACATCCTCCGGAATCTGGTCCTCCATCGCTGCCGCAGGCGTCCCGGTGCGTTTGGAGTAAATAAAGGTAAAGGCGCTGTCATACCGTACCTGCCGCACTACATCCAGCGTCTCCTGGAAATCTTTCTCCGTTTCTCCCGGAAAGCCGACGATGATATCCGTGGTCAGGGAAATATCCGGCACTGCCGCCCTGATCTTCTGTACCAGCTTCAGATAATGTTCTTTCGTGTATCTGCGGTTCATCTTCTCAAGCATGCGGCTGCTCCCTGACTGGACCGGCAGATGGAGGTGCTTACAGATCTTCCTGGACTGCCCCATTACTTCGATCAGCTCATCCGACAGATCCTTGGGATGGGAGGTCATAAAACGTATCCTCTCAAGCCCGTCTATTTTCTCTATTTCTTTTAAAAGCCGGGCAAATGTCACTGGTTCTTCCAGTGTCTTTCCATAAGAATTGACATTCTGTCCCAGGAGCATGATCTCCACCACGCCGTCAGCGACAAGTCGCTCTATCTCACGGATGATCGCCTTCGGGTCGCGGCTCCTCTCGCGTCCCCTTACATAGGGCACGATGCAATAGCTGCAGAAATTATTGCATCCAAACATAATATTGACTCCGGACTTAAAAGGATATTTTCTTTCACTGGGCAGATCTTCCACGATCTTGTCCGTATCCTTCCAGATGTCGATGACCATGCGCCCGGATTCCATGCGGGTCGCCAGCAGCTCTGCAAACTTGTAAATATTATGAGTGCCAAAGATCAGGTCAATAAACCGGTAGCTTTTTTTAAGCTTCTCGACCACCTCCGGCTCCTGCATCATACATCCGCAGAGTGCGATCATCATGTGGGGATTTTTCTTCTTGATATGCCCGAGCTGCCCCAGTCTCCCATATACACGTTGATTCGCGTTCTCGCGCACGGTACATGTATTGTAGATAACGAAATCCGCTTTCTCTTCATCAGGTTCTTCTATGTATCCTACCTGCTCCAGTATTCCGACGAGCTTTTCCGAATCCCTCGCATTCATCTGACAGCCGAAGGTCGTAACGCAGAACGTAAGCTGACGCCCGGCGGCTTCTTTCATCTTCTTCAGATCCTGCCTTGCCCTCTCGATAAAATAATATTGTCTTTCCGGCTCAGATACCGGGATCTCCATCTCCCTCTCAGCCAGATCCATTCTCTTGTTTTCCATACTTTTCTCTACCTGCTTCTCCTGTCCATTCACCTGTTAAACAAACTGATTTCTCTCTGTATCATATGTATAATCAATGGCAGCAAATTTCTCCGTCAGTTCATCTTCATCGATCTGCATTTCATCACAGAGCGCTGCCAGCGATGGATAAAAATCTCTCAGCTTTGTATTGATCACGCCTAAAAGCATCACCGGGTCTTTGGGTAATCCTGTGAACATATGATCCGCTCCTTTTCCGTAATAATGATCTCTGTCCGGATATCATGCTCATCCACAGGGATCCTGTCCATACACTGTATGTCAAACGCAAGCGCCGCCTTCCTGCATTTGTCATTTCCCTCAAGGTAAGTGTCATAAAACCCGCCTCCGTATCCGATCCGTGCGCCTGAGCAGTCAAAAGCAGCCCCCGGCAGGATGACCAGCGTCTCCTCATCCGGCTGAGGGGCTTTTTCACACCAAGTTCCTGGCTCAGGTATATCCCATATTCCCGGACTTAAGTCAGCCATACTTTTTATAAAATAAAACTCCATTGTCCTCCTGCCGGCCACTCTGGGGACTGCTACTTTCTTTCCCCGGATCAAGGTTTCCCTGATAATATCAGTGGTGTCCACTTCATCACGAAAAGATGCGTAACAGTATATGCAGCGGGCGTTCTCATAGAGAGGCTCTTTCATAAGGCGCTCTGTGATCACCCGCTCTGCCGCGGCGCGCTGCGGCTTTTTAATCCCCGCTCTGAGCTTAAGAGCATATTTTCTAATTTCCTCTTTTGTTTCCATATTTTTCGCCGAGATTTATGACTGTGCCATCTTTCTCCTCAATATCGATATTATTGAGCTGTCCCCTGAGATTGCGCTTCACGGCCTCGAGATATTCTGCGCGCAGCATCTTCTGTTCCTGGCGTTCCGCCTCTGTGAGTCCTTCCGCCTTTGATTTCCTGTACAGCTCATTGATCCTTTTTATCTTCTGTTCGTCCATACTTTTCCTCTCCGCTCTTTTCCCCGGTCTAAAGCGCTGTTTTCCGTACTCTTCTCTTTCACCGAACTGTATTATACACTATTTATCCGCCTTCGTCCAGACGGACATCCGCCAGGGCCATGTCACACATCCGCCAGGAGCATGCCACACAGATCCTCATCAACTGGAATAGTTTTCCAGAAACGCATACAGTTCCTTTACAGTCGCAACATATTTCCCCTCCGCGACCTCCTGCTGTACCTCCGCAGGCAGATCAGTCACAGGGATCTCCGTAAACTCATAGATGGTCTTCCGGTCACTCAGATACACGGCCACAAACCCCTGAAGCTCGCACAGATAGAAGCCTTCTTCTCCATCCTCAGGATTTGTCACTTTTTCTCCTTCAGCCGCAATACTTTCAGTCCCGGACACCTCGTCCCTCGCCTGCGCCTCCTGCCTTTCCATCACATGATCATAAGTGAGCCGGTATCCTGCTGTGAGCAGCATTCCCAATACCAGAAACGCTGCAAAAAAGCCGATAATGTATCTGGATTTCATAATTTCCACTCCTTTTTTATACATTATTGGCTTTTTGACTTATTTTATACAATTCTGAACGTCTTTGAAATCCTGATCCGGCTGTGGCGCGCTGCTTTTTTCACTTTTATCCTTCAGGCATCAGATGAAGCCTTCTGCAGAGCCGGAGCAGCCTTGCGCCCATGGGGAGCGCCTCGATATCTTCATCCGACAGGGTCCCGATCTTGAGGACGACGACTACATAGACGATGACTGCTGTAAGAATCGCAAAGATCGTCGGGATCCAGCGCCCGCCGACTAAAAGGTCCATTGCCAGATGTACTGCATAGGTTACGATTCCCATGACGGCAGACGCAACGAGCGGTTTTACAAATGTATCCATGACATTGATCCTGAAACCGCACACCTTATGTACTTTTCTTTGATTGAAATAACACATGCACGCGGCAAAAACAATGTTTCCTGCTGCCAGCGCATAGACATTCATCTTGAACGCCACCATCATGGCCATAAACGCGGCAAGATGGATCACCAGCGCGGCACATGCGTTCTTCGCCGGGCTGGATATATGGTTCAGCCCATGAAGGATGGAATTCGATATGGATGACCACCCATACAGCACCACAACGACCGAGCCCATCATGAGCAGGTAGGCAGGCGTTTTGCCTGCGTCATTGTAGAGCAGTACCATGAGCGGCGATGCCAGCACGAGGAACCCCATACCGCATGGGATGGTAATGACCATCGTCAGCCGCAGTGTCTGATCGATCTTTTCATGCACCAGCCGCCTCGATCTGATGGCGACTGCCGCTGTCAGACTGGGCACTACAGACGAGCACAGCGCCCATGGGATGGAAAGAGGCACATTGACCAGCGTGTCATACTTGCCCGAATAAATCCCCTGGAGCGCCATATATTCCTCCTCCACATATCCCTGCGCCTCCATGATATGGTTAAAGATCGTAAGATCAAGTATCTGATTGATATTATAGATCGCTGTACTGAACAGGATCGGGACAGCTGTAAGGACAAGCACCTTTAGAATATGACGATAGCTGTCCTCATGCCCGGAACGGTCCGTACGATACTGTCTGCTCATCTGTCCCCGGTACGCCCACATGACAAAGAGGAGAAAGATCAGGGCGATCAGGGCGCCCAGCACAGTCCCCAGTGTTGCCCCTGCCGCTCCGTACGCGGGTCCTAAGAGCTCTTCTCCCGCTTTCTCGCCTGCCCGGGTGCCGATGTCCACGAACATCCCCGCGCCTGCGATGCTGATCACCGCGCGGATGAGCTGCTCGATGATCTGTGATACCGCTGTCGGCATCATGGAGCCGAGCCCCTGAAAATACCCTCTTATCACAGCCATGATGGCGACAAGGAACAGCCCGGGCGCGAGCATCTGCAGAGCATAGACGCTTAAGGGAGATTTCATTGCGTACACGGAGATCGCGTCCGCCCCGAAAAAGACCGCCGCAGTGATGACCAGCCCCACAGCCACTGCAAAAATCATGGAACAGCGGAATACGCGGACGGAATTTCTTTTCTGACCTGCCGCCAGCTTGGCGGATACCAGCTTGGATACGGCTGTCGGAAGGCTCAGGGACGAGACCATAAGCGCCATGGCATAAATCTGATACGCATATCCATAGAACCCATTACCGGCGTCTCCAAGTATATTTGCAAGGGGGATCCTGTATATGACGCCTATGACCTTTGTAAGGACAGTCGCCACGGCTAGGATCGCGCCCTGTGCGATAAAATCGTCATTTTGAGCGGATCGAACTCTCGTCTTTGGTGTATCTGCCATTTCTATTTCCTCCAGCTCTCTTTATTCTCGGATCAGCGCGGTATTCCTGCTTTCTCCATGATGTCCCGCTGCCTGTCCTCCATGAGTCTGCGCTCCTCTTCCTCCATATGGTCATATCCAAGAAGATGGAGCATACTGTGGGCGATCAAAAAGGCATACTCCCTCCTCACGGAATGTCCGTATTCCTCTGCCTGTCCCACGACCCGGTCTTTTGATATCACGATATCCCCCAGCATGAGTTCGCCGGTCTCCGGATTGAACGCATCTGCTGTCTCTTCAATACCGGAGAGATCTCCTGGCGTCTCATATTCCAGCATGGGAAAAGAGAGCACGTCCGTTGCCCGGTCGATCTGCCTGTGTTCCCGGTTCATGACGCGTATCGCTTCATCGTCGGTAAGAAGAAGATTCACTTCAGCCTCATAGGGACACTCCTCACAGTCCAGCACTGTCCCCACTATGAACTCAGCCGTCTCCTTTACGTCAAAGGGCAGCGTCACATTTCCTTCCTCTTCGATATAAAGCGTCATACGTTTTTCCTCCTGCCGCCTTTTGTCCTTCCGGCATTCTTCCGCTCACTCTTTTTCTCATATTCTTCATAAGCCTTGACGATCCTCTGTACAAGAGGATGACGGACTACATCCTTGCTCGTCAGCGTACAGATGCTGATCCCCTCCAGGTCTTTTACCACCTTCACAGCCACGTCCAGACCGGACACTGCGCTCGCCGGAAGGTCTTTCTGGGTGGAATCGCCGGTAATGATGACCTTGGAGCCAAACCCGATCCTTGTAAGGAACATCTTCATCTGTGCCGGCGTGGTATTCTGCGCCTCGTCAAGGATGATAAACGCATTGTCAAGGGTCCGCCCCCGCATGTAAGCAAGAGGGGCCACCTCGATCAGCCCTTTTTCCGAATTTTTGATAAAGCTCTCCGCGCCCATGATCTGATAGAGCGCATCATAGAGAGGACGGAGATAGGGATCGATCTTGCTCTGGAGATCTCCGGGAAGGAAGCCCAGTTTCTCACCTGCCTCGATGGCGGGCCGGGTCAGGATGATCCTGCTCACTTCATTCCTCTTAAATGCTGTGATCGCCATTGCCATTGCAAGATAGGTCTTCCCTGTTCCTGCCGGTCCCAGTCCGAAGGTGATCATCTCATCACGGATGGAGTCTACATATTTTTTCTGCCCCAGCGTCTTGGGCTTGACCGGCTTTCCCTGGAGGGTATGACAGATGAGATCCCTGTCAATCTCCACAAGCCCCTCCTCCTGATCGTCAAATACTAGAGAAATCGCATAATCCACATTCTGCTCTGAGATCGTATTTCCCCGCTTTGATAGCTCCACAAGCTGGGTGAGCACGCGGAGCGCTTTTTCAGCCGCCGCACTCTCTCCCACGATCTTCGTGCTCCCATCCCTCGCGATCAGTGTCACATGAAATGTCCTCTCAAGCTTCTTTGCATATGCGTCAAACTGTCCGAACACGTTTGCCTCATGTTCAGCCGGTATGTCAATCATCAGTTCCGACAGACTCATCCGTTTCTTTCCTTTCGACTGTTAATATTTCCGTATCCGCCTCCTCAGTGATCCTCTCATTCAGATAAAGCGTGCCCGAGGCAGTGGCAGAATTTTCATATAAATGTATTTTAACACTATTTTCCCTTATTTGAATACCTTTTTCCTCCAAATCTTCGCAAAACCGATTAAAATCCAGGCTCAAAAGCTGCCGGGCCTCGTCTTCTGTATATGTCTTCTTTTCAAAAGAATAGGATTTCACAGTCTTCAGTCCGTATGAAAAAGGCAGATAAAAATTCTCACCCAGCCTGACCTGGGTTTCCTCTGAAAACGTCTCGCTGTGCTCATATTTATTCCTTATGCTGCCCACAGAAACTGTCCAGTCATCCAGACGGATGAAGGGCTGGTATTTCTTTTTTCCATCGTAGACCTTCTGCTGATAAGTCAGAGACAGGGTATCCGTGTATTCCATCTGCGTGTCCGCGAACACATCCGCATCTGACCTGTGATACTGATATCCCACGACTTCCTGGCTGTCATTGACCACTTCCACTCTTCCAAGGACAAGGATATCCCCCTTTTTCACCGTATCTCCCACATGTACCTGAGGCACTCCCGATCTTGTAACGATCTCTGTTATCACACCGTCTGAAGCCGCTATCAGATCCACTGGCTTTTCCTCCTCGCTGCCGGATGGGGCGGATGCGTCCTTCCCGGTGGAGGTCTCCTCATTCTCCGGAGTCCCACCCTCCCCTTGTTCCGGAAAAGTGTCCTCGTTTTCCTTGATCTGTATTTTCAGCCTGCTTCCGTCAATCGAGGCGGACACCCAAACGATATCATTATATTCCTTTCGGATCGCTTTTACAATACCCGGGCAGTCCACCCGGCTCCTTAATATGGCAGGCGTGACCCCTTCCGATTCAAGAAATTCTGAAAGCGTCGTGTCCGGATATCTCTCATTTCCCTCAAAATGGATATCCCATATAAAAAGAGAATATCCCCAGAGCAGCCCCGCGCACACAAAAAGTCCCGCGAAAAAAAGCTTCCTCTTCCGGTAGCGGGCAAGAAAGAAGGGAAACCCATATCTCCCTGTCAGTATGACTCTTGTATGCGTTTTTCTGACGAGAGGCTTCAGTTTGCGGAAATCAGACACGCTCATATACATCTCATATCCATTTCCAGTGGGTTCCAGCCCCCATATATAAAGCTGGTGATAACAGCACATATTCAAAAAACGTTCCGGGGAATAGCCTGCTACGCACAGCCTGACATATCCCCGCAGCCAGCGTATAAATGAACGGATCACTCCTGGTTCCTCCCATCGATAAATTCAAGCGTCTTTATCTTCCCTGTGATCTTCATCTCATCATTGGTATAATATTCGATCTGAAGTCTCCTTCCTGTCAGTCTGAGCTGTCCGCCTTTTGTCTGCACCCGGACAAGACTCTCTGTATATTCTGTGATCCCGCGATAGTTTTCGATGCACACCTCAAAGTCTCCGAGCACGGTGACCACTGATGCTCCCATTACCACGTCTTTTGGCATACTTGCAGCCGATGCAAGCCGCTCCCTGATCTGTTCTCTCTCCATAGAAAATGCCACACATACGCCTTTTATAGTCAGTATATGTGCGGCATGTTGTATTCTATTCATTTCTCACGGCTGATCAGTGTCCATGATTCCGTTTTCTCTCTTTTCCTGTAAACTGTTCCACTTCAATACGGAATACCTCTGTCCGGGCGATCATCTCCGGATGAAACTCAATCCTGGTCCCGGGAGCCATATGCTCCATGATCTTTGTCAGGCCGTAGATCTTCTCCTGCTCATCCTCGAGCCTGCGCACTGTCCCATTTCCCATAATGCTCCGATACGAATAGGAATAACTACATGTATAATCCCCGGTAATAAGTCCATGACGGCAGTCCATCTCCACCGCCACAAAAGGACTGGAGGCAAAGGCGTCCGCCTTTCTGACCTCGCCTGAGCCGTGTATGAAAAGCGACAGTTTCATCGTTTCCCCGGACACAGAAAAATCATAGCCATAGTTGACTGGGATGATGAACATCCCTTCTTCATCCTGCGCGCCAAACCTGACCACATCACACTCTTCCAGGATTTCTCTGATGATCTCAGGGTCACGCAGTTCTCGTTTATGCAGGCGCATCCCTCTCAATGCGGTCTCCTCCCTTCCTCAATGTACATCCATAGTCTGTTCTCTTCTTTTATCCAGCTCTCTTACTGCCCAGGAGATAAACAGCCCGCCCGCTGTGTTTCCCGCGGTCACGCATGTGAGCACCTTGACCACGTCAAACACCTGCACGCCGTAACTCAGACCATAGCATGAAATGTAAAACATATCTGCTACGATATGCTCAAACCCGCAGAACACAAAAGCCGTGATAAAGAGCCACACATAAAAGATCTGTCCAAATGACCCCTGCTTTTGTTTCGCGCCCACGAGTACGGCAAACGAGACAAAAAAAGCACAGAATATCCCCAGGACAAACAGGCTCAGAGGGCTGTCGCCAAGTTTTATCTCACCGATATCGGCCACTGCTTCTCCAAGCGTATTTCCAAGCCGTGTAAGAGACACCGCCCAGGCCGCCAGAAAAGCGCCAATGCCGTTTCCAAGCCAGGCGATCCCCATATCGCTCCAGTTGTATTGACGAGCATACACCATCAGCGGGCAGACTCTTGTAAACAGCATGTTGTGGAGATTGAGCACCAGGAAAATCCCTGTTGAAAAGAGCAGGCTCCCGACAAGAGTATTTGGAATCGACAGATAGACCATTGCCCCCATTGAAATGAAGACACCCGCCAGAATGCTGCTGATCCATTTCTGTATCATAAAAACTTCTCCTCTTATGTACGTTTTGTTTTCACAGTCTCATCCATTCTACTAGAGGAGGGCTGAAATTTCAATTATTATTTCTCTAAAACTTCTTCCATGTATCTCGCACAAACAAAAGCAGCAGAGGGAATATCTCAAGTCTTCCGGCCAGCATGTCAAAGATCAGGACCAGCTTCGCGCCATTCGAAAAAAGCCCGAAATTCTCAATGGGTCCCACCATTCCCAGACCGGGTCCGATGTTGTTCAGCGCAGATGCTACCGCTGTAAAATTTGTGACAAGATCATGACCGTCAAACCCTACAAGAAGGACGGAAAATGAGAAAATAAGTACATATGCGATCAGGAATACATTCGTGGCGCGGACCGTCTCATGTTCCAGGGTATGTCCGTCCATTTTAAGCTTCTTCAGGCTTCGCGGATGAAGCAGCGTATGAAGCTCTTTCTTGATCGTCTTCACGAGGATCACCAGTCGGGAGACCTTAATGCCGCCTCCGGTGCTTCCGGCGCAGGCGCCGACAAACATCAGCAGCACCAGGATCGTCTGAGGCACTTCCGGCCACAGGTTAAAGTCTGTGCTGGCATACCCGGTCGTGGTTATGATCGAACCGACCTGGAACGCCGCCTGCTGGACCGCTTCTCCAAAAGATCCGTACATATCTCTGACCGATATACTGATAGACGCAATTGACACAAATATGATCAGGAAATAGCACCGCACCTCTTCCATGGAGAGAGCCTGCTTGAACTTTTTGCGCAGGAGCAGGAAATAAGCGCTGAAATTGACTCCGAACAAGATCATAAAGATGGTGACAACTACCTGCAGGTATACTGAATATCCTGCCATACTGTCATTTTTGATCCCGAAACCTCCTGTTCCCGCCGTGCCGAAGCTGATCGTAAGCGCATCAAAGAGTGGCATCTTTCCCAGAAGGAGTAACCCGATCTCCAAGAACGTCATAACGATATAAATGATATATAATATTTTTGCCGTGGACTGTACCGTGGGAACAAGCTTGCTGACGGAAGGCCCCGGGCTTTCTGCCCTCATCAGATTAATATGGGATCCGTCTCCCTTCACATGAAAGAGCGAAAGCAGAAATACCAGCACCCCCATGCCTCCGATCCAGTGAGTAAAGCTCCTCCAGAACATCACAGATCTGGACAGCGCCTCAACATCTGCCAGGATACTGGCCCCTGTGGTCGTGAATCCTGAAACCGTCTCAAAAAGCGCATCCACCGGATTTGTCATGGAACCTGTGAGTAAGAAAGGGATGCTTCCCATGACGCTTAACACGATCCAGCTAAGAGCAACTGTCACAAACCCTTCTTTTACATAGAAGACCCTGTTTTCCGGTTTCCTCCGGAGAAGCAGGAGTCCCAACAGAAGACAGATCGCTGCTGTTATGACGAAAGACCAGCCCTCTCTCTCCTGATAGATAACGGCAACAATGCATGGAAGCGCCATAAAAGCAGCTTCAAAAGCAAGAACATATCCGATAATATATTTTACTATTGAAAAATTCATCTCAGCCCCCGAACCCTACCTTACTTTTTGGATGTCTGTAAGATCATTCAGTCCTCTTACAGTAGTGACGACAATAACCGTATCTCCCGGCTGTATGGCGTCCTGTCCCCTGGGAATGTGGATCACGCCGTTGCGGTTAATGCACGCGATCAGGAGATTGTCTTTCAAGCGCAGCTCAGACAGTGGAACTCCTGTCACCGCGGACTTCTCCCGGACAGCAAATTCCAGCGCTTCAGCCCGCCCATCAAGGATATGGTACAAGGTCTCCACGTTACTGCCGATCGAATTCCCCATTGCCCTCACATACTGAAGGATATAATCAGCCGTAATATACTTCGGATGGATAACGCTGCCAAGATCCAGTCCGTCCACAATATCGTCAAACGCGATCCTGTTTACTTTTGTAATGATTTTCGCCTGAGAAACTTTTTTTGCAAAGAGGCTCAGAAGGATGTTTTCCTCATCCATATTTGTCAGGGTCACAAAGGATTCAGCGTGTGCAAGCCCCTCCTCCATGAGAAGTTTCTTATCCGTACCGTCTCCGCAGATGACTGTGACCGCCGGCAGGAGTTCACTGAGTTCCTCACATCTTTCCCTCTTCCCTTCTATGAGGCTGACTTTGATCCTCATATCAGAGAGTATTACCGCAAGATAAAATCCCAGAGTTCCTCCCCCTACGATCAGCGCGTTCTTCACCTGATGAGTATGGATGCCGATCTTTTTAAAGAACAGATTGGAATTTTTCGGTGAAGCGATGACAGAAACAAGGTCCTGATCCTCCAGTACAAAGTCTCCGGATGGGATAAATACCTGTCCTCCTCTTTCAACTCCGCATATCAGCACATCGCAGCGGAGCTTATCCATAATGTCAGCCACTTTCATGCCGCCAAGCTTAAACTCCGGCAGGAGTTTGAATTTCAGCAGCTCTACCCTCCCCTTCGAAAACGTATCCAGCTTGATCGCAGATGGGAAACGCAGCAATCTGGAAATCTCCATGGCAGCCGCAAATTCCGGATTGATGATCATGGAGATTCCCAGACTCTTTTTTATAAAATGAACTTCTTTGTGATAGATCGGATTTCTCACACGAGCGATCGTGTGACACAGGCTTACCTTCTTTGCAATGAGGCAGCAGAGGAGATTCAGCTCGTCTGATCCTGTGACAGAGATCAGGATATCCGCCTCTTCCACTCCGGCTTCTGACAGCACTTGTATACTGGAACCGTTGCCGCAGCTCCCCATAACATCAATGCTCTCGCTTAACTGCTGGATCTTCTGAGGATTCGTGTCGATCACAGTCAGTTCGTGATCTTCCTCGCATAATTCTTCTGCCAGGGTGCTGCCGACTTTTCCGCACCCGATTATGATTATCTTCATAATTCCTCCACTCATCTCTCTCATCTTTTATTTATAAGCAGTAGTTTTGTGAAAAACAGGTCCGTTACAAAACTTCTGTCTCACTCATTTCATTCTGGATGGATGCTTCACAGGAGCGCATCGCAAGGATAGTCTTCTCAAACAAGTCATTCAGCTCCCAGCCGAGCCTTTCCGCGCCGGCCCTTATGACATCTCTGGAGCACCCTGCCGCAAAACGTTTGTCCTTGAATTTTTTCTTTACGCTGGACACTTCGATATCCATTACACTTTTTGATGGGCGCATCAGCGCTGCCGCCCAGATCAGCCCGGTCAGCTCGTCCGCGGCAAAAAGCACCTTTTCCATCTCATGTACCGGCTCCATGTCGCTGCAGATACCATATCCATGCGAACAGACTGTATAGATCATGTCCTCACCTACGCCGCCTTTCTCAAGAAGTTCCGGTGCTTTCTGGCAGTGCTCGTCCGGATACATCTCAAAATCAATATCGTGAAGGAGTCCGCTGATCGCCCAGTAATCCGCCTCGTCTCCGTAACCGAGCTCATTGGCGTACCAGCGCATCACTCCCTCCACAGTAAGCGCATGCTGGATGTGAAATGCCTCCTTATTGTAAGCCTTCAGTAATTCCAGCGCCTGTTCTCTTGTAATCGTACTTGTTCTCATTTTCCACTGTTCCTCCTAAAAATATATTGTTGGTATTCCGAAAAAAATCATCTTCCGCTTTCTCACGGACGGCGATCTGCCCTCACAAAAGGAGCCTGTATCTTTTCTTCTGTCAGAACCCCATATTTTGCGGGATAGCGGTATGCATTGCCATGCACCTCGCAGTTTTGGTATTTAAAGTGCCGCAGGAGAAATCTGCAGCAGCCCTAGTGTGATGTGTTTTTTTCCTTTATATGCAACTGCTTTCATGGCATTATCCCCTTCTGTGACATGATGCTACAGCTTCGCCCCGGTTATCATCTTCTCCAACTGTTTTTCTGTCCTCTCCTGCTCCCTGATGTTGCTGTCCCGGATCTGTTCCAACTGTTCCAGTACATTCCTGATCTGACTGATGGTCTGCTCTGTCCTGTCTTTAGATTCACTGATCTTATCGTACACCATCCAGTCTGTGATCAGTCCATCAAAAAAATAGTCGGCAAAGCAGAGAAAATCTCCGATTTCTGTATGTATATCCCCGGATATCCTTTCTGTAACATCCGCCAGTTCTGTCCGAAAGTTTCTCAGGGAATTCTGCAGTGTCTTTATTTTATCCTGTGCTTCATTCAGATTATCATATTTTACTACGTCCGCAACGAGACCGCCGCCCAGAATATCTATTACACCCCAGCTCTTTGCATTGTTCATGTCTTCCAGAACCTCACATGAAACACTGTATGCGGTACGTCCGGCAAAAACTGCTTCTTCTGTCTCTTTCTGCTGATTTTTCAAGAAAACCAACTGTTTCTCAAGTTCCATGATCCTGTCGGCTTCAGGAGTTCCCAATGCCTTGATCCGCTCTGTCTTATCAGCCAGCATAACCTGATATTCCTGTTCACACCATTGAAGCTCAGAAAGCCTTTTCCTGCATGCGCCAATGTCCTCTTTGACTGCCTGCAGTTCGCTTTCTGCTACATCGTATTTGATCGCTGCGGCATATGCCTCCTGCTCCTCTTTTGATATTTTATCTCCTATCTTTCCTGTCATCCTGTAAAAAAGTGCTGTAAAGGTCATACTATTCAGCCGGTCAACGTCTTCCTGCTCATCCCTCATTATTTTTTTAAGCTCAGATACTCGCTTTTCCAGGTCCGTCTGCTGACGCAAAAGGTCGGATAATTTTGCTTCTGTCCGCTTCTTTTCCATCAGCTCACTCTGAAGACGCTGAAGTTCAATGTCATAATAATCCATCTTAAATCTCCTCAAAATACTATATCTAAGAACACTCCATATGCATTCCTGGCTCTTCCATCGTACACTTTGATAAATCATCAAAACCAGTATACCATTCAGCCGCCGTCCTGTCATTTATTTTCACACTGTTCCGCGGCATTTTTATGCGAAACAACTGTCGCTTTCTTTGACTAAAATATATAGAAGCAGTATAATGGCAGGGATGATCATTCTAATTCCCGGATATATAAGCTGATGAAAGAAGACGGCTCAAATCATCTCAGAAAACGAAGGAGAATATAGCAGATGAAATTTACAGAAGATAAATCATTTTACAATATCAAGATACGGTACTCCGACAGACTCGTACAGATCACCTGCGATCCCACTTTAAAGTCCTATCTTGAAGAAAAGGGGAACGGTGCGCTGGAACTCAGCGCATACATACTTGAAGGATATAAAAAATCCCAGGGCTTCCCGCTGAAGATCAGTCAGGATTCCCTGGCTATCGAGATTCTTGCACACACCTATGCAGATTCTTTTTCCAGCGCCCTGTCATCCATCAGCAGCCAGATTCCTGCTGCCCTGCGTCAGCCTGTCCAAAAACTGATGGATCATGTCCGCAGCCACACGGAAATCATAGACTGCGGAGAACGCGGCTTAGATAACAACCGGTGGATTTGGGACGGTCTTACGCCATTTAAAAAAGTAATCTATGGAATGCTGGGCGATCACGCATAAAGTTCCGTTCACCGCTAATTTTAACAAATGCCCGGATCCCTTTCTGTTGTCATTATTTTCTCTTCACCGTTACAGGAGCAGAGAAGGCTTTGCTCAACAGTTTACTCACCAAAATATTGGGTTAGCCTGTGTCTTTTGTTGGGAATATCAAAAGTTTCTATGTACGGAACACCTTCAATATATAACCAGCGTTCAATAAAGGTCGGTGTTACTTCAAATAATCTTTCGTTTTTAAGAGATGTGTATCTCATTGTTGTCTATGCAGAGCGCCACATTCGCATTCCCCTTTAATTGGCTGTATTTTCTCAACGTTCTGTCTGTCTGAAAATATAATTTTTCGTTGAGATTTACAATGCTCCGTTTCTATTTTACATTTGGGGCATAGGTGCGGTATAAAAGCCTAATTTGTGGAAATTATACCAATCTAATATTTTTTCTTCCGCTGCAACATTTAAAGCAATCAGAATTTCTTTTGCAAATTCCATGGGCGCTGTACCATTTGCTGTTATAACATTTTTATCTCTGACTGCCTGTTTCGCAATATATTTCTGTTCTCCGGTGTAATTACTACCTGCCCATTGTTTTAAGTCGTCTAAATCATTGCTTGTATGAACTATTTCATTTAAAGCCCCAATCGTGCCCAAAAAAGCTGAAGCATCACAGATACCTGCTAATATTTTCCCTTCATGGCGGCACGAGTCAACAAGTGCTCTGAGTTGATGAGCACTTTCACTCCTCCATGTCATTCCCCCTATCAAAATAAGGGCTTCATAATCGTTCGGGACAGATTTAATGTCATAATCAGGCATTATTCTAAATCCCCCTATTGATTCGACATAATCTTTAGATAAGGATACGGTTTTAATCTCATACTTTCCTTCTCCTAACACTGCTATCGCGGAGGAAACATATGCAGCCTCCCAATCCGCATACTGCTGTAAAACAACAAATAAAATTCTTTTTTTCATTCTTCTTTTCTCCTTTAGAAATACAAATTTAACAATTTATAAACTGAAAATTATTTTTGATAAACTAAAGACTTTTGTCCATCTTAATATGGCTTAGCTCTTTACGATGCTGCATATGTATCCCTATATGTCCAACTCCTAAGGTTATAGTGGCTGCCAAAAGCCATATAACTTTCCCATATATACCGAGCAGGAAAAAAGCCATTACAGGCAATGTCGCTCCTGCAAGAGGAATTCCCAGGAAACTGCTGTAAAAATCTGATAGCTTTCGCTCGCTCCGAAAATACCGTATCCACCATAGTTCATACATCGCCATCAACACCAAAGCGATGATCAGCCACCAGGTCCAATTTGACCAGCCATGAAAATTGAAATCATTAAAAACCAGCACACATATGGTAGTGAGAATTTCACCTGTTCTTTCAAAAATCAGTAATACCTTATTTTCTTTTTCAGTAGTATATCCTTGTGGCCTTTTTCCTGCCCAAATAATATTGGGAATAAATAGTGCCAGTAAAAAGACCAGTCCTATATACGAAAATCCAAAATGTCCCATTATTTTTTTTATTCTCCATTATCCGTGAAAAGTTTCTATATATACTCAAATTATAACGGAGGATTTTTCAATGGACAAGTGGATTTACAGTAATAAGGATAATCTGCGCAGTGCCCCCATGTATCATCCTGCTGAAAAAGCGGACAGAAAGCTGATAACTTTCCGCCCGCTTTTTATATATGGCTTTTTGTTTGTTTAACAGCACACCCTTTCCCATCTTCCCATCACTGCTTCACAGCGTCAAATCCTGTCTCAAGCGCTGCGATAAGATCCTCTGCCTTCTCGATCCCAACAGATAAACGGATGGTGTTGGGGCGGATACCCTGATCTTTTAACCCCTCCTGCGTGCATTGGCTGTGGGTGGTGGTGGCCGGATGGATCACAAGGGATTTCACATCCGCTACGTTCGCCAGGAGAGAAAAGATGGGGAGATTGTCAATGAACCTGTGCGCTGTCCCCGCATCTCCCTTGATCTCAAAGGTAAAGATCGAGCCTCCGCCGTTGGGGAAATATTTCCCATAAAGTTCATGTCCTGCTTCTCCTTCCAGAGACGGATGATGCACAGCTTCCACCTGCGGATGCCCGGACAGGTATTCCACCAGCTTCAGCGCATTGCTCACATGCCGCTCCACCCGGAGGGACAACGTCTCCAGACCCTGGAGGAAAAGAAATGCGTGGAACGGAGAAAGCGCGGCTCCTGTATCCCGCAGCAGCACAGCCCGGATATAAGTCACAAATGCAGCCGGTCCCGCGGCCTCTGTGAAGGACACCCCATGATAGCTGGGATTTGGCTCGGAAATCCACGGATATGCGCCTGACGCTTTATAATCAAACTTCCCGCCGTCCACAATGATCCCGCCGATGGCAGTCCCATGTCCGCCGATGAATTTTGTGGCAGAATGGATGACAATATCCGCGCCATACTCAATAGGACGCACAAGATACGGAGTAGCAAAGGTAGAATCCACAACGAGAGGAATCTGATGACGGTGTGCGATCGCGGCAACCTCTTCAATATCAATAATGTTGGAATTTGGATTGCCCAGAGTCTCAATAAAGATCGCTTTTGTGTTTTCCTGTATGGCATCCTCAAAAGCGCCCTCTTTCTTAGGATCCACAAAGGTAGTGGTGATCTGATTTGTCAGCGGCAGGGTGTTGGCAAGCAGATTGTAAGTCCCGCCGTAGATCGTCCTTGCCGATACAATGTGCTCTCCTGCTTTGGCAAGCGCCTGGAACGTATAGCTTAAAGCCGCGGCGCCGGAAGCTGTGGCAAGGGCTGCAGCTCCGCCCTCCAGAGCAGCCACCCGCTCTTCGAACACGCCCTGGGTCGGATTGGTGAGCCTGCCGTAAATGTTTCCGGCATCCCGCAGGGCAAACCGGTCCGCCGCGTGCTGGGCGCTGTGGAACACATAAGACGTGGTGGCGTAGATCGGAACTGCGCGGGCGTCTGTCACCGGGTCTGCCTGCTCCTGCCCGATATGAAGCTGCTTTGTCTCAAATCCCCAGTTCTTAGAATTTCTGATGTCTGTCATGGTCATACCTCCGCTTTCCCGGGCTTGCGCGCCCGAATCTTTGTCATAATACTAGCATGGCAGTACCATACTGTCCAATACGCAAAAAAAATACCCGGTTATAAACTGATTTTATAACCGGGCGTTCGATGAAATCCTGCGAACAATGCTTATTTATTATTGTGAAGCTCCAGCCTCCACTACAAGGCTTTCCTTGTACTCTGTCCCATAAGTATCCGCAAGGGTCTCGTCATATGCAGTGTGGAAAAACTGCTCTGCCGAAAGACTTTGGATTTCCTCATTGATCCAGTCCAGTAAAGTGGTGTTTCCCTTGTATACTGCGGGGGCAATGGTATCCTGGTTCCCCAGCTCGGGAATGCCGACTGTGTATCCGTTGTTTTGCACTGCAAACGCGATGACTTCTGTATTGTCATTTGCCCATGCTGCCCCATTTCCATTTTCCAGAGCGTTTTTGGCAGTCGCGTAAGAATCATATTTCTGCAGCTTTATATCCGGATAATTTTCCATCAGATATGTCTCGGCAGTCGTCCCGGAGATCACGATCATCTCATCCTCGCTGTTCCAGTCATCCAGGCTTTCGATCACATTGTCATTGGGGGATACGACTCCCAGAGCCACATTCATATAAGGTGAGGCAAAATCAACCTCCTCACTGCGTTCAGGAGTCACGGTAAAGTTTGCAAGGATTACATCCACCTTGCCTGTCTGGAGGTATTCGATCCGGTTGGCAGCCTCGGTGGAGACAAAATTGATCTCCACGCCCAGATCCTCTCCGAGCCTTCTTGCCAGATAGATGTCATATCCCTGGTACTCCCCATTCTCATCCACATATCCAAAGGGATTCTTGTCAGAGAATACACCGATATTTATCGTTCCGTCCTCCCGAATCTGCTCCAGCGTGCGGTATGGCTGTCCCGAGCCTCCCGATGAGCCGCTCCCGGAGCACGCAGTCAGGGCGATGACGGAACTAGCGGCAATGCCAAGTGTTACAAGTTTCTTTAATATTTGATCTTTCATAATTTCAGTCCTCTTCTTCCTTGATCGTTTTATGCGGAGTCTTAACCGCTTCAAAAGTAAATGTATTCAAAAACTGCTTTGCACGGTCTGTCTTCGGGTGCTCAAAGAACTCCTCCGGGGGCGCACTCTCAATGATCGAGCCTCCGTCAAGGAACAGGATCCTGTCGGCAACCGCCCGGGCAAACTGCATTTCATGGGTGACAATGATCATTGTCCTCCCCTGAGCAGCCAGCTTTAAGATCACGTCAAGCACTTCCCTCACCATCTCCGGATCAAGAGCCGCCGTGACCTCATCAAACAGGAGGATCTCCGGGTGCATGCAGAGCGCCCGCACGATCGCCACACGCTGTTTTTGTCCCCCGGACAACTGACGCGGAAAGCTGTCGGCTTTTTCCTTAAGCCCCACCCGCTCTAAGAGGGTAAGAGCTTCCTCTTTTACTACCTCTTTTTTTCTTTTCTGCACCTTTAAGGGAGCAAGCATCACATTGTTGAGCACGCTCAGGTGGGGAAACAGCTCATAGCTTTGAAATACCATTCCGATCTTTTCCCTGAGAGCGGACAGTGATCTGCTCTTATCGTCAATAGGCTCCCCATCCAGACTGATCGTGCCGCCCTGGATCGGCTCCAGGGCATTGATACATCGCAGAAGGGTGCTTTTCCCGCATCCGCTTGGACCTATAACTACGATGACTTCGCCTTTCTTCACTTCCAGATTAATATCATCCAGAATCAGATTGTCATCGAATTTTTTTACAAGATGCTCTATTTTTAGTAATGTTTCGGTCATTTGGGATTACCTCCACCTTTTCTCTAGATATTTGGCAAACATACTGATCGGCCAGCAGGCAATAAAATACAAAAGGAAAACAGCAAGATACACGCCGAAAGCCGCGTTTGGACTTGCCATACGGTTTGCCTCAATGATCTGCTGGGCAACCTTGAGAACTTCCACCACTCCGATCATAAGGATGAGGCTTGTGGTCTTTATCATCCGCGTGATCAGATTGATGGACAGCGGGACCAGCCTCCGGAATGTCTGGGGAATGATGATATAGCGGTACACCTGGACTTTGCGGAGCCCCAGAGCCTCGCCGCTTTCATATTGATGGACAGGAATGCTGATCAGCGCCCCTCTCACCAGATCGCTCATCTCCGCTGTTCCCCAGAGGGAGAACACAAGGATGGAGGCAGCTTCCCCGGATAAATCCCACCCGAATGCGCGGGTCGTTCCAAAAAACACAATGAAAAGAAGGACCATCTGAGGCATGATCCGTATGATCTCCAGATAAAGCCGGAGAACTGCCCGGACAACCCGGTTTTTCCTCGTCATCAGCGCTCCCAGCAGGATGCCTGCGGGAATACTGATGACAACTGCTGTCAGACTGATGCGAAGAGCGATCCACAGTCCCTCCAGCAGCCGTACCATATTTTGTCCTTTCAGGAGAATCTCAAGACCCAAATCCGGCATAGCGCAGCCTCCTTTCCAGAAGCGTCCCGCAGACAGAGACCGGCAGCAGGATGAGCAGATAGAACACAACAAGCAGCACAAGGCTTTCTGTTGTCTTATAGTACAGACCGATCAGATCCTTTGCGGTAAACATCAGATCCATCAGGCTGATCGCGCTGAACACGCTGGTCTCCTTGAGGAGGAAGATCACATTTGCCATAAAAGCAGGCACACTTATGGATGCTGCCTGCGGAAGGACTACATAGCCCATTGTCTGGCGCCGGTTCATGCCAAGACTAAGCGCACTCTCCGTCTGGATGGGCGACACAGCCTCCAGTCCGCTCCGAAAAGCCTCCGCCATATAGCTGCCTCCAAGGAACGCAAGACCCGCGATCCCGCACAGCTCGGGATCCGTCTGTATCCCGATCTTCGGAAGCCCATAATAAATGAAAAACAACTGGATCAAAAGGGGCGTATTCCGGCTGAGTTCGATGTAAACGCCTGTGATGCGCCTTAACACCGGAACCTTAAAATACTGGATCGCCGCGCAGACCAGTCCGATCAGGATGGAAAAGACTACGCCCAGCAGCCCGATCCGGACAGTCAGCCATGCCGCCTCCTGATAAAGGGGTATATATTGTACGATAAATTCCCAGTCCATTTACATTCTCCAAGTCTGATATAGTGTAAGACAAAAGCGCTGGATATCACTGCTCCTGTCAGATATAATACATATCCTGTACTGCCTCTCTGTACTGTTCGGAGCGCTCCACAAGATCTTTTAATGTCAGTGTATTTAAAAATTGGTCAATATATTCATTGACCGGGTCAATGATCGCTGACTGAACGGCGAGCGCTTCTGCCCCGCCGTTGTCTTCAGAAGGAATCTCTTCTGTTTCCAGAAGATAATTTCCATCCAGTACGGACACAATATCTGCAACCCGGATGCTGGCCGGAGTCCCTGCCAGAAAATACCCTCCCTGTGGTCCTTTTATGCTTTTGACAATACCTGCCTTCCGGAGCGCCGCGAAGATCTGCTCCAGATATTTTAAAGAAATCCCATTGCGCTCTGCAATGTCGTTCAACTGGATACAGGCACAGTCCGAATGCCACGCAAGATAGATCAGCGCCCGTATGCCGTATCTGCTCCGTTTGGAAAAATTCATTGTGCAACTCTCCTTTGAAATCACGCTGTAAATCTGTAAATGGATCACAGATCAGTAAACATGGGAGTGGAATAATACCTGTCTCCATTGTCAGGCAGCACGACCACGATCGTTTTTCCTTTATTTTCCGGGCGTCTCGCCAGCTCAATGGCAGCGTGGAGAGCCGCTCCTGATGAGATTCCTGTAAGGATGCCTTCCTTTTTTGCCAGAAGTCTGGCTGTTTCAAATGCCGCCTCATTTGTGGAGGTGAAAATCTCATCGTAAATCTCTGTGTTCAAAGTATCCGGCACAAACCCCGCTCCGATCCCCTGGATTTTGTGGACGCCGGCCCTGCCCTCTGACAGAACAGGCGAATCCGCCGGCTCCAGCGCAACGACTTTCACATTTGGGTTCTTTTCTTTTAAATATGAACCGACACCTGAAATTGTTCCTCCCGTTCCCACTCCCGCCACAAAAATATCGACCTGCCCGTCCGTATCATTCCAGATCTCCGGTCCGGTCGTGTTCCTGTGTACGGCTGGATTAGCCGGATTTACAAACTGTCCGGGGATAAAGCTGTTGGGAATCTCCTTTGCCAGTTCGTCTGCCCTGGCAATGGCGCCCTTCATCCCCTTGGCGCCCTCTGTGAGCACCAGCTCTGCGCCGTAAGCTTTCAGGATATTCCGCCTCTCAACACTCATGGTCTCCGGCATGGTGAGGATAATACGGTATCCCTTTGCCGCGGCGATAGCCGCAAGTCCGATACCCGTGTTTCCTGATGTGGGCTCGATAATGACAGAGCCTTCTTTTAGCAACCCTTTCGCCTCCGCATCCTCGATCATGCTCTTGGCGATACGGTCCTTGACACTGCCAGCCGGATTGAAGTACTCAAGCTTTACAAGAAGCTTAGCCTCCAGCCCCAGCTCTTTTTCAATGTTCACAACCTCGACCAGCGGAGTGTTTCCGATCAGATCCAACGTTCCTTTATAATAACCAGCCATTTTCTAATCCTCTCTTTCTCAAATCTACTGTTTGCTTGTGTGAATCATCATAACCGCTAAAACCTACTTTGTCAATAGGTTTTTAGTATTTTGTGGTAAAATCATACAGAACCGGGAGAAAAGTGATATTATCACCCTTCAAGAACCCCCAAAAAGAAAGGATCCGCCTGACCGCGGACCCTCTCCTGCTTTTTATTTTCTCTTATCCTTATTTCTAATGTGTGATGACACAGCTTGTTTTCAGTTTATTTCAAACTCTTTGGCATATTGGATCCCGGAGATCCGGTAATGCTAAATAAATATTTTCTCCAGCACAGCAAGCACTCCGTCTTCATCGTTAGAAGGGCATACATGTTTTGCCGCTTTTTTGACATTCTCAGGAGCATTTTCCATCGCATAGCTGTGCCCGCAGTATTTTAGCATTTCTATATCATTTCCTCCATCTCCAAAAGCCATACACTGTTCCGGAGAAATTCCCCAATGCTCTGTGAGCCGCTTCAGACCAGACGCTTTATGACATCCAGGTACGATCAGATCGATGGAACCATGACCACTCGTTGTAGGCTCCACTTTTCCTTTGAGCCTTTCACAAAATATGTCATAATAAAAATATGTTTTTTCTTCCGGTACCGTAGGCGCAAATTTTAGTATCTGGTCTTTTACCTCCTTAAAGTCATCCACCCACTTCAGACGATGGTAATAGATATTGGTAAGCTCAAAAAACTCCTGACCGACTGTACCTTTCTGGCAGTATGCGCTTTCCACTCCGCAAAGGACGTTTAATATTTCGGGATATTCCCTGCATACATCAATAACATAATCTACCGTTTCTTTTGACATGTTTGCAGTAAAAACAAGTTCTGTGCGGTCTTTTACGAAAGCTCCATTTTCTGCCACAAAAGATAATTCATTGTGACAGTCAGGAAATAAATCTCTTAACTGATAATACTGATTTCCGCTTGCCACAACAAAATTACATCCCACATTTCTCATACGAGACAAAATTTGTTTAAATCGCAGTATATCATAAGTATAATCAGAGCGGACAAATGTACCGTCTATATCAACTGCGACCAGTTTTATATTATCTTTCATATTTTTGACTCCTCTGTTTCATCTAACATTTTCCCAAAGTCCAATATCCGAAACCTGTATAAGAGTTATTCTGTTTCGTATCTGCAATATTTTCCTGTTGTAACTGTATCCCCACCATTACATTCATACGGCACTTCTTTTATAAATTGGAACCCTAATTTTTGAAGGACACAACCAGATGCCTGATTTTCTATAGCATAAACAGTACTGATTTCTTTTATTTTCATTACTTCAACTGCATATTTCATTACTGCATTCATAGCTTCTGTCGCATATCCGTTACCCCAAAATTTTTTTCCAAGATTATAGGAAATATCCCAATGCCCATTATCATTGAAAAAAAGCAAGCAAGTGCCGATTATATCTTTTGTGTTTTTCACAACAATAATCCATCTGTTCCACTTGTCATTTTCCAAATTTTCAAGTTCGAATTCTACAAACTCTTTTGCTTCGTTTACATCATCACTCGCTTTCCACCACATATATCTTGATACATTTTCATCCTGCATCCAACAATTAAAAATTGCCTCAGTGTCATCAGGATGAATTTTTCTTAAAATCAATCTATCTGTTGCCAACTTAGGTGTAATCATGTTTTCCTCCAATGAATAATTTTTATAGTCTGATTTTAGATTTTTTTATAGTTGCTTTCTACCAATCAGTACTTTTCAATATGTCAAATGGCAGTTGCTGTCAATTGGCAAATGAAGATTTAATGAACTAATCTTTTTATTCTTTCTACATATTCATCCGCATGATTTATACTGATATCTCCGTGACAATACCCCTGTAATATCTCTGATTCACTTTTAGAAATCAAATCAGAAATATTCTTTGCCGATCTTTTCATAATCCGCCGCTCCTTGCCTCCAACTAATATCATCACTTTTGTTTGTGTCAAAGATACACAATCTTTCACTTCATAATTTGAATTGGCTTTCATAAATGAGATCAAATCACTTTTTTTAATATTGCAGGTA
>ERZ1090864.14-NODE-14-length-81664-cov-14.617836_pt1 | contig 81664 bp, 73 predicted proteins | sample MGYA00478479_ERZ1090864 | MGnify/ENA primary metagenome ERZ1090864 (study PRJEB33644, sample SAMEA5815743) | chicken gut metagenome | biome: Chicken; feature: Gastrointestinal Tract; material: Caecum | place: Ireland | collected 2019-01-01 | study: A study of the...
CCGTTGTCCCCTGCATCCTGCATCCGTATTTGGAAGCCACGCAGTCAAACCAGCCGACGCGTCTGGGCCGTCCTGTGGTCGCGCCGTACTCTCCTCCGTCTCCGCCGCGCCTTCTCAGCTCATCCGCCTCATCCCCGAAGATCTCGCTGACAAACGCGCCCGCGCCCACTGCGCTGGAGTACGCCTTGCACACGGTAATGATCTGTCTGATCTCATAGGGCGGGATTCCCGCGCCGATAGCGCCGTATCCTGCAAGAGTGGATGAGGAGGTGACCATGGGATAGATCCCATGATCCGGATCTTTCAGAGAGCCAAGCTGCCCTTCCAGAAGGATGTTTTTCCCTTCTTTGAGGGCATTGTGGAGATAAAGGGATACGTCGCACACATAAGGCTCTACCATCTCTTTATAAGTGAGCAGTTCTTTATATAATTCCTCAGGATCTATCAATGGTTTGTGGTACAGGTGCTCAAGCAGCACGTTCTTCTGCTCTGCCACGCGGACGACTTTCTCCCTGAGCAGCCCATCGTCAAAGAGCTCGCTCACCTGAAAGCCGATCTTTGCATATTTGTCTGAATAGAACGGCGCTATGCCTGACTTTGTGGAGCCAAAAGATTTCCCGCCCAGGCGTTCTTCCTCATAGGCATCAAAAGCCTTGTGGTAGGACATCACCATCTGCGCCCTGTCAGACACGAGGATCTTCGGCATCGGAACACCGCGGTCCACAATGGATTTAACCTCAGCGAACAGCTTCGGGACATCCAGTGCGACTCCATTTCCGATGATGCTTGTTGTATGTTCATAGAACACGCCGGACGGCAGTGTGTGCAGCGCGAATTTGCCGTAATCATTCACAATCGTATGACCTGCGTTTGCCCCGCCCTGAAAACGAACGATGATGTCTGATTCTTTTCCGAGCATATCCGTGATCTTGCCCTTGCCTTCATCGCCCCAGTTGGCGCCAACTACTGCTTTTACCATCTCTATTCCTCCTGCGTATCGTGCTTGTAGATATCCATCGGCGGCTCCTATCACTGACCGCCGTTAGAATTATACTATAATTTTTTCTTTCTGTAAAATATTATTTCCTGTTTTTTGTGTTGGTCTTGTAATTAATCGGGAAAAGTATTAGAATAAGAACAAGATCCGGGATGTTCTCTTTATCTTATGCAGAGCACATCTTCTTACAGAAAAAGCGCCTCACAGGAGCGTTGTCATGCCGTGTAAAACACGGCTGACAGAAGGAAAGGAGACATTACGTTGAAAAAGGTGATAAAATGGTTTAGTATCTTCGCTGTCATCGGAGCAGCGATCGGGTTTGCCGTCGCATACTTCTGCAAGAGCAATTCCGACAGCCCGGAAGAAAATGAGTCTGACCATACAGAAGAAGAGGATTTTGACCTTGACGCGGATTTAAAACCCGCATCCGACAGGGAATATGTTTCCCTTAACAAGGATTCTGAAAGTACAAAAGAACAGGATGACGCAGAAGGAGGAGCTGAATCCTGATTTACTGAAAAAGACCTGCAGGACAATCGTTTCAGCAGGTCTTTTTATTTCTCTTTTTCCCACGCCTCGCCCAGCAGCTTTACGGCCTCCCGGATCTTCTCTTCATTCATATTGGCATATCCCAGCAGGATGACCGTCTCCCCTGGCTTTTCTTTTCCGTCCACATAATACCCGGACAGTCCGTATACCTTTACGCCTTTTTCAGACGCTTTCTGTATCAGTTCTTCCTCGCTTCTCCCATCACAAAAATGAAGGAGCAGGTGAACGCCCGCGTTCTCTCCGGAGATACGGATATCCGGCTCCATGTCCTTAAGAGCTGACAGCAGGGTGTCATGTCTGCTTTTGTACAATGCCCGCGTCTTGTTCAGATGCCGTTCATAATAGCCCTCTTCGATGAATTTCTGAAGGATCATCTGATCTACTTTTGATACCGTGGAGCTGATGAATCCGCACCGCTCCCTGTACATCCTGCATACCGGTTCCGGCAGCACCATATAGCTCATTCGGATCGCGGGGGCAATGGACTTGGAAAAGGTTCCGATGTAGATGACCTTTCCTCTGCCGTCATATCCCTGGAGGGCAGGGATCGGTTTCCCTTTATACCGAAACTCACTGTCATAATCATCCTCGATGATATATCTCCCCTCTTCTTCCTCCGCCCACCTGAGCAGCTCCATCCGTCTCCGGATCGGCATGACAATCCCGAGAGGATACTGATGCGAGGGCATGACAAAGGCGATGTCAGCCCCTGAAGACTCCAGCTTGTCAACGCACATCCCCTTGCCGTCCATATCCACAGTGCGCACATCATAAGAAAGATTTGCAAAAAGACGGTAAGCCTGCCGGTAGGTGGGATTTTCCAGGGCGACCTTATGTCCATTCCCAAGCACCGAGCAAAGGAGCATCAGGAGATAATCATTCCCTGCGCCCACAATGATCTGCTCCGGGGTGCAGTTCACCCCTCTTGCCTGATGGAGATAGCTGCTGATCGCACTCCGCAGTCCATACTCTCCCTGGGGACATCCAAGCCGGAACAATTCTGCCCGGTCGTCTGTCAGGCATTCGCGTGAGAGCTTCCTCCACGCGTTATATGGGAAGCTTTTCAGATCCACTCCGTTCGGAGTAAAATCATACTTATACTGCTTTTCTTTTCTTCTCTCCCGCTTTTCCTCTGCCCCGCCGCCAGCGCCAAACTGGTACAGCCCTTCGATCTCAGCTACAAAATATCCTCTGTAAGGCTGAGCCTCAATATAACCCTCTGAGAGCAGCTGCTCATATGCCAGCTCCACAGTGCTCCTGCTCACGTCCAGATGGCGGCACAGCGCGCGCGTAGAAGGGAGCTTTTCCCCGCTGGGTATGGCTCCCTTCTGGATCTCTTCTTTTATATAAGAATAAATCTGTTCGTACAGGGGGATCTTGTCCCCCTGTTTTAAACTGATCGTCAGCTCATTCATACCTTATCTCACTTCGGCAGCTTAAAAGAACTCTTCAGCGACACGATCCGGTTGAACACCAGATGCTCCGGAGATGAGTCATGGGCATCAATGCAGAAATAGCCGTTTCGCACAAACTGAAAGCTGTCGTATGCGCCTGCTCCCTCAAAGCTGGGCTCAACATAAGCCTCCTTGATGACCTTCAATGAATCCGGATTTAGATTCAGTGATCCGTCTTCCTTGTTGTAAACGCCTTTTTCTTCATCGATCAGGTTTTCATACAGCCTTACCTCCGCCTTCTGCGCGCAGGCAGCCGGAACCCAGTGGATCGTGCCTTTTACTTTTCTCCCGGTAAATCCGCTTCCCGCCTTTGTCTCAGGATCATAAGTGCAGTGTACTTCCGTCACATTGCCGTTCTCATCCTTGACAAAGCTCTCGCACTTCACAAAATACGCATGCATGAGGCGGACCTCATTCCCCGGAAAAAGCCGGAAATATTTCTTCGGGGGTTCCTCCATGAAATCTTCTCTCTCGATATAGAGCTCGCGCCCGAAAGGCACCTTCCTCGAACCAAGCTCCTCGTTCTCCAGATTGTTCGCCACATCCAGATATTCGATCTGATCCTCCGGATAATTGTCGATCACAAGCTTGATCGGGTCAAGGACAGCCATCATACGCGTCTTCTTCATTTTCAGGTCTTCCCGGATACAGTATTCCAGCATGGCGTAATCCACGGAGCTCTGTGCCTTTGAGACGCCGCACAGATCAATAAACATCTTGATGGACTCAGGTGTAAAACCGCGCCGCCGCAGAGCCGCGATCGATACCAGCCTCGGATCGTCCCAGCCATCCACAATGCCGTCCTCCACCAGCTTCTTGATATAGCGCTTCCCTGTCACTACATTCGTCAGATACAGCTTTGCAAACTCGATCTGCCGCGGAGGATTCTCGAATTCACACTCGCGCACCACCCAGTCATAGAGCGGTCTGTGATCCTCGAACTCCAGTGTACAGATGGAATGTGTGATCCCCTCAATGGCGTCTTCAATGGGATGAGCGAAATCATACATCGGATAGATGCACCACTTGTCCCCTGTGTTGTGATGGGCCATGTGCGCCACACGGTAAATGATCGGGTCTCTCATATTGATGTTCGGGGAAGCCATGTCGATCTTCGCGCGGAGCACTTTCTCTCCGTCTTTGTATTTTCCTGCCCGCATCTCCTCAAAGAGCTGCAGGTTCTCCTCAACGGAGCGGTTCCGGTACGGACTCTCCTTACCCGGCTCTTTCAGGGTGCCTCGGTATTCCCGCATCTGCTCCGGCGTAAGGTCGCAGACGAACGCCTTTCCCTTCTTGATGAGCTTCACCGCGCACTCATACATCTGGTCAAAATAATCGGAAGCAAAATACAGATGGTCGCCCCAGTCCGCTCCCAGCCATTTGATATCCTCTTTGATGGAATCCACAAACTCCATTTTCTCCTTGGTCGGATTCGTATCGTCAAATCTCATATGGAACGTCCCGCCGTACTCCTGTGCCAGCCCATAATTTAAAAGGATGGACTTGGCGTGTCCGATGTGGAGATATCCGTTCGGCTCAGGCGGGAAACGAGTGCAGACATGGTCATAGACTCCTTCTGCCAGGTCTTTGTCGATCTCCTGCTCGATAAAATTCTTTGAAACAGCTTCGTTTTCCATTGTATCCTCCTCTGATAACGCAAAACTTCATGGAGTTTATATTACCATAAAATACAAATGACCACAAGTGCCGGATACTACGGCCAGATATTACGGTCCGGGTATTGCTGATGTTCATTTTACTCTTCCGATCCCCATCAAAGAACATCAGACTGCTCCTTCCCTTACAAACTCCACTTTCCCACGCTCAAAATACTTTCCCACTTCCGCCACCAGCCGGGCAAAGTACAGGCACAGCATCGGGTCCGCTTCCGGATGCTCCTTTCTTAAGTCATAGTCCTGCACGCCGATGAACAACATATGGGACGCTTTCCAGTCGCGTTCCAGCACCGGAAAAAAATCAGCGATATCATCACATCCGATACAGAAAAACATTTCAATATTCGATTTCATGGTATGAAAATACCGGTAAAAATATGGCAGCTCTCCTCGTTCCATCTCCCGGATGAAATTTAGCAGCTCCTCCAGTTCATCTCTTAAGTTTCTCAGTTCCTCCTTGCCTATTTTCATATTTTTTCCTCCTGCCCGGACCGGAAAACACCACTGCATTTTATACAGTATATCACAGTCCGGACAGCGAGACAGAAAATGACAGAAATCATTGCATTTTTGTCGAATACCCTCACAAAAGTAAAAAAGCACCGAATCACTTCGATGCATTTTCCCGGTTCTGTATAATGATGTATTGACAGAACAGCTTATAAATAAAGCTGTCTAGGGGACTTGAACCCCCGACCTCCGCCTTACCAAGGCGACGCGCTACCGACTGCGCCAAGACAGCCTGCTGTATGGTTGCCCACACGCAAGAATAAATATACACCAGACCCAGATGTATTGTCAAGAAAAAAATATGGCCTTAGCCCTTGCACTCTATAACTTCTCCGAATCCAGGAGGATCGTAAAAGGCCCGTCATTGACCAGACTGACCTCCATTTCCGCCCCGAACCGCCCTGTCTGTACATCCGGCACAGATTTCGAGCATTCCCGGATGATATACTCATAAAGCGCTTCTGCCTTATCCGGAGCCCCGGCTTCTATAAAGCTGGGACGGTTTCCCTTTTTACAGTTTGCATAGAGGGTAAACTGGGACACAAGCAGAAGGCTCCCTTCCACATCCGCAAGGGAAAGGTTTGTCTTGCCGTTTTCGTCTTCAAATATCCTCAGACCGGTCATTTTTCGTATCATCTTGTCAGCGACGGCCTCTGTGTCACTGTCCGAAACGCCGATCAGCACAAGAAAGCCCTTCCCGATCTGTCCGATGGCACTGCCGCCCACATGTACGGACGCTTCTTTTACTCTCTGTATTACAAATCTCATTGTCCGGCCTCTCCCGCATTCTTTTTCTTCTCTCCGACTCTGAAGTGGATCATCATAAGAGTGAGTACCAGCAGCGGGACACTGATCAGTATGACCACAGCCAGGAGGGCATCCGGAAGGAAGGTGCTCTCCAGATCCACCAGTACCGTGCCAAACAGGTTATAGATCGCGTGCAGCGCCATTGGGACAAGGATACTGTCGTATCTGTACGCCAGATATCCGAGCAGGAAGCCGAGCAGCGCCGTATAGATCCCCTGCACCAGATTCATATGGAATATCCCGAAAAGAACTGCCTGGATGAGATTGGCCACAAGAAAACCAGCCCCCGCCTTTCCGAGATACTGCAGGATCAGCCCCCGGAAAATGACTTCCTCCACAATCGGAGGAAGGACCAGCGTAGCCACCGCCCACAGCAGAGAATACTGGGATATCCCGGAAGAATCGATCATTTCTGTGTATTCATTCATGGCAGACGGCATGAAAGCATTGATGGCGATCATAACGAGAGAAGTCGCATGCTGCACTGCAAATCCCAGCAGGATAAGCCATCCAAAACACACAGGGCTCAGCCTTCTCGTATGGAAGTAAACGGTCTGTTTTACGCCACGCTTTTCTACAAACGCAAAATAGTACCACAGCAGAAATACAGTTCCCGGAATGAAATAGATCAGACACGAAAAAAGGTTCGTGTTGTCCATCATAAATTCATAGATCATATCGATCCCGGCGTCTCCTCCCATCACGGCGCCGCCTACCGCTGCGCCCACGGCAAGAATGAACGATCCTCCGTACAGAAGCATTATCGTTACCACAAAAACAAGAAAAGCCACCCCATAGTATCCAGTCCTTTTCATTCTCCCATCTCCTGTCTTTCTCATTCGTCCCGGCGGAGCATTTTCTCCGCCTTATTTTTTATCCTTTGAAGTGCATTATCAATTGATTTCGGACTTTTGTCAAGCAGTTCAGCAATCTTTCTGTAATCGGTTCCCATAAGATGAAGGTACAGCACATGATTCTCAAGCGCGCTCAGATTATCCTTCAACTGTTCCACAAAGGCCTCCGTATACTCTTTTCCAAAATACAGAGCTTCCGGATCATTTTCCTGCTCCGGCTCGATCGTATCGATCAGCGGCATGGTCCTGCCGTCTTTCTCCACCTCACTCTCTTCGTAGAGGGAGACATAAGTGTTCAGTGGAAAATGCTTTTTCCGCTTCGATGCTTCGATCGCGCTGTACATCTGCCGGGACACGCACAGCTCCGCAAAACTTGAAAAAGACGCGCCCTGCGAACGATCATAATCCCGCACCGCTTTGATCAGACCGATCATCCCCTCCTGGATGAGATCCTCGTTCTCGCCGCCCAGAAGATACATCGCACGAGCTTTTTTCCTGACCATGGATTTATATTTCACCATGATATGATCCATGATCTCCCGCTCCCCGGTCCTGAGTTTTTCAATCAGTTGTTCATCCGTCAGCCTGTCATATTTCCCCATATCATCCACCTGCTGTTCCTATACGCCTGCTGTTATACAGCCTTCTGCATCCGCTGCCGTACGACCTCATACGCCAGCACCCCGCCTGCCACGGACGCGTTCAGGGAGGTGATCTCACCCTTCATGGGGATAGCGGCGATAAAATCGCAGTTTTCCTTCACAAGACGGCTCACGCCTTCCCCCTCGTTTCCGATGACAAGCCCGATAGGACCGGTGAGATCCAGACTGTACATGGACTCTCCGTCCATGTCCGCGCACGCGAACCAGATTCCTTTCTCCTTTAGTTCCTCCATGGTCTTGACCAGGTTGGTCACCTTCGCCACCGGAGTGTAATTGAGCGCTCCTGCCGATGTCTTGGCAACGGTTGCGGTCAGTCCGACAGCGCGGCGTTTCGGGATAATAACCCCATGGGCGCCGGCAATATTTGCCGTCCGTATGACAGCCCCCAGGTTGTGTGGATCCTCGATGCCGTCCAGCAGGATGAGGAAGGGATCCTCTCCCCTCTCCCGCGCCAGCTCCAGCATATCCTCAACTTCAGCATAATCATATGCCGCCGCATAGGCGATGACTCCCTGGTGCCTGCCGGTCTGGCTGAGCTGTGAGAGCCGCTCCTTACCCACGAAATTCAGGATGGCGCCGTGCTTCTTCGCCTCACGGACGATGGTGCGCACAGGGCCGTCCTGACATCCATCCAGTACGAAGATCTTGTCTATGGTACGCCCGGAGCGGAATGCCTCCAGGACCGCGTTCCGGCCTTCAATGACTAATGTATGCTCTTTATTCTGTCCTGCTTTCTCTGTATTGTTTTCCTGCATCCTCTGCTTCCCTTTCTGCTTCAGCGGCTTTCATGCTGTCAAGTCCGATGGTCACAAGTTCTGTAAGCCTCGCGTATTCCCGGTTCAGGTACAGATACCCGATCAGGGCCTCAAATCCGGTAGCGCGGCGGTAATCGGTGATAGACTGATTCTTGGCGGGCGATACGCTGCGCGCGTTTCTCCCCCTCCGGTACACCCCATGCTCTTCTGCTGTCAGATGCTCCTGCATGGCGCGCATCATAAAAGACTGGGCAGACGCCTGCACATAACGGCTCGTTTCCTCATGCAGCTTGTGTACCTGCCGGTTACCTCTGCCTGCAACCATCCGCTTGATGATCAGGTCAAAAACACAGTCTCCGATATACGCGAGTACAAGCGGGGAACTCGCGCCGGGATCTATTGTGCCCATTCCCGGTATCTGATCCATATAATGCTCGAACCCGAGCTCTATGCCTTTTTCCATTTTACTCCTTCTCTCGTATCCTCAAGGATGATCCCTTTCGCAAGAAGTTCATCCCTGATCTGGTCTGCCAGCGCGAAGTTTCTCTCTTTTCTCGCAGCCTGGCGTCTCTCGATCATTTCTTCGATATCCGCGTCCAGAATCTCTTCCCTGCCGTCAATAATGATCCCGAGCACATCGGTCAAAGTATGAAGCCGCGCATACAGGCTGTCCAGGAATTCCTTTGAGCGGTTCCCACCTGCCGTGGTATTGACATACTTCACAAGATCAAAAACCGCTGCGATGGCGTCTGCCGTGTTGAAATCATCATCCATGGCGCGCTCGAAGGCAGACACATATTCCTCTGTTTTCGCATACAGGCCTTTTTCTTCCTCTGTCATCGCCTCTGACGCAGCGTTTCCCGAAAGGAATCTCAGATTCTCCGCAGCCGTCAGGATACGCTCCAGTCCGTTCTTTGCAGCCTCCATCAGCTCCGCGCTGAAGTTTAACGGACTTCTGTAATGCGCGCTGAGCATAAAAAATCTGAGCACCTGAAGATCATATTTCTCGCTGATCTCACGCACAGTAAAGAAATTCCCCAGGGACTTGGACATCTTACGGTTATCAATGTTCAGGAATCCGTTGTGCATCCAGTATTTTGCAAACTCCTTGCCATTCGCCGCCTCGCTCTGGGCAATCTCGTTTTCATGGTGCGGGAAGATCAGGTCCTCTCCGCCCGCATGGATGTCAATCTGCTCGCCCAGATATTTTTTTGACATCTCGGAGCATTCGATGTGCCATCCCGGCCTCCCCTCGCTCCACGGCGATTTCCAGGCAGGCTCCCCTTCCTTCTTCGGTTTCCAGAGCACGAAATCCAGGGAATCCTCCTTTTCATCTTCCCCTGTCACGAGCAGCGCTCTCCCGCCCGACTGGAGGTCATCCAGGTTTTTGTGGGAGAGCTTGCCATACCCATCGAATTTTCTTGTGCGGTAATACACCGTCCCATTCTTCTCATAGGCATATCCCTTGTCGATCAGGGTCTGGATCATATCCACCATGCCGCAGATCTCCTCCGTTGCCAGAGGATTCTTTGTGGCCGGCTTGATGTTCATTGCCTCCATATCCTTTTTACACTCTTCGATATAACGTTTGGACACCTCATCCGCAGTTATGCCTTCTTCTATTGCCTTTTTTATGATCTTGTCATCCACGTCTGTAAAGTTAGAAACAAAATTCACATCATATCCCTTATACTCAAAATAGCGCCTCACTGTGTCAAACGCGATCATGGGGCGGGCATTCCCGATGTGGATGAAATTGTACACGGTAGGCCCGCATACATACATTTTCACCTGTCCCTCCTCCAAAGGGACAAACTCCTCTTTTTTCTTTGACATCGTATTATAGATCTTCATCGTGTTCTCCTCTCTCTTCCACGCATCTTATCTCTTTTACAAGCCTTTTCAATTCTCTGTTAAGCCGGATATTTTCTTCCTGAAGCTTTCGGATATCATCCAGCACAGGGTCAGGAAGATGGACCTGATCCATGTCCGTGCGGGGCACCTTCTTATTGCCCATGCGCACGATACGCCCCGGAACTCCCACCACCGTACAATTCGGCGGCACCTCCTCCAGCACAACTGATCCGGCTCCGATCTTCGAATTCTCTCCGATGGTAAACGAACCGAGTATCTTGGCTCCCGCGCTCACCATCACATTATCTTGCAGGGTCGGGTGACGCTTTCCCTTTTCTTTCCCGGTCCCCCCTAAGGTAACTCCCTGGTACAAGGTCACATTATCCCCGATGATCGTTGTCTCTCCTATGATGACGCCGCTCCCATGGTCGATAAACAGTCCCTTTCCGATGGTCGCTCCCGGATGGATCTCGATCCCGGTCTTTCGGACTGCCCTCTGGGAAATCCAGCGGGCAAGAAAATAATGTTTCTTCAGATACAGTTTATGCGCAAGCCGGTATCGCAGGATCACACGAAAACTCGGGTACAGGAACACCTCCATATTGGATTTGATCGAAGGATCCCTCTCTTTGACGACTTGTATTTCCTCCTTTATATACGATATAATTCCCATTTCTTTTTCCTCACAATAACAAAAACTCCGTCCCCTGTTAGAGACGAAGTCATTTCCGCGGTTCCACTCTAATAAAAGAATTTCTTCTTTCACTCAACAGGCCTGTAACGTATGCCAGACGTACCCCGCTACTTTGTTCACAGGATCAGCTCCCGGGCGCACTTCACAGTTCCTCATACACAGGGCTGCTTTCAGCCGGTGGCATCCCCTCTCTGTGAGTCTCCGGATCTGTTACTCTTCCCATTCTCCGCCTTTTACATAACATATTCCTATATTATGCAACTTTTCAGATTTTGTCAACCTAAACCACTTCATTAAAACAGACTCTGGTCAGTTTCGTGAGCTTCGCCAGTTCTCCGGCGAGTCGCTCCGGCATGATCACTCCCTCGCGTGTTTTCAGCTCCTCAGCCGTCACTCTGCCGAACAGCAGTTCCGTCAGCCCGGCAACAGGCAGGACTCCCTCCGAATCCTCCGTCTCCCGGACATGGAGCTTTGCCTCGCCTTCACGGCTCGTCACCTTCCATACACGGCTGTTCTCTGTAATAAGCGGATCGATCACCGCAAAAGAACAGTCCACGCATTCCTTTTCCGGCACTTTCAGCGCGGACAAGAAGCTGCTGAGGCGGATGATCCTTGCCATGATAAGCGGTTTCTCTTCTGATGAAAATTCCGCCGGGCAGGCATGAACATGGATTTCTTCCTGATCCTGCCTTCCGCACTTCTGCGCCAGCTCCCGGACAGACCATCGGAACGCCTCTTCATATCCCCTGAGAAAAAGAGGCTCGCGTATTTCCAGGCCGTCTTCTCCCGCATACGCATAAAACCCTTTGAGGACGCCATTCTCTCGTATGAGGCGCACCCCGCCTCTCTCACTCTGCTGTTCCAGGACCATGGTCTGGTAGTAAGCGCTGTCCCTGACCGTGCATACCTGGTACTTATCCGCAAAATGCTCCGCAAAAAAGCCGGCCATTTCTTCCGCATCCCACAGCCCCGCATCGGAACATTGTATACCGAGGTCCGCTCCCGCGGCTTTTTCCCCTGATGCCTTTCCTTCTGCGCTCTTCCAGCACAACATCCCTCCCGGCTTCCTGCGTACGAGGCTTCCTGTGTGCTGGCTGTAAATATAACGAAAATCATAAGGCGTATAGATTGCCTCCGCCGCAGGCATCAGGAATGTAAAGGGGAGCTTCTGTTCATACATATCATGGAGAGAAGCCCGGAGCAAAGCTCCCATATATCCCCGCCTCCGGTATTCCGCCTTTGTGGCGACAGCGACCACATAGGCGGAAGGGAACTCCCCGCCTTCCACAATGACCTTGTAGGGATTTAGCTGAAGCATGGAGCAGATATCTCCATCCTCTTCTATCACATAGATCTGATTGTCTCTCGTCTTGATATAGTAATAATAATCCAGGAAGGCTCTGCTGTCCTCGGTAAACACCTCTTCCCACAGCCTCCGGGTCCTGTCATGTTCACTCTGTTTCAGCTTCCGCAGCATCATCCTGTCTGTCCTTTCCTGCCGAGCGGGCGCAGCATCCTCCGCACGCAGGGCGCTCCTGCGTCACATCCACGCTGCCATAATTCGTATATTTCTCCACCGCGCACACTGCCTGGGAAGAAATCCCTTCCCCTTCCCCGGTAAATCCAAGCCCTTCCTCTGTCGTTGCCTTCACATTCACCTGATCGGTCTCCAGATTAAGCGCCTGCGCGATATTCTCTCTCATCTGGTCAATGTAAGGACGCATTTTCGGCTGCTGAGCGATGATCGTCGCATCAATGTTCTCGATCACATACCCCTTTTCATCCAGCAGTTTTCCTATGTGCTCCAGAAGGCGTATACTTGAGATTCCTTCATATTCCGGATCTGTATCGGGAAAATGTTTCCCGATATCTCCCATAGCCGCTGCGCCGAGCAGGGCATCCATCACCGCATGGATCAGCACGTCCGCATCCGAATGACCCAAAAGCCCTTTACTGTAGGGGATCTCAACTCCCCCTAAAATCAATTTCCTGTCCGCAGTCAGCCTGTGGACATCATAACCCATACCTATACGCATTTTTATTTCTCCTCATAATCGTTTTCTATTTCTTCTTCCTGTTCTTCTGTGACGTTCTCTTCTTTTTTCACCGGTCTTTCTTCCGGGTTCTCCACCGGTTTGGTTTCCGGATTCCCCTCCGGTTTTTCTTCCGGATCCCCTGCCGGTTTCTCTTCCTCATTTCCGGCCGGTTTTTCTTCCGGATCTTCCGGAGGTTTCTCTTTTGGCTTCTCTTCCAGACTTTTTATATCTATCGGCCGCACATCTGTATCTGGCCTCACGCCCACATCCGCCAGCTCTTCATCCGCCTCTGTGTCCGTGTCGGTCATCTCTTCTTTTCTCATATCCCACACTTTTTTCAGGCTGTAAATCGCGTACGCGCTGCCGATCACCGCAAAGATCACAGCCATAACACTCATAAATACCATATTGCTCGGTCTTTTATCAATCATCTGCATCAAGATCCTGATCCCGATATATGCCAGATAACCTCCCAGCACGATGCGGAATGCGTATCCTGCTTTTCTGTTCATCAACTTTATCCTCCGTAATTATTCTCTGCATTATTCTATCATAACTTTCATGCCAATTCCAGCAATATCCAGAGCGGAAAATACTTTTAAAAAAGTGTTGACATTTGCCGTATCTTGATAGTATAATAGCAAAGCGGGTTAGGAAAAGAGCTTCCAAACCCGCAAAAATATGGGGTCTTAGCTCAGCTGGGAGAGCATCTGCCTTACAAGCAGAGGGTCATAGGTTCGAGCCCTATAGGCCCCATATACCAATAATATCATGGCGGAATAGCTCAGTTGGCTAGAGCACACGGTTCATACCCGTGGTGTCGCTGGTTCAAATCCAGTTTCCGCTATTTGAAAAAGTCTTCGTAAAAACGAAGACTTTTTTCTTATACATTAAAGCATCCCCCGCCGATGAACTCTCTCAGCAGAGAGTTTGTCGGAACATATTCGCTGCCGATCCCTACGAAATAATCAAAAAACTTAAGCAGTCTTTTCGCCTCCAGATATTCTTCAGACTCTTTATCTACCCCGAACAAAAGTGGTTCCACATACTGTTTGAGCACCGCAAGCTCGTAGAGAAGCGATGAATTGAACATCACATCCGCCTGTTCCTGGAATGGGAAAATGTTTTCTTCCTCCCCTCTTCTCACAGACGGCCACATGGAGATGGTCTTCATCGCGGAAGCTCCTCTGGTCCGGGCATCTCTCACCAGACGCCGGATCAGCCGTCCGTCCGTGGTAGGGATCCGGTTATGTTCGTCGATATTGAGCTGGGTCAGGGCGCTGATATAGATCTTAAATTTGCTTTCATCATCCATCAGCTCTGTCATCTTCGGATTCAGACAGTGGATCCCTTCGATCACGAGGATATCCTGGGAACCCAGCCGCTTTGGACGGCTCTCATATTTCCTCTTTCCGCTTTTAAAGTCAAAGACAGGAAGATAGACCTCTTTTCCTTCCATGAGAGCTTTCATATCTTCATTAAACTTTACAATGTCAATGGCCTCCAGGCACTCAAAATTATAATTTCCATCCTTATCCCTGGGGGTGCTCTCTCTGTCAACAAAGTAATTATCCACCGCAATAGGATGAGGCTTTAATCCGTTTACCCGGAGCTGTATAGAGAGTCTGTGGGAAAAGGTTGTTTTTCCGGACGAGGAGGGACCTGCGATCAGGACAAACCGCACGTTTCCCCTGTCCGCTATCTGTTTTGCGATCTCACCGATCCGGCGTTCCTGGTGCGCCTCCTGTACGAGCACCACTTCCCTCATATCACTCTTTGTGACCATGTCATTGAGCGCGCCCACTGTCTCGACATCCTGACAGTCGCCCCACAGCACTGATTCCTTCAATACCTGAAATAATTTGGGGCTGGGCTTAAACTCAGGTACTTCCTCCGGCCTCTCTCTCGTCGGCATCTGGATCACAAATCCCTCATCGTACAAATGCAGTGAAAAGTATTTCAGACAGCCTGCATCGGGAACCATGTAGCCATAGTAGTAATCTTCAAACTCATTCATACTGTATATGTTCACTTTGGACACACGCCTGTACTCAAACAGCCGTTCCTTATCATACATCCCATGCCGGTGAAACATTTCAACAGCATCATCTGTATGGACGCTGCGCTTTCCGATCGGGATCTTATCCGCGGAAAGCTGTTTCATGCGGGCGGAAACTTTCTCAAGGAACCCCTCCGTCACTTTCACGTCGCCTTCCGCGGTGCAGTAATATCCCTTATCCACCGAAAAATGGATCCGCACACGCTCGATCTTGTCATGCCCCGCCACATCATGGACCGCTTTTACGAGAAGAAAACACATGCTCCTTTTATAAGTGGCGTGGCCGATCGCATCCCCAGTGGTGACAAACCGGATCTCGCAGTCATTTTCCACGCCCTTTCTAAGCTCCTGAAGATGATTATTCCCCACAAAAACAAGCACGATCTGATGCTCATAACAGGATTGATAATCCTCGGCTATGGTCTGATATGCTGTTCCCACAGGATATTCTCTTATTTCTCCGTTTACACTGACCCTGCATTTACGCTCTTCCAACTCTGCCTCCTCCTTATATGACCTGAAACGGATGGATGACCGGGGCAGCCGTGACCTCCAGGAGCGGAAGCTTTTCTTCCAGAAAACGCTTCATATCATCGATAAAAATGTATTCTGTTCCATAGTGTCCCGCGTCAATGACAGCGAGTCCCTGTTCTACCGCGTCAAGACCGTCATGGTGTCCGATATCTCCTGTGACAAGAACATCCGCGCCTTTTGCGAGGGCTGCCGGCACGGCTGTCTTTCCGGAACCGGGCGATATGGCAAGTCTCGACACCACCGCCTGTCTGTCTCCAAACATTTTCAGGCTTCCCAGATTCAGTCTATGCTTCACATAGACGCAGCATTCCTCCAGAGTCATCGGTCTTTCGAGCGTTCCCACTCTGCCGATCCCTTCCGGCTTCCCATCCTTTTCCATAGTAACATCCAGTACCTCTGTATCGTGAATGCCGAGTACCTTTTCTGACAGTTCCGCCATGCCGAGCACGTCATAATTCGTATGCATAGCATAATAAGAAATATCATTCTGTATCAGCTTTAAGATACGCCGGCTTATAAAATCCTCATCTGTTATCCTTTTCACAGGAGAAAAGATCAAAGGATGATGGGTGATGAGCATATCTGCTCCAGCCTTGACCGCCCGGTCGATAACAGCATCCGTGGCGTCCAGCGCGATATATACCCGGCTCACTTCCTTCTCAGCCCTTCCGGCGAGAAGACCTACATTGTCAAAGTCCAGAGCCGCATCCCTTGGATATGCAGCTTCTATGACCTGCATGATTTCTCTACACAACATAATATTTCATCCCTTTCTCCGCGTATTCTGTCTCTCTTTCCAGTTCCAGTTTCCTCTCGGCGGTCCGCGGTGAATCCTGTCCCTTCAGACCTTCCATGATCTGTCTTTTTATGCGTATCTCTCTTTCCAGATACTGACGGAGCACCGGGTTTCTGTCCCGCAGCAGATACCTGCCGTACCGCAGCTCCGTCTCATCCCATGTCTCTTTGGTCGCGGACGCTCTTCCTGTTTTTCCGGCAGGAGGGCAAACCTTCATCATGGGATAATATTTCCCATCTTCCTCCACCATGTCTTCCTTTATAAATAAAAAACCTTCCTCTAAAAGAAAGGCTCTCACTTTTTCGATCTCGGACTGAGGCTGAAGAATGCACTCTTTCAGTGTTCCGACGAGGCATTCCCCTTCTTTCAGGATACGGATCACAAGTCCGCCTCCCATTCCTGCGATCACAGCGCTGTCAGCCTCTCCTTCCTTTAAGGCGGAAAATCCGTCTGAAAGCCGTGTTTTGACCCTGCCCTCCAGCCCATGGCTCCGGATATTATCTTCTGCCCTCTCCAAAGGTCCCTGATTCACATCCATGGCGACTGCTTCCGGTACCCTTCCTGACTGCGCGAGATAAATAGGGATATACGCATGGTCTGTCCCGATATCCGCCAGCCTGTATCCGGCGGTCACAAGTCCTGCGACCGCCTGAAGTCTTCTTGATAATTCCATGTCATTCCTTCCCGCTCTGCACGGCTGGACTGTCAGTCCAGATAATCTCTCAATTTTCTGCTCCTGCTTGGGTGACGGAGTTTCCGGAGCGCCTTTGCCTCGATCTGGCGGATACGCTCTCTGGTCACATCGAACTCCTTGCCCACTTCCTCCAGCGTGCGCGCTCTTCCGTCGTTCATGCCGAAACGCAGCCGGAGCACTTTCTGCTCCCTCTCAGTCAGCGTATCCAGCACTTCATCCAGCTGTTCTTTCAGGAGAGTCTGAGCGGCCGCCTCCGCCGGGACTGGAACATTGTCATCCTGTATGAAATCACCCAGGTGGCTGTCTTCTTCCTCACCAATGGGCGTCTCAAGGGATACTGGTTCCTGGGAAATCTTCAGAATCTCACGCACACGCTCCACAGGCATGTCCAGTTCCTTTGCGATCTCTTCAGGGAGGGGTTCCCTGCCAAGCTCCTGGAGGAGCTGCCGTGACACGCGGATCAGCTTGTTGATCGTCTCTACCATATGCACAGGGATGCGGATCGTTCTCGCCTGATCCGCGATGGCTCTTGTGATCGCCTGGCGGATCCACCACGTTGCATATGTGCTGAATTTATACCCTTTATGATAGTCAAATTTCTCCACCGCTTTGATCAGACCCAGGTTTCCTTCCTGGATCAGGTCAAGAAAGAGCATGCCTCTTCCCACATATCGTTTCGCGATGCTGACAACAAGACGAAGGTTTGCCTCCGCCAGTTCCTTCTTGGCGTCCTCGTCTCCTTCTTCCATCCTCTTTGCCAGCTCGATCTCCCGCTCCGCATTCAGAAGGGGGACTTTGCCGATCTCTTTGAGATACATGCGCACAGGGTCTTCGATACTCACACCTTCCGGAACAGACAGGTCGATATTCTCCATATCCACCTCTTCCTCATCGGATATGATATCGTCAATATCCACATCCGCGTCGTCTACATCGGAATTAATGCGGAGCACGTCGATATTATTTGCCTCCAGATAATCGAACACCTTCTCCATCTGATCCGTATTCAATTCCATGTCTGCAAAGAAATCATTGATCTCCTGAACTTCCAGCACGCTTTTCTTCTTTTTTCCCAGCGATACCAGGTCATTCATTCTTTCCAAAAATTTCTGTGTGTTTTCTTCCATGTGTCCATCCTTCCTTGGCCGGCGCGAAAGCGCGGGCTATCTTGTTTTATTTTATCCTTAATCAATAGAAATATGCAGTACCCTGAGGTCCTCCAGCTTGCGCTTCTCTTCCATCAGATTCTGAAGGCCCGCCATATCCGTGGGATCAAGCTCCATTGTCTTCACGTCGATGCTGTGTGCCTTCACCCGCAGTATGATATCTTTCAGCGCCTGCTCCTCTTCTTCCCTTGTCTTCAACTGTCTGATCTTCGTGTGAAAGAGGGCCGCAGCTTCCCTGTGTTCCTCTTCCTCCGTAAAATGATCCAGTATCTTCGCCGGATTCAGCCCTCCGTTCTCATGCTGCTGATAGAGCAGCTCCGCTACCGTCCGGTAGATCCCTTCTGTAAAATCATCGGGGCTTATGTATCTGCTGATCTTCCCATACAGCCTTTCGTCCTCGATCATCCAGGTGAGAAGCGCCTTCTGGGACATTAAGATACCGTCCTCTTTCGGTCTGGCGGCGCCTTCCGCCCGCTTTGGACGGCTCACAGGCCTTGCCATCCCCGCGCTCACCGCGGTCTTAGTGACCAGCTTCTCCAGACTCTCTCTGCTGATCTTATACGCAGAGGACACGGCTTCTATATAATTATTCCTCTCCAGCTCATCCTCAAACCCAAGCAGACGCCTTGCGGTCTCCCGGAAAAATTCAGTTTTTCCTTCCGGGGATGCCATATCATAATCACGTTCCAGCATTTCCAGACCGAACATAAAACCGTTTCTCGCGTTCTGGATCCGTTTTTCATATTCCTCCGCGCCCAGATTTTTGATAAATTCATCCGGGTCCTTATATGGGGCCATACGGACCACTTTCGCTGATATCCCCGCTTCCCTCAATATGGGGACAGCCCGCAGCGCGGCGCGGGTGCCCGCGTCGTCACTGTCATAGGTCAGATACACTTCCTGCACATATCTCTTGATCAGCGATGCGTGTCCGGGCGTCAGGGCAGTTCCCAGCGATGCCACCGCATTCGTAAAACCTGCCTGATGAAGCGAGATCACATCCATATACCCTTCGCATAAGAGGAAATACGGCTTCCTCGACGTCCTTGCCCGGTTCAGTCCATAGAGATTCCGGCTCTTGTCAAACACAGGCGTCTCAGGGGAATTTAAGTATTTCGGTTTGGCGTCTCCCATGACGCGTCCCCCGAAACCTATCACCCGGCTGTTCACGTCCATGATCGGAAATATGACCCTGTTCCAGAACTTATCGTAAACGCCCTGCCGCTCATCTGTATTTACCAGCCCCGCCTGACGGATCAATTCCTCGCTGTATCCCTTTTCTCGCAGGTATTTGTACAGGTCGTCACTGTATTTGTTGGAATAGCCCAGGCCAAATGCCGTGATCGTCTCATCTGACAGTCCTCTGTCCTTCAAATATGTATAAGCCTGAGTCCCTCTCTCAGATTTGAGCTGTGCGTAGAAGTACTTCGCAGCAGTCTTGTTCACCTCAAGAATGGATGTTTTCAGATCCGCTTTTGCCTTTGCCTCTTTCGAGTATTCCATCTCAGGAAGCTCAACTCCCGCCCGGTCAGCCAGGAATTTTACCGCTTCCACGAAAGAGAAATTCTCATATTCCATCAGGAATGTATATACGTTTCCGCCTGCCCCGCAGCCAAAACAGTAATACATCTGCTTCTGTCTGCTCACAGAGAAGGACGGCGATTTCTCATTGTGGAACGGACACAGCCCGAAATAAGAACTGCCCTTCTTCTGCAGCCGGACATAACCGGATATCACATCTACTACATCATTTCTTGCCCTTACCTCTTCGATCAGCTCATCAGAATAGTACATGCCTGCCCTCCATAAAGAATACCCTATATTATATATTCGACAAAAGTTTTTACTTTCCTTTATTTTTTTAAAATTTTCATTGTTTCAGATCTTCCATGCCTCCGGCACAAAATAATCCTGGAACTTCTTCACCGCATAAGGATCCGTCATCCCCGCAATATAATCGCAGATAACCTGTTCCCGGCTGCTGTCTGAATTTTCCAGGGCATTCTTGAACTGCATCGGAAGGGCTTCCGGATGTTTCATATAATAATTAAAAAGCTGCTCGATCATATGTACCGCTTTATCTTCCTCCCCTTTTGCCTTTGGATTCAGATAAACATTTTCAAACATAAAGGCGCGGAGATCTGACATCGCCTTCTCCACCGCAGGGGACATGCGGATCTCAGGGCGGCCCATACTGTTCGTCACTACATCATGGATCAGTCTGTTCAGCCGCTCCTTGCAGGAACTGCCGAGCACTTTTTTAATATCCGCCGGTATGTCGTCCTCCGTAAGTATCTCACCCCGGATGGCGTCATCCATGTCATGATAGATATATGCCAGCTTGTCAGAAAGGCGGACCACCCAGCCCTCCAGTGTATGGGGATGTCCTGCCGTCTGGTGGTTTAAAATGCCGTCCCGCACTTCCCAGGTCAGGTTCAGTCCTTTTCCCTCCTTCTCAATACAGTCCACCACTCTCAGGCTCTGCCTGTTATGGGAAAAATGATACACCCTGTTCAGCGCCCTCTCCCCGGCATGCCCAAAAGGCGTATGTCCCAGATCATGACCGAGAGCAATGGCTTCCACAAGATCTTCATTCAGGCGGAGCGCTTTCGCGATAGTCCTGGCGTTCTGGGATACCTCCAGGGTATGGGTCAGTCTTGTCCGGTAGTGATCCCCTTTTGGAAGGAGAAATACCTGCGTCTTCTGCTTCAGGCGGCGGAACGCCTTGCAGTGCAGGATCCGGTCCCTGTCTCTCTGGAAAACAGGCCGGATATCGCACTGCGGTTCGTCCCTCATCCTGCCCTTCGAATTCTTACTGAAGGCCGCATATGGACTTAAATATTCCAGTTCACGCTCTTCAAGCTGTTCTCTGATCATCATCGTAATCTCTCCTCCTCTGCAGGGCATATCCTGTAAGCGTTATCACTCTTCTTTCAGGCGTGCTTCGATGGCATCCACGACTGTCCGCAGCACTTTGACCCTGGCATAATATTTGTCATTACCTTCTACAACTACCCATGGAGCATAATCTGTGGATGTACGCATCAGCATCTCATTGACCGCATCTTCGTACTGCTCCCATTTTTCTCTGTTCCTCCAGTCTTCATCCGTGATCTTCCACTGCTTTTCCGGATTCTCCTGACGCTCTCGGAAACGTCTTTCCTGTTCGTCTTTGTCAATGTGCATCCAGAATTTGATCACGATCGCTCCCGCGTTGTAAAGATCTCTCTCCATGTCATTGATCTCTTTATAAGCCCGCTTCCACTCTTCCGTCGTGCAGAAGCCTTCGATCCTCTCCACCATGACACGTCCATACCATGTCCTGTCAAAGATCGCCACATGTCCGTCCTTTGGCATGGCTCTCCAGAATCTCCACAGATAATGGTGCGCTTTCTCAATGTCATTCGGCGATGCAGTGGGATTCACCACATATCCCCGGGCGTCCATCCTCTCTGTCAGTCTCTTGATCGCACCGCCCTTTCCGCCTGCGTCCCATCCCTCAAACCCCAGCACCACCGGGATCCTTCTGCGGTACAGCTCGCCGTGCAGCTTTTCCATCTTTTTCTGCAGCTTTTCCAGCTTTTCTTTGTATTCCTCCTTTGTGCAGCGAAGAGACAGGTCTGTCCCGGACAAGATGGATACCTGGAGCTCGTTTACGCTCTCACCCTCTTCCTGGAAGGGCTCTGCTTTCTCCTGCCGTGCCTTTTCTATCTGATCTGTCATTGCTTTGATCACAGTCGAATAGATTTTAAATGTGGCGAAGCGTTTATCCATAGACTCGATGATCGTCCACGGCGCATAATCCGTATCTGTCTTAAAAAGCATATCCTCCATCATCGCGGCATACTCGTCATAATGGACATTGCGTTCCCTGTCTCCCTGGGTCACTCTCCATGCTGTTTCTTTATTCTTCTCCAGCTTTTCAAAGCGTTTCTTCTGCTCCTTTTTATCAATATCAAGCAGGAGTTTGATGATCAGAGTACCGTCCTCAGAAAGCTGCTCCTCAAAAGAATTGATCGAATGGAACGCATCTGCCAGCTCCTTGTTTTTCGTTCTCTTTTCAAATCGATCGATCAGCACGCGCCGATACCAGCTTCCGTCAAAGATCGAAATCCTTCCTCTTGCAGGCGTCTTTGTCCAGAACCTCCACATAAAAGGATGCATCCGCTCTTCCTCTGTCTCCTTTTTGATCGGATACACCTCAAATCCTCTCGGATCCATACTCTGGATCAGGCGGCCAATCTGGAGCCCCTTCCCGGACGCGCCAAATCCCTCGAAAACGATCATGATCGGAATCCCCAGAGACTTACATTCTCTCTGAAGCCGTCCCAGCTTTGCTTCAAGCTGCGGCATCTTCTCCTTATATTCTTCTTTCGATAACTTTTTTGACAGATCAACTTTTTCTAACATAAATGTTCCTCCATCTTCCTTATTCAGATATTATTGACCGCTTTTTTTAAATTATTGTAATTATACCATACAATACACAAAAAAAGAAAAAATCCACAAAAGATTCTTTCTTTTTCATTCTATCCTTTATTTCCTTTCTGTTGTTCACCGAGCTGTCTCATGAGACTGCCGATCAGTTCCTGGTTGGTCCTGTTCAGCTTTTCGAAAGCTCCAAAGAAGTCCTGTCCCTCTTGTATTTTCTTCTCCACCTCGATACGGCACTCTTCCGTCACTCTCGTGTCGGACAATTTTAATATGTAATCTGCTGATACGCGAAAAACTTTTGATAAATGAATGAGAATATCCGCCGGGAGGGAATTCATTCCGTTTTCTATCCTGCTGATCGTCTGCTGGGAAACATTGATCTTACCAGCAAGATCTTCCTGTCTCATTCCTTTCTCGTAGCGCAGCTCTCTAACCCGGTTATCCAATGTATTTCACACCCTTTAGTATTTTATATTTATTGTATCTTAAAGAATCGGGCGTGCTATCCAAAAGCAATATATCGTTGCACTCATATTTGGGATATCATTTTTTGCACTCGATCGAAAAAACGCGCAGTACGCCATATGGCACTGTTCAGGCGGGTGCTGATATACGCGTATATCGGATATGAGCTGTTCCAAAGAATATATCGTGATAAAATGAAGATAGTACAGAACAGGCAGAAAAATTTTATGAAAAATATGATCGGGCAAAACATTAAAAGACTGCGCAGACAGCAGGAAATAAAACAGGCTGTACTTGCCTCTGAGCTCAGCATTGGCAGGCAGACTCTGTCTGCCTACGAGCGGGGAGTCACTCTGCCTGACGTTTTTGCCCTGATCAAGATCGCTGACTATTTTGACGTATCTCTTGATGAGCTTACAGGCCGGCAGATGCTGATAATCCCTGACGAAAAAGAATAAGATGCTCCACACCCGACATACGCCTGAAAAGCAGGAACAGCGCGCAAAGAAAACCTAAAAAAACTGTTGACATTTACTTTCCGGCATAGTATTATATATCTCGTGGTCAGCGAGAGATGCGGGTCACGGAACATATAAAATGCGGAAGTGTCGGAACTGGCAGACGAGCAAGACTAAGGATCTTGTGACATTCGTGTCGTGTGGGTTCAAGTCCCATCTTCCGCAGTAAGAAAGCGATAAATCTTGTAAAGACAGGGTTTATCGTTATTTTTTTGTACGCGGGCTTTCCAAGTTCCAGGGCGCCGTTTAAAATGATCTTATGCGCCGGATCTCCAAAAAAGGAAAGGACGAGGATGCTTTCAAAAAACACCCTCGTCTCACAGCGTTTATTCCATATTCCCCGGGAATCTCGGTATCCCATCAAATCCTGTTTTCAAGTCTTCATCCGTCGGGATGTAGTCGCTCATCTCTCCGTTATGGAACTTCTCATATGCATACATGTCGAAATATCCTGTCCCCGTAAGTCCAAAGAGGATTGTCTTCTCCTCTCCAGTCTCCTTGCACTTCAGCGCTTCATCGATGGCAATCTTGATCGCATGGCTGCTCTCAGGGGCCGGAAGGATGCCTTCCACACGCGCAAACTTTTCTGCCGCCTCGAATACGGATGTCTGCTCAACCGCGCGCGCCTCCATGTAACCGTCATGGTAAAGCTGTGACAGAACAGAGCTCATGCCGTGATAGCGGAGTCCTCCCGCATGGTTTGGTGACGGAATAAAGCCGCTTCCCAGCGTATACATCTTCGCGAGCGGGCATACCATTCCTGTATCGCAGAAATCATATGCGTATACTCCTCTTGTCAGGCTCGGGCAGGATGCCGGCTCTACGGCAATGAACTGATAATCAGCCTCTCCGCGGAGCTGCTCTCCCATGAACGGTGAGATCAGACCGCCAAGGTTGGAGCCGCCCCCGGCACATCCGATGATAATATCCGGCTTGATGCCGTATTTGTCCATAGCGGCCTTTGTCTCAACGCCAATGATAGACTGATGCAGGAGCACCTGATTTAATACGCTTCCGAGTACATATCTGTACCCTTCTGAATGCGTCGCCACCTCGACTGCCTCTGAGATGGCACACCCGAGACTTCCTGTCGTTCCCGGATACTCTGCAAGGATCTTTCTGCCCACTTCCGTGGTCTCTGATGGAGACGGCGTCACACTTGCGCCGTAAGTGCGCATCACCTCGCGGCGGAACGGTTTCTGCTCATAGGAGCATTTTACCATAAATACTTTACAGTCCAGGTCAAGGTAAGAGCATGCCATGGAAAGCGCGGTTCCCCACTGTCCTGCTCCTGTCTCTGTAGTCACGCCTTTTAAGCCCTGATCCTTCGCGTAGAACGCTTGGGCGATGGCAGAATTGAGCTTATGGCTTCCGCTTGTATTGTTTCCTTCGAATTTATAGTAAATCTTTGCCGGAGTCTGAAGCTTCTCCTCAAGGCAGTATGCCCGGACAAGCGGCGACGGACGATACATCTTGTAAAAATCCCGGATCTTCTCGGGAATCTCGATATACCGATTGTCATTATCCAGTTCCTGTTTTACAAGTTCATCACAGAACACGCCCCCAAGCTCTTCTGCTGTCATAGGCTCATATGTCGCCGGATTAAGGAGCGGCGCCGGCTTATTCTTCATATCCGCGCGGACATTATACCATGTTTTGGGCATCTCACTCTCTTCAAGGTAGATTTTGTAAGGGATCTTTTTCTCGCTCATTTCTCTTCTCCTTTCTTAATTCCGGGATTCAAGCCTGTCTGACCAAACAAAAAGGCTCTCATCCCATACAAATGAAACATTGCAGGGACAAGAGCTGATATACAAACTCCTGCGGTGCCACCCGGCTTGATGTAAAAACATCCTCTCATGCATACTGTCATATGCTCCTTTTACTAACGGAGTATGGTCTCCGTCTCACCTACTTGCCTGATCTATCCTCAGCGTTCAGCTTGCCCTCAGAAGCCCATTCACCTCACCACTTGCCTGCCGCGGTCCCACCATCCGCAGCTCTCTGTAAAGCAGTATCTTGAAATTACTTGCTCTTCCTCAACGGTTTATTAAGACTTTACCACGGTGCAATGGGAATGTCAACCCTATATCTTATTTCATCACAATATTAATGATCTTCTTCGGAACATAGATCTCCTTGATCACATTTCCTGTCAGCTTGTCCGCGATCGCTTCTTTTCCGGCAGCGATCGCCTCTTCCTGGGAAGCTTCCGCAGAAATGCTCACAACCGCCTTTGTCTTGCCGTTGATCTGCACCGGGATTTCAATCTCATCATCCTTCATGGCATCCTCGTCATAAGTCGGCCATCCTGCCTTAAACACAGTCTCCGTGTGTCCCAACTGCTCCCACATCTCCTCCGCAAAGTGAGGCGCAAGGGGGGAGATGAGCACTGCGATCGTCTCCAGTGTCTCTTTGTCAATGCCGCCCTCTTTCTTTGCCAGCTCGATAAACTTGTTGTTGTACTCCATGAAGCCGGAGATGACCGTATTCAAACTGAAGCTCTCCAGACGTGTGGTAATATCATACACCATCCTGTGACGGAGCTTGATCATTTCTTTTGTTGCCTTGATCTCCTGATCCTTGCTGTCCATGAGCAGCGTCCAGAGACGTTTCAGGAAACGGTTGACGCCGTCGATGCCTCTGTCATCCCACTCTGCGTCCAGCTCCGGCGGTCCCACGAAAAGCTCATACATCCTCAGGGAATCGCAGCCGTAATCACGCACAAGGTCATCCGGCGAAACTACGTTCCCTTTTGACTTGCTCATCTTAATGCCGTTCTTTCCGGTGATCATTCCCTGGTTGAACAGTTTGTGGAATGGCTCGTCAAAATCGATCACGCCGATGTCGCACAGGAACTTTGTATAGAATCTGGAGTACAGCAGATGGAGCACCGCATGCTCCACGCCGCCAATGTACATATCCACCGGGAGCATCTCGTCTGCTTTCTCTCTGGACACCAGTTCCTTGTCATTGTGGTTGTCCACATAGCGCAGGAAATACCAGGAAGATCCCGCCCACTGCGGCATGGTGTTCGTCTCTCTCTTCGCGGGTTTTCCACATACCGGGCACTTGCAATTTACCCACTCGTCAATAGCGGCGAGCGGGGATTCTCCGGTTCCGGTAGGCTCGTAGGACTCAACTTCCGGAAGTGTAAGCGGAAGCTCATCCTCCGGTACAGGTACAGCGCCGCAGTCCGGGCAGTGTACGATCGGGATAGGCTCGCCCCAGTAACGCTGGCGGGAGAATACCCAGTCACGGAGCTTATAGTTCACTGTCACGCGCCCAAGTCCTCTCTCTTCAATGATATGCGGAGCTTCTTTTTTGAGCACAGCCGACTCCATTCCGTTCCACTCGCCGGAATTGATCATGGTACCTGCTGCCTCTGTGTACGCTTCTGTCATATTCTCAATCGCTTTGCCGTCCTTCGCGATGACCTGCACGATCGGTATATCAAATTTCCTTGCAAATTCAAAGTCACGGTCGTCATGAGCCGGAACACACATGATGGCTCCTGTGCCATAGTCGGCAAGTACATAATCAGACAGCCAGATTGGTGTTTTTGCGCCGTTCAGCGGGTTGATGGCATAGCTGCCTGTAAATACGCCGGTCTTCTCTTTATCCTGCATACGGTCTACGTTGGACTTCATGGAAGCCTCATAGATGTATTTTTCCACTGCTTCTTTTGTCTCCGATGTTGCAAGAGACTGCGCCAGCTCGTGCTCAGGAGCCAGGACCATAAAGGTCGCTCCATAAAGCGTATCCGGTCTTGTCGTATAAACTGTGATCTTTTCGTCCCTGCCCTCTACCGGGAAATCCACCTCTGCTCCGTAGGATTTGCCGATCCAGTCTGTCTGCATCTTTTTGACCTTCTCCGGCCAGTCCAGCTTATCCAGGTCATTCAACAGACGGTCAGCGTATTTTGTGATACGGAGCATCCACTGACGCAGATTCTTCTTTGTCACCTCGGCACCGCAGCGCTCGCATTTTCCGTTTACGACCTCCTCATTGGCAAGGCCAGTCTTACAGGACGGACACCAGTTAATGGGAAATTCTTTCTCATACGCAAGCCCGGCCTTGAACATTTTCACAAAAATCCACTGCGTCCATTTATAAAAGGCAGGGTCTGTCGTGTTGACTTCCATATCCCAGTCATAGAGCGCAGCGATATCATTGATCTGCTTTTTGATGTTTGCCACATTCTCCGCTGTGGATCTTGCCGGATGTACGCCCATCTTGATGGCATAGTTCTCAGCCGGAAGTCCAAAGGCATCCCAGCCCATGGGATGGATGATATAGTATCCCTGCTGGAGTTTGTATCGGCTCCATACGTCAGAGATCACATACCCTCTCCAGTGTCCTACATGAAGTCCATTTCCCGACGGATACGGGAACATATCCAGACAGTAATATTTCTGCTTCTTGTTTCCATTGTCATCCACGCGCGGATTGACCGGGTTTTCCTCCCATCTCTCGCGCCATTTTTTCTCGATCGCTTTGTGGTTGTACACAATCTTTGTGCCCATCGTGATAGTCCTCTCTTTCTTTGATCTTGATCTGTACCGTCCGTATTTTCCGGCGGAATACCGTCTGCCCGACTCCTTTTCCCGGAGATCCTGACCAGCACATAAAGAAAAGCCCTCTCCTCTCAGAAATCCAAGAGACGAAAAGGCTTAATTTCCGTGGTACCACTCTTATTCATCTGTCCGGGACAGATGCACTCATTTTATTCTGTAACGGGAATTCCCGCTCTCATCTACTCAGGTTCCCGCCCCTCTCCAACATGGGCCGCGGCTGTCGTTTCAACGAGAGAACTCAGAGGCCAGTTCAGAACTTACGCTGCTGCCTCGCACCACCCGGCAGCTCTCTTAAAACGGTACGCTCTTACTCTTCCTCTTCTCAGTCTTTTTCATGTACCCACTTATTATATGTAGAATATTAAAATAAGTCAAGATTTTTTTGCCCCAACCGCACGCTTGCATTTTTGCCTCAGCCCTCGTTTGCACGCCTTGGCTGCCTGTTTTCTCCAAGCCGTCTCCATACAGGACCAGTACACCTTCCTCCCCCTCCCACATATACTGTAACAAAGTCTAAACTAAAAAGGTATGAATGAATATGAATGATTATGTTACGCTTTCACTGGAAAGCCATCTGTTTTTTGCAAGAATTATGAAAGAGCACTCTCTTTTCCTTGAAGCAGGATTTCCCTGCTGTGAAAAAGACTTCATCGAGGAGGCTGATAATTTCCGCCGGAAATTTGAAGAACTCCTTCAAGACGTGGTCAAACTCTCTGACGGACACATCCAGGAATCAGTCCTCAAGTCCGGGGAGCTTGTAACGGAATTTACCATTCCTGCGGAAAAAAGGACCATGTCCTTAAGCGGCGTTCCCATTGACACCAGAATTACAGAGGAGACCCGGCAGCTCCGCTGCGACTGCTTACAGAACGCAAACCGGTCCCTGTTCCAGCCTGTCCTCCGGATCAATGAGCGGGCTTACAGGCTGCTCGGCGAACTGATCCGCTTCAAAGAGCGCATCCTGCACCGGGTAAACAGCGGAAAGCTTTTTACCTCCAATTATCCTCTCCTCATTGAACACATTATCCGGGAGGCAAAGCTTTACCGGGATATTGTAGAGCAGCTCCTTACAAACCGGAACCTCTGTTATCAGAAATTTTATGAGACCGAGGAGTTCTGGAATCAGATCATGATGGAACACGCATGGTTCATCCGCGGGCTGTTAGACCCGTCAGAGGCGCAGTTGATCGAGACAGCCGACGACTTTTCAAAAGATTATGCCAGACTGCTCGATATGGCGCGCAAACGTGACAGCATGGCCAACGGCATGACAGAGAGGACGCTGAAAGAGACAATAAAATACCGGGACTTCAAAGCAGCCGGCGCAAAGGGCATCTTAAGCGGACAGATTTCCTCCATCATCCTGCCCCTTCTGGCAGACCATGTGCTCCGGGAAGCCAATCACTATATCCGCATCCTGGAAACAAAAAGGACACGATAGGAGGGCTGAAAAATGGAACTTTGCAATTATCCCTGCGCGGATCAGACCCGCTATTATGAGATCGAGGCCATCCAGATTCCCATTGTCTACAACAAATATGGAGATCATGATCCAAATGGGCTTCTGTATGTGCTGAAAAAGGATGCAGACCGCATACGCAAAGAGGCGCTGCGCAATTTTTCCAAAGAGATCCCCCAGCCTTATGAAGAAGTAAAACCCCTTGTCATCCGGGCCAATAAAGGGGAAAAAGTCGTGATCACTTTCTCCCATTCCCTGGACCGGGCGCTTTCCATCCATGTGCTGGGGATGGATTATGACGTACAGACGTCCGATGGGACCAGCGCGGGATTTAACAAAAATACCACTACCCGCAACAAAATCATCTACACCTGGTACGCAAGACAGGAGGGCGTGTACCTGTTCCACGATATGGGCGATACAAGGAGCAGCGAAGAAGGGACCAACATCCACGGACTTTTTGGAGCCATCATTGTGGAGGCTCCCCAGTCGAGATGGCTGGACCCACAGACAGGCAGCGAGCTGGAAAGCGGTCTGTTCGCAGATATCTATTCCCCCGGCAGGCCGGCATTCCGGGAATACGCCGTATTCTTCCACGATGAACTGGAGATTCTGAACAAAGACGGAAATCCCCCTGTGGACCCCCATACCGGGCTTCCCTCTTCGACCACAGGAATCAGCTATCGTTCGGAGCCAATGAGAAACCGTCCGCCTCTGACTGATGACCACGCGGACAGCGGGGAGGATATTTCCATGAGTTCCTGGGTCTACGGCGATCCTGCGCCGCCCATCCTGCGGGCCTATGTGGGAGATCCGTCAAAAATACGGCTCATCCACGGCGGCGTGAAGGAGACCCATGTGTTCCACCTCCACAATCATCAATGGCGTCTGGAAGCCGAGAATCCGGTCTCCACCATTCTGGATTCCATCACACTCAGCCCTCAGGAATGTTACACCCTGGACATTCTCCACGGAGCGGGCAGTCTGACGGAAACTATCGGGGACGTTATTTTCCACTGTCATCTCTATCCCCATTTTCATGAGGGGATGTGGACTCTGTGGCGAATCCACGACAGGCTGGAAGACGGAAGCGGCAGGCTTCCCAACGGCACAGAAATCCCGCCTCTGATGCCTTTAAAAGACCGTGTCCCGCCTTTGCCAAAAGATAAAAAACATCCGGGGTATCCTGGTTTTATCAACGAAGTTTTTGGCGAAAGACCTCTCCAGCCGCCTCTTGGCATACTGAATCCGGACGGCAGCAATAAAATCGTACCAACCCGCCTGGAGCGTGCAAACTTTGTAAAAAACTTTGCTCCCGGGGTTCTCTACTCCGAGACCTGTCCCTGTCTTGCAGGCGGAAATCCCGGTCCCTGTCCGGAAGATCACGATCTTTGTTCCTGCCCCGAAGGCAAAGACGAGACAAACGTTAAAGTATTTGAGATCGCTGTCGTCCAGGCAAAAGTGACTTATAACCGCTACGGCTGGCATGATCCCCAGGGCCGGTTCTTCGTCCTGAAGGAAGACCTGGAGTACCACGGCGGACTGGACTGCTATATAAAGAAAGTGGAGGATCAGAAGATCAAGGCAGAGCCCCTTGTCATCAGAGCCAACGCCGGGGACTGTATTGAGTTCCGCTTTACCAACCTGCTCCCCGAGCGCCTGGAAGAAAGTCCCTTCCAGATGGAGACGCTGACAGACATCGTGGGACATCATGTGCATCTGGTGAAGTTTGACACCATCGTTTCCGACGGCGCTGCGAACGGCTGGAACAACATCGCTGGCGCGAGAAAGTACGAAACACTGATCGAGCGTTTCTTCGCGGACACAGAACTGCGGACCGTCTTTTTCCACGATCACCTGTTTGCCAACTCTCATCAGATGCACGGCATGTTCGGAGCCATGATCATTGAGGAAGCCGGAGCCACCTTCCACAGCATCCGCAGCGGCAGGGAACTAAAGCGCGGCACCCAGGCGGTGATCCGGCGCAGGGACGGCACTTCCTTCCGTGAATTTGCCCTGTTTGTCCATGACTTTGCCTTTCTCTTTGACAGAGACGGCAATCCGCTGAATCCCCCGCAAGTCCCCGGCTCCCACGATGATCCCGGTGTGATGGGCATCAACTACCGGTGCGAACCTATGCGGGAACGGCTCAAACGCCATGAGGACCCGGCATATATTTTCAGCTCCCTTGTCCACGGAGACCCTGCCACTCCTATCCTGGAAACTTACCCGGGAGATGAGATCGTCATCCGTCTGCTGGACGGCGCCCACGAAGAACAGCATGCATTCAATCTGACCGGGCTGTCCTGGAGGCGGGAGATCGCCGATCCCCACTCCCCTCTGGTCGCCTCCCAGACCATCGGTATCTCCGAGGCGTTTAACCTCCGGATCACCAGGAAATACGCCCCCGGAGATTACCTCTACTATTTCGGTGGAATTGACGATGCATGGCTGGGACTCTGGGGCATCCTGAGGGTACACGAAAAGCCTGTCCGACACCTCAGACCATTATGCAAAGGGAAAGACCGCATACTGCCGCTGCCGCCCTGCCCCGGCAAGGATGCTGTTATCCGGAAATACGAAATTGCCGCCATCCAGCAGAATATCCCCTATAACCGGCACGGCGATCACGACCCCGATGGGCTTTTGTTCGTACCGCTTGAGGATGTTGACCGGGCGCTGTGCGGGTACTATGAGCCAAAGCCTCTGATCCTTCGGGCAAACGCGGGGGAATGGATCGAAGTCACCCTTCACAACCTGTTCGACCCTGAGCATCCGGTAAAATATTTTGACTATCCCAGCGTTCCCCTGGATTTCAGGCATAAACCCTCCATGCGGGTATCCTTAAATCCACAGTTCCTCAATTATGACCCGGTCAGCGATTCCGGGATCAATGTGGGATACAACAACCGGGAACAGACGGTGGGTCCAGGCGAGAGCAAAAAATATCTGTGGTATGCGGACCAGGAATACGGTCCATGTATCATCCACTCCTTCGGGGACATGCGAAATCACAGATATCACGGCTTATTCGGCGCCATTATCATCGAGCCGGCAGGCGCTTCATGGTACCGCAGCTTTTCTCTCTCAAAAGCACTTCACGAGGAGGAGGCTGTCATCACTGCCCCGGGTACGGAGAGTTTCCGGGAATGCGTGGTGATGATCCAGAATGGGATCCGTATGCTGGATGCTGACGGCAGACTTGTGAAAACAATACGAGAGGATGAAGGGGAAACAGCGGATGACGAGGACACCGGAGAAAAAGGATACAATTACCGCTCCGAGCGCTTTGCCAACAGGCTGAAATCTGATGGCCGCATTTCCCTGATCTTCAGCAGCCGCGCACACGGAGACCCGGCGACGCCGCTTTTTAAGGCATATACCGGAGAGCGGGTCATCTTCCGCACTATGATGCCCGCAGATAAGCCCCGGAATGTAGGATTCACCATCCACGGCCACCAGTGGAAGGAACAGCCGGCAGATCCTTTCTCCAGAGTGATCCCCCTCCAGGGCGGCATCAGCATCGGCAACACCTTCAGTATGGAATTAAAAGAAGGCGCTTCCTGCCCCGGCGACTATCTCTATCGCTCCGGCAGCGTGAAATGGGATATAGAATCCGGTATGTGGGGAATCTTCCGCGTGCTGAAACAGGGCATCGGTCACAAATGCAGGAGCGCCTGCGGAAAACTGTGGAAACGCGTATGTAAAAACTGCTGAGCTTAAAAACTGCTGCATATTGTATAAGATTTGGAACAGAGCAGAGGGAGGTGACAGACCTTCCTCTGCTCATAGATGTTATCTCATTTTCCGATCATGATCCTGACTATCCGATTTCTCCAAAAATCTGGAGCTATTCTCTCTTTTCATGACAGATAAATTTTTTCTTTGGATGCTGTATGCTAAAATAATAAATGTAACCTTATCTCTGTTTCCCCAGTCTAATCTATGTAAACTAAAAGGAGCGCACCTTTTATGAAACACCGCGGGCGTGCAACTGTCACGCCGCGAAAACACGGCATAGCCAGTGAAAGGAGACACATGAAATGAACGCAACCGAAGAACTCCGTCTGATCAGAAAAGCGGTCCGGGGAAATCCGGATGCATATGGCAGGCTGATCGTTCTTTATCAGGACTATCTCTACAAGATCGCTTTCCTGCATATGAAAAACGAGCAGGATGCCCTCGACCTTGTAGGTTCCACGATATTAAAGGGATATCAGAATATCCGCACTCTGAAAAAGCCGGAATGGTTTAAGACATGGCTCACAAGGATCCTGATCAATACCGCGAAGGATGAGCTGAAAAAAGTCGTCTACTATGATGAAATAGATGAGGACCGGATATCAGACCAGTATCAGACTGTGTCGCTTGAGGAGTCTCTGGATCTAAATTCAGCGATCGAACGACTTCCCGAAAAGTACCGCATGGTCATTGTCCTGAAATATTTCAGCGAACTGTCTGTGCGCGAGATCGCATATATCATGCACGCGCCGGAGGGCACTGTAAAAGCATATCTGAGCCGTGCCCGCGATGAACTCAAGAAAGTATTAAAGGAGGATTATTTCTATGCAGGTTGATTTTAATAATATTCAAATCCCCACAGAAAAACTAAACGCCGTAGTGTCAGAGAATTTGGACAGGGTCAAAAAGCTCCATAAGAGAACCCGCTTCCGTCACATTGCGGGTGGTTGTGTGGCAGCAGCGGCTGCCATTGCCGTTTTATCCGGTGTATGCGCTTCTAACCCTGTGATTGCCGAACAGTTTACGAAGCTGGGCGAGATTTTCGGGCTTGTACAGAATCAGCAGCGTTATCCGGGAAACTATTCCGAAGCAAGTGTTCCTGTTCCCGGCACAAACGTCAGCCAGTCTGAAGGCATCACTATAACGCTCTCTGAATTCGTGTGCAGCAGCGAATCCATGAATATCTCTGTGCTCATCGAATCGGAGGAGCCTTTCCCGGAAGCGTTCCGCAAAAGTGCTGCCGATGGGGATGAAGGGATGAATTCCTCTCTTATGCTGGCATCCGGGCAGAGCGCAGACTTTGCCGGCGGTCCGCTGGACTTCTCCCAGGATCCGTACATTGAAGTCCAGGGGAGCTTTCAGGATGAGTATTCCTTTGCCGGAGCATTCCGCATTGACTTTAATCTATATCCCTACGCACAGTACGAGATTCCCGATTCCTTTACCTGGGATCTCAGGATAACCGGTATCTCCTGCACCTCCGGAAGCGATCCTCTGACTATTCCGGGCGAGTGGAGTTTTTCAAGCCGGATCACAAAACAGGATATCAATACAAAGACCGTGGAAGTAAACAAATACGCTCCGAACGGCTCCGGTATCTCAAGCGTCAGAGTGTCCCCATATGAAGTAATTGTGGAAGATGACTATGATGAAAGCAAGATCCAGCCAGGATATGAAAAATATGATTCCATAGGATCTGTCATGCTGGATGGCTCCGGAAAACTGATCAAAGATAAGGTCGGTATGTTCCCTGTATCTGACTATGACCTGTCAAAGATCACTGTTTATTATCTTGCCATACCGAACGAAGAAACCTGGGTGGAAATACAGGAGAAATTATACGACGAAGGCTTTGCGCCCCAGCTATGGGAATACCTGGAAGAAACTGCGGTCCAAAAGATAGAGATCCCGCTGTAAAATCTGTCTTTATTATATAGCTTGATATCGAAAAATTAATTTGACTAGCGTGCGCCGGCACATCCATATCCCTCGCGGACCCACTTGCGTTCGGGCCGCAGCGCAGCGGTACATAGGATCACAAAAGACGCGATCCAAGTGCCGGCGCTGCTCTACGGTCCTTGAGGGATATGGATGTGCCGGCTTGTCTTTTCAAAAGGGATTTTTTCTGTATCAAGGAGCTATACAGCAAAGACAGATTTTCCAAGAAAAAGAAGGGCCATCCGGGCGGAATTTTTTTCTCAGATGTGAAAGCTGTTCTTTCCGTCTGGATAAGCATAGTCCCCGGATACCTGTCATATAAGCAAAACATCCAAGCGGGAGCGTTCCGAGAATCGTTGGTTCTGCCTGTTAGTCAAAGCATATAGGAGTGCCTCTGCACGAGTATATGTTTTGGCGTTACAGGCATTCCAACAGTCGAGGTAGAGCGGAGCGGTTTTGCGTTATGACAGGTATCCGGGGACGGATGGTGATTCATGTGTGAAAGACAGATTTCACATCCCGCGCTTCACTTTGGGTTCCCAGAGGACGACTGTTCCTGCCTCAAGGCTTTTTTTTACGTCTATCACCCGCTGGTTCGACGATCCCCGGAACACCAGGCGGATGTCTTTAAGCGCTTCCACGAACCGGCCGTCCACGAGCACGTCCAGCATGGAAAGCATCTCATCTGTGTATTCGCATCTTGCGCGGCTTTCACCGAGCAGCTCTTTATCAAAGAGATATCCACTGTAACACCAGATATTTTTCTCCGGATACTGCTCCTTCACTTTGCGCAAAAGTCTGACCAATACTTCCTGGTTCTGCGGCTCAAAGGGTTCTCCTCCGAGGAGCGAGAGACCGTTGATATAAGCCGGAGCCAGAGCGCCCAGTATCTCATCCTCTGTGTCCTGTGTATATTCTTTTCCGTAATCAAAATCCCATGTATCCTGGTTAAAGCAGCCCGGACAGTGATGGGTACAACCGGAAACGAAGAGGGACACTCTGACTCCCTCTCCGTTTGCGATGTCACATTTTTTTATTTCACCGTAATACATCTTATCGTCTCCTGCATAAGATCCGCACAGTATTTTCAGCCGAAAGCAGCCGGCTTATGGTTTAGTTTTACAGGTGGAGCACTCTTTCCTTGATCTCCTGTGTTCTTCCCTGATTCCAGAACTGTGTGCCGATATAACCGCATGTACGTCTCGCAACATTGAGTGTATCCTGGTTACGGTTGCCGCAGTGCGGGCACTCCCACTCAAGCTTTCCATCCTCAGTGGTCACGATCTGGATCTCCCCATCATAACCGCACTCCTGGCAGTAATCGCTCTTTGTGTTCAGCTCCGCGTACATGATGTTGTCATAGATAAAACGGATCACCTGGAGCACTGCCTGGATATTGTCCTGCATGTTCGGCACTTCCACATAGCTGATCGCGCCGCCTGTGGAGAGAGCCTGGAACTGGGACTCGAATTTCAGCTTTTCAAAGGCATCAATTTCCTCACATACATGCACATGATAGCTGTTCGTGATATAGCTCTTGTCTGTCACGCCCGGCACGATGCCAAATCTCTTCTGGAGACATTTCGCGAACTTGTATGTGGTGCTCTCGATGGGTGAGCCGTAAATGCTAAATCCGATGTTTGTCTCCGCTTTCCACTTGTTGCACGCCTCATTCATATATTTCATCACATCCAGGGCAAACGGCGTCGCCTCCGGATCTGTATGTGATTTCCCGGTCATGTATTTTACGCACTCATACAGCCCTGCGTATCCGAGAGAAATCGTAGAATAACCGCCATAGAGCAGCTTGTCTATGGTCTCGCCTTTTTTCAGACGTGCCAGAGCGCCGTACTGCCAGAGGATCGGAGCTGCGTCGGACAGCGTACCTTTCAGACGGTTGTGTCTGCACATGAGCGCGCGGTAGCAAAGATCCAGCCTCTCGTCAAAAATTTTCCAGAACTTCTCCTTGTCTCCGCCTGATGACAGAGCAACGTCCACAAGGTTGATGGTCACAACACCCTGATTGAAGCGTCCATAGAATTTGTATTTTCCATTCTCATCCTGCCATGGGCTTAAAGCACTCCTGCACCCCATCACCGGGAAGCAGTTGCCCTCTTTGAGTTCCTTCATTTTCTTCTCAGAAATATAGTCCGGCACAAGACGTTTTGCAGTACATTTTGCCGCAAGCTCAGTCAGGTAATAGTATGGCGTGCCTTCATCGATATTATCCTCCTCAAGCACATAGATCAGTTTCGGGAACGCTGGGGTCACCCAGACGCCCGCCTCGTTCTTCACGCCCTGATAGCGCTGTTTCAGGGTCTCCTCAATGATCATGGCGAGGTCTTTTTTCTCCGCCTCATTTTTCGCTTCGTTCAGATACATAAATACTGTCAGGAATGGAGCCTGTCCGTTGGTCGTCATCAGTGTGATAACCTGGTATTCAATCGTCTGGACCCCCTTTGTGATCTCCTTTTTCAGGCGTCCTTCCACGATCTCGTCCAGCACCTCCGCAGGATACTCGATTCCGACCAGTTTCATCTCTCCGAGCACCTCTGCGCGGATCTTATCCCTTGACACCTGCACGAACGGAGCAAGGTGCGCCAGAGAGATACTCTGTCCCCCATACTGGTTGCTCGCCACCTGAGCGATGATCTGTGTGGCGATATTACATGCCGTCGAAAAGCTGTGGGGCTTCTCGATCATGGTCCCGCTGATGACCGTGCCATTCTGCAGCATGTCCTCCAGATTGACCAGATCGCAGTTGTGCATGTGCTGTGCATAATAGTCTGAATCATGGAAATGGATGATCCCTGCCTTATCTGCCTCCACGATATCCTCCGGAAGGAGCATCCTCTGTGTCAGGTCGCGGCTTACTTCACCTGCCATGTAATCCCTCTGCACACTGTTGACAGCAGGGTTTTTATTGGAATTCTCCTGTTTCACATCCTCATTGTTGCACTCGATCAGGGAGAGGATGCGGTTGTCCGTTGTGTTCGCTCTTCTTACAAGGGAACGTTTGAAGCGGTATCTTACATATCTTCTCGCCAGGTCAAAAGCCCCTGTTGCCATGATCTGGTTTTCTACCATATCCTGTATCTCCTCGACTGATACCGCACGGTTTAATTTGTTGCACTTAAACTCTACGAACTCGGCAATATCCTCGATCTGGGCATCTGTCAGACTCCTGCTTTCTGATGATGTGTCTGCTTTTGTCACAGCAATTACGATCTTTTTGATATCAAATACTTCTTCTGCTCCGTTTCTCTTAATGATCTTCATCCCGCTTCTCTCCTATCCTTTATTCTGTATTTGGCATAGCGCTGTCCCGCAGCGCCGCAATCCGTCTAAAAATTATTCTAATACAAAATATAGTATAATGCAATCCCCAAAACACATTATCATGTATTTTTAGAACAACTTCTTTTTCAAGAAAAGATTATCGGTTTAAAGAAATCATCCACTTTTTTTGTTATACAAAAGAAAAGACGCAAATAAATTATCTGTCACTTTTCCGCAGCTATAAAAAACAGCCTGTACCCGGCCGCTTATATTAAGTGGCAAATACAGACTGTTTTTACTGGCTGATGGTAACGATCGCCAATTTTATTCTTCAAAGGCCTCCTTCACTTTTTCCATGAAGCCTTTCTTTTTCTTCTTCTCTTTTTCCCCTCCTCCGGTATTCTGGTTCAATGTATTCCCGGTAAGCTCATCGAACCTGCGCAGCGCTTCTTTTGCCTCAGCGCTCAGGCGCTCCGGTGTCTGGATGACCAATGTGACATAGTGATCGCCCCTCACCTGGGAATTGCGGAGTGACGGCACACCTTTTCCTTTCAGCCGCACCTTTGTATCTGTCTTGGTACCGGCTTTCACGGTATAGATCACGTCTCCGTCCACGGTCGGGATACGGACGTCTCCACCCAGCGCTGCCACCGCAAAGGAGATCGGCACAGTAGAAAAGATATGCACATCCTGTCTCTGGAATACCGGATGCCTGGAGACATTGACCTCCACGAGCAGATCTCCTCTTGGTCCTCCATTCAGTCCCGGTTCACCTTTATCGCGGATGCGGACGCTCTGTCCGTTGTCAATACCTGCCGGAATAGATACTTTGATCCTTTTTCTGCTGGATGTATAACCTGTACCGGAACATTTCGGGCATTTCTCTTTGATGACTTTTCCTGAACCGCCGCAGGCCGGACAGGTCTGGACATTCTGCACAGTGCCGAAGAAGGACTGGGAAGTATAGACGATCTGCCCCCGCCCTCCGCACTTAGAACAAGTTTCGGGAGAGGTCCCCGGCTTTGCCCCTGTCCCATTACAGTCTTCGCAGGGATCCTTCAGGATAAGATCAAGCTCTTTTTCGCATCCGAATACTGCTTCCTCAAATGTGATGCGGATGCTTTTCCTGATGTTCGCCCCCTTCATGGGACCGTTGTTCGCTCTGCCGCCTCTGCGTCCTCCGCCGAACAGGTCACCGAAAATATCACCGAAAATATCGCTGAAATCAGCGCCGTTGAAATCAAAACCGCCGAATCCTCCTGCGCCTCCGGCTCCGCCTTCAAACGCCGCGTGGCCGAACTGGTCATACTGGCGGCGTTTTTCAGGGTCGCTCAGCACTGCGTATGCCTCTGAAGCCTCCTTGAATTTCTTCTCCGCCTCTTTATCTCCCGGATTCATGTCAGGATGATACTTTTTTGCAAGCACGCGGTAAGCCTTTTTGATCGCCGCGTCGTCGGCATCCCTGCCTATCCCGAGCACCTCATAATAATCTCTCTTTGCCTCTGCCATAAAGTGTCTCCTACTGCGTATAATCGCTTTTTTATAATCTCAACAAAATTCTACGAAGCCGTTTTCACGCGGCTCCGTAGAATTTTTATCTTATCTGGAAAATCTCACGGAGATATTCTCCTCTTCCCCATCAAGTTTCATACCGGTCAGACTTCTTTGTAGTCTCCGTCTACCACGTCATCTCCCTGGAAACCATCCGGCGCCGGACCTGCTCCCGGATTCGGACCTGCTCCTGCTCCCATGTCCGGACCGCCTGCCGCGCCTGCTCCAGCCTGCTCATACATCTTTGTGAACAGCTTCTGAGCGCTCTCCATAAGTTTCTCTTTTGCTGCATTGATCTCAGCCACATCAGCGTCCGCCGCTGTCTCGGGGGTAGATTTTGCCAGCACGTCTTTGAGCGCCTGCATATCTGCTTCCACTGCCGCTTTATCGTTGGCATCCAGCTTATCGCCTACGTCTTTGAGCGCCTTCTCGGTCTGGAATACCATGGCGTCAGCTTCATTTCTCGCGTCTATCGCCTCCTTGCGCTTCTTATCCTGAGCCTCGAACTCAGCAGCTTCTTTTACCGCCTTATCGATATCTGCATCAGACATATTGGAGCCTGCTGTGATCGTGATGTGCTGCTCTTTGCCTGTTCCGAGATCCTTAGCAGATACGTTTACGATACCATTCGCGTCGATATCGAATGTAACCTCGATCTGCGGTACTCCGCGCGGGGCCGGCGGGATTCCGTCCAGTCTGAACTGTCCGAGTGATTTGTTGTCTTTTGCGAACTGTCTCTCGCCCTGTACAACGTTGATGTCTACGGCTGTCTGGTTGTCTGCTGCTGTGGAGAAGATCTGGCTCTTCTTCGTCGGGATCGTTGTATTCCTCTCGATCAGTCTTGTAGCAACGCCGCCCATTGTCTCGATGGACAGAGACAGCGGGGTAACATCGAGAAGCAGGATATCACCCGCGCCGGCGTCACCTGCCAGCTTGCCGCCCTGTACAGATGCTCCGAGCGCGACACACTCATCCGGGTTCAGAGATTTGCTCGGCTCTTTGCCTGTCAGTCTCTTCACTTCTTCCTGTACGGCAGGGATGCGTGTAGATCCGCCTACGAGAAGCACCTGGCCCAGATCCGCCGCTGTAAGACCGGCGTCAGACAGCGCGCGTCTTACCGGTTCTGCTGTCTTGTCAACAAGGTCCCTTGTGAGCTCATCGAATTTCGCTCTTGTAAGGTTCATATCAAAATGCTTTGGTCCCTCAGCTGTCGCGGTGATGAACGGAAGGTTGATATTCGTTGTTGTTGCGCTGGAAAGCTCTTTCTTCGCCTTCTCTGCAGCTTCTTTCAGTCTCTGGAGAGCCATCTTGTCTGCGGACAGGTCAACGCCCTCTTTTGCCTTGAAATCGGCCAGCATATAGTCTGTGATCTTCTGGTCGAAGTCGTCTCCGCCCAGTCTGTTGTTTCCTGCTGTGGAAAGAACTTCGATGACACCGTCGCCAATCTCGATGATAGAAACATCGAACGTACCGCCGCCCAGGTCATATACCATGATCTTCTGCTCTTTCTCATTGTCAAGACCGTAAGCCAGCGCAGCCGCTGTAGGCTCGTTGATGATACGTTTTACATCCAGACCCGCGATCTTGCCCGCATCCTTTGTAGCCTGACGCTGTGCATCATTAAAATATGCAGGTACTGTGATAACTGCCTCTGTAACTTTCTCGCCAAGGTATCCTTCTGCGTCAGCCTTCAGCTTCTGAAGGATCATCGCGGAAATCTCCTGCGGAGAATATTTCTTTCCGTCAATGTCTACCTTATAATCTGTTCCCATCTCCCTCTTGATCGAAGAGATCGTCCTGCCCGCGTTTGTAACTGCCTGACGTTTTGCGGGCTCGCCTACCAGACGCTCTCCTGTCTTTGTAAATGCCACAACAGACGGTGTTGTTCTAGCGCCTTCTGTGTTCGCGATGACTGTCGGCTGTCCGCCCTCCATAACAGCCACGCAGCTGTTCGTTGTACCAAGGTCAATACCAATTATTTTTCCCATAGTAAACTTCCTCCTTAAAATATTTTATATATATGCTGAATATCGTTATTAACTGATCAAATGCCCAACGCGTCAGTTTGCTACTTTTACCATGCTGTGTCTCACAACACTGTCGCGGTACATATATCCCTTCTGGAATTCTTCCGCGATGATATTGTCGCCCAGTTCCTCGTCCTCCACATGCATCACTGCATTGTGAAATTCAGGATCGAATTCCTGTCCGACTGCCTCGATCGGCTTTACGCCGATGCCTTCCAGCGTTGTCATGAGCTGCTTGTAGATCTTCTCCATTCCCTCCGCAAAAGGACTTGATTTTTCTTCCTCCGGCACAGATGTCAGTCCGCGCTCGAAATTATCAACGACCGGAAGGATCTTTTCTATGATATCCTTTGCTCCGATCTCGTACATTTGGGCTTTTTCCTTCTCTGTTCGTTTACGGAAGTTATCAAACTCTGCCATCTGACGTGTCAGACGGTCCGTCAGTTCATCGATTTTTTCATCTTTCTTATCTTTCTTGTTCTTCTTGCCGAAGAGTTTCTTTTTCTCTGACTTCGCAGCTTCCTCAGAACTGTCCGCAGTTTCCTCAGATCCGTCCGTTACTGTATCATCCGTTTCCGTCTCACCCGCGTTTTTTTCCGAGGCTTCATCCGCTCCGGAGCCTTCAGCCGCTTCGCCGTCAGCCGACTCTGCTCCAGCCACCCCATCTTCCGGGGCTTTGTCCTCCCGGGCTTCTTCTGCGGCCTTTGCCTTTGCTTCCTCAACGGCTTCCTTTACCATATCTTCCTTGCTCATCTTGTCGCTCACCAGCTTTCCACCTTTCTATTGTTTCGGATTTTTATTGTATATCGCATCCAACTCACTCTGGAGAGTCTTCAGCGTCTTCATGACATGTTCATAATCCATCCGCTTCGGACCGATGATACCGATCGTGCCTTTCATACCCTCGCCCAGCTCGTAGGTCGCTGTCACTACGCTGCAGTCTTTCATAGTCTTGACCGGCGTCTCGTCTCCGATGTAAACCTGTATTCCGTGATTGTTCTCGCTGGCAAGAGTCTCTGTCACAAGATCCTCGAGCTGCTGCTTTTCTTCAAACGCGCTGATGATCTCCTGAGCGCTCTGTTTGTCGCTCAGTTCCGGGTATTTGAAAATGTTCGTTGCCCCGCTTGTGTAGATCTTCATGTCGTCTTCCACATGGATGATCTCAGCCACAGCATCCAGCACATGTGCCACCACCTCGCTGTGGATCCCTGCCTGCTCCTTCAGTCTCGCGATCAGCCCCAGCGTGATCTGGTCGATGGACATCCCATTCAGTGTAGTGTTGAGCAGCATGTTCAGCTTCAGCAGGTTCTCATTACTTAATGTTTCTCCGACCTCTATGATCTTATTCTTGATCACATTGCCTCCGAGGACAATGACCGCCACGATCTGCTCTTCATCCACCTGTGACAGTTGAATGAACTTCAGCGTGTTGCGGCTGTTCACCGGCGCTGACACCATAGTCGCGTAGTTCGTGTTGGAGGCAAGAACTTTTGCCGCCTGCTGCAATACTTTTTCGACCTTGTCAGCCTTCTCCAGCATTGCGTCCTCCCGCTCCGAGATCTCCTGCTCCTTCTCTTCCATCAGCATATCCACATACAGGCGGTATCCCTTGTCTGAGGGAATCCTGCCAGCCGATGTATGAGGCTGAAAGATGTACCCGAGATCCTCCAGATCGGCCATCTCATTACGGATCGTTGCGGAGCTTAAATTCAGTTCCGTGTACTTGGAAAGCGTCCGTGATCCGACCGGCTCCCCGGTCTCGAGGTAGTTCTGTATGATCGCTTTCAATATTATGAGTTTTCTTTCACTTAACGATGTATCGAAGGCCACAGCTCCGCCTCCCTTCCTCTATTAGCACTCCCCTGTTTTGAGTGCTAACACCTTTCGTATATAAAGATAGCACCCGGATTTCTTTTTGTCAACAGTGTTTCTATATTTTTTATAATTCAAAATTTTCACACATGCCTGACTGTATCTCCGGAAGGATTTGCGCAGGTACGGCATTATCCGGCAGGCTGATCCTGCCTCCGTCACCCCCTGTCACAGAATAAACTCGGCAAACACAGCATTGCTCACATCTGTCCCTCTCTCAGTCAGGAACAAACGATCCCCCTCCTGCGCGATCAGTTCCAGGCTCAAAAATTTCCGGATCTGCCTGCCGTACACTTCTTCGACCGGTTTCCCGAAATTCTCCCGGAACTTGCGGCAGGATATTCCATCAGTCTTACGCAGTCCAAGGAACATGAACTCCTCCATCTGATCTTTTTCCGTCATGGTCTCGATCGCTTCCGCGGCTTTTCCTGCCGGATCTGTCTTTCCTGGCTCTTCTGATGATATTTCCGATGCCGCCAACTCATTTCCTCCAAATATACTCATATATTTCCCCATATCCGCGGTGTTATGAAAACGCTGCTCTCTGACAAGCGAGGAGGCGCCGAGACCAAGTCCGAGATATTCTTTTCTCTCCCAGTAGCCCAGATTGTGACGGCACTCGTACCCTTCCTTTGCGTAATTGGATATCTCATACCGGTGATATCCGTACTCTTTCAGGATACGCTCTGTCATCCGATAGATTTCCCTCTCCGTATCTTCATCCGGCAGGGGCATCCATTCTTTCCCCTCCATACTGTCTCGTGCATTCCCGCTTTCTCCGTAACGGTCATAAAAAGGCGTACCTTCTTCTATGATCAGGCTGTACGCAGACAAATGCTCCGGTCCGAGTTCCGCCGCTGTCCTCAGCGTCCGTTCCCAGCTCTGCTCTGTCTGTCCCGGGATCGCTGAGATCAGGTCCATATTGACATTTTTAAATCCCGCTTTCCGCACAGTCTCCCAAGTATCCAGAAATTCCTGATATGTATGGATGCGCCCCAGCATTTTAAGCTCTCTGTCGTCCGTTGACTGGAGTCCTATGCTGAGACGGTTAATGCCGCTTTTCTTCCAAAGGGCGGCTTTCTCCTCCGTCACAGTGCCGGGATTGACTTCCATTGTGATCTCCGCGTCCCTGCCGATATGAAAAGCCTTTTGAAGGGCATGAAAAATACGGGCGGTGTCCTCCCCTGTCAGCACAGAAGGAGTTCCCCCGCCCAAAAATATGGTGCTCACGCGGTAATACCTGTAAGCCTCTTTTCTACTCATGATCTCCCGGAGAAGCGCATCCGTATAGGCTGCCATCTCCTCCTCCCCGGCCGGTCCAGAGAGGAAATCACAGTACGCGCACTTTCTCACACAAAACGGAATGTGCACATACAGTTCCAATTCCTTTTTCACCATCCTGCTCCTTTAAGTTATGTTCCTGCATCAGTCATCGTCCAGCTTCAGCACGCTCATAAATGCCTTCTGGGGTATCTCCACATTTCCCACCTGACGCATTCTCTTCTTTCCTTCCTTCTGCTTCTCCAGCAGCTTCTTCTTGCGGGAAATATCGCCGCCATAGCACTTTGCCAGCACGTCTTTGCGCATTGCCTTCACCGTTTCACGGGCAATGATCTTGCTGCCGATGGCAGCCTGGATCGGGATCTCGAAAAGCTGTCTCGGAATTTCCGCCTTGAGCTTCTCGCACATCTTCCGTCCTCTCTCGTACGCGCTTCCCGCGAATACGATAAAGGACAACGCGTCCACTTCCTCTTTATTAATAAGGATGTCCAGCTTCACCAGCTCGGAGCGCTGATATCCCATCATCTCATAATCAAAGGACGCATATCCTCTGGACCTTGATTTCAACGCGTCAAAGAAGTCATAAATAATCTCATTGAGCGGCAGATGATAATTGAGCACCGCGCGTTTCTCTTCAATATACTCCATCCCCTGATAAATGCCGCGTCTCTCCTGACACAGATCCATGATAGCGCCGATGTACTCGGACGTGACCATGATCTCCGCCTTCACCATGGGTTCTTCCATGTAGTCGATCTCCGCCGGATCCGGCATGTTTGTGGGATTCGTCAGGTCAATAACCTCTCCGTTCGTCTTGTGTATCTTGTAGATAACACTGGGCGCGGTAGTCACCAGGTCCAGATTGTACTCTCTCTCCAGCCTCTCCTGGATAATTTCCAGATGAAGGAGGCCCAGGAATCCACAGCGAAATCCAAATCCCAGCGCTACAGATGTCTCCGCCTCGAACTGAAGCGCCGCGTCATTGAGCTGGAGCTTCTCAAGGGCATCCCGCAGATCCGGGTACTTTGCGCCGTCCGCCGGGTAGAGACCGCAGTATACCATGGGATTGACCTTTTTATATCCGGGAAGGGGCTCTTCGCACGGATTCTGGGCGTTTGTGATCGTATCACCCACCCGGGTCTCCTTTACGTTTTTCAGGCTTGCCGTGATATAGCCTACCATCCCGGCTTCCAGTTCATCACAGGGGATAAACTGCCCTGCCCCGAATGTACCTACCTCCACGACCTCTGCCTTTGCTCCTGTTGCCATCATAAGAATGGGCGTGCCTTTCCGCACCGTCCCCTCCTTGATCCGGCAGAATACGATGACTCCTTTGTAGGAATCATATTTGGAGTCAAAGATCAGCGCCTGCAGAGGAGCTTCCGGGTCTCCCTCCGGCGCGGGTATCTTTTTTACGATCTGCTCCAGCACATCATGCACATTCTGCCCGGTCTTGGCCGAGATAAGCGGAGCATCGTCCGCCTCGATCCCTATCACGTCCTCGATCTCTTCTTTCACACGATCCGGATCCGCACTTGGCAGGTCGATTTTGTTGATAACAGGCATCACATCCAGGTCATGATCCAGCGCAAGGTACACATTTGCCAGCGTCTGGGCCTCCACTCCCTGAGCAGCGTCCACTACAAGGATCGCGCCGTCACAGGCAGCAAGGCTTCTTGAGACCTCATAGTTAAAATCGACATGTCCCGGTGTATCGATCAGGTTAAAGATGTACTCCTCCCCATCGTCCGCCTTGTACACAGTGCGGACTGCCTGCGCCTTGATGGTGATGCCTCTCTCCCGCTCCAGATCCATGTTGTCCAGCACCTGGGACTGCATTTCCCGGCTGGTCAGAAGGCCGGTCATCTCGATGATCCGGTCTGCCAGGGTGGATTTCCCATGGTCGATATGCGCGATGATACAAAAATTCCTTATCTTACTCTGGTCTATAACTGACACTTTCTTTCCTCCAATCCCCGGCACAGCGTGCCTTCGTCTATCTTCTCTCCGTGTGTTTCCTCCGCGCCTTATCCTGCCTGACGCTATGGCTGTGCATTGGCGGAATGTTTTACAAGAAAGAGCTCTACTGCCAGATGATCTGTCAAAAGTCCTGTCTTGACTCTCTGCTCAATGTCAGCCCCTTCCTCGATCACAGCTCGAAGCTCCTTTGAATGAAACCGCTTTGCCTGATCCATGTATCTGCCTGCGGCAAAGGGATGAAGCCCTGCTTTTGATGCGATCTCTTTCCTTCCATATCCCTGCTTCAGCAAAGCTTTCACATGGAACAGGATCCGGTATTCTCTCGTCAAAAGAAAAAGGATGCGCATGGGCGGTTCTTTCAGCGCCAGCAGTTCATAGTACAGATCCAGCGCCTTTCTCTGCTTTTTGTCCGCCACTGCGTTGACCATCTCAAAGATATGGCTGGTGATCTGGGTGACGCACACTGCGTCTATATCCGACCTTGTCAGGACATCCCTGTCCATGGCATAACACACCAGCTTTTCCAGCTCTTTTGTGATATTTTCCATGTCTGTGCCGACTTTATTCAGGAAATAAGCGATATCTCCCTGGGCCATGGTCTTGCCTTCCTTCTTTACAAGCCCTTGTACCCACCTGCGCAGCGTATTCTCATCCTGTACGCCGAGCTCAACGATATGCCCCTTTGCCTTCACCGCCTTATACAGCTTGCTACGCTTGTCCACTTCGTTTTCTATAAAGATAAAACAGGTGGTCTCAGGCATATCGCTGATATAGTCGGCTAAATCGCTTCCCGAATTTTTAAAAAATCCGGTATCCTCGAACAGGATCAACCTTCTGTCCGCAAAAAAGGGCAGAGTCTCCGCCAGGTCGATCACTTCTTTGATATCCGTGTTCTTTCCCTCATAGAAGGCATAGTTCATCGTATCTCCGTCCGGGAGCATGGCTTTGACAAAGCGCTCTTTGTACTGCTTCTTTAAATATGCCTCCTCCCCATACAGGAGGTAGATTTGTTTAAATTTTCCGGTTTTCAGATCTTCATTCAGGCTTTTCATTCTCAGTCTTCTTCCTCAGTCTGCACGGAATACGTCTGTCTCTTTCTCGCCATTTCATCGTTTGCCAGGTACTCGTCATATGTGGTGATCTTGTCAATAAGCTGCCCGCCCGGCACGATCTCCATGATCCGGTTTGCCGTCGTCTGCACGATCTGGTGGTCCCTCGATGTAAAGAGCAGAACACCCGGAAACTTGATCAATCCGTTATTAAGCGCGGTGATCGCTTCCATGTCAAGATGGTTGGTCGGCTCGTCAAGGAGAAGGACATTCGCCCCTGATATCATCATCTTTGAGAGGAGACAGCGCACCTTTTCCCCTCCGGATAATACTTTGATCTTCTTTACTCCGTCCTCACCTGAGAACAGCATACGTCCGAGGAAGCCGCGCACATAAGTGACATCTTTCTCTTCGGAGTACTGGGTCAGCCACTCTGTGATATTGTAATCACTGTCAAACTCCCCTCCAAAATCTTTTGGGAAGTACGCCTGAGAAGTGGTGACGCCCCACTTGTAAGTTCCCTCGTCCGGTTCCATCTCACCGATCAGGATCTTAAAAAGCACGGTCTTGGCAAGCTCATTGCCGCCGACAAACGCGACCTTATCGTCATGTCCCAGGGTAAAACTGATGTTGTCAAGCAGCTTTTCACCGTCAATGGTCTTGGAAAGCCCCTCTACCGTGAGCACCTCATTTCCGATCTCACGGTTCGGGCGGAAATCAATATATGGGTATTTCCTGCTGGACGGTTTGATTTCATCAAGCTGGATCTTCTCAAGAGCACGTTTCCTGGATGTCGCCTGCTTGGACTTGGAAGCGTTGGCGCTGAAGCGCGCGATAAACTCCTGAAGCTCCTTTATCTTTTCTTCTTTTTTCCTGTTTGCCTCCTTCATCTGCCGGATGAGGAGCTGGCTGGACTCGTACCAGAAATCATAATTTCCTGCATAGAGCTGGATCTTGCCGTAATCAATATCCGCGATCTGTGTACAGACCTTGTTTAAGAAGTAACGGTCATGGGATACGACAATGACTGTATTGTCAAAGTTGATAAGAAACTCCTCCAGCCATGCGATGGCGTCCAGGTCAAGATGGTTGGTCGGCTCGTCAAGCAGCAGGATATCCGGGTTGCCGAACAGCGCCTGGGCCAGAAGCACCTTAACCTTCTCCGGTCCGGTCAGCTCTTTCAGATATTTATAATGGAGGTCTGTCTCAATGCCAAGCCCATTTAACAGGGAGGAAGCATCAGATTCCGCCTCCCATCCGTTCATGGTCGCGAACTCCGCCTCCAGCTCGCTGGCACGGATGCCGTCCTCATCGGTAAAATCTTCTTTCGCGTAGATCACTTCTTTTTCTTTCATGATCTCATACAGCCTCGCGTTACCCATTATGACTGTATCAAGAACAGGGTATTCATCATATTTAAAATGGTCCTGCTGCAAAAAGGAAAGTCGCTCGCCCGGAGTGATCGCCACCTCGCCTTTAGTCGGTTCGAGCTGCCCGGAAAGGATCTTGAGAAACGTGGACTTGCCCGCGCCGTTGGCGCCGATCAGGCCATAGCAGTTGCCCTCTGTGAATTTAATATTTACATCTTCAAAAAGCGCTTTTTTCCCTACACGCAGAGTTACATTATTTGCACTGATCATTCTTATGTCTCCTTATCATAATGAAAGTTGTTAACAGGATATCCGGCAGCGGCTCCTACCGGAAAAGAGCGCACTTATGCACCATCGCTTATCTTACCATGGGCGGACGCTAAAATCAATCACCCGGAGCAGATTCTATACATACCAGCGCAGATTCTATACATACCAGCGCAGATTCTATAAATAAGATCTGGCACGGTTTTTATATGGAAGGTTCTGTATGAAAATCTTCCCTGGAGATTTTACACACAGTTTTTTCGACTTTTTTGGTCGAAAATCGTCGAATTTTAAATATTGTATGTCATATTTCTATATTTTACGATAATATAGGTGTGCCAAGAAGAACAGGTTCCTCAGATCAGAGAGGGGCATACAGATGAATTATGAAAAAGTTATAATCAGCACTCTTGATTCCTTTGGAGTCAACCGTTCCTACACAGGCTACGATTATGTAGTCCATGGTATTCTGCTTATCATTGATAACAGGAATCGGCTGGACTGCATCACGAAAACCCTGTATCTGGATATTGCCAGTCACTTTCATACAAGCTGGAACTGTGTGGAGAAAAATATGAGAACGATCGTAACTTCAGTCTGGAATTCTCATAACGCAGAACTTCTCGAAACTGTCTTCAACAAATCAAACCGCAACAAGAAACCAACGAACAAAGCGTTTCTGAGATATATGTATGATTATGTGATTCGGACAGCGGAGGATACTCAGGCTGAGGAGAGGTGCATTCCTGTACCCTGCCCGCTCTCAAATGAATGCTGTGATTCACTGAGATTCTACTGTCTCCGCCAGTCAAGGATAATAGAATAACTACATTCTCGCCAGGACAGGATGCTGCTCCCGCCTCCTGTCCTCCTTTGTGCGCGAAATCCGCCATGTCACTTTCTATCTCTATCTGTCTTCCCGCTTTTGCATACGGATCATGCCGCGGATCGCTTCTACCGCCGTCTTGATCGCATTGTCCGTATCATGTACCTGTGGGTTGGGAAGCCCTCGCTTCTCCCGCTCCTGATTCGCGATCACCAGGAACACAGACCCAACCCTTACCCGACGGTACGCGCCCGCAATGAACAATGCCGCGGATTCCATTTCCGACGCCAGGCAGCCCATGCGCAGCCAGGCCTCCCACTTATCCAATAGCTCGTAGCTGACCGGATGCTTCTCCGGCTGATGTTGACCGTAGAAAGAGTCCTTGCACTGCACGACTCCTGTATGACAGATAAGATCCTGCCTTTTCGCCGCTTGTACCAGAGCGTTCGTCACCTCCAGGTCGGGCACTGCCGGGTACTCGACAGGCGCATATTCCCTGCTGGTACCTTCCATACGGATCGCGCCTGTGGCTATGACCAGGTCTCCGCCGCACACTTCCGGCTGCATGCCGCCGCATGTCCCTACCCGGATAAAGGTATCCGCCCCACAGTTGCACAGTTCTTCCAAAGCGATCGAAGCGGACGCTCCGCCGATACCTGTGCTTGTCACACTGACCTTTTCGCCTTCCAGAGTGCCTGTGTAGGTCACGAATTCCCGGCTATCCGCCATAAGCACAGGATCGTCAAAATACTCTGCGATCTTCCCGCACCGTTTCGGGTCACCCGGGAGGATCACATATTTTCCCACGTCTCCCTCTTTCAGACCTATGTGATACTGGATTCCTGCTCCTTCTGTATAATCTATCATTTCCCATCCGCTCCTTTCTCCCTGACAAGCCTTACGATCCTGCTCGTTCCCAGGCGGTCTGCCCCCAGCTCCAGGAAACGTTCTGCGTCCTCCAGGGATGAAATCCCGCCTGCTGCCTTGATCTTTACACCACTTCCCACATGCTCCGCAAAGAGCCGGATATCATCAAAGGTCGCGCCTCCGCCTCCGAATCCGGTGGATGTCTTGATATAGTCTGCCCCCGCGCGCGTCACGACACCGCAGAGCTGTATCTTTTCATCCTCCGTGAGAAGACAGGTCTCGATAATTACCTTCAGGATCCTTTCCCCGGCTGCTGCTTTCACAGCCCTTATCTCATCCTCCACTCTGTCGTATTTCCCATCCCTGACCCAGCCGAGATTGATCACCATATCGATCTCATCCGCGCCGTTTCGCACGGCATCTCTCGTTTCTGCCGCCTTCATTTCCATGGTGCTGTACCCATTTGGGAAACCGATGACCGTGCAAACAGCCATTTTATCTCCCATATACTCTTTTGCCTGACGTACATAAGACGGCGGGATGCACACAGACGCCGTATGGTACTCAAGAGCTTCACAGCACAGTTTTCTGATCTCTTCCCATCCTGCTGTCTGACTGAGCAGTGTATGATCCACATGTCTCATGATCTCTTCTGTCCGCATTGATTCTTCCTCCTCATGATCTAGGTTCCCTCTATAGTTTCCCTTTATAGATTTCCTTTTTATAGTTTCCTTCTTTTTATCAGAGCCTGAATCCCTTCGGCACAAGCTCGTCCAACGTATACACCTCGTATCGCTCCTTGTTTACCGCAAGTATGATCTCAAAATCAGGCCGGCAGAATTCCAGCATCACCTGCCTGCATACTCCGCAGGGCGGACAAAAGTCTGACGGTTCTTTCTCACCCTGGCCTCCTGCGATGCAGATTGCCCGAAACGCTCTCTCGCCCTCGCTCACCGCCTTGAACACTGCTGTACGCTCCGCGCAGTTCGTAGGACTGTATGCGCTGTTCTCGATATTGCACCCTGTATAGATCTCACCGCTGTCAGTGAGCAGCGCTGCTCCCACACGGAAATCAGAATATGGCGCATAGGCAAATTTTCTCTGGGACAGCGCCGTATCGATCAGGGCCTGGATTTCTCTTTCTCTTAACATACTTCCTCCTTTGATATCTGACAAAGGACCAGACCACTGATCTGTCCGCCAGCCGGTCCGATCCTTTCCCCGCTCTCTTTTTAATACTCACACAGCACGATGACCCTTTGCGGCGTTGTCTGCGCCGGGATACTGAATGTGGTCGTCGTATAATAGACAAGCAGTTCTGAGTTCTCAGGACTACATGTATACTGCTGTCCGTTCAGGGTCTCCACATTCGTCGTTGGTCCTATATTCAGCCTCAGCGTATTGTCCGTGGATGTCAGGCTGTCATCAAAATAATCCAGTTTCACCTGCTGGTTCCTCCGCAGTGATGTGACCAGTTCCGCCCGGTACTGAGGCGGATACACCGCGGGGGTCGGGAGATTCGCGTCATAAAACGCCGCGATCCGCATGCCCGGACGCAGCCGGACATTGTCTACTACCATGGTCTCACCTGTCACTACTACATTGACAATGTTTGAATTACTGATCAGGGAAACCATCATGGAACAGCAGGAATCACCTCTGTTGATACTCTGAATGATGCCCTCCACACTCTGAAAATTCTCATATGCCATAACAGAAAGAACTCCTTTTTACCATATATTCTCTCTATTATAGTATGCACATACTCCCGAACATGCGCCAGAACAGACCCCTCAATGCCGCTGGCTCCTGTCACTGTATACTTCGCAGAACCTGGCGGCAAACGAAACCGGCTCTCCGCTCATGGAGAGATGGGACACATCACCGAGCTTTAACCCCCTGAAATAAGCAGTTCGCTGCTCCCTCTCCTCTGTGACGACTTCTGTCACTGAGGTGGGAGCGAGCGCCAGGCTGTGCCACAGTGTAAAGGGTGAGAGATTCCACAAATGGGCGAGCAGCGCGCAGGTCACCCCGAAATGGCAGAAAAACGTGACGGTCTCCGTGCTCTCTCTTTGAACTCTGTAATGCATTCCTTCTCTTATATATCCATGTTCTTTCAAAAAGGCGTCGAATTTTCCTGTAATGTCATCATACACCTGCACCACATTGGAATTTCGGCTGATCTCTGATTCCCTCCAGAGAACGCTGTCCGAGTATTCTCTTCGCTCGGTCCAGTAAGAAGGGATCACATCCCACACGATCCTGGGCTCATATTTTCCGTCCACCTCATTTGCGTTTGGATAAACTGATCGGAGATGTGCCGCCTGATTCAGATCGATCTGCGCCGGGAACTCTTCGAGCCATCCCAGCGTCTTGGCAGTCTTTCCCAGTCTCTTCAGACTGTACTCCGCCGTGACCCGCGCCCTGCCCAGAGGGGACACATAACATGTGCCCATATTGAGCGCTTCAGCCCGGTCCGCCAGGGCGGCGGCCTCCCTGTGCCCCTTCTCCGTCAACGTGTCATTTACATAATCCGGATCTCCATGCCGGATAAAGAGTAATCGCATCTGTCTCCTCCTCAGTTTTTCAAATTCAGTTCCCCTGACAGCCATCTCTTTGCCAGCTCTGTCCAGAGCCCGACTTCGTCCGTCAGCCCTGCCAGCCATTCTTTTATCTCAGGCGTCCATCGCTGTCTTTTGCTGCCGTCCAATGCAAACGCCCTGACCAGCTCCTCCCCTTTTTCCGGAGGACACGGCGTCTTCCCAGCCTGCACTGCCTCAGCCAGCAGGCGGATCTGCTCCAGCGTATAGAGTTCTTCCGACTCCTTGTCCAGCCATTCCAAAGTTGCCACAGACATCCCATGGATCCCATCAGAAAATACATGATGTGCATAGGGAACCCCTGCTTTTCTGCACGCCTCAGCAAAAAGATAACTGTTTTCCACCGGAACACTGGAATCTGTAGCTGTCTGCCAGAGAAAGCACGGCGGCGTATCCGCTGTCACATGATTTTCCAGAGACATATATGCCAGCTCCGCCTCTTCAGGCTCCTCCCCAAGAAGCGCGCGGAAAGATTCTCTGTTGGCGTATTCTCCCGAGGTGATGACCGGATAGCACAGCAGCGCCGCGTCCGGCCGGTTGGACACTTCGTCATACTCGGGATCGGGATCTTTGATGTCCTCATGATGCACGCACAGGGAAGCGCACAGGTGTCCGCCCGCGGAAAATCCACATACCGCGATCTTCAAAGGATCAATGTGATACCCGACAGAATTTCCCCGGATGATCCGCAGCGCCCTGGAAATGTCATTCAGGGGCTGGAGCTTCAATGGGGCCTCCAGTTCATCCAGATGATTGACTGTATAAGCGAGCACGAACACATTGTATCCTGCCCGGTAGAACTCCAGCGCCGGAAGATTTCCTTCATACGGCGACGCGTACCGGTACGCCCCTCCAGGCGTGACGAGCATCCCGGGCCTGACCTCATCATCCTCATGAATGTAGCTCACAATAAACGGAACAAATCCATATGCGGCGGGATAACAATATTCCCCCTCTTTCCATATGGCAGTCTTTTCTCCAATCAAGTTTACTCCTCCTCTTCTCTTCACGACTGGATCGCATGGATATTCGCACAGTCCTGATATGCAAACCGGACAGAAGGCCTCTGCCCGCACCGGCAGAAACCCTCTGTCCGCCAGAAAGTCTGTCTGTTTTATAGTTCTACGTCTTTGATGTACGGATTTTCCGCCTCATAGAATTTCTCTTCTTCAACGATCCGGGCAAGTTCCGCATCGATGGGCATTTTCCCGAGCACAGGCACACCCATTTCCGCGGCTGCTTGATCTATATGGCTTTCTCCGAATACTTTGATCTCTTTGCCGCAGTCCGGGCATTTTACATAGCTGTAATTCTCCACGATACCAAGGACCGGGATATTCATCTGTTCTGCCATATTGGCCGCTTTCTTCACGATCATCTGCACCAGATCCTGCGGGGATGTGACGATCACGATGCCATCCACCGGAAGAGACTGAAATACAGTCAGCGGCACATCGCCTGTTCCCGGCGGCATGTCCACAAACAGATAATCAATATCGCCCCACATTACGTCTGTCCAGAACTGCTTCACGACTCCCGCGATGATCGGTCCTCTCCAGATTACTGGAGCAGACTCATCCTCCAGGAGCAGGTTCACAGACATGATCCTCGTCTCATCCTTCGCGATACATGGCAGGATGCCGTCTTCTGTCCCCTTTGCTTTCACATGGATCCCATACATTTTCGGGATGGATGGGCCTGTGATATCCGCGTCCAGGATGCCCACCGTATACCCCTTCTCTCTCATCATTCTGGCAAGAGACGCTGTGACGAGAGATTTTCCGACTCCGCCCTTGCCACTGACCACCCCGATCACTTTTTTGATCGACGAGTACATATTGGCAGGCTCACGGAAATCTGTCTTTTTGCTCGGGCAGGAATCCGAATGGGCGCATCCGGCACAGGATTCCTCTGTACATCCATTTATATTCTGTTCTTTTGACATAATTATCTTACCTTCTTTCTGATAAATTATCATTTGACAGACATGGCCTTCTGCCAGACCCTATCTGCGGTCTCTGGGCTGTACGCTTCTGTTAGTATAACATATTTCTTCAAATTCTAACACATCATTTCTTGTTAGGATCACAGGCAAGGACCAGTCCATTTCATTCACTTAATTACTACTTTTATAACGTAATACGGGCTGTTTCCATTCATGTAAATCTCATTAATAGAAATCATAGAATCTATCATAAAATAGGTCTTAAAATTCAGACCCATGTTTCGTTCTCCTGCCCCACTAGCAGTGGGATAAAAAACTCTGCCGTAACTCTTCCCACTTTATCAATATGTTCAGCTGTCATAATTATTCATACTTATGTTTTCCAGGATACTTCTTGAATACAGGCATCTAGTATATGTAATCTTGTTATAGAAGACTCCGCCAATGTCCTGCTCATTCATTGTCTTCATTCTATTTCCCTCCCTGTTTTTTCCACTGCTTTATTTTTTCCCTTGTCTCTTTATTCCACCGTGCTTTTTCATCAATGTCTTTTAAATACACAGGCAGGCTGTCAATACATTTCCTGCGCAGTTCCCCTGCATTTTTTGTAAGCTCCGCAATAACCTCACTTTCCTTCATGCCCTCCCTCTCTTTTAGATAGTCCATATAAATCTCCCTGAAAGTGCTGCAAACCTTTTACCGCTTTTTTCCAAATACATGTTCCGGAAAAATTTTATAATTGGCCCACAGGTATGCATTAAGTTCCCGGATTCTTTGTACGCTGATCTGCACTCCCAGATCAATTTCTACCACATCGCCAGTTGCATAGAAAAAGATCATGGGTGTCGTATCCCTGTTCATTATGTTAAAAGTCACCTTTGGTCCTCCTAAAACCGCCAGTTCTTTAGACACATATCTTCCATGGATACGAATCCAGTGCTCACTCGCAGCCAGATCTTTCCAGATCAGCGATTCTGTCTTTAATTCGCTGAGTATCATAAATTTTTCCCCTTCGATCAGTTCCTCCTGTTCTCTCTTTGTAAGCCTTTTATTCAAAGCAGGCAGACTCTGGTATGATGTCATAATATATCTGATAAAACGCGGAAATGTCAGAACTACACTCACCAAAACAATGATACATGTCATCAGTGATGATATATCCTCAGGGCGCGACATCAGTCCAACGCAACCCGCCAGCGCCATCAGCGCCCACACACAAACAAGCAGAATTTTCTTTAGCGGGTAAATCCGTCTCCATTCTGTCTTTTTAAGCTGTTTCATCACTTTCCCCCTTTGTGTCCGTGATGGTATCCTGCACTCCATCCAATGTTGGCCGGAATTCCCCATTTTCAAACAGGTTGTCAAAAGTATTCGTCCCAATCGTAAGAATTATTCCCACGGCTCCGACGCTCTTTCCTATTTTACTGAGGCTGCTAATATTGTTGTTAAAATAATCCGAAACTTTAAAGTCGTCCCAAAATTTTATGATAAGCTCCTAATCCTTTTTCCCTTCCTGCCTACGATACTATGGCTGTGTCAGACTTCCTGCCACTCATTTGGATTCCTGACGCATTTCTTTGTTTTGGTTTCCATACCTCTCTCAAAAGAATGACAGGACCTCGCTGTTCCAATAACATACTTCTCTTCAACCTCGCCCGGCTCTCAGGCTGGGAGATGCCGCCACAACCTTGCCATATCGGTCATGACAGTGTTGCCTGCTGCGGCAAAGACACATCACCATATCCAACCTCATAATGATTTCCCAGATCAATCACTTCACTTTTGTTTCGGCTCCGTTGCTCCCTATCCTACCCTTAAACCTAACGTTACCTCTTTGGTTCCAAGGACTCCGTACAAATGGCTGGCTAAGCCTTACCTGATAGGATTTTCCTACTGTATTGTTATCAGCTTACCAAGGCTTGCATTATTTCTTCCGCTCGCCAGGAGAAATCAGCTATGCTGATTTCACAGCTCGCACCTTTTGTGTATTATATCATATAATGGTATTATTGCAATCTTTTCCACCACTTGAGTGCTAACCTCTCTAAACCGCTCCCGCGGCAGGTGCCTCCCTGGTTACGTCCTTGAGACACTTATAGCTCTTATATCTCCAGGAAGTGAGAGACCAGTGGACCGTTTTGCATAGGCGAGTGCATGCTCCATCTTATTCTCCCCGATCATCTTTCCCAGATAGATCGCCAACGCGCCGGAAAGCCCAAATGAAACAACCGTTGCAATCTGCCTTGCCACCTGAGCCACAGAGTTTGCCGCTACCACAGGGCTTCCCATATGGCCCAGGATCGCAGTGTTTGCTGTAGTTCCAAGCCCTCACATCACCTCATTGCTAACCACCAGCAGAGCATATTTCATAAAATCGCTGAACAACACCTTGTCTATCTGGATCACATAGCGCAGCCTGAGCTTGATATCTTTATTAAAGAGATGGGCATATCCTGCCACAAGCACAACTTCCAGAATCCTGGCGCATAGCGTACCCAGCGCCGCTCCACTGACTCCCATAACGGAAGCCCAAAAAGACCGAAAATAAAATAGATAACCCGTTCCACGCTTCTCATAATATGCAGGTATGCCTGCGTGATCCCGATCATAACATATGAAAACGCAACAATGCGCAGATATCTGATCCCCTCAGCTATGACCGCAGGATCGCTGGTAAATATCTTAAGGATCAGTCCCGGGAGCAATAACTCTGCCATAATAAAAAAGGCAGTTACAAAAACTGCCGTCTTTACTGCTATCCCGTAAATCTTTTCGATGGCATCCTTATCGCTCTTTCCCAAATACTGTGTGGTCAGTACTGTCGCTCCGGAGGTCAGCCCAAACAGGAACAGGGTCATGATATACCGGACCTATCCGGCGAGGGATGCCCCGAAAAGCGCATCTTCTCCCACAGCGCCGAGCATGATCACATCTGCCGCAGTCACCCTTACATTAAATCAGATTCTGAAGTGCATGGGCACCACGAGGGTAATGACCGCGCGGTAGAATTATCCCCATTCAACGCCCAGATGATTTTGTTCTCTTTTTCTCAGCATAGCTTATAGTCTTTTCCAAATATTGATCTTATTCTTTTCCGTTAAAGCAATAAGTACATACCTTGCACGGTTCCAGGCCGATGGATTCCAGAAGGTCATCCAGCCTGTGGAACCTCAGAGTCGTAAAGTTCTGGATCCTGCGGATCTCCTCCACCATCTTTGCATAGCGGCAGGAATCCGGGTTTGCATATTCCTCCAGCACCTCTGCCGGACAGTTTTCCCCTTCCTCCTCCTGGATGATCCTTCTTGTGATCAGGTCAAGGTCAGATTTTGACCGGGAGAAATTGAGGAATTTGCATCCGTACACCAGCGGCGGACACGCGGGACGCACATGGACCTCCTTCGCGCCGCTTTTATAGAGAAATTCAGTCGTCTCGCGAAGCTGTGTCCCTCTCACGATCGAATCATCGATAAGGAGAAGCTTTTTATTCTCGATCAGAGCCTTGACCGGGATCAGCTTCATCCTGGCGATCAGGTCTCTCTGGCTCTGACTGGTAGGCATAAAGGACCGGGGCCATGTAGGGGTATATTTGATAAACGGTCTTACATAAGGGATGCCCGACTCATTTGCATACCCGATGGCATGCGCCACACCGGAGTCGGGAACTCCTGCCACGATGTCCGGATGCACGCTGTCTCCATCACGCTTTGCAAGCATGCTTCCGCACTTATAGCGCATCTCCTCCACATTGACCCCCTCATATGAGGAAGTCGGGTATCCGTAGTAGACCCAAAGAAAAGAACAGATCTTCATCTCATTCCCCGGCTCTATCAGGGTCTCCACGCCTTCGGGGGTGATGAACGCCACCTCACCTGGGCCTAATTCTTTGTAATCTGTGTATCCAATATTGATATAGGCAAAATTTTCAAAAGAAACACAGTAGGCATCTTCTTTTCTGCCTACCACTACCGGAGTCCTTCCATATCGGTCACGCGCCGCGTAAAGCCCATCCTTTGTCATAAGGAGCAGGGTCAGGGACCCATCTACGATCTTCTGCGCGTACTGTATCCCTTCCACAAGGCTGCCCTTCTTACAGATCAGTGACGCCACCAGCTCTGTAGCATTGATCTTCCCCCCGCTCATTTCCTGGAAATGAGAGTGCCCTTCGTTAAAAGCACGTCTCAGCAGTTCCTCTTCGTTGTTGATCTTTCCAACTGTAACAATGGCAAAGCTTCCATGATGAGACTGGATCAGAAGCGGCTGCGGTTCATAATCCGAGATACAGCCGATCCCAAGATTTCCTTTCATCTCCTGTATATCCCGCTCGAACTTGGTCCGAAACGGTGAATTCTCTATATTATGGATGGCGCGGCAGAACTCACCGTCACCGCATGCGGCCATTCCTCCTCTTCTCGTCCCCAGATGGGAATGATAATCCACCCCGTAAAAAAGCTCCAGTATACAGTCTTTTTTCGATGCAACTCCGAAAAATCCACCCATTAAAATATGCCTCCTTTATTGACGGAAGCCCGCAAAATGCCATGGTTCCCTGCAGTGCCCCTGCTTCCTCCGTCCAATTTTACTGTCCTTATACAGCATAAAGGAAATCCCATAAAAAAGTCAATAGCAGGATCATTGTTCTGTGACCCTGCTATCTCATCACGCTCTCCGCTCCCTTGACACGACAAGGGTAACACACACGAACGCTGCCGCAAATACAAGCTGTATCCCAATCCCTCCGAGCGCCTGCGTCAGCACGTCCCCGGCAATTGCGCTATATTCTGTCAGCATCTCATTTACTGATTCATACCAGTATATAGGCAGGAACTGCGCCGCCTTTCTCACCCCTGGGCTCAGATAGTCCATCTGCACAAAGGCGCCGCACAAAAAGCACATGCCAAGAGAAACCACATTGACAGTCCCGCTCAAAGCATTGGATGTCTTGACAAGAGTACCGATCAGATGAGCGAGAGACAGTGCCATAAGCAGCATGACAAAGGAGTTTAAAAGATACCAGTGTGCTCTCCCGCTGTTCAGGAAATCAGCCCCGTACATAAAAAACACTGCTCCGGTACAAACGCCCCACAGACCTGCAGCGATCAGTCCCGAGGCTGTCAGTCCTTCCATGTTCTGCCGCCGGATGGGAACAGCGGACGCTCTCATTCTTCCCGGCAGGCTTCCTCTGCGGACGCCCATCAGTATATATCCCATCACATACCCCAGAACACTTAAGAACAGATAGGGAAGATAGCGGTAAAAATACGAGTATGCCGGGGCTATCCCCGCGTTTCCGCTGATATCCACAAGGGTTATCTCCGCGCTGTCTCTCTCGCTCATGGCGTCTGCCATCTCCTGCTCCGTAAACCCTGCCCCGGCATAACTCCGGACAAAACGCATAAAATTAGTAATCTGCTGTTCCACATAATACCCGGAATAAGTTCCCGGCACTGTGGTGACCTTCAGATTTTCATCGCCGAGAATACATTTTTTCGTAAAGTCTTCTGGAATCCGCACAATATAATCCACATTCCGGTAAAACAAATCTTCCTGGAGCGCTTCCTCATCATCTGAGAGATGTTTCACTTCATTTGTCCTTCCGATGTAATCGATCAGGCTTTGTGCCATTATCCCCCCATCCTCATCAATAACGCCAACAGGAACACTCTGGGCCGAATAACCCTGTTCAGTCTCTCCCGCAAAGCTTTGAAACATCACAGTGAGACTGAAAAAAATCGCGAGATACATAAGGATCATCCAGCCGTTTTTCTTTGTGATCTTTAAATAGGCTTTAAATACTGCCATAGCGTTTCCTCCTTACAATCAGAAATGTACCCGCCGCCAGCAGGACGCACAGCACGGACAATATGGCAAGGTCCTGTGCATAACGCTTTGGAGCGTCGTAGACATTCAGGCAGTACAGGGCGTCTGAAATCAGCGCCGCCGGATTGATGCGGTTTATGAAAGGGGCATGCCGATCTATCAAATTTTTCGTCTCTACGTTCATCATTCCTGCCAGAAAGCTGAACGTCATGGAAAAGGCAAGCATGATCCCGATCTTTACCCCCTCTTTCGTCTTGCCGATACTCGTGATAAATATCCCCATTGTCACTCCGATCATGCTCCCCACTAAAAGGACCGGGACCATCTCCGCACAGGAACCGGCAAATTCAAGGCGCAATATATATTTCATGTATGTCAGAAGTATCAATGTATTGGCAAAATGCAGTCCAAAGCAGACAATGATCTCTGAAAAGACCATTTTCATACGGTGTACCGGTCCTGCGCACCTGCGCGCTGCCAGCGCTGTCAGATTCGCCTGTATCTCCATGGCAGAGCCGAATCCGAGAAAACAGCCGTACAGACATGCCATCCCGATGACCGCATAGAAAGCCTGGGCACTTCCGTTAGTCGTCCTTCCACCCAGAGAAACCTGTTCCACTGCGCTCGCAGATTGCGCCATTTGTCGGACCGCGGCTTCCATACCCTGGGGATGGGGTCTGGCAATATCCTCCATAGTCTGTTTCCCTTCCGAATAACTTTCCAGGAGCATCTGGAGGATGGTTTCAGCAAGCCCATTGCTCCCCACTGTTAGAGAAGGCCCGCTCCCACTGTAAAAAATCCCTTTTACCTCTCTGTTTTCAAGGGCTTTCAGCGCCTGTTCCCCTGTCATCTCCTCCACATGGATAAGTTCAGAATCTGTCTCCACAGAAGAGAGAAACGCCTGAAAGACCTCCTCCGTCTGTACGCCCCTCTCTCCTTTGCTAAGATCCGTCTCCGCTACCAGGGCTACAGGTATAGTCTCAAAGTCTGATTCCTCCATTGTTCCCACGGCAAAATACATCATCGTAGCGAGCAGGAGGGGAAAGATCAGCGGCCAGAAGATGGCGCTTATATTTTTTACTTTTGTCAGCAGACTATATTTCATCAGATGCAGCATATCCTATCCTCCTAATCTCTGAGTTGTTTTCCCGTGATCTCAAGGAACACGTCATTGAGCGTGGGAAGTTCGGAGAACACTCTGCCAAAAGGGATTTCTTTGTTCTGCAGATAGTTCAGTATCCGGACCAGATTATGCTGTGCCCCCGTACAGCGCACGGTCAGAGTCTGTCCGCTGTAAGTCATATCAAATACATGGGGAAGCTCCCTAATGTCCGAAAGGGCCTCTTCTCCCAGCACGACCGACTCAACGGTGACAGTCTCTCCGGTCTTGATCATGCTCTTTAACTGCTCCTTCGTTCCCACCGCAATACTCCTGCCGTGATCCATGATAGCGATCCTCGTGCAGATCTGCTCCACCTCCTCCATATAGTGAGACGTATAGATGATAGTAGAGCCCTGGCGGTTCAGCTCGCAGATACCCTCCAGTATCCGGTTCCGGCTCTGAGGATCCACCGCCACAGTAGGTTCATCCATGATAATAAGTTTCGGCCTGTGGGCAATACCGCATGCAATATTAAGCCTCCTTAAAAGACCTCCTGAAAGCTTCTTTGGATAGGATTTCCTGTAATCCTCCAGCCCCACAAAACGGATCGCCTCCTCCACCAGTTCTCTGCGCTTCTTCTTATCCTTCACATACAGTCCGCAGAAGCAGTCAATGTTATCCCGCACATTCAGCTCCTCAAACACCGCTACATCCTGCATGACAATGCCGATCTCGCGCTTCACACGATAATTGTCAGGCGTCATCTCCTCTCCCATGATGCGGATGCTGCCCCGGTCGAACTTCAGAAGGGAAAGGATGCAGTTGATCGCTGTGGTCTTCCCGCTTCCGTTTGGTCCCAGCAGTCCGAATATCTCCCCCTCCTTCACTTCTATATTGAAATGATCCAGCGCCAGCAGGTTTCCGTAACGCTTGACAAGGTTTTCGATCTTTACCATTTTGATACCTCCTGTGTTTTGTATCCGGCTCCCGCCCTGTGCGGACGGAAAAGAATCTTTTTATGATACCATCATACCCTTCCCGGAACGTTCCTTGTAGTGTCCATTGTCATCAGCCATCATGACAAATGTCACGATCTTCTCTGTTTTCTTTGCCCTCCCATCCTTTTTCGTCTATAATAGAAGGCGGAAAGCACGCCCGCCGCGGAATGCCTCTGCCTCTTCCGGGCAGAGTGCTGCTCATGGGGCAGGGCCCCTGCGGCAGATCATATCAGAATTATTAGAAAGGAACGGTCACGGAAAGGCTATGAGAAACCTGTTAAACCTGTCGGCAGTCATACTTTTATGTATGTTCTCCCTTTTCTTCACACAGCTTGACATCCGCTTTGTACTGGCATTATTATGCGCGGTGATCCTGTGCTGCTTATGCTTTCTCATAGAAAACAGGATTGCCTTTACGCCTGTCGTGCTCTGCTTTTTCGCGGTCTCGGTATTTGTCCCGGCATTTCTCTTTTTCTATCCAGCGGCAGCATACTGTCTGTTCTCCAGAAAACAGTATGGACTGCTGGCATCAGGCGGAGGGCTGTTCTGTTTCCTCTCCCTCACGGAGGGACATCCGCCTTACCTTCTCTTGTTGCTGGAAGCGCTGGGCTTCTTTTTTGCCATCCTCCTTGCCTGGGAGACAGGGGAAGGGCAGGCTTTAAGAGAGCTTTTAAAAAACACACAGGATGACAGTGCGGAGAGGGACCTGCTCCTGACAGAAAAGAACCGTTCACTTCTGGAAAATCAGGACTATGAAATCTACACTGCCACTTTAAAAGAACGGAACCGGATCGCAAGGGAGATCCACGACAACGTGGGACATCTGCTCTCCCGCTCCATCCTTCTGACCGGGGCTGCCAAGACCGTGAACGACAGCGAAGCTCTCTCCCCTACTCTGGACTCTCTGGATGCAACGCTGAATTCAGCGATGGACAGCATCCGCAAAAGCGTCCACGACCTTCGGGATGAGGCCGTAAACCTGGACGATGCTGTCCGCTCCCTCATAAAGGATTTCACATTCTGTCCGGTCAGCTATCTGTATGACGCAGGGCACAACATGCCAAAGGATGTAAAATACAGCTTTATCAGCATTATAAAAGAAGCCCTATCCAACATCATCCGGCACAGCGACGCCACACAGGTTACCATCACCTTAAGAGAGCATCCTGCCATGTATCAGCTCTGTGTGGAAGACAACGGCATGAAGATCCGTAAGCTTGGGACAGACCAGACCTTCCGTTCTTCCGGCGGGGGCATGGGACTTGCCAATATACAGGAGCGGGTGGAAAAACTGAGCGGATACTTTCACATTTTTACGGAGAACGGATTTAAGATCCTGATCACGATCCCAAAGGAGGCGGGGAAATGAAACTGATACTGATTGATGATGACCAGCTTGTTGTAAGCGCCTTGAAAATGATCCTTGAAGCGCTCCCTGATCTTGAGGTGGCGGCAACCGCCAATGACGGCAGTGAAGCTCTGCGCCTCTATAAAGAACACCGGCCGGACGTTCTGCTCATGGATATCCGCATGGAAAAGACAGACGGTCTGGAAGCAGCCGCCCAGGTCCTCTCTCAGTTTCCTGACGCGCGGATCCTCCTGCTCACAACCTTTTCAGACGATGAATATATTATAAAAGCCCTCAGACTGGGGGCAAAAGGTTATCTGCTCAAGCAGGACTATCAGAACATCGCGCCCGCTGTCCGAGCGGTATCCTCCGGACAGACTGTGTTCGGGGACGAGATCACCTCCCGGATACCGGAACTGATGACGCAGGCTCCCTCCGGCTTTGACTATGAAGCCCATGGGATCAGCGAGCGGGAGCTGGAAGTGATCCGGCTGACAGCGGAGGGCCTTAGCAACCGTGAGATCGCCTCTCGCCTGTATTTAAGCGAGGGGACTGTGAGAAACTATCTGAGCAGTATTTTAGATAAGCTGGAACTGCGGGACCGCACCCAGCTTGCAGTGTTTTATCTGAGAAAGCAAGGAGGATTCTTATGACAACCCATGCGTCTGATCTTGTGAGCGTGCCTGCTCACCAGCTAAAACCCCTGGATGTGATAAACGGTTTTCAGGTCCGCCCCGGATTTTTCCGGGATTTTGGGGCAACGATCATCCCCGGCGGGGTGAATTTCACCGTCCAGTCCCACGGAGCGGATTCCATTGAACTGCTCCTTTTTCACCGGGAGGCGGAAGAGCCTTTTGCGGAGCTTAAATTTCCCGAAAATTACAGGATCGGTTTCGCTTACTCCATGATCGTGTTCGGGCTGGACGTTGAAGAATTCGAATACGCCTACCGTGTGGACGGACCCTACGATGAGAAAAAGGGACTCCGGTTCGACCGCTCCAAAATTCTTTTGGACCCCTACGCCCGCGCGGTCACAGGACAGAGCCGGTGGGGGCACAAAAACAACGCGCAGCACGGATACCGCGCCCGGGTCGTGCGCTCGAATTTTGACTGGGGAAAAGAGAAAAACAGCCAGATCCCGATGGAGGATCTCATCATCTATGAACTTCATGTCAGGGGATTTACAAAAGATCCTTCCTCCGGCACGGACTGTCCCGGAACCTTCCACGGTCTTCAGGAAAAGATCCCTTATCTGAAAAAGCTGGGGATCAATGCCGTGGAACTTATGCCTGTCTTTGAGTTCGATGAGATGAGGGACGCCCGCCTCATCGATGAGAACCAGCTTCTGGATTACTGGGGATATAATCCGGTCAGTTTTTTTGCTCCGAACACGAGCTATTGTTCCTCAGTGGAATACAACCGGGAAGGAATGGAATTAAAAAATATGATCAAGGAGCTGCACGACAACGGGATCGAAGTGATCCTTGACGTTGTGTTCAATCATACCGCAGAAGGGAACGAGCTGGGCCCCTGCTTCTCTTTCAAGGGATTTGACAACAATATTTACTACATGCTCACTCCTGAGGGAAAATACTATAATTTCAGTGGCTGCGGAAACACCCTGAACTGCAACCACCCGGTTGTCCAGGAGATGATACTTGATTGTCTGCGCTACTGGGTCATTGAGTACCGTGTGGATGGATTTCGTTTTGATCTTGCATCTATCCTTGGACGGAACGAGGACGGCGTTCCCATGAACCAGCCCCCTCTTCTCCGCAACCTTGCCTTTGACTCCATCCTCGGAAATGTCAAGCTGATCGCTGAGGCATGGGATGCCGGCGGGCTTTATCAGGTAGGTTCTTTTCCATCCTGGAAACGATGGGCCGAATGGAATGGGCGCTACCGTGACGACATGCGCTGTTTCCTGAAAGGAGATCCCGGCATGGCGCGTATCGCCGCTCAGCGCATGACTGGTTCTCCCGACCTGTATGACCCGGTGTATCGGGGGGGCAATGCCTCTGTGAATTTTCTCACCTGTCACGACGGTTTTACACTGTATGACCTGTACAGCTACAACGAAAAGCACAATGAGGCAAACGGCTGGGGCAATACGGACGGCTATAATGACAACAACAGCTGGAACTGTGGGGTTGAGGGGGAGACAGACGATCCCGGTGTTCTCTCCCTTCGCATGAAGATGATAAAAAACGCCTGCACCGTACTCATGTGCAGCCGGGGAACACCCATGTTCCTCTCTGGGGATGAATTCGGGGATACCCGCTATGGAAATAACAATCCCTACTGCCAGGACAATGAAATTTCCTGGCTGGACTGGTCCCTCCTGGACCGGAAATGGAATCGGGAAATATTTGACTTTTTCTGCTATATGACCGCTTTTCGAAAAGAACATCCTGCTGTCCGGAGAGACCTGGAGCCCAGCTACATGGGCCTTCCATCCACAAGTCTCCACGGCCTCACCCCCTGGGAACCAGAAGGGTCTGAAAACGCTTATGTTTCCTGTGTCCTTTTTGCCGGATATGACGAAGATACGGAAAAAGAAGATCTGGTATATGTAGCTGTCAATGCCCACTGGCACGCCTCGGAATTGACTCTCCCGGACCTGCCGGATGGCTGGATATGGAAGATCGCAGTCAATACCGGAGATTCAAAACAGCAAACCTTCCGTCGGGATCAGATGCCCCTGGCAGGAAAGAATCTGCTGCTCGGAGAGCGGTCGGTGATCGTATTTGTGGGGGAAAAACTTAATTTGTCTGTGGAATCGCCTATGCCTGAAACATCCGAAAACCGCGGATTATTTTAAGACGTATCCGCAGCGGGCGGGGATGTGGCTCTGGTTCCGGTTGCGTAATCCGGGAAAGACGTAAAAGGAATGGAATGTGGCTAAAGACAATTTCAAAGCGGACGATTCGCTAACGCTCAGGCATCCGCTTTGAAATTAACGCCACACCCCATTCCTTTTAAGTCTTTCCAGCAGATTACTCCAAGTCGCCTCCGCCACATCCCCGCCCGCCGCGAAAAGCTCTTGAAATAGGGCTGCGGTTTCCTACGTTCATCCGATCAGCAGTTTCCAGAAGAAAATAAATCTGTATTTGCTGGGGAACGCTCCGACTTGAGTAAACATAGAAAAGAAAGCAGCGGAGCGCCTTTTGGAAAGCCTTTCAGAGCGTGTATGTGACTGACTGAGGCGACTCCGGAATGAGGCTTAGTAAAACTTAAAATCCGAAACTATGCGTTGAAATTGGCAGAGGGATTGTCTGAAGCGAAGCGGAGTTGCCCTCTGCCAATTTCTGCTCTTAGCATAGTTTCGGATTTTTTAGTTTTATTTGCCTCGTGGAGCGGAGCCGAAGCCAGTCACATACACGCTCTGAATACGTCTTCGACATATTGCTCCGGTGTTTTCGGACACTTTGCTTAGGCAAAAGCGCCCTGGCAAATTCAGATCTAGTTCACAGTTCGTTTTACATATGTTGTATGCAGGATGTGATGTGCCTTCTCACTTCCCGGCGAACCGAAGAAATCTTTATAAATCTTTTTGATGGACGGATTTTCATGAGACTTTCTGAACGTCTTCGCCGCATCATTGTTATAGAGCGCCTTCGCGCGGATCGCTTTCACATCTTCAAAGTTGCGCACATCCGCGTGTACCTGAGGCTGACCGCCGCCGTTCACACAGCCGCCGGGACAGCACATGATCTCCACAAAGTGGTAATCCGCCTCGCCCGCGCGGATCTTATCCATGATCTGTTTCGCGTTACTCAGCCCTGATGCCACCGCGACCTTCACGTCCATGCCTGCCACGTTGTAAACAGCCTCTTTGATGCCTTTTGTTCCGCGCACTTCTTCAAAATCAACTTTTTGCAGCGTCTCTCCTGTCATGGTCTCCACCGCGGTCCTGAGAGCCGCCTCCATAACGCCTCCGGTCGCCCCGAAGATAACGCCTGCTCCGGTGGACTCTCCAAGAGGATCGTCAAACCCTTCCTCCGGCAGACTGCGGAAATTGATGCCCACTTTGCGGATGAGCCGGGCAAGTTCCCTTGTTGTGATGGAAATATCCACATCCGGCACGCCTGCAGCGTACTGATCCTCTCTCTGGAGCTCAAACTTTTTCGCCGTGCAGGGCATCACGCTCACTGAGACGATATTTTCCGGGGCAATCCCCATTTTCTCTGCGTAATACGTCTTCACCACAGCACCAAACATCTGCTGAGGTGACTTACAGCTTGACAGATGGCCAAGCTGGTCCGGATAATAGTGCTCACAATATTTCACCCAGCCCGGAGAACAGGAAGTCATCATAGGAAGCACTCCGCCGTTCTGTACACGGTCGATAAACTCATGGGCCTCCTCCATGATCGTAAGGTCTGCCCCGAAGTTTGTGTCAAACACTCTGTCAAATCCGATCCTTCTTAGCGCTGCAGCCATTTTGCCTTCCACGTCCGTGCCCATGGGATACCCGAACTCCTCTCCCAGAGCCGCCCGCACAGACGGAGCCGGCTGTACGACAACATGCTTTGTCTCGTCAGCGATGGCCGCCAGGATCTCATCGATGTTGTCCTTCTCATAGAGAGCGCCTGTCGGACAGGCCGATATACACTGTCCGCACGACACACAGCTTGTTTCTCCCAGTCCCATATCAAAAGGAGAGCCGATAAATGTGTCAAAGCCTCTGTTGTTGGGACCGATCACGCCGATGCTCTGCGCCTTCTCGCACACCGCTGTACACCTGCGGCAGAGAATACATTTGTTGTCATCTCGGATCATATGGACTGCACTTTCATCCAGTTCATAATGCCCCATCTCGCCTTCAAAATAGTGCTCATCTGTCACGCCCAGCTCCTGACATAACTGCTGGAGTTCACACTGCCCGCTGCGCACGCAGGAAAGACACTTTTTGTCATGGTTGGACAAAAGCAGTTCCAGCGTCCGTCTTCTGGAATCCAGGAGCTTCGGGGTGTTGGTCTGCACCTCCATCCCCTCTGATATGGGATGCACGCACGCTGCCACGAGATTTCTCGCGCCTTTTACTTCCACCACGCACATACGGCACGCACCGATCTCATTGATATCTTTCAAATAGCAGAGTGTGGGGATCCTGATCCCCGCTGCCTGAGCCGCCTCCAGGATTGTGGAACCTTCAGGAGCCGTAACACTCAGACCGTTGATCTTTAAATTCACGTTTTCCATCTTCTCTGCCCTCCCTTATTCTTTGTAGATCGCGTCAAACCGGCATTTTTCCATGCAGGCTCCACATTTCACGCATTTTTCCGGGTTGATAACATGTGCTTCCTTCACCTTTCCGATGATGGCGTCAGCCGGACAGGTTCTCGCACAAAGGGTACATCCCTTACATTTATCCGCATCGATTATGTACTGCAGAAGGTCTTTACAGACACCTGCCGGACATTTCTTATCTATAATGTGAGCGATATACTCATCTTTGAAATAGTTCAGCGTGGACAGCACCGGGTTGGGAGCTGTCTGCCCCAGAGCACACAGGGAGTTGGACTGTAAGTGATAGCACAGTTCTTCCAGCTTATCCAGGTCTTCCATGGTCGCCTGTCCCTTTGTGATCTTCTCGAGGATCTCCAGCATACGCCTTGTTCCGATACGGCACGGCGTACATTTTCCGCATGATTCATCTACCGTAAACTCAAGGAAGAATTTCGCGATATCCACCATGCAGGTGTCCTCATCCATAACGATCAGTCCGCCGGATCCCATCATGGAGCCAATGGCAGTCAGGTTATCATAGTCAATGGGCACATCCAGGTGCTCTGCCGGAATACAGCCGCCGGACGGTCCTCCGGTCTGCGCTGCCTTGAATTTCTTGCCGCTTGGGATGCCTCCGCCGATCTCTTCTACGATCTCTCGGAGCGTTGTTCCCATAGGCACTTCCACAAGCCCTGTATTGTTGATCTTTCCGCCCAGGGCGAACACCTTCGTCCCTTTGGATTTTTCTGTTCCCATGGATGCGAACCACTCTGGTCCGTTGACGATGATCTGGGGGATGTTCGCATATGTCTCTACGTTGTTCAGTATCGTCGGCTTCTGGAACAGTCCTTTCAGAGCCGGAAACGGCGGACGCGGGCGAGGCTCTCCTCTGTTTCCCTCAATGGAAGTCATAAGAGCCGTCTCCTCACCGCAGACGAATGCTCCGGCGCCGAGCCTTAACTCAATGTCAAAATCAAATCCGCTGTCAAAAATATTTTTGCCCAGAAGTCCGTACTCTCTTGCCTGATTGATAGCGATCTCAAGACGTTTTACCGCAATGGGATACTCTGCGCGGACATAGATGTAACCCTGGGAGGCGCCGATGGCGTATCCTGCGATCGCCATCGCTTCCAATACTGAATGGGGATCGCCTTCCAGAATGGAACGGTCCATGAACGCGCCCGGATCTCCCTCGTCCGCGTTACAACAGACATATTTCTGGTCCGCGTCATTTCCGGCCGCGAATTTCCATTTCATTCCGGTCGGGAATCCCGCGCCGCCTCTTCCTCTCAGGCCGCTGTCCAGAAGGATCTGGATCACATCCTCCGGCTTCTTCTCCGTCAGGACGATGCCCAGCGCCTCGTACCCTCCGGTCCCTATGTATTCATCAATATTTTCAGGGTTGATGACACCGCAGTTGCGGAGAGCTACCCTGTGCTGTTTCTTATAGAAATTCGTCTCATTCAACGGTATGATCTTATCCGATTTTGTCGTCTCATCATAGAGAAGGCGGGTCACCACCCTTCCTTTCAGGAGATGCTCGGATACGATCTCAGGGATATCATCCTCCTGCACCATAGAATAAAATGTCCCCTCCGGATACACGATCATGATCGGTCCGAGAGCACAAAGTCCGAAACATCCGGTCTTGACAACGCCGACTTCCTCAGAGAGCCCATTTGCGGCAATCTCTTTCTCCAGTCTTTCCCTGATCCGCTGGCTGCCGGAGGAGGTACATCCGGTTCCGCCGCAGACAAGTACATGTGAACGATACATATTTTAAAGCCTCCTTTTCTTTATGCGTTATTATTCTGTGCCGCGCTCAGCGTATATTTTGTTACGACCTGGCCGCCCAGCAGGTGAAGACGCAGCACCTCAATCGCTTTCTCAGGAGTCATCTTCACATATGTGATTTTTTCCTTGCCCGGTTCCATGACTTCGACAATGGGTTCATACTGGCACAGTCCGATGCACCCGGTCTGGGTCACGCTGATCTTCTCGCTCAAATTCTGTTCCTGCACCGCGTCAGAAAGCGTGGTCAGCACCGGTCTCGCCCCGCTTGCGATCCCGCAGGTCGCCATTCCGACAACAACACGGATCTGGTTCTCATTTTCCGCGCGGACCCCGACCTTGCCCTGCATCTTCGTCCTGATAGCCCGCAATTCTTCAAGAGATTTCATATGTTTCCTCCATTTCTTTCTGTTATTTTTTTAACAATTTCTTCGTCCATAGCCCCCCGGGGACTGACGATCTGCTTTCCTTCAGATCACCGTGACACCGGCGTCATACATCCGCCCCTCCGTCTGTCTCAGCTTTGTTGGCCTCCAGATACTCTTTTATGAATGCGGATACCTCCGGTTCGGAAAAAGAGATCTCCTCTCCGAGCATTTCCCTCATCTCCCGGGTATCCAGCGTAAAGCTCCTGTCCGCATATTCATATGTATATCTGAAATCAATGTGTTCGTTGAACACGATCAGAGTATGGACAGTGGAACTGATATCCCCCAGCGGCATCCTGTCAATATGGGACAGGGTAAACACCGCTTTTACCGTGGTTCCTTTTCCTTTTTCTGAATCGATCCGGAAGCTGCCATCCGTGCTCTCCGCTGCCTGTTTGAAAAAGGGGACTCCCAGCCCTACCTTCCTCGTAGTCCTCGTCGTAAAAAAAGGATCCTGCACTTGCGACACCTGCTCCGGCGTCATCCCGCAGCCATCATCCTTTATCACAACGGTCAGCGTATCTTTCCCGGGCTGGACAGAAACTGTGATCTCCACAAATGAAGCTTCCGCCCGCACGGAATTTTCCGCAACATCTAATATATTCAGAGATATCTCCGGCATCATGGCTTACTCGTATTTTGCCAGGATACCGTCCAGATCATCCACGGTGAGCCGCCCATAGACCTCGTCGTTGATCATCATGACCGGAGCAAGCCCGCATGCGCCGACACAGCGGCACGCATCCAGCGAAAATTTCCCATCCGGCGTGCACTCTCCGCCAACGATGCCCAGTTTTTCCATAAGGGCATTGTAGATATCCCCGGAGCCTTTCACATAACACGCCGTGCCAAGACAGACGGATATCTGATATCTTCCTTTCGGATTCAGGGTGAACTGCGAGTAAAATGTCGTCACACCGTAAATCTTCTCCATCGGAATCCCTGTCTCATCCGAGATCATCTTCTGAACTTCAATCGGAAGATAACCGTATATATCCTGTGCCTTCTGCAGGATCGGCATAAGGGCACCTTTTTCATCCTTGAGCTCACGGATCATTTTCATAAGTGCCTCTTCCTGTTCTTTTGTCCCGGAAAATGGAACTGTTCCTTTCTTAGCTGCCATTCTTCAACCTCCATTTCAGATGTTTTTTGCTCATTAGCTATATAATATCACAAGATATTACAAAATACCACTTATTTTATTATGAACTTTTTGTATATATTCACAATATCTTTTTTCAGCGTATTCTCTTCTATTATATAAAAAGACCGGAATCTCTTCTGTAAGTTTCCAGTCTTTTACATTCGTGACAATAGACAGACGCTATGGCATACTGTTTTTCCTGACATCTCTTCCGGCAGGCCGTACATGCGGAAGACAGGTTCATTTTCTGATAGTTTGTCATGATCCTGATAAAAATCCTACAAAAAAGCAATTTATTGCTTTTTGATTATGCAAATGCTATACTGGCTGTATATAATACAGCGGCTTTGCCGCCAGAGAGTGTCTAAAAAAATTATGATATTCAGGAGGAATTTATGACAATCAGAGAAATGCAGAGAGCTCTTAACGCACAGTTTCTGTATGGGGAAGAACTTGCGGATCTGGACGTTCAGTTTGTTTTCTCTGCCGATATGATGAGCGATGTGCTCGCATATGGCAGCAAATGTTCCGTCCTCATCACCGGTCTGTGCAATCCCCAGGTGGTGCGTACTGCTGAGATGCTGGATATTGTGTGTATCATTTTTGTGCGGGGGAAGATGCCGGATGATAACATGCTCGCCCTTGCCCGCAGTAAAAGCATAGCTGTTCTCGCCACGGAGCATTACATGTTTACCGCCTGCGGCATCCTCTATGAAAACGGACTTCGGGGAGGTGCTTAGATGAGCGAGCAGCTTACATTTACTTACACGATCGATGGAAATGATTTTACCCGGGCGGGAGAAGCCAGCAGTTCCGTAAAAAACAAACTCAAGATGCTGGGTGTGGGCAGCGATGCCATCCGCAAAGTCGCTATCGCCATGTACGAAGGCGAGATCAATATGGTCATCCACGCGGACGGCGGCGAGATCACAGTCTCTGTGTCCGATAATGACATCACCATGGTGCTGGCGGATAAAGGTCCCGGCATCCCGGATATTTCCAAAGCAATGCAGGAGGGGTACTCCACTGCCCGCGAAGAAGTCCGTTCTCTTGGATTCGGCGCCGGTATGGGGCTTCCCAACATGAAGAGATTTACAGATGAAATGCGCATTGACACCGAGCTTGGAAAGGGCACAACGATCACAATGAAGGTTCATCTGTAAATACAGGGTAATAATGAAAGGAGTCTGTCACTTGGATAAAGATAAATTCATGCGTTCGGTCCGCCTGAAGGAACCAGCCTGTCAGGGCTGCATCAACTGTATCAAGCATTGTCCAACTCAGGCCATCCGGGTACATAACGGAAAAGCGCATATCATAGACAAGTTCTGTATCGACTGCGGCAGATGCATCCGCTACTGCCCCCATCACGCGAAGATCGCCGTTTATGACCCGCTCTCCGTGATCAATAATTTCAAATACACAGTAGCGCTTCCCGCTCCGTCACTCTACGCACAGTACAATAACCTGACGAATGTGGACATCGTGCTTAACGCCCTTCTCAAACTGGGCTTTGACGATGTGTACGAGGTGAGCGCCGCCGCGGAGCTTGTCTCCGAAGCGTCCAGGGAATATATAAAAGAGCATATGGACGAAGCTCCGTTTATCAGCTCGGCCTGTCCCTCTGTCATCCGTCTGATCCGCGTGAAATTCCCCTCCCTGATCTCCCGCCTGCTGCCCATCAAAGCTCCGGTGGAAGTCGCGGCTGAGATCGCGAGGGCAAGAGCTATGAAAAAAACCGGACTGAAGCCGGAGGACATCGGGATCATTTTCATCTCTCCATGTCCGTCAAAAGTATCTTACGCAAAGGCTCCTCTCGGGATCGAGAAGAGCAACATTGACAATGTGGTAGCGATCAAGGATGTGTACCCGCTCCTTCTGCCCCACATGAAACAGGATGAAAGCCAGCTCATCCCCCTTTCCAATTCCGGGCGGATCGGTATCGGATGGAGCAACGCAGGCGGCGAGGTTGCCGGGCTGCTGACAGAAAATCATCTGGCCGCGGACGGCATCGTGAATATCCTGCGCGTACTGGAGGAACTGGAGGATGAGAAGCTCCACGGACTTACCTTTGTGGAACTGAGCGCCTGCAACGGAGGCTGTGTGGGCGGCACGCTCACCGTGGAAAACGCCTATATCGCCACCACGAAGACAAAGAGGCTTGTCAAATATCAGCCGGTTTCAAAAAATCATCTGTCTGATAATCCTGACGCGGGAAATCTTTACTGGGCAGACAACGTGGAATATGAGCCGGTGTTCCGCCTGGGCAATACATTCAAGGAAAGTCTGAAGATGATGAGCGACGTAGAGGAGCTGACCGCAAGATTTCCGGGTCTGGACTGCGGTTCCTGCGGCGCGCCCACCTGCCAGACGCTTGCTGAAGATATCGTCCGCGGAGACGCCACTCCCAATGACTGTATCTACGTTCTCCGGGCAAACATTGCTGATCTGACCCACAAGATCAAGGATCTTGCCTCAAAGAAAAAAACAGACGGAAGCATGCCGGAAGACAGTTCCGTGCTTCTTGATTCCTATATCCGGACACTGACAGAAGAACTGGCATCATTCGGTGCTCCGGGGCATGCCAGAAAGGAGGCTCCAAAAGAGGAATGAAACTGAAGGATATACTTGTTCTCCCGGAATGCCGGGTCCTGTCGCAGGGAAACCCGGAGAGGGAGATCTCCCGGATATTCTGCTGCGATCTTCTCAGCATTGCCATGGGCAAAGCCCCATCTGACGGAGTATGGGTGACTGTAATGGGGAACAGAAACACCCTGGCTGTGGCATCCCTCACGGATACTGCCTGTATCGTGCTCGCGGAAGGAGTCGCTCTTGACGAAGACACTCTTTTAAAAGCCGCTGAGGAAGGGATCGCCGTACTCTCCACTGAACAGCCGGCCTTCGATATCGCGCTTAAGATCTATCAGGCAGGACTGTCATGATCCCTCTTTATTATGATCTGCACATTCATTCCTGCCTTTCCCCATGCGGGGATGATGACATGACTCCTGCGAACCTTGTGGGCATGGCAGCGGTCAGCGGACTGGATGTGATCGCGCTGACTGACCACAACTCGTGCGCAAACTGCCCTGCCGCCGTTTATCACGGCGAAAACTACGGTGTCACCGTAATCCCGGGCATGGAGCTGACCACGGAAGAAGAAGTCCACGTCATCTGCCTGTTTGCTTCCCTTGAGGACGCGCTCGCTTTTGACGCCGTGGTCTACGGCCGGCTCATGCCTGTCCCCAACCGGGAGGACATCTTCGGGAAGCAGCAGATCATGAACGAGAAAGACGAAGTCATCGGCACAAAGGAATATCTCCTCATCAATGCGACTTCTATCTCTTTTGACGAGGTCTTTTCCCTTGTGAGGTCTTATGGGGGCATCGCTTATCCGGCGCATGTGGACAAATCCTCTGCCAGCCTCCTCTCCAATCTCGGATTCGTTCCGCCCGGGAGCACATTTACATGTGCGGAATTTCATGATTTCACGAATCTCCACCGGATCAGAAAAGACCATCCCTATTTTGAAACGTGCAATGTGATCTGCAGTTCAGACGCGCATTATCTGGAAGATATCCATGAACCGGAATATCAGCTCTTCACGCGATCCAGACAAAGGAAGGATATCCTGAACGCGCTTATAAACAGAAGCGGAGCCAGACCTCGTTGAGAACAGATGGAAGAACTGCCTCCTCAAGATGTCTGGCTCTCATTTTATTTTTTAATTTTCATACCATCCGCTAGCGCCCAGCGCCCTCTCTATCTTCCCGCGGATTTCTTTTGTCCTTCCCGGGGCGTCTCCCCCGGAGCTGATCCCGATCGCCGCGTCGTCCGTCATTACCACTGATGGGAAATAGAAGTCACAGAGCGCCCGGTCGTCTGCCACATTGACCGGGATTCCTCTCCCCCTGCAATCTTCCCGGATCTGCCGGTTCACTTCCCGGCTGTCTGTGGCGGCGATCACCAGTGCCGCGCCCTGTATATCGCCCGGCAGATATACCCTGCGCTCGGCACAGATCTTTCCGCTTTCTTCCATTTCTCCCAGTTCCCGGCAGAAATCCGGCGCGACCACCCGGATTCGGGCGCCGAAGCGAAGCAGCGTCCTTACCCGGCGAAGGGCGATCTTCCCTGCCCCCACGATCAGCACTGTCTTATCCGCCATATCGATAAACACAGGAAAATATGGCTTTTCCATTCTCCTCTCCCCCTCTATCTCATCATATACAAAAGGGCATTGCAGATACATGCCGCAATGTTGCTGCCGCCTTTTCTTCCTCTGGCCACGATGGAAGGCGTGTCTTTCAGTCCGAGTATCAGTTCCTTGGACTGGACCACATTGACGAACCCGACAGGCACCGCAACGACCAGTTCCGGACGAAGCCTTCCTTCCTGTATCAGTTCATACAGACGCACGAGGGCTGTCGGGGCATTGCCGACGGCAAAGAGCAGTCCCGGCCCGACTCCCGGATCTTCTCCGGACGCCCGGCAGAGCTCCGCAGCCTTGTCCATGCTGGCAGAGGCCCTTGTCGTGCCGTTTCTTGCGGCAGCCTCTGCCACGTCTTCGTCCGACATGAAGCAGTACACCTGTCCGCCGTACTCTGCCAGCTTCTTTTTGTTGATCCCCGCCTTTGCCATCTGAGTATCCGTCACGATGGAAGCGCCGCTTCGGATCGCCCGCACAGCCCGCTCCACCACTCCATCAGAAAAGACAAGATTATCCGCATAATCAAAATCCGCGCTCGTATGGATACAGCGTTTTACAATGGGCTCTGTCCCGGGGACGAGCTTTTTCTCTCCCAGCTCTTCTGTTATGATCTCAAAACTTCTTCTCTCAATCTCGGCAGGAAGCACCTGCTCCAGCTCTGTATTCATTCTCTGTCTCTCCTTCTTTCCTGTAAAAATCTCTTCCCTGTCATCTGCTTACCGGAGTCTTTCACCGATCCCGCAAACAACGCGGTCCACCCTCTCCGCGCTCTCTGCGAGCGCAGTCATGATCCTGCCTGTATCCTCCCGGTATTTCCGCTCAAAAGCATCCATGGGCACAAGGCCGCAGCCGATCTCATCGCACACGATGATGACATCCTGATTCTCTTCTAAGATCACACCTGTCAGGTCTTCCCGGCTTCTCCCTTCTTCCAGCCATCTTTTCACAAATACATGAAAATCGTACACTGCGCCGCATTTCCGGATTTCATCCAGCCCGCAGCATTTTCCATCCGTCCATGTGATCCCGGGATACAGATTTTTGGCATAGGCAAGCTTTCCCTGGAACGCCCCTCCTGTTATAAGCTTCATGTTCCGCCTGTCACTCCTTTTTGTCTTCTGCTGTCTTTCTGCTGTCCCCGGCTGCCCTTTGGGGCTGATCTCTGACGAAGCATGGGGACCGGACTTCACCCTGCGCGGCATACCGTACACCACCTCTGTCACCCGGTCTGCCAGCTCTGCCAATGCGCGGTTGATCTTTCCCAGATTTTCTTTGTACTGTTTCATCTCAGCCGTGTCCTCCGAGGATTCGGCGAACACATCGTTTGTCACCACCACAAGGTGGGCGCACCGGCTTTTCAGTTCGATCATTCCCCGGACTACCGCTTCTGTCGTCCTTTCCCCCGCTCCGTTCTTCATGTACATCTCATTTGCGGTCAGATTTGACAGACACTCCACCAGAACCCCCGCACCCTCCATGGGAGGACAGTCCGCGCTTTTCAGCCTGCACTCAAGATCTGTATACCACTCAAGTGTATGGAATCCTTTCCCTGCCCGTATGGCGCGGTGTCTCTCGATCTTCTTCTCTGTCTCCCTGTCCCGCCGCGGCATTGTGGCAATGTAATACAACAGCGGTTCTTTTTCTCCTCTCTCCTCTTTTCTGTCTCCCGCTCTGCTTCTCCCGGATCCAGAACGAAAAATGCCCCACAGTGTCTGTTCCGCGTAAGCGGACTTCCCACTCCCGCTCCCGCCTGTGACAAGCTCCATCATGACTGCTCACATCCTCTCCGCATACCGGTATTCCAGCGCTCCGCTTGCCGGGATCTGCCGGATCCCTGTGATGTCAGGGCTGACCAGGTTCACGCTCTTCATGGCGTACAGGGGGATGATATAAAACTGTTCTCCCACTGCGCGCTGTTCTGCCTGGTGGAGCAGTTCAGCCCTCACTTGCGGGTCCTGCTCCCGGTCGGACGCTTCCACGATCGCGTCATACTCCGCGTCCTGTATGCCGCTGCAGTTGTATGTACTGTTGGACAGGAGCATGGACAGGTAAGTATAGGGATCCGCAAAATCAGCGGTCCAGTTCATCCTGCACAGGTCAAAGTCCCCTGCATAGCGGCTGCTGTAATTTGCCTGAAGCTCCTGCGCCTTTAAGTCAATATCAATGTTCAGGTTCTTTTTTAACTGTTCCTTGATGACCTGAGCAGTATCAGAATCCATCTCAAGAGTCGGGTACTTGTATGTGATCGCCGGGAAGCCCGCCCCGTTGGGATATCCCGCTTCGGCAAGAAGTTCCCTCGCACGTTCCACATTTTCCTCAAAGAGCCGGTCCGCGCCGTCCACAAAGCGTTCCCCTGTATTTTTATCTGTCATGTATTTTGCCACCAGGTTATAAGTCGGCTCTGTATCCGCCCCCACGATCCGGCACAGCTCCTCCCGGTCAATGGCAAGGTTGAACGCCTCCCTTACCCTCACATCATCGAAAGGCTCCACATTCAGGTTAAAATAAATGTACCTGGTGGCGATCTGGTCCGTGACCATCAGATCGTCTCTTCCAGCATAGAGTTCCATTACCGTCGAAGGGAGAGCGGTCGCCACATCCACTTCCCCTGTCTCATAAGCTGCTGCCATGGCCTGGGTATCGTCAAAGAACCGGTATGTGATCCGGTCCAGCTTCACGGCGTCCTTATTCCAGTATGCTTCATTTTTCTTTAGGACAAAATACTGATCCGGTACATATTCTTCCAGTGTGAAGGGGCCGTTGGACAGGCTGGTCTGTGGGTCCTTGTCCCATCCGCTGTCCGCGGAATCCGCGTATTTTTCACAGGACGGCGTATACACCGGCAGGCGGAGGAGGTCCAGAAAATAGACGCAGGGCTCTTTCAATCGGAAGGTCAGCGTATGGTCGTCCGGAGTCTCCACTCCCAGTCTGTCTATGGGCACTTCCCCATTGTAGACTGCTTCCGCATTCTCGATCGGGAAGAGGTACACTGCATATCCGCTTCCTGACGCCGGATCCAGGGCGCGCCGGATGGTGTTCAGAAAATCCGCCGCAGTCACCGGCGTTCCGTCTGACCAGAGCGCATCCTCCCGCAGATGAAAGGTCCAGAGAGTAGAGTCCTCATTCACCTCATAAGATTCTGCCGCCCGGTATTCGATCTCCCCATTCTCGTCAAATGTGAGCAACTCGTCCAAAGCACTGACGGAATAGGCCAGATAAGTCAGGGCAATGGACCTCGCCGGGTCCAGGGTCCCTGTCTCGCTGTTAATGGCAACGGTGATCTCCTTTTCTGCTTCTTTGTCTTCCTGCCCCTGGGCGCATCCCGACATCGCTGTCATACAAAAGACAGCTGCTGCAAAGACCAGCGCAGTAAATCGTTTTCTCCGCATGTGTCATTCTCCTCGTATTATAAAGTAGTAGTGTTTATAGACCCTCTCCAAGGTCTGTATGCTAT
>ERZ1090864.15-NODE-15-length-80181-cov-32.834199_pt1 | contig 80181 bp, 65 predicted proteins | sample MGYA00478479_ERZ1090864 | MGnify/ENA primary metagenome ERZ1090864 (study PRJEB33644, sample SAMEA5815743) | chicken gut metagenome | biome: Chicken; feature: Gastrointestinal Tract; material: Caecum | place: Ireland | collected 2019-01-01 | study: A study of the...
GCTTGGTGTTGCGCTTTTCTCCGGCCGCGTCCCCCTTTTTTTTACTCCCCCCCCCCGGGGGGGCGCGGGCCGCGTTTTCGGCCCCCCCCCGCGCCCCCGAACGCGTTTTTCGGAAATGTTTCCGTCTGGGAGATTACTTCAGATAGCTGCCCTGCGCGCTCTCGTGGACGCGGAAGATGCGCAGTTCGTCGCCCGTGTGGGCGTCGAGATAGAAGAGATACTGTTCTTCGCCGTAGCGGCAGAGGAACTCATAGGCAAGCACTTCCCGTCTGCCCATCGGAATGAGCGCGAGGTTGCGGTCCTCGACCTCGAGGGCGGAGGAGAGCTTCGCCTGCGCCGCCGCGACGGAGATGCCGGGACGGGTCATGCGTTCGCCGTGGTGATTGACGACATAGGCGTGTGCGTCCATGCCGACGACGCGGCCCTTTTCTTCGCACACCCGAACGCGGATCATGTCGGGATACGCCCGCACACCATCCAGATCGGCGACGTATGTGATGGACGCCACGTTGCCCGCATCGGAGAACCAGACGGGCGTGAGGCCGCGATACCCCAGCGTCGCAAGAAATTCCTGTGCGAGGGAGTCGCAGTTCTCCAGCGAGAAATTCTTCTGCGTGCAGACCTCATAGCTGTCGAAGAACACGAGCTTTCCGCCGTTCTTGGAGACCTGCGCGAAGTACTCGGTGCCGCCAGCGTCCGTCAGGACAAAGTTGTACGCCCGCACGTCCTTCGCCATCGTTTCGCCCGTCATGCGCACGTCCGCGACATGGTAGTCGGCGAATTTCTCGCGCAGAAGTTCTTCCGCCTTGGCGGCAGACACCTCCGCAATGCCGATGATGGCGTTTTCCTCGACGTTTCCTTCCCCCGCAAAAGGCGCATCACCGATCTGCTCCGGCTTCTCGGCCGCACTGCGGCCCAGTTCCGCAAACCGATCGCTCACGGCGCCCGTCTTGCCTTCAAAGAACGCCGCAAGCTCCTTGGAGGGCGTGTGCAGGGCAAGGTCGTTGAGCTCGGAACACAGCTTTGCGTTCGTCTCATACAGGTAGGCGACAAGCTGCTGTTCGCGCTCCGAGAGCGATCCGCCCGCGGCAAGCTTGCGCAGCATCGCCCGCGCATACATCCCCGTGCGGTTGACAAAGGCGGACATGTCCGTGCTCGTCGCCGCATCGACGGGGAATTTTTCGATGGCGCTCTCCATGATCGCCGAATCCACGAGGATCTCCGTGAGCAGCGTGCGCTGTTCGCCCGCGCCCGAAGAGATCCGAAGTTTTGCGAAATTGTCGTCCATGTCCTCGGACACCGAAACCAGCTCATAGAGCGTCGCACGGAATCCGTTTGCCGAGCTCATCGCCATGTCCGTCATGCGGAAAGACCCGACCGTCACGACCGTCGCGAGCGCAAGGCTTGCCGCCCCCAGCACGGAGACCGCCGCAATCCACCCGCCGATCCCCGGCGCACGCTTCTTGCCGTCCCCCTTCTTGCGCGCCGCGCGCTTCTCCTGCGCACGCTTGCGCGAAGCCTGCTTTTCGGCAAGTTTCTTCTCCTTTTCCTCCGCGCGCTGACGCTTTTGCGCAAGACGCTCCCGCTTTTCCCGCGCAATGCGCGTCTTGCGGTCGGCCGCAATCTCCTCTTTGAGCATCTCCCGACGCGCCGCCTTTGCCGCACGCTTCTCGGCACGCGCCGTCTGCGCCTCGGCCCGACGCTCCATGCGCGCCTCCTTCTCCTTCAGCTTTTCCCGCAGCGCCTGCTGCTTGCGCTCCGATGCGTCCGTGCGCTGCACTTCCTTCTCCGCCGCCCGCGCCCGCGCCGCTTCATACCGCGCGTCCGCCGCCGCACGCTCCGCTTCCTGCGCCTCCGCGCGCGCCTGTTCCGCAGGTGCCTTTTCCACCCGCTCGACCTTCTCCGCGCCGCTTGAAATGTTGCTCCCGATTTTCTTTTTCATTCTGTCCTCCTCTTAAATGGCAAAGACGTGCTTGCCGATGACCGTCACCGTCTCCCGCGTGAAAATCCACGCGCTCGTGGCCACCGCAGGATTGTAATAGTACAGACACCCGTACGTCGGGTCCCAGCCGTTCATGGCGTCCCGCGCGGCACGGTATGCCGTGTCGTTGGGTTCCAGACTGATCTGCCCGTCGGCCACCGCCGTAAACGCCCCCTTCTGATAGATGACCCCCGCAATCGTGTTGGGAAACTGCGGACTCTTCACGCGGTTCATGATGACCGCGCCGATCGCCACCTGTCCCGTATAGCTCTCTCCTCTGCCTTCGGCATAGATCGCCTTCGCCATGAGATAGACGTCCGACGAGGTGTATCCGTTCGTCCCCGACGAGCTTGATCCCGCATTTCCATTCCCGTTCAGCGCATTGTACGAATCGTTCATGCCGAGCGCCTTATAGGTCGCCTTGCCCACGATCCCGTCCGCCTTCAGTCCGTTCTTCTGCTGAAAATAAATGACCGCCTTCTTGGTCCCCGAACCGAAAATGCCGTCCACGGCACCCGTATAATATCCCCAGTTCTTGAGGCGGCGCTGAACTTCCTTCACCTCGCCGCCCGAACTGCCCTGCCGCAGGACGGCCGCCTCGACGATCGCAAATTCCGTCGCCGCAGGTTCCTGCTGCGCGGCGATCGCCAGCGTTCCCGCCGTGACGCTGCCCGCAAGCACAAGCGCCATCGCGCCGATCATCAAACCTTTCTTCATACTGTCCTCCTATGCATACGTTGTGCGGCTTTCGGGAAATTATGCACAAAAAATTTCCCCCGTACGCTCCCGCTCACCCCTTCTTGCGCCCCCTCTCCTTTTCTCCTTTCTTGCTCCTATCCTTGCCCGTCCCTTTCTTGCTCCTGTCCGTTTCGCCTTTTTTGCTCCTATCCTTGCCCGTCCCTTTCTTGCTCCTGTCCGTTTTGCCTTTCTTGCCGCTCTTCTTCCCGCAAGAGAGCGGTTTTCATGGCACAAAAAACCGCGCTTTCACGCTCGGGCATGAAAACACGGGGTTCGGCTTGGGCGCACGCGCAAATGCGGCTTCCCGATTTTTTTGCGCACCGATCGAGCAAGGCCCGGCGCAGGGCAGGGCGGCACGGGCGGCGTCAATCGAAAAAGGAGCGGATGATCTCGGCGATCTTGCTCTTGTAGACGACGTTTATATTCCCGCCCGTAAAGCAAAGCGGCGGATAGACGACGCACCACCAGTTGTCCCCCGTTCCCGCGCCCAGTTCCAGAATGAGGGCATCGTACACCCCCGCGGGGAGCGTCGCGCCGTCGTAGACGCGCGTGGGAAAGTTCTCCTGCGTCAGCCGCGCGCGGGCGCCGTAGCTGTACCCGTTCTCCGAAAGAATGCGCTCCGCCACGCGCTCGATCGCGGGGAGCTGCCGCGTCACGGCGGTGAGCGCCTCCTGTTTGCTCTCGCAGCCCGCGATGGTCGGCGTGAGATATTCCACCACGCCGTCGCGCACCTTGTATTTGACCGCCTGATCGGTCTCTTCATTGGAATTGGCGCGAATATGTACGCGCAGGTAGGCGGCAGGCGCCGCGGCCGAGGCCGTCTCGCCGCCCCCGAAAACGATCACAAGGCCGATGACGGCCGCCAGCAACAACAAAAGGACTGCAATTCGCTTCATAAAAAACCTCCGCATGTTCCGCGGAGGTTATTGCCATGTGACGGTATTTTTATACAGAAAATTCTTTCGGCGAAACGGTCCGATTTTGACGGGAACGCCCGCGCCGTTTTGCGCACCCCCTGCACCGACCGCACGCCGTTTCGCGCAGTCGGCTCGCTCCCCGACTGCGGAGGCACAAATTTTACAGGGCGCCGCGCTGTCTTGCATGCGCGCTTTATTGTGCGTCGCGGGGCAGGCGGAAGGTCGACGTGATGACGCCGCCGCCCAGGCACTGCGTCTCGTCGTAGAGCACGGCATACTGGCCTTCCGTGACGGCCCGCTGCGGGGTATCGAAGAAAAGCGTGAGCGAATCCGCGCCCGTTCGCACGACCCGCACGCCCTGTTCGGCCTGTCGGTAGCGCAGTTTCGCGCGGCAGGAATATTCCCGTTCGGCAGGCGGGAAGGGAATGTCGTTCATTCCCTCCACGGTACAGCCGTCCGTGTAGAGCGGCGCCTCGTCTCCGTGCGAGACGACCAGCACGTTTCGCGCCAGATCTTTTTTCACGACGAACCATCTGCCCTCTTCGCCGTGCCTGCCGCCGAGATCGAGCCCGCGCCGCTGGCCGAGCGTATAATACATGAGTCCGATGTGTTCGCCCACCCGTTCGCCGTCGAGCGTCTCGATCGCCCCGGGCTGTGCGGGGAGATACTGCCGCAAAAACTTGCGGAAATTGCGCTCTCCGATGAAACAGATGCCCGTCGAATCCTTCTTCTTCGCCGTGGCAAGCCCGTTTTCCGACGCAATGGCACGCACTTCCGCCTTGGTCAGATCGCCGAGCGGAAACAGGACGTTTGCAAGCTGTGCCTGCGTGACCTGATTGAGAAAATACGTCTGATCCTTGTTCGCGTCTTTCGCCTTCAAAAGACGATGCACGTCCCCTTCGTGCGAAATCCCGCAATAGTGCCCCGTCGCGATATAGTCCGCGCCCAACGCCTTCGCGTATTCCTTGAACGGCCCGAACTTGATCTCCCGATTGCACAACACGTCGGGATTGGGCGTCCTGCCCGCACGATATTCCGCAAGAAAATGCGAAAAAACGCGCTCCATGTATGCGCGCGAAAAATCTACCGTATAATAGGGGATGCCAAGCATCCCGCATACGCGCTCCACGTCGGCATAGTCCTCCTCCGCCGTGCATGCGCCGCTCTCGTCCGACTCCTCCCAGTTGCGCATGAACAGCCCGACCACCTGAAACCCCTGCCGCTTGAGCAAGAGCGCGGCAACCGAACTGTCCACTCCCCCGCTCATGCCGACAACGACTGTTTTTTGCTCCATCGTGCGCCCCCGCAAGAAATTTTTTCTAAAATTATACCATATCCGCGCAAAAATATAAAGCATTTTCCGCCGAGATGTGCTATAATGAATAAAATCGATGGCAGGATGCACTCGTAGCGCAACCCGACAGCGTGTCGGCCTCCGTGCGAAGCCCAACCGAGGGGTCCCCTTCTGGGGTGTCGGTTGACGCTGAATGTTGCGGGTGCAGACAACTTTATATTCTCTATGCACTCGTAGCGCAATTGGATAGCGTGTCAGCCTCCGACGCTGAAGGTTGTGGGTTCGATCCCCGCCGGGTGCACCAAACGGGAATAATTTGAACCGTTATGCAAACTTAACAATCGCATCGTTTCAAATTACCTGTCCCATTTCATAAAAGAGCTCCCATTCGGGGGCTCTTTTATGCTATATTCTGGTCCTCACGTATTTTTGCTTTTTTCGTTTGGGCTATGGTAGCACGGTCTGCGCGGGGTGTCAACGGTCGGGAAATCGTTGCATAAAACTTCATACAAAAAAATAGAGTCGAGATCGGGTATTCCGATTTCGGCTCTTTTTTGTTTTCAGGCGACTCGCACGCAACGATCTCCCTTTGGCCCGTTGACACCCCAATCATGACAACATCTATGTCCTCTCCCCTCTTACAGACCGTGCATCCGTCGCCCTGCCGAAAAAAGGCAAAAAACAAAAATACGGAGGTAGTAACAATGCAAAAGGTAGTGTACAGCGTTTCCAAGTTGAACAGGTTTGGAAACACGAAGATGACGGGAGTCGGGTTTATCACCGGCAGCGATCTCATCACCGCCTGCGTGAGCAAAAAAGGTAATGCGTATATCCGCGTATTCGAGGATTGCGTCAAGAATTGCCATGCCGTGTCCGGACGTGACGGCGAGTATAAGGGTGCGCACTATGAGATCCGTGAGGTCGAGTTTGAAACAAAAAATTCGAGCGGCGAACATACGGGATACGACACAAGAGAGATCGAAGTCGAGTATTCCATCTGGTACAAAATCGTGAAGTGAGGTCTGACATGAGAAACAAGTTCTATCTGAAAGAGTTCCAATTCTTTGACGGAGAAGATACCGTCGTATTCAACATCGTGTCGGTAGACGATGACAAGATCACCGTTGCCGTCACCAAGTGCGGGAAAATCGTCGTGACGGATTATGACTTATACAAGGACAAAAACGGGCCGTACTTCGAGTACGGCGTGGCGGGGTGGGAACATATCCATATCGACGACTTTGAGGAGGCGGAATAATGGAAAACTGCAACAAACACAGCAAAAAGCTTTGCTCTGAATGTCGGCACATTGATGACTGCGACATTGCAAAACGCTGCGATGGGATCTGTTATCGGTGTGACATTACAAATTGCGAAAATAATCCGGAATACAAGGAGGAAGAAACATGATCAATGAAATCAATGTCGTCATCGGCTCATGGGGATCGTACAACGCCTGCAATGAAAGAGCGCTCGGCTCGGGCTGGCTGGACTTCTCCGAATATGACGAATGGGAACACATCGAAGAAGAACTCAAAACGCGCGGTTTTGAGTTGGACGGTATCGACGAGGAGCTGTTCGTACAGGACATCGAGGGGCTCCCCTCGGACGGTACGAATTGGGACTACGTTCACCCCAAAGACCTCTTTGAAATGCTCAAAGAGAGCGGCGTGCTGGATGATCCGCACAAGTACGACGTCATGCTCGCCTATCTGGAAGTGCGCTCCTTCCAAGAGTTTGAGGAGAACGTCAGAAATCACGGCGACAGGTGGGACGACGACATTCAGCTCTACCGAGGTTTTAGTTGGGAAGATTACGGCAGGGAAATGTTTGACTGCTGTTGCTGCCAGATGGAAGACCACTTACAGGACTTCTTCGACTTCGAGGCATACGGTCGGTACATGGGCGAATACGCCGAGGAATACTCCGGCGGTATCATTGAAATTTACGGATAAAGGAGAATCAACGATGTCAACCAGAAGCTACATTGCGATGAAAACAGGTGAGAACACCTATCGCGTCGTCTATTGCCATTATGACGGCTATCCCGAATACAACGGCAGGATGCTGCTCGAACACTACAACACGCAGGAACGAGTAAAAAAGCTATTAGACCTCGGCTGCATTTCCTCTCTGCACGAAAAGTTAGAGCCGGAAGCAGGCAGCCACCACTGCTTTGATACGCCGGATAAATACGTGACCGTTTTCTACGGCAGAGACCGCGGCGAAAAAGGACAGGAAGCCTTTACCTGCACGGAAGAACAGCTCAAAGATCCACGTTCATGGATATGTTACATTTATGTGTTTGACAACGAAACATGGTATTTCAGTCAGATCGAGCGTAACGGCTTTTCGGAGTTCCAGCCGCTCGCGCCCGCAATTCAGAAAATCAATGAAAGGAGAAACCGAAATGAAACTTGACACTACAGCACAGAAAGAGAAGGCGATCGCGATCATGAAACGTATGGACATCTATGCGCCCTATATTACGGGCTTTCAGGAACAGCACAACGTCTGTTACTTTGAAGAATACGGCGGATATTGGGTGTTTCAGGACAGGGAACTCATGGCGAAAATCAATACAATCGAAAACCGTTACAAATGCCTCGTCTATGCCGTGACGCACGAATTTACCGAGTTTGGCGAATGCTATTCTCTGCTCATCGTGACGGCATATCCCGAGGAATGGGCAACGCTCGTACAGAGCAACGGTAACAAACATGTGGCATTCGCCTATGTGTGGAACAAAGACGACGATGAATGCAGCGAGTTCGGCAGCGTCTTGGTGCATAGCTTCGGCGGCGGGATCAGAAGAATTGCGTAACAAGGAGGAATGAAAATGAATAACTACGCATTCAAAGCCCAAGCGCATATCCATTCTCTGAAAGGTGAGATGGATGAGATCACCGTATTGGAAAAGGTCGGCGACAACGACTACATCGTGGACTACAAGGGCGTGAAATGTCACGCTCTTTTTAATTGGTTTGTCTGCGAGTATTACGCGGACGACGTTTACAGGATCGTCAAGGAGGACTGAATCATGGCAAATTTACAGGAACTTAAAAAGTATCTTTCGCACGAATTTTCCTCGGGCAGCTATACAGGCAGCGACTACAAGACCTTTCAGACAAAATACATTAACTACCTGAAAGCGATATGCCGTGAAAATCATTGGGAGCTCGTCAACATCGGACGCAATCATTACTGTTTCTCCGCCTTCATCAAGAGCAGCGAAAACAAATGCGTGTACCTCTCCATTTCCGACGTGCGCTATTTCACGAACGAATGGTACGGACATATCCTCATCCGTACCGCGAAAGACGAACAGGACTACCGCGGCGGGTTCAACCACTATACGACGCTAGATGCCCTGCCCACGAAAGCCGCCGAGCTTTTGGACGACCTGCCGTTTTAAGGAGAACGACAATGAAATTAAACCTTGAAGCAAAGACGACGGCAGAACAAAAGGTCAAATTGTACTTGGAGCAAAACGCCTCCGAAGTTCTTGCGCGCAAGATCAACGAAGGCGTAAGGATCGTGAAAGACAGCAAAACGCTCTTGAACAAAAAGACGCTTGCGGGCTTTCTGAAATTTGCCTGCGACGAGGCGAAAAAGCAAGCGGAGAAAGGCGCGTCGTCCGCCTGTATCGACGATGATACCGTGTACGGCTGGGCGGTGCATTACTTCGAGGAAGATTCCATCGAAGGCACGCTTTACAACGAGGACGGGACGGAATACAAGGTACCCATGCCCAAGGCCGCTCCCCTTCCGACCAAATACGAGCCACCCAAGCCCAAACCCCAACCGCAGCTCTCTATCTTCGACATGGTATCAGCGAACAAGCCCGCCGATGAGGAAAACGAAGAATCCAACGACGAGCCGACCGACGAGGACTACGCCGAAGCCGAGCAAGCGGTACAAGAGGAGCAGCCTCCTGTACAGGCACCCTCACCACCGCCTGCACAACCGCAAGGCTCGCCCGTATGGCATCGATACGTCAAGCTGGAACGGGACTATCCCAGCCACATTGCCGTCATGCGGTTAGGCGACTTCTATGAGGTATTCGGAAAGAATGCCCGTATCCTTGCCGGGGAACTCCCCCTGACGCTCACGGGGCGGGAAGTGGGACTTCCCGAGCGCGTTCCCATGATCGGCTTCCCCTGCCATGCCGCGCAGAACTACTTCCGGAAAATGGTACGCTGCGGACACCGCCTTGCCGTCATGGATTCGGAGGACAACATCTACACCCTGCCGCCCGAAAACGTCGATCCCGAAACAGGCGAGGTCATCGACGAACTCTCCGAAGAGGAAATGCGCCAATTTGACGGTGACATCGACGAAACTCTACCCACCGTTTCCAAGATCCTTGCAGAAGGCACTCCCGCTGTACGCTCGGACGAGGTGCTTGCAAAGGAGATCGCATCCGTCATCGACGACACACCCGTAACCGGCACCAAAAACACGGCGTCCATGCCCGAGGATGAGGACGAGCCCGATATGTCCGCCTTCGACATGGACGCCCTCTGCATTTTAAGCGAACTGTTCAACAATGAACTTGAATTGAGGTGATACCATGACAGAAAAAGTGATCAGACCTATCCCCAAATATATCCTGCGCATGATAGAGCGCGCAGATAAAAAGGATTTTAAGCAGCCCGATAAACAGCTCCGTTTCTACGCATATCTGACACTATGCCAAAAGGAACTCGTCAAAGTGACCGTCGCCGTTAAGCACTACCGAAAGAAACGGTATATGAAAGCCGTTGCATGGCACGGTCTGCACAGCGAGGAATGCTTTGTCAAAGACATCGAATACAACCGTTTCTGCGGCATGGCATACCGCGTCGGCTGGTACGATGAGGGCATCCAACCCGGAAAACGCTGGTATGAACGGGGGCTCTGTTACGCCGATGACCGTTACTATGATCCCTATGCCCCCATCGTCAACCCGGAAGTTGTGGACAAACTTCTGGAGTATCGGTACAGCGCCTATCGGCTGTACCGCGGCGTCAGATTATTCAAATATCTACGGCTTTACGAAAAGTATCCGCAGCTTGAGATGCTCATGAAATCCGGGCTGGGGATCTACTACGACAGCTTGACGATCTTAAAACGCATCGGTACAGACAAATCGTTCTGTAAATGGCTTATCCGCAACCGTGCGGAGCTGACGCGTACATACGGCGGTTACTATGTCGAAACTATCATGCAGGCATACAGGACAAACCGTCCGCTCGAGGAAGTACAGGCATTCCTGCAACGAAAGAAATGCTTTGAACGCGAAGCCGATTACAAGCCCATCCGCAGGCTGTTCTGCGGACGTCAGCTCAAAGAGTTCTTCCGCTATATCGACAAAAAGCAGATCTCCCCGCGGCTGTACCTCGACTACCTCAAAGCCTGCGAACATTTGGGATTAGATATGTCACTCCCGAAAAACAAGCTGCCGCACGATTTCATGCGCTGGCATGATATCCGCATCGACCAATACGCGGCGGCAAAAGCAGAGGCGGACAGGATCGCAAAAGCAGCGCTCTGCAAGCAATTCGGAAGGATCGCAGAAAAATATGCTCTCCTGCAACACAACAAGCGCAGCGCGTTCATCTGTATCATCGCAAGATCGCCTGCCGACCTTGTACGCGAGGGAGAGTTTTTGCACCACTGTGTGGGGCGCATGAATTACGACCGGAAGATGATCCGCGAAGAATCGCTCATCTTCTTTGTTCGTTTGAAAGAGCAGCCGGATACGCCGCTCGTCACCGTGGAATATTCCCTGCTCACACACAAAGTCCTGCAATGCTACGGAGAACACGACCACCGTCCGAGCGAAGACATTCTGCATTACGTCAATAAAGTCTGGCTGCCGTATGCAAACAAAGCATTGAAGCAAATTCAAACAGCTGCATGACCGCAAAGGAGGCAGCGTGACGCTGCACCCAAATTAAAACAGGAGATGGATTTATGAAAAACTATCTTGATGAGATCTACACCGTATCTGAATTTCAACACGATCATCCCGCACTTGCCGAAAAGGCGGAACGGGCGCTCAATTACCTCAAAGGCTACTGCCCGGGCAACAAGGACGCGACTTTCGTTATCATCGAAGTGGAAGGCTACAAATGCGTCGCCTATCTTACAGATGAGTCCCGTCCTTATACGCTCGGAGAAATGATCGCGCCGTTCGATGAGAACAAAATCTACCCTTTACAAGGGCTTGTAACACAATTCGCTTTCAAACGCTACTGAACGGAGGAAACACCTATGAACAACTATTTCCGTATCACCGCTTATCACCCAAAACACAATGTCTGCGCTGTCTTCGACAGCAACGGACGCTATAAAAAGCTCTGGCAGTTCTCATCTTTCCTTGTTTTCAAGGGATTCAACATCGTGGAAGTCGGTGCGGACTTTTTGGAGGGCGACCTGCCCAAAGTCCCCGCATCCGAGAGCATTCTTCTGCGTGCCTGCGGGAAAGGCGAGCCGCAGAAACTTGGGGACGCCGTCCTCGTACACGGGAAGAGCTATACCCCGAAAGGAGCCTGATATGCTGCCGCCCTTTGTCTTTGACTTCACGCTCGGAAGGTCGAATGTGACTTATACGGATATTCCTCCCGTACATACTCCCCTTGTCATCGAGCCGAAACACCTATGCACCTATCCCGTTCCAAAGATCGAGGAGATCGTGAAGGATATCGAACGCGCCGTTAGACGCACGGACAAGCATAAGTTCGTTTCCGACCTCATGGAATGCGGAGCAATCGCCGTTTCCAACCTCGTCGATCTGCCGCAGCGGGAAAAACGCGAGGAGCGATATTTGCAGATCATGAAGGGCTATCCGAAAGAAGACCAAAACGCGCTTACGGACATCTGCGCCAAAATATTCGCGCTGCTCTCCTCCGTGGTCTACGATGACGGAAGATTCGACGGCTACCTCGGCAAGCTCTTCATGAACAGCGATCTCGGCAATGAGCATTCAGGACAATTCTTCACGCCCTATCACATTTCCCACTTCATGGCGGAAGTCACGCTCACGGGAGAACTTGTCAAAGAGAAGGCAGACCGCGATGAGATCATCACAATCTCTGATCCGTGCTGCGGAGGCGGAGGAATGCTCGTTGCAGCGCTCGAAGTCCTCAGGAGCCGCGGCGTCAACTATGCGCGAAACTGCTACCTTGACGCCGCCGACATCGACCTTCGGTGCGTTCACATGACGTATCTGCAACTCTCTCTTGCGGGAGCACCCGCCATCGTCCGCCACCAGAACACTTTGACGCAGGAACTTTGGAGTGTGTGGTACACGCCGGCGTTCATCATGCAGTACCCGCGCTTCTGCAAATTCGACCGCAACTGAATACCCGCCTCACAGGGGAGCCGGCAACGCTCCCCTTTTTTCATGCGGGCAACGGTCAAACATGCCGCCAAAATCACCCGAAAAAAGCCCGGATTTTGCCCCGAAAAACACAAATGGCAATAAGGCGTGTGCTTGTCTTGATACAAGTCGGCGGCAGAGCTGCCGAGGGCGGCTTCGCCGCCCTCGGCACCCGCTCGCTGCGCTCGCGGGCGCCGAGACAAGCACACGCCTCCACAATCAAAGCAATCCGTCAACTAATCAGGGCTCCCGAAAAAGATTTGCAAAGCAAAGATTTTTTGGGAAGAGGAGCCGCAACCGTACCAAACGGGCAGGTTGCCTCGGCAAGCTGCCTGAAAAGCGCGGTTTGCGGCGACGAAGGCGCGGCGGACAGGGCGCGCCGCTGACCCGCTTGCGCTGCCCTGTTGTTCCCGCCGCGCGGAAACTTGTTTTTATGCCGTCCCTTGCTTTTAACTTTCGGGGTCGTCATCCTTCTTCATGGCAGTATGCGCCATATCTGTCCGCGCATAGCGGAACCGAAGAACAATAATGCTCCCCTCGCTCTCATTGATCTCAAACACTAAGACATAGTTCTTGACCATCGCGTGTCGGATATTCTGATCGGATATGAGATACACGGAGCAATCCGAAAAGGCATACGGAAATTCACATACGCTCGCAAGCGTATGCTCCAACTCATCTAATAGCTCTGTCGCCGCCTGCGGGTTTGAAAGCTGTTCGGAAATGTACGAAAGAGCATCGTCCAGATCCTGCAACGCAAACGGCGTGAAAGAAAAGCTGTATTTATTTTGCATACTTTCCTCTCAGTTGTGCAAGCGTTGCAGGGCCGTCCAGAAGTTCGCCCCTGTCCGCCTGCGCCTTCCCCTCCATGATCCTCGTGTACATATCCACGCGCGCAAGCTGCTGTTCATACGCCGCCATGCTCATCACGACCATGTCCCCGTATCCGTTCTTCGTGATAAAGATCGGCTCGTTCGTGGCATTGCACATCTCGGAAATCTTTGTCGTGTCCCGCATATCGCGGATGGGAATAATTCTCGGCATAACACCCTCCTTACAGATATTATATCCTTTGTGCAATAATTATAGCACAATTATGACGCACTGTCAACACTTCAGTTTGCTTTCGGCATTTTAGAAATGGTGTCTTTACTGACTTTTCCCATGTATTCGCCGTCCACCCAGCAGCCGAAATCATCGTGAAGAACGAGCTTCTCCTGTTCCTCGCCCATCGTGCAGGCAATGTCCTCATCCATGACATCCGAAATAAAGAACTGCGGAAGACCGCGGGAATAGACGATCTTCTCTCCGGACTTTTCGATGTACTTCATGAGATAGGAGAGCGCGTCGCCGACGCGGTTTTCATCCGTAATCTTCTCAAAGTCATTCCGTCCGAAACGTTTCAGAAAGAAGGAGTTCTGCATCGTGATCTGCCGCTGATGCGTTGCAAAACTATAACTGTTGACTTCCTCCATCTCGCCGGAGAGCGTTCCTTCGGGGATATGAAACACGCCGTGAAAGTGTAGCCGCTTCTTCTCGGGCGAGTGTTCCCACACACCGATATATCTCCAGCCCTTCCTGTTAGCGAAGTGCGAGAGCGTGGTGCGCAGCTTTTTCTTGAAACTCTCTTCGGTATGCAGCTTTCCGTCATATGTCAGCGTGACGAAATAGTTGAAGGTCTGCAAGTTTGCCTTGCGAGACATACGGATACGGCGGGCGACCAAATTGCGCTGTTTACGGCGCAGATTCCGGTCAACATACTCCCTTACTGCCTGATCATTGGGGAAATATGGCTTCATGCCTTTGACGAGCATGGAACGAAGCGCCCGCTTTTTCAGTCCCCTGCCCTCCCTGTACAGGCTCTCAAAGAGCTGTTTGCGCGTCATTCTGCGCTCCATGGTCACGATTTTCGGGGACGTATGCGGCATTTCGTTCCCCGTCTCCTCCAAGACCTGCTCCTCATACGCCTGCTCTTCCATATCGGGAGCGGCTTGTGGCGTTGCGCTTTCCTGTTCCCCTTGCTCCTGCCCTTTCTCTACGACGATTTCCTCCTCCTGCACCTTGCGCCGCGGCTTATACGGGCGCTCCGTATGCGGGATGGCAACAAAGTGACTTCTGTCCGAATAGATCTTGCACTTCGGATATGGCATAAAACCTCCTTATTTTTTGCATGGGGATAACAGAGCCGAAAAACACTCGGCTCTGCCCCGTTCATGCGCCGTACAGCGCACGGATAAAGTAGCTGTTCTGCGCTTTCAGCTCGTCCACCGACGCCCGCTCCGTGACATACTCACGATAATCGGCAAGTCCCATCCCGCTTTTGCTCGCCATGTCATTGAAGTAGTCCGAGAAACAATCCGTAGCAAATCTTCGCGCGTAGATCTTCTGATTCATCAGAAAGTACTTCTTGTTCTCGACCTTTCCGTCCATTGTACCGCGCTCCTTTTCGATTTTCAGGATGCAGTAGCCATACTTGTTGTGCATACGCAGACCGCGCCGCCAAAGCCATGCCGTGATACTTTTGAGGATATGTACCAGCAAGGTGTTATCCCCGCGGCGGAAACGGAAGTTCATATACAGCCGCATGAACTTATTAAACGCCCATTCGCTCACCATCTCCTCTATCGAATAGAACGGCAATGCCAGCCGCTGATCGCCCGAGGAGACGATATGGATGACGTCGCACAGATCTCTTGCATCCGCGCCCCAGGATTCCGGTCGCTGTTCATCCGTGAATACCTTGATGAACGGGAAATTATCCACCGTGGCAGAATGTCGGCACATTTTCAGCCACGAGTTGAACAAATCATTCTTCTGATTGGTCTCGTCCGTCCCCTTCTTCACTTCTTTGAGTTCCAGATTGTTCCCGCGCTCCTTGCCGATCTCCGTAATGGCAACAACACCGAACTCGAAGCTGCCGGCTTTGGGGTTATTCTCGATGACCTTCTTCCCGAGGCGCAACACGTCGAAATCGAGGATATGCGCGTGGCGCCCGTCCGTAATGCCTTCGGGAAAGAAGTCCATCTGCCACATGGGGAAGTTTCCCCTGTCCGCACATACATTGTCCGTGCGAATGGAATAGTTCGCCACGATGAGGCTGCTCTGCATTATGTAGATGAAGTACGCCAACGCATACGTTTCCAGCACGTCGAAGAGGAATTGTACTTCGAGGGCATCGTTGAACGTGGCGCCGTACCTGCGGATATCGTAGCCGTAGAGCTGCCACTTGGCGTTGCGATGACGGAGATACCGTGACCGCTTCAATGCCACCCATGTCTTGACCGAGGCAAGATTGTACACGGTGCCGTGCTCCATGCACGCGCGCAGCTCGTCCTCGAACATGATCCACGGAAAATACGGCAGTTTCATGTCATTGTTTTGCAGGATGGAAAGCGCTTTCTGACGGAACATGACCTCTTGTGAGAGCACCATGTCCGTGATGAGCGTCGTCTTTTTCTTCCCCATGCTACCGCACGACATTGACACGATGGGCAGCTCGTTGATGAATCCGCAATTCCTCGCCTCGAAGTGCCGCAGCCTGTTCAGGGCGATCTTTTTTCTCCAACGGTTGAAGTTAAGCCATGCAATAGTCACAATGCTCCACCACGGGAAGTGACGGAAGATGACCTGCAAGTCTATCAGCAGTTTGCAGACCTGTACATACAGATTACCGACGTCGAAACTCAGTACGAAGTAAAAGTAGTACGCAAAGAACGCCATGACGACGCTTGCAAGGTTCAGGTGGAACCCCCAAAGGAGTGCCCAGCAGACGACGATCCATGACTGCCGCCGCAGAAAGGCGAGATAGCTTTTGATCCCTCTTTTGATAGGCTGATATGTCCGCCTTGCCAGCCATTTGAAGATACGAAGCGGGAGCGTATCATAGTTGTGCTTGGTGTTCGTTTTGCGGTACGTTGCCCGCACGATGACGACAAGCAGCAGCACGCACGGCAGCGCAATGATAAGAACTTTTGCAGTAATCACCATAACGCGCCCTACCGCAGACCAATACCCCGCAAAGTTTTCGCCGCTGATGAGCAAGGAGAAATACTTGCCCGCCGCGTCGGTGAAGCCGGCAAAGTCGGACGGGAACAGGATATCCCATTGCATGACAGAAGAATACTCCGTGACCGTCGGAGTGAAAGCGTATTCTACCCCGAACAGTTCGCAAAAGTAGTACGCGGCGGACAGCCCAAGATCACAGCATGCCTCCCCGAAGCGCAGATAGGACTGCCAGAACACCGCCCCGAACGCGAGGAAGGCAAGCGAGATGATGACCGTAATGATTACGTTCCTACGCACTTACCTGCCCTCCCGTGTAAACGAGATAGCCGATAAACAGGGCGATGACGATAAGCGCGACGACCGTCAATACCCTTTTCAACGTCTTCATTCATCGTCCTCCCAATGCGACATTGCCTCGATATAATCCCATTCGTCGTCGCTCAGGAAGTCTGCGGGATAGTCCTCCGCCATGACCTGCCTGTATCGCTCCTCCTGCTCCTCTTTTTCCCGCGCCTTCGCCTGTTTCTTCTCCTTTCGCCACTCCTTTACTTTTTTGCTCGCCGCACCAACCGCCTTGAACGGAAGCGCGATCACCTTTCCCACCGCAAAGACGAGAACGGGCGCGAACTTCAACAGAAGCCACACGACGAGAATGAGCGCAAGCACGGCTAAAAAGATTTGCCACCAAGCAAGCTCTTTATCCGACGTCGTATGCACGGGCGGCGTGCCGTCCGCTACGACGTCGATGGGCGAGGACACGATAGGAATGACGACTCTCTTTTCGCCGTCGTCCCACTCCATCTGAATGAGATCCAGCCCGAGATAGACGGTCTCTTCGGCGAGGTACCCGTTCGTATCGCTGTCCGACAGCTTGTACACCGTCTGGAACATTCCGCCCGGGCCGATGGCGTTCGGCACCCATTGCGTCGCCTTCTCCCACTTGCCCTGCGTGACTTCCCATGCGGAATATTCGCTCTGGTCGAAACGGAACAGATAGACGGTTTCGTTATTGCGCTTTGCCTCCTCGTACACGCCCGAAAACTCATCGTAGTCGTTGAGGTCAATATACAGGTTCTGACAGGTCTGTTCTTTGGAAGCACCGAAATCCTGCTCACTGACGGGATGAATAGCCTCGATGCCATCAAACGTATCCGAATATTCAATGTGCAACGTGCCGAACACCTTTTCCCAAAACGTCTGCGAGATCTTCTCGCTCGTCAGGGAATACTCCTTCTCCGCGGGAATATCCACGACCGTAAACACCTCGTCCACCGAGGAGAACAATTCACGCGCGTATGTTCCCAATACCTTATCCGTACTTGACCGCGAATACTCCTTCATGTGGTCCAAGAGCGTTTCTCCACCCACATGATAGGTATCTGCGCTGTCCGTCTCCTCGCCCGAATTGAAGGCGAGGCAGATGCGATCCAGCTGCCTGTCCGCCGATTCCAGGTACCTGTACCACGGGTTATAGGCAAGCTCTGCCGTCCTGTGCGTCGTGATGAGCTCGCCGAGGCTCGTCGTCCGCTCTTCATAGCCGCCCAGAATACCGTACTCGAAGCCTTCCTCGTTGTACTCGCCCATACTTTTCCCCAAATAGCTTTGCACGGCGTTGTACACGTTCTGATTGCCCGTAATGAGGAAGGGCGAAAGCACGGCTTCCAGCCACTGCACGCGGATGACGGCAAGCCGCCCGTACTCTTCGATGAGTTCGTTCGGAACAGAAAAGTACACCGTATGCAGAGTATCCTGCTTGAAAAAACTCCCGCTCACATTCCCCGACGGACGATAGAACGTCTGATGCAGGTCGTCGTCCTCGATGACGAACACCTCGCCCTGCGAACGGGTATAGGTGAGCGTATCCGCGCCCTCGTTGGGGCCATACCCCTGCGCGTACCCACTGTATGTATAGACGGCATTGACTGCATACTCATGCGGGAGCGATTTCCCTGCCTCCAACAGCTCCATGCCGCTGATATGGTAAGTACGCTCCGAGGAATTGAGCGTTTTCAGCATCTGTTCCTTCTGAGAAAGGGACAGCCGTACTTTGAACTTATAGAACAGCCCCTCGTAGTTGGTGCGCTCCGAGCGGTTGAGAAATTCCAGCGAATACTTGACGTAATCCGCCTCCGAGCCATAGGAGAGCTGCACGGTATTGAGTGAGGAGCTTATATCAAACTTCAAGCCCTGTGGATTCCACACATAGAGATACAGCCCGAAGTTCTCCTGCAAGTTCGCATAGAAGGAATAGCAGTATTCGACCAGCATGAGTATCTGCGCTTCCTCGCTGTTATCGAAGGCATAGTCTCTGACGTCGAATGCCTTTCCGTCCACGGTGCTGTTCTCCAAATCATCCATGACGTTGGTCTGCTCAAACTGAGCGGTTTCATCGGCCACAGAGGCGGACAGGTTTCCCTGCCCGCCCATGACCGCGCACAAACACACAAGAAGCAGTAATACGAACGCCGCAAACCGTTTTATGATTTTCTGTGCCGTCATGTCTATCTCCTCAACCCGTAAAGATAATCTGCGAAGGCTCCAAAGTGATTCCCGTTACGTCCGCTCCGAGGTTGAACGCGATGTGATAGTTGACGTTCCCGTTGTACGAACTCACGATGAGCGCATAAGGAAAGGGATTGCCGTCCGATGCGTTCTCCGGCACTTCTACCTGCTGTCCGGGATGAATAGCCTCCAACACGCTCTGCAACGTCATATCCTCCCGCAGCGTGATCGCAAAATAGCTGTCCTGCTTGTTGAGCGCAAACGCCGCGGACAGATCTCCCGCTTTGGAGTAGAGATACGTTTCCCCGTCCACCGTGTACTCGAAGTCCTTCTCCACGTTCGGCACGATTTCCACAGAATAATCCTTCATCTCCGATTGCCCCGTGTCGAAGGTGTACTTCACATCAAAGCGATTCGTCTTTCCGGGTTCAAACACCAACTCGCTGTCCGTCGTCAAGATCTGTTCCCCGTTATGCTCCACATAGAATGTCTTGAAATCCTCGTTGAAGCCGTTGGTGAACTTATAGAGGACGGCGACCAGCCCCGCAAGCAATGCAAGCACAAGGATAACACCTATGACCTTTGCAGCCGTCTGTCCTTTGCTCTGCATGATTCACCCCCTTAAAACTCCATTTCCGTCTGCGAGAGCGAAACACCGCTCACCGCCGTCCCTTCGATGTCGATATACAGAAGCCCCTGTACGCCGGAAACAGTGTCCCCAACCAGCACGCACATTCTGCAATCGCTCGGCGCTCCGCCTCCGCGGGGATCGTAGTAGGGACTCTCATACGTCACGCGCGTGCCCGTTCTGGGCGGCGTAGTAGGATACGAAAAGCCTGTCTCCGAACGGATCGCCCTGACTTTGAGCGTATCCCCTTCGATGCTGCATGCAATGAACTGCGACGCATCGAACGTCACCTGTGAGCCGTTCCCGCCCGTGGCAATGTCGTAGGCATAGTAAGACGGATTTTCCAGATCGATGATAATGGTATCTTCGTAGAGCGTGGAACCGTTGTTGATGCCCTTTCGCGTGGCGTTGAACTTGCCCTGCATCGTGACGCTGACTACCTCGAAATCCCCGAACTTTTCGCCGACTTCCCCGAACTCGCCCACAAGCTCCAGCCCGATGGAATATTCCGCGTTTGCCTGTACCGTGATCTCACTCGTTGACGTGTACTCTGTATTGTTATACATGAATTTCAGGCTGTTCGGCGCGCCCTCAAACGTCACCGTGCAAGTCGCCTGAAAGCCGCCGTCACGCGTCGTCACGGTAATGAGGATGATGTCATCTCCGAATCCTTTGATGCATGCGACCGTTGCCACGCGGCTCCCGTCCGACTCGGGCGTGACCGTCACATAATCCGTGACAGGCTCCGCACTGCGCTGTGCGTCCTCGCCCCATGCGACGGAGAAATCCACCTCGCGGTTATTGGCATTCTCCGGGACGACATACGCCTCGATACGCACCTCTGCTCTTGCCGTTGAAGTCGTGCCGTCAGGATCTCCGAACTGCGCAAGCGGCATGCCGGACCCGGCAGCTGTGAACGTCATTTTTTCCGGCATACGGTACAGCGTTCCTGCGTCCATTGCGTTGCCGTCTCCGTCTATAACTGCCGCCTGTTCCGTTTGTTCTTCCTCGGCGGGCGGCTCTTCTTTCTTGTCAAACCAGCCGAGGATGATACCCGCGAGCATCACGCCGACGAGGATGAATGCAAGGAACGTCAGCACCCACTTCACGGTATCTGAACGCTTGTGTTCGTACAATTCGTTGTTCATACATCACCTCCGTTAAAAATAAGATTGCTGTCCGAGAGGGAGAGCTTTGCATAGTTGCCCGCCGCAGACCACGAGTACATGAGATAACTGTCCTCCCGCGTAAAGTTGCCGTACTTGCCTTCCACGCTCGCGACGACGCGCCAGAGAACAGTGTTCTGATCCTGCGTTAAATAGCGCTCCGCAAGTTCCTCGCCCGAAAGATCCTTATAGTACGTCGTGTTCTTCGTCATTTCGCCCGAGACGAACGAGCCCGACTCATGGCGGAAGTTATATGGCTCAAACATGTGATTGTCGAAGGAGAACGTTTTGCCGATCGCATCCTCGACTTCATCATTGTACGTCGCACTGTACGAGCCCATAGAACCGCCCGAACCATGACCGTTGAAGTATGTATGGCTGTCATTCACGCCCGCGCTCGTGAGAAAAGAGACCTTACAGGTCGCCGATTCCGCGAGCGTGTACACGTCCGAATAGGTCGCCTCCGCACATAAGACGTACTCGAAATACGAGGACGTTCCGCCGTAATAGGTGAAATTGATGCTCACTTCCTCCCCGGCAGGAACGGGAACAGGCTCCGGAGAGCGCTCCGCCTCGAAGAACACGTTCATCCCCGTGATGCGCTGCGCATAGTCCACCGTACAGGTTGCAGAGAGCCCCGCATAGTCGCGCGACGTGCAGGTGACGATGATCTTTTCGCCGAACGCCTGCTTGCACTCCACCGTTGCGGTATTTGCGCCGTCCGAAGTCGGCGTGAGCGTCACATAGTCCGTGACCGTCTTGCCGTTTGCCCACGAGGACGAGGCGTTCTGGAATTTGACAGACCAATCAAACTCCTTCTCGCCCGAATAATCCGGCTCGACCGTCGCCGTGAGCGTATAGGCTGTATCTGCCAATGCCGACACCCCATTTGCTGCATACTCCACGGGCATGATCTTGGCGGACATCAGGGAAATCCCGTTCGCTGCCGTCTCGCTGATGATCGCGCCGTCCTTTGGAATAGCTTCCTCTTCCTCGTCCTGCGGCCGGATAAACAGCGCGCACAAAAGTCCGACGGAGAGAATCGCCACCAGCGCGAGTGCAATGACCGTGAGGATCCAATTCGCCCGCTCCGTCCATGATTTGTCGTTATAATCGTTACTCATTGTTACCTCCTGAGGTTGAATTTTGAAATGGAGCCTGCAATTTTGCAGGCTCCACCTCGTACCTCGCCGGTCTTATCTGACCAGCATCTGCAAGAGCGCTTTATCCGACTGGCGGTACGGCTTAACGGGACATTCGTAAACAACGCCGTCCTCGTCCACCGAGCGCACCGCATAACTGTTGCCCGAAATGACCTTGCCCGTCGCCTCGTCCTTGATTTCATACGGATGGAGCACCAGCTCTGCCGCCATCTCGTCCCCGAACACGACGTCCAGCACCGTGTACCCGCCTTTATCGGGCGGGACGATGAGGACGCGCACGTCCTTGCCGCGTACCTTGCCGCGGATGAAATACCCGTAATAGGTGTTCCCGTCCTTTTCGTAGGTATCACGCTCTACAAAGATCGTCTTTTCTTCCGTCATGCCGCATCACCTCCGTTATTCTTCTTGCCCCACGGCTTCTTGGAAAGCGCGAGCGCTTCCTCGCGGCTCTTGCCCTCCTCTAATGCCTTCTTGAATTTGAATATGCCGCTATGATCGGTCTGACATTGCAGGTACCCCGAGCGCATGCCCGCCTCGAAATCCGTGAGCGGTTTGCCTTCCTTGGGGCCATAAGTATGCACCCTCGCCTTTCTGTCCGCCGCGTACCCTTTCGCACGCCGCGAAGGAGTTGTCCATCTGCCGTCCCTGTACTTATTCTTTCCGGGAGCTTCTGCCGCTGCTGGCTGCTCCGCTTTCTTGTTTGCCAATTCTTTCCTCCTGATGTGGTTTCGCCCGTCTTGCCGTTAGCGCAGCAGTCCTATGAAGTTGTATTTGGAAACGGTTACGGCGTCCTTGAGCACTTCGCCCCGTCCCTTGCATCCGTCCGGCGCCTGAACGGCTGACAAGGGCTTTTTCTTATGCCGCCCGATCCTTCCTCAGTCCACGTACGCCCTTATGTGCATCGCCGTGGGAATGCGCTTCCCGTTGACGTTGATACGCTCGGAAAAGGCCTTCTCGAAATCCCTGTCCCGCTGCGGCGTACAACGGTAGTACGTGTCGCGACTCAGAAGATAGCTCCCGAGCGCGCCGTCATGTAGCGTGATCTGCTGCCGTACAATGTACTCCCGCGTCCTGTACACGTTGGTTGCGTCCACAAGAAACTCAGGTACGCTTTCCGCTCTCATGCTTCACCTCCTTCCTGCAAGTTTTTCTGTAAGAACCGGACGAGCTTGTCATTCTCCCGCTGAATGTATCCGGGCACGAAATTGCGCTCATCTGCAAACGACTGCTGCGAACGGTTCTGCACATACAATCCGATATACAGGTCGAAGAGCCACGGCGACGCGGTAAGCATCACCTTATTGTATCGCTGCGCAAGATCTGCGACCTGATGCACGCCGACCAACGCGCCCGCCTCATCAAACACCTTTTTCTGGGAATAGAAGTAACGGATCGCCTTCAAGTCGGCTCTGATCTGTGCCATTGTTTTCATCTCGGTTTCTCTCCTTTTCTTGTTCGGAAAACATACCCCTTCACCTAACAGAGAAAAATCGGCTGTTTCTTGCCCACTTTTTCAGAAAAATTTTTCATTTTTTTCTAAGAATTTTTTTAGGCGCGCATAAATACGCGAAATACGCCGAGAGATTACCGATTCAATGACGCCTTCCTCCCGTGAAATCTCTGCCTGCGACATATGTAGGACATACAACTTATGCAGCGTTGACCGCTGTAACGGCGTAAGATGCGCTACTGCCTCCCTCAATGTTTCCACAAGCGCCCGCCGCGCCGCTTCGTCCTCTTCACGGGTCAGAACGTCAATGCTCGCGCTTTCATCTTCAAATTCGTGTCCTGCGTCCGTCACCGCATCCAATGATACGGTGTGATACCGCTCCTTGGCGTTGCCGCGCCATTCTTTACGCCGGCTCTCGTGATATGCCTGAGCCACTTCGTCCGTCACCTCTACCGAGATCTCCTTCCCGTCCGCATCCTTGTAGTAAATGTGTTGCATGGTAAATTTCCTCCGATGTGAATTTGAAAATTCGCAATCGGACGAATTTCGCCGCAACAAAAAAAGCCCGACCGCGGTCGGACCAAACTGACCGCAATCAGGCTTTGCGTATTCAAAAAAGCAGCCCTACAAGAATACAACCCGTTTGAGTTTGATCCTTATAGGACTGCCTTGTTTATGTAGTTTTATACTTTCTTTTGTATAAAAATCGCTTTGAGTTTCTGCATATCGACTTTGGGCTTGCGCTCCGCCGTCAGAAGTCCGTTGACTTCCTGCTGTACGTCCGTCAGCTGCGTATAGCAATATCCTTGGAAATTGCAGGAGTACACGCCTTGCATACCCGTGTTCGGGACATAGAAACAGGCAAACGGGCTGCCCGTCCAGCTCTGTTTGCCCCGCGGCACGGCATCGTTCAGCCTATCTTCGCACCGCACGACGAGTACATTCTCGCCCTCTTTCAGAAACCCGGTGATATCCGCCGAAAAGGGTGTAAACCCACCCGTATGCGTTAAAACGTGCGCGCCGTTTAACCATACATCCGTCTGATAGTCGGCGGCATTGAAGCAGAGCAGCGCGCGACTGCCCCCGTTTCCTTCGGCGAGCGCAAACGACCGCCTGTACCACACGACGTCGTGCTGCGCCGCATCCCCGACGCCGCTCGCGGGATACTCATAGGTAAACGGCACGTTGATCTTCAGCGGCAGCGCCTTCTTCCCCTGCCACAGACCGCTTTTTACGCCGTCGTTTTTATCGTCGAAAGCGAACTCCCATTCGCCGTTCAGACTCTGCCAATTCTCCCGCCGGAACTGCGGGCGGGGGTATTCTTTGTGTTCATATTGCATGCTTTCCTCCGTTGTACAGTGTAAGCAGCCTAAAGCCGCTTTTCTTACAGGGTAATTTTAATCCGTTCTCCCTTCTTTTGCCGCACGCAGACGGTCTTGCCCCGCCATTCGAGCGCGATACTCCGCTCCAGCAACATTCCTTTGTAATTCCCGACGGCGGGCAGGACGTTTATTTCAACACCGGCGCCCGACGAACGGGAAAAGATTTTCGTAACGGCGTATTCGCCGCGGCGATACCCCAATGAGACGCCGTCGTCCTCGTACAAATCGCACTCGCCCGCACCTTCGCCGAAGATTTTCAGGATGAGATCCTCCTCTTCCCCGTCGATCCAATTCTTTTCCGTCCGCATGGGGATGACCGCCCCGCTTTTCACGAATACGGGAAAGACGGAGAGATCGGAGACGTCGGCAACGATTTTCTGTCCGCCGCCGAAACACTCGCCCGTGAAAAAGTTTACCCAATCGCACCCTTCGGGGAGGTAGACCTCCATCGCATTTTCCGCGTGCCACACGGGACAGACAAGGATGTCCTTCCCGAACATATACTGCATCGGATATTGATTTTCGCAGCAATTTTTGTCCGCCTCAAACGCCGCCATAAATGGCCGTGTGACGGGAAGCCCCGTATCGAAGCACTCCCGCGCCGCCGAATAGAGATAGGGAAGAAGCCGGTAGCGCAGCTTTAAGAATTTACGAATGATTTCTTCCTGCACCGGATCGGGATGATCAAGCCCCAAAAGCTCCGCCGCAGAACGCTCTTCCTCTGTTTCCCGTTCCCGCTCTTTTCCGATCGCCATGCGCTCGGAAAGGTCATCCCCTCCGCCGGACGACTGCCACGGCTTGTGGTTATGCGAACGTGCGACGGAATTGAAACATAAAAACTGATCGCACCGCACGGCAAGTTCCCTGCCGCTGGGGCGGAACCCGTCGTTCGTCAGGTAGGTAATCCCCTTCAGCGCGCCGTGTTCGTTGACGATCCCGTAGATCTGAAAGGCGAGATCCTCCCACGTCTTCACGGCGGCGTCCCCCGTCCAGAAAAAGGGCGACCTTCTCCCGCCGATCTTCTGCTTTTCGGGCGTCATCACGCAGTCCTTCGTCCAACACGAATCGCGGTACAAATCGTAATCGGAGAGCATGGAGACCCGCTTCCCTGTCCGCTCCTCCAGCCCCGCGTAGATACGAGCGTTCGTGATATCCGTCCGCCGCGTGTCCTGCCAGGTTCCGGCGACGCCGATCTCCAGCTGCTCTTGCAGTTTTTCCCACCAAAGACCGGCGGCGTTCTCCGCGCACACCCAATCCTCATCCATGCGCCCCTCATACGAAGGAATGCTGTGGCGGATCGTCATCACGTCGAAGTGCATTTCATGTAGTTCGGCGATCATGTCTGCGGGAGACTTTGGCCAACAATATGCATCCGACCAGTCGAGGCGGCTGCCCCACGGAACTTCCTCTCCGCCGTTCGCACCGTCGCCCCACTCATAGTCGAGGATGAGCGTATCGCAGGGGATGTCGCGCTCGCGCAGAAGTGCCGCCGTCTGCATCAGAAGCGGCTGACTGCCCTTGGCGCCCAGGTGCTGCGTCTGATAATAGCCGTAGCCCTTCTTCGGCAGCATCGGCTCCGCGCCGACGAGTTCGTTCAGCAGCGCGTACCCCTTCTGATACGTTTCCGCCCGGATAAAATAGATATCGAGCAGTGCATCCTCTTTCAGGAGAATGTCGTACCGACCCGTTTCGCGGCGGTAAAACCAATGCGAATAGCGGGAACAGCTACTCTCCTCTTTCCAGAAGCTTGCGGCGTCGAACAGAATACAGTGATTTTTGAACATGCCGTAGCGGGGCGCAGCCTCCGGATGCAGCCGTCTGCCCTGCAAGGTCTCGACCATAAAAGTCCCCGTATCCTTGCGGACGTAGACGACGAACTTTTCCGTGCGGACGGCAACCATCGTGCTGTCCGTCTCCCCGTCCGCACGATATTCCACCGCCTCCCACGGCGAAGTCCTGCCGATAGCAAATGGAATTTCGTATTTTTCCGGGAACTTCTCCCCCGGCAGCGCCGAAACGCGCACGCGGAACATCTCCGCCGTAAACAGATCCAGACGAATGTGTTCCGAGATCAGAATTGTCGTACAATACTGCATTTTGCCTCCTCAGTCATTCGCAGAAAAAGACGACGGACTGCTCTTTTGCAGCGTCTGCCAAGAAAGAAACACCTACGACATACGCATCAGGTGCGGAGAGGCTTGTATCGAGCGGGAAGGCGCCCGCCTCCCTCTTTGTCCGCTTGAAGGGCACTTCTTCCCCGTTTACCGTCACGCGGCGCACCATGCCCACATCCTTCAGGCAATGATACTTTATCGTGATATCCCGTTCATGGCATGCCCGTTCACCTGCAAACGCGCCCTCCGCCGCGGACATGGTGATCACATAGGCGTTTTCTCCTTGCTCGAAACGCGCCGCATAGCCGCTCTTACGGAACTGACCGAACTTATATGCCGTCGTCTCGCCGTCGTCCTCGTACAGATACCCTTCATCCGCGCCGTCTTTATCGGGATAGAAATCGAATACGAGCTTGTTCCACTTCTGCTCCTTGGTGTTTCTCGCCTCGTATGCGAGGGGAACGAGCGCGCCGAGCCGCACAAACAGCGGCATTTCGCGGAGACTGTATTGTTTGCGGATCGTCTTGCCGCCTGCATAAATTTTTCCGTCAAACACATCCAACCACTTCCCTGCGGGGAGATACACGCCTGTTGAATCGTCGTTTTTCGCCTCGCAGTAATACAGCCCGATTGCCGCTTCGCCGCCCGCCTGAAAGTATTCGATCTCCACGTTATGCGATTTTCCGCCCTCGATCACCTTCAGCGGGAAAGTCATCGCCGAATGCAGGGTCTTGTCCTCAAACACCTTTTCCCCGTCGATCCACACCGTTGCACCGTCGTCGCAGCGGACGATCAGCTCGACGTCCTTTTCAAATTTCAGCTGCGTTTCGAACCGTGCGGAGAAGTTGTATACGGGCACGCCCTTTTCGGGAGCCGTATGGCTCAATGCCATATCGAGCCTGCCGTATTCCGCCGCTGCGATCGGCGCGCCCTGCAGCTGCGTGCCGTCAAAATAGGTCGCTTTTACGGGTTTCGTATAATTACCTTTCGCAACGGGAACGGGGTTACTTCCCGCGATCGGCTTGATCAGAATGTCGCCGCCGAGCATATATTCGTCGGTACACCTGAGCGCCTTTTTATCGGCCGGATAGTTCCACCCGAGCGCCTTGAAGATCGGCTCGCCCCTCATATAACTTTCGTAGGCGCCCCGATAGATCACGGGCAGCAGGCGATAGCGCAGTTTATTATACTCCCGCACGATCCGGAGCGTTTCCTCGTCGTATGCCCACGGGTCGCGGTTGCGTTCGACGATGTTCGTGCAGTGCGGGCGGAACACGGGCGAGAGCGTGCCGAACTGCATCCAACGGAGGAACACCTCTTTATCGGGATCGCCGATATGCCCGCCGCAGTCCGCATTGCAATACGCCACGCCGTTGTTGGTCGCTCTGAGCATGGACGCGACCTCCTGCGCAAGCGAATCGGGATCGCACAAGATATCCCCCGTCCACTGAATGGAATAGCGATGGCTCGCGCTGTCGCTTATCCCCTGATAGCATCCGTTGACGATATTCACCACATTGCCCATGACCACGGGGCGACGATAAACCCTGCCGTCCGACTGCTTCTGATAAAAGTGCTTGGTAATTTCTGAAAACAGATACAGACCGAACGTTTCGTGACGGATATTGCGCGTGGGAGATATGAGACTTGTCGACCAGTTCCGGTCGTACCACCAGGTATCCAGTCCCAGCCTCATGAGCGACTGCAATTTCTCTTCGCGGTAGGCGATCTCTTTTCCTTCGAACACATGCGCCCCTTCCACGGGTTCGGGATGATCGTTGAACATTACCTCCACCCCGTGCGCATGCGCAAAGTCCAAAAAGCACTTCATATCGGGAAAGAGTTTGGTGTTGATATCGTACCCCCAACCGTCCGCACAGTCCCGCCAGTCGGTATCGATGACCATGTTGTCGAGCGGGACATCGTGCTTTTCATAATCGAGAATGAGCTGTTTCGCTTCCTCCTCGGTATAGGCGTAATACTTGGAATTCCAGCCGCCCAGCGTGGAAAGGCGCACAAGTTCGCTCCTGCCCGTCAGCTCCACATACAGGCAGCGCAGTTTTTTACAGTCTTTCGCGCAGAGGAGAAGATAGATATCCTGCACATTTTCCTCGACTGCGTACTCCCCCTTCCGCTCGGCGGAATACCCGCCCTCGGGGATGAAAATACGCGGACAGTCGACGACGGCGAACACTTCGGGCGTTTTATCGAGCGGCGGAAGTTCTCCGCTGTTCTTCTGCCTGCGATAGGTATAGACCCGCCTGCCGTTTTTTTCGAGCTTTATGCCCGAAAGGCTCCTGCCGTTTTCGGGAAGATACAATTCGTACGCCCCGAAACAGACGACATTTCCCTCCTGCGAATAGCCGATATGCGTATCCGCGTATTGCGCGCGGTCGGGGATGAAGAACGTGTCTCTGTCGCAAAAGCCGCCCTTCTCCGCGCGCTCGATACGCACGATATCCTCGCTCAGAAGCTGTACGCGAAGGTTTCCGTAAACGATTTGTTCCATCTTGCTCTCCTTACTGTATCAGAGTCATTTTTTTGAAAAGTGTAATTCCGTGCGGCGCTCCCGCATAACAGACCTGCGTCCCCCCTGCGAGAACTTTGCACGCCGTTCAGCTCTCATCGCAGCGCTCGAGCGATTTGATGAACGGATTTTCCGCCATGATCTCCTGCAGGCGCGCCGAGGAATACTCCTCGTCCGTGTTCAGTGTGGCATGATACAGCGTTTCGCTGCCCTTGCGCTCGATCACGAGGCGGTTGAACCGATCCGTTCGGAAGAGTTCCTTGATCTTCCCGCACTCCTCGCCGCCGTTGATAAAGCAGATCTTGATCTGATAATATTTCTTCGTCTGGAAAAAGCGGCACCTGACGTGCATCAGACACTGAACGGCGATCAGGATGACCGCTGCGCCCGCCGCGAACAGATACATCCCCGCGCCCGCCGCCATGCCAACGCCCGACGTTGCCCATACGCCCGCGGCAGTCGTGAGCCCGTGGATCTCGTGTTTGCGGTACACGATGATCCCCGCGCCCAGAAAGCCGATCCCGGAGACGATCTGCGCCGCCACGCGCGAGGCATCCGCGTCGACGCTGTCGCCGAAGCCGTATTTGGATACCACCATGATGAGCGCAGACCCCGCGCATACGATGGTGTGCGTACGGATGCCAGCCTCCTTATAACGGAGTTTGCGCTCGTACCCGATCGCAAACCCAAGCCCGACCGCAAGCAGCACGCTTGCGAGATACTCTAATTCTTCCAGCATTTTCTCAAAGGAGCTCTATATTCCCGCTCCCGATGCGCACCTTCGCGCGCAGACGGATATCCGCGACCGACGCGCCCACCATGATCTCGTAGATGCCGTCCGTCACTTCCCACCTGTCCTTTGAAACAGACCAGTGGGCAAACGCGCGCTCCTTCAGACGGAGCGTGACGCGCTCCGTTCCGCCTGCACAAACTTCCGTTTTCGCAAATGCTTTCAGCTCCTTTTTCGGGCGGTACACGAGCGGCGCGCACTCCCGCACATATACCTGCGAGACCTCCTTGCCGTCCCGTTCCGAGGCGTTGCCGACCTCAAAGCTCACTTCCAGCGCCATGCCGTCCGCTTTCAGGCGAAGCCCGCCGTATGTAAACTCGGAATAGCTCAGTCCGTACCCGAACGGATACAGCACGGGCATATCGTAAGTATCGAAATAGCGGTAGCCGACATCCAACCCCTCCGCATACCGCGTGACGCCCGCGCACCTGTACGCGTTTGCCGCGGGAACGTCCGCAAGCGAGAGCGGGAAGGTCTCCGAAAGTTTTCCGCTCGGATTGATCTTCCCCGTAAGGATATCCGCGATCACCTCGTCGCCGCCCATACCGGAAAAGCCCGCGAACAGGATCCCCTGCACTTTGTCTGCCCAGGCGCTCATATCCACCGCGCCGCCCGCAAATACGACGACGACCGTCTTTTCGCACTGCCGCGCGATCTCGAGGATGGCGCGCTCCTGCACGTCGGGCAGGCGCAGCGTCTGGCGGTCGCCCGCCTCGTATTCGAACGCTCCGCCCGTTCCCACGCACACCACCGCGGCATCGCACGCCGCGGCAAGCTCCAGCGCCGTGCGCGCATTCTGCACGTTGGAGTTCACGCCGTCGTAGCGGAACGCGCCCTCGTATGCCGTTCTGTATCCGCGCCGGACAAGCTGCGCGGGCAGATCGAAGGCGGTATCCAGCCACTCCACGCACGCAGATCCCCCGCCGCGCTGCATATCCACCGTGTCGGGCTTGGCGAAACATCCGCCCACCATGACCGAGCTCCCGCCCTTCAGCGGCAGTACGCCGTCGTTTTTCAGCAGCACCATGCCTTCGGCGGCGATCTGCTTCACCGCGTCTCTGCGCTCCTTTTCGGTGCGCTGGACGCGCTTGCCCCTGCGCATCTCCTTGCACCGCGCGATGAGCCCGAGCACCCGCTCCGCGCAGGCGTCCAGTTCCTCGTCGGAGAGTTTCCCCGCGCGGTAGTCCGCCACAAGTTTTTCGTAGTTCTTTTCGTTGAACGGCATCTCGATATCAAGCCCCGCCTTCGCCGAAGCCGTTCTGTCGCGCACCGCCTCCCAATCCGAGAAGATCGCGCCGTCAAACCCGAACTCGTTCCGCAGGACGTCGAACCCCTTCTTATACTCCGCGCCGTATGTGCCGTTGATGCGGTTGTAACTGCTCATCACGCTCACCGGCTTGTAAGCGCACGCGATCTCGAAGGGCAAATAGTAGATCTCGCGCAGCGTGCGTTCGTCTACGTCGCTCGTCTGATGCAGGCGGTCGTATTCGAGGTTGTTGCAGCAGAAGTGTTTGAGACATGCGCCGACGCCCCTTCCCTGCACGCCCTCGATATAATGCCCCGCAAGCGTGCCTGCAAGATAGGGATCCTCCGAAAAATACTCAAAGTTGCGCCCGTTGAGCGGATGACGCTTGACGTTCACCCCGGGCGCGAGCAGGATGTCCACGCCGCGCTCGAGGCAGTCGTCCGCAAGGCATGCGCCCATTTGCCGCGCACATTCCGTGCTCCATGTGTTCGCCAGAAGCTGAATGGCGGGATACCCCACCGCGGGGATCGTCTCTGTCTTTCCGTCCTCAGTATCCCGCTCCGTACGCAGCCCGACAGGGCCGTCCGATACCATGATGTGCGGCAGTTTTCCGCCGAAATCCTCCGTGTACCAACGCCCTTTCCCGCAGATAAGGCGCAGTTTTTCCTCTGCGCTCAGTTCCTTCACCGTCTTCATTATGTCCTCTCCTTTCAATCGGCTTCTCTGCCTTCAGCGGTTTATGCTCGTATCAGCCGACTTTTTCTGCAACACGGCAACGCTGTATGGCACCATCTCTATTTTGTCTTTGTATGTTTTTTCCGTAAGAAGATCGAAATACTCTCCGTCCAAAACAACATATCCTTCTCTGTTCTCCGTCTCTACGGCGATGATGCCGTTTTCCTTCCCCGTCCGCGCCGTCAGGATGATGTTTCTGCTCGCTTCGGCGATGGGTTTTTTGCCGACGAGGCGAAGAAGATCTTCCGGACAAATGACGCTGCCGACGAGGATGACTCTGCCCTGTCCCACCCGTCGCTCGGCGACCACCGAAAGCCCTCCGAACTCGTCTCTGTCATAATCGGCGAGACTCTTTGTTCCTTCCTTTACTTCAAACGCATCGTAACAGATCCCGATGCCGCATGGCATCCCGTCTGACCACCTTGCTTTGAACACATCGTTGGCAACGGGTTTTTGATACTTCGTATATACGCCCGCAAGTTCTTCCAAAAAACGATAGGGCGCGTCCGTGTATTTGCGGACATTCTCATCCATAATATCCGACATCGGTCCTACAATCCACGTTCCGCCCGCCTTCACCCAATCGATGACGCGCTCTTTGAGATCGTTTTCGTCGACCGTTGCAAGAAAAGGCGAAAGCAGAACTTCGTACCCGTTCAGACTGTGCGGCGTATCGATGACGTCTACGTTATAATGCCGGAACGCCGCGTAAAAATGTTCGAGCACGAACTTACGGTAATCCATTCCCTTAAGAATGGGCGCACACATAAAATTCTCCGCCGCCGTATTGGAATAGTGCAGCGCGATCCTGCTCTCGATCTTTGTCTGCGTGAGAAAATCCGAGCACTTTGCAAGATCCTGCGCCGCGCGTTTTACTTCCTCCGAAACGCGATACGCCCTGCCCGCCGAAGAAAACAGCGCTCCGTGCGCCAGCTCATGTCCGTCGGGATGGGTACGGAACAGCCAATACAAATTCATCTCCCCGCCGCGCGCGATCGGGAGCCATGTGTTCGCATAGCAATTCCCCATGGGACGATAGCCGCACTCCGCATACTCGCTCCCGTTCCAACCGACCTGCGTTTCCATTACCCAAAAGGGCTTATCTTTGACGCACCGCAGAAAATCATACGAAAACGCGGTATCGGGCAAGTCCTTTGCGGGGTTATAATGATTGAACTGCACCACGTCGAGCTTTTCGTTGACGGCATAATAGCTCAGATAATTCTGCGCCATCATGTCTGTGCCGACGTTCCCGCACCCGAACCGATGCAGGATATCCGCCTGCTCCTCCACATAGCTCTTGATCTGCGCGCACTGGAAATCGTGCCACGCCTTGCGGAGGGACGGATGCCGCCATTGCCGCGGGTACGGCGGATCGACGTCGTCAAAACTGTCGTAAGTCAGCGACCAGCGCGTCATGCCCCACGCCTCGTTCAGGGCGTCGACGCTGCCGAATTTCTCTTTCAGACGGCTGCGGAACGCCGCCCGGCATTTTTCGCAGTAGCACCCCTCCGAATAGGGATAGATCTCGTTGTCGATCTGCCAGCCGACGATGCCCGGATGCCCCGCGAACACTTCCGCCATTTTTGTGACGATGACGCGGTTCTTTTCGCGCATGACGGGCGACGTTTTGCAGGTATGGCAGCGGGAGGATACGTCCGCGCGGATAAGATCGTGCATGACCATGCGCGTCTCGGGATACTTTTTGAGGAGCCACCGGGGCGGCGTGGCGGTGGGCGTACACATCACGGTGTATATCCCCGCCGCATACAGCCTGTCCACCACGTTTTTCAGCCAGCCGAAACAGAACTCGCCTTCCCGCGGTTCCATTTTTCCCCATGCGAATTCACCCACGCGCAGAGTGTTCACCCCGAGCTGCCTGCACCGCTCGATGTCTTTTTCTATCTCGTCTTCGCTCCACATCTCGGGATAATACGCCGCGCCGAGATAAATTCTGCCCTTCATGACTCTTCTCCCTGTAAAAACAATCGGTTTGCCCGTTCGAGCATGGCGGGAAGTTCCGAAGCCTTCATCTTCCCCTCCTTTTCGCGGAATTCAGCCATAAACGAGAGCGGCATGCCGCGCATCCAGCCGAGCTCCTTATCGGTAAAGAATCCCCCGCAGGCCGCATTGAACGCCCGCGCCGCTTTCGGATTCCCCAGAACGTCGCCGACGAGCGACTGCTCCGTATAGGGCGGCTCGTCGAGCGGTTCCCATTCCGCCTCGAAACGTACGTTTCCGCGGATGCGCCGCGGCGCCTGCTCCGTCGGGAGAAAGAGCTCCGCCTCCATGCCGCCCGGGAGCGAAAACGTAAAGGTCACCTTCCCGTTGCGGTATTCATACGCGGAGACGATCGTGCCCCGCACGCTGTTATACTCCGCGCGCAGGCGCGGCAGTCCCTTTACGGGATGCGGCGCGAGACGGATCCCGGCAAACCCCGCCTCGGAAGGGATGATGCCCGCGACGCGCCGCCACACAAACTCCATTACGGAACCGTAGGCATAGTGATCGAAGGAATTCATCCCGTCGTGCAGATCGGGCGCTCCATCCTGCGTAACGGCATTCCAGCGCTCCCACGTTGTGGTGGCGCCCATATCCACCTCGTAAAGCCATCCGGGATAGGCGTTGTTGAGAAGTACTCTTCGCGCCGTCTCCCAATACCCGTTATCGGCAAGTGCAAATAAAAGATAGGGCGTGCCGACAAACCCCGTCGTCACATGAAAGCCGTGCTGTCGCACATTTTCGTTCAGCTGAGCGGCGAGCTGCGGACGAAATTTCTCGGGTACAACGGAAAAATACAGCGCGAGCGCCTGCGCGGTGACCGTAGAAAAAGCGAGCCTGCCGTTTGCGGTGAAATATTCCCTGCGAAGGCGCGCAAGATGCCGCTCATATGCCTTTTGGTACCGCGCCGCTCCGACGTCGCCCAAAATACGCGCAGTGTCCGCCACAATCTTAAGGCTCACTGCATAAAAGACATTTGCGATATACCAAACATCTGTCCCGCCGCCGCAGCTGTCGCCGAAATACCGCTCGCCGTCCAACGCAAGCCAATCGCCGTACTGATGTCCGTTTGCAATAAGTCCGTTTTCGAGATGTCTTTGAGCGGCGCACAGATAACGCTTCATCGCCTCGAAATTATCCGAAAGGAAGGAAACATCACCGTACATTTCGTATAACTTCCACGGAATCATCGTCACGCAATCGCTCCAGAGCGCGTCAGCCGTTCCCTCGGCAAAGATATCGGGAACAACAAAGGGAACGCCGTCCTCTGTCTGATCGGCGCGAAGATCCGCGAGCCACTTCTTCATGAAGGCGCGGATATCGAACTGATATGCCGCCGTACGGCAAAATACGTTAATATCCCCCGTCCAGCCGAGGCGCTCGTCACGCTGCGGGCAATCTGTGGGAATATCCACAAAGTTGTTGCGTTGGCTCCAAAAAACATTTTCGATCAGACGATCGAACCGAGCGTTTCCCGTCTCCAGATACCCACTCCTTCTGAGTCGGGTGTGCCGCACGACGGCACGCACGTTCTCAGCCGGAAGGCTCGCGCCTTCCATGCGCATATAGCGGAATCCGTGATAGGTAAACTCGGGGATAAAGGTTTGTTCCCCGCGCGCACGCAGGATATCCGTCGCCCTGGCAGAGCGCAGATTCGCCGTATAAAAATTCCCCTCCCCGTCCAGCATCTCCGCAAACGTGAGGACGAGCGCGCCGTCGAACGAAGCGTCCGTTTTCACTTCCGCCACGCCCGCGATATTTTGCCCGAAATCGTATACGCACTCCCCCTTCGGCGTTGTGAACACGCGCACGGGCGGGATACGCTCGACATCGCGCACATATTCGCACGCCTGGGGGATAAGCCGTTGCTTGGGATAGGCAACGGCGCACGGCGTGAGCGCCTTGCGCGGCGCGAGAAGATCGTGCTCCTCGCCGTCGTACAGACCCGCGCGGCGGATAAAGCTCTCCTCCGCACGCCACGTTCCGTCCGTTGCCAGCGTTTTGTGTACGCCATCGCCCTGCACGAAGAGCTCCGCGAGCGCGGCGGGGCGTTCGCCGTACAGGCGGGATCGTCCCTCCCAGCCCAGACGGCCGCAATACCAGCCCTCCGCAACGGTGATGCGCAGGACGTTCTCCCCTTCGGAAAGCAGCGCCGTAACATCGTACTCCTGCACCTGCAAACGGCTGCCGTAAGACGTCCAGCCGGGCGCAAGCCGCGCGCTGCCCACGCGCTTTCCGTTGAGCTCGGCAGCGTACAGCCCCAGCGCCGTCGCACGCAGGCGCGCGGATACGGGACGGAAACCGCAGAAAAATTTTTTTTCAAGAACAAATACGCTGCAAGTTTCCGTAGCGCCCATAAATTTTCCGTTTATTTTCATGAATATATCTCCTTTTTCCGCCGCGCATTTTTATAAACGAGCAGACTTACTCCGAGGCCGATCGCAAAGACCGCGATCTGCGTGAGCGGCAGCGCCGCCCAGATGCCGTCCGTCCCCAGCCACATCGGGAGCACGACGAGAAAGAGCGGCGTGAAGATGAGCGGGTCGATATAGGTACACAGGTTGGCGAGCCGCACCTTTTTATGCGAATAATGCAAGGCGCACAAAAACTTGACCCCCGCTTTGAACGGATAGGAAAACGCGTAAATGACGAGCCCCGTCCGCATAAATGCCTCTGCCTGCGCGGAAACGGCGAAGAGCTTCGGAAGGCACCAGATCATAAAAGGCGTGATGAGCGCAAACACGGCGGAGAGCACGGCAAGCAGGATGACCGCGCTGCGCACCGCCCGTTTTTTCTGCACGCCGTCGTCCGCGCCCACGCAGTAACTGACAACGGGCTGCACGCCGTCGCACACGCCCTGAAAGACGTAGTCGTATGTATAGACGGCATAGCTCATCACCCCGTAGGCGCTCACCATTGCCGTGCCGCCCGCCCTCAGGGCGAAGTAGTTGGTAAACAGCAGCACGAGCGAGGAGACGAAGTTGACGCCGAAGGGCGCCAGCGAGGAGCGCAGGATCTCTCCCGAAAACGCCATGTTCAGCTTGTTCCCGCGTTTTATGCGGTAGGAAAGCAATCCCGCCGCCATGACCGCCGCCTGCGCGACCACCGTGGAGACCGCAACGCCGTACAGAACATATTTCTGCACGAGCAGCCAGTCGAGCAGGATATGTATGACGAGTCCCACAGCCGTGTAGATCATGGCGCGCCCCGTCTTGCCGTCGCACCGCAGCAGTACCACCAATCCCGCGCCCAGGACCTGAAAAATACTGCCGAGCGTGACGATAAAGGCATAGTTTTCGGCGTATTCGAGCACTTGCCCTTCCGCACCCATCAGAGAAAGGAGCGGAGAATAACTGAAAAAGAGCACGAGCGTTGCCAGAGCGCCCGCAAGAAACAGCAGCAGCAGCGACGTGCGCCGTGCGTTCTCCGCGCGCGCATCCTCGCCCTTTCCGCGCAGGTTGCTGACGATGACCGAGCCGCCCACGCCGATGCCCGTTCCCAGCGACGTGATGAACGCCACGATGGGCCAGACGATGTTGATGGCGGCGATGCCGTCGTCCCCGGCGGCGTTCCCGATGAACAGTCCGTCGATATTCGTATACGCCCCCACCAGCACCATGGAGATGACCGAGGGCAGGATGTATTTTGTCAGTTTGAATTTCATAGAGCTACGTTCAGCAATGCAGGGAGACCGGAAATATCCTCGAGATAGTCGTCCGCGCCCGCGGCGCTGCCCACGCATACACTGCGCACGCCGCCCGCACGGGCAAATTTTATATCCGTCGCCGTATCCCCGACCATGCACATCTCGCGCGGCGAAACGGAATACTTTTCACAAATTTCGCGGATGACGGCAGGATCTGGCTTTGCGGGATGTACGCCGTCGTCGGTAAAGACTTCTTCGAACAGATCGCCGATCCCGAGCCCCGAAAGGCAGATCCCGGTGACTTCGGGAAAGTCCGTTGTGACGACGAAGAGCAAAAAACCGCACCTGCGCAGGGATATGAGCGTTTCGCGCAGGTTTTTGCAGGTTGGCAAAACCTTCCCTTCCGCCGCAAATTCACAAAAGAGCGCCTTCATCTCCTCCGCCGTAACGGACGCGCCGCTTTCGGGGAAGAGGCGGCGGACGATCTGCGCCATCTGCGCATACGTTCCCGCGCAGAGCACGCCGTCGCTCTGTATGCCGCCGTCCGTCAGCCCGACAGCCTCTTTGAGCGCAGCCGCGCGCTGCGGCGCGCCCAGACGCGCTGAGAGCGCCGCGAAAGCTCTTTCCGCAACGGGCGCCCAGAACGGCGCAAACTGCATGAGCGTGCCGTCTTTATCGAACAATACCGCACGCATCAGAAGGAGACCTCCATGCCGTCGTACGCGACGATGAACCCCTCTTTCTCGGCGGCGGCGCACATTTCGTCGTACGTCTGCCCGCCGTTGTGGGAAAAGTGGCTGAGCACCTTTACGGTGCGTTCGTCCGCCGCGCCGAGCGCGCAAAGCCTTGCGAACACTTCCTTCACCGTCTGCAGGCTCATGTGCCCGTAGCGCCAGGCTCCGTCCGCGCCGAGGCAGCCCGTGCAGTCGAAGGAAATGAGATCGAGTTTGCCGAACGCGGCAAGCCGTGCAAACGTCTCTTCGGGAAATATGCCCGTATCGTGCGCGTACAGCATCCGTTTGCCGTCCTTTTCCACCGCATAGATCACGGGCGAGGAGGCGGGATCGTGATCGGCGGCAAGCGGCAGAACGCGGTACCCTCCCGCGATGACAAATCCCCTGCCCGCCTCAACGAGCGCTGCGCTTGCGTTGCTTTCCGCCTTCTGCGTGAACGGCAGGAGTTTTCCGTAGCCGTCCGCCGCCGCGTAGAAACGGATGGGCGGATGTTCGTGGCTGTACGGCTTTGCCGCGATCTCAACGTCGTCGGGATAGAGATGATCGCAGTGGCTGTGCGTGATAAGACAATCCGCGACCGTGGAAAAATCCAGCCCGTACCGCTGCGCATGGCTCACGGTATCCGCGTTAAAATCGAAGAGCAGCGCGCCGTCGAGGAGCGCCTGCTGGCGGGAGCGGATGTTGCGCCCGCCGGCAAGACGCGACTTTCTGCATACGGCGCATTGACAGAACAATGCCGGCACGCCCTCGTACGCCGCCGTTCCGAAGTATTTCAGTTTCATATTTCTCTCCGTTCCATATCTTTCTCAGCGTTCTGCCGAACGCTTTTTTCCGCGCCGACGGCGCGCAGGAACGCCCGCGCAATGACCATGCTCCCGATCCTGCCGGGATGCACTCTGTCCCACGTGATAAAGGCGGGATAGCGGTATTTTAAGATCTCCGCGAACGATTCCTGCAGGTCGATACACAAGATCCCGCGCTTTTCCGCCTCTTCCTTCATGATCGCGCCGTATTCGTCCATGCGTCTGCGCATGGGGTCGCGCCCGTTGGGCTCCAAGTAATACGGCGTCATGAAGATCATCTTCGCCTCCGTCTTTTCCGCCATCGCGCAAAGGTTCCTGCGGTAGTCCTCGGGCGTGACGGCGTGATCGGGCTGGCATGGACTATCGAACTGCCGCCACACGTCGTTGAAACCGATGCACAGAACCACCCAGTCGGGCGAGAGCGCCGCGACGTCCGTATCCCAGCGGGCGAGGAGATCGCGCGAGGTGTCGCCTGCGTTGCCCATATTGACGCAGCGCAGAAACAGCTCGGGATAGTCGAGCGTGAGAAAGGTATCGACAAGGCGGACATAGCCGTTGCCGAGCCCTCCCCACAGCCCTTCGCCGACGGGGCGCTTCCTTCCGTCGTCCGTGACGGAATCGCCTGCAAATACGATCTTTTGTCCCTGTTCCAACAGCATAAAATACCTCTTATAACGATAACGGCATTATATCTCCGCCACGCTGTCGTGTCAAGCCCTCCTTCTGCCGCGGCATGCCCGGTCTCACGCGGGACGGATCACTTGTCTTCAATAACGCAGCCCGCCTTTTCCAGCTGTGCCGCATAGACGTCGACATAGGCGTCAAGCGTAGGATGCACGCCGTCTGCCGGGCGGATATATTCGGCAGTCATCAGATCTTCAACGTCGATAAACGTGATCCAGTCCTTATCTGCGCACCACGCCTGCATGGCGTCATTCAGGTCAGACACGTTCTGCCTGTAAGAGGTGTTCGTGCGTTGGGCGACAGAAAAATACCAGATGTGCGTTTCCGGCATTTTGTCGTGCATGAGCGTGAACATGCGCTGCACGCTTTCGATTGCCGTATCCGTGGAGTCGCCGTCGTCGTAAAAGTTATTGGTGCCTATATCCATGACGATGTTCTTCGGATTCATATTGTGAAGGAACACCCTATCGAGCATGATCTGCTCCCAGTCATATGTCGTCGTTGAACTGATACCTGCGATCTGCGCGTCTTTTCCGGCATATATTTCATTGAAATTCGTCCAGAAATTGGTGCCGTTAAAGAAAGAATCGCCGATAAAGACCGTGGTCTTGCCATCCGTTCCTTCGCTTTCATACAAGGCGGCGTACTCCGCGCACACCCAATCCTCATCCATGCGCCCCTCATACGAAGGAATGCTGTGGCGGATCGTCATCACGTCGAAGTGCATTTCATGTAGTTCGGCGATCATGTCTGCGGGAGACTTTGGCCAACAATATGCATCCGACCAGTCGAGGCGGCTGCCCCACGGAACTTCCTCTCCGCCGTTCGCACCGTCGCCCCACTCATAGTCGAGGATGAGCGTATCGCAGGGGATGTCGCGCTCGCGCAGAAGTGCCGCCGTCTGCATCAGAAGCGGCTGACTGCCCTTGGCGCCCAGGTGCTGCGTCTGATAATAGCCGTAGCCCTTCTTCGGCAGCATCGGCTCCGCGCCGACGAGTTCGTTCAGCAGCGCGTACCCCTTCTGATACGTTTCCGCCCGGATAAAATAGATATCGAGCAGTGCATCCTCTTTCAGGAGAATGTCGTACCGACCCGTTTCGCGGCGGTAAAACCAATGCGAATAGCGGGAACAGCTACTCTCCTCTTTCCAGAAGCTTGCGGCGTCGAACAGAATACAGTGATTTTTGAACATGCCGTAGCGGGGCGCAGCCTCCGGATGCAGCCGTCTGCCCTGCAAGGTCTCGACCATAAAAGTCCCCGTATCCTTGCGGACGTAGACGACGAACTTTTCCGTGCGGACGGCAACCATCGTGCTGTCCGTCTCCCCGTCCGCACGATATTCCACCGCCTCCCACGGCGAAGTCCTGCCGATAGCAAATGGAATTTCGTATTTTTCCGGGAACTTCTCCCCCGGCAGCGCCGAAACGCGCACGCGGAACATCTCCGCCGTAAACAGATCCAGACGAATGTGTTCCGAGATCAGAATTGTCGTACAATACTGCATTTTGCCTCCTCAGTCATTCGCAGAAAAAGACGACGGACTGCTCTTTTGCAGCGTCTGCCAAGAAAGAAACACCTACGACATACGCATCAGGTGCGGAGAGGCTTGTATCGAGCGGGAAGGCGCCCGCCTCCCTCTTTGTCCGCTTGAAGGGCACTTCTTCCCCGTTTACCGTCACGCGGCGCACCATGCCCACATCCTTCAGGCAATGATACTTTATCGTGATATCCCGTTCATGGCATGCCCGTTCACCTGCAAACGCGCCCTCCGCCGCGGACATGGTGATCACATAGGCGTTTTCTCCTTGCTCGAAACGCGCCGCATAGCCGCTCTTACGGAACTGACCGAACTTATATGCCGTCGTCTCGCCGTCGTCCTCGTACAGATACCCTTCATCCGCGCCGTCTTTATCGGGATAGAAATCGAATACGAGCTTGTTCCACTTCTGCTCCTTGGTGTTTCTCGCCTCGTATGCGAGGGGAACGAGCGCGCCGAGCCGCACAAACAGCGGCATTTCGCGGAGACTGTATTGTTTGCGGATCGTCTTGCCGCCTGCATAAATTTTTCCGTCAAACACATCCAACCACTTCCCTGCGGGGAGATACACGCCTGTTGAATCGTCGTTTTTCGCCTCGCAGTAATACAGCCCGATTGCCGCTTCGCCGCCCGCCTGAAAGTATTCGATCTCCACGTTATGCGATTTTCCGCCCTCGATCACCTTCAGCGGGAAAGTCATCGCCGAATGCAGGGTCTTGTCCTCAAACACCTTTTCCCCGTCGATCCACACCGTTGCACCGTCGTCGCAGCGGACGATCAGCTCGACGTCCTTTTCAAATTTCAGCTGCGTTTCGAACCGTGCGGAGAAGTTGTATACGGGCACGCCCTTTTCGGGAGCCGTATGGCTCAATGCCATATCGAGCCTGCCGTATTCCGCCGCTGCGATCGGCGCGCCCTGCAGCTGCGTGCCGTCAAAATAGGTCGCTTTTACGGGTTTCGTATAATTACCTTTCGCAACGGGAACGGGGTTACTTCCCGCGATCGGCTTGATCAGAATGTCGCCGCCGAGCATATATTCGTCGGTACACCTGAGCGCCTTTTTATCGGCCGGATAGTTCCACCCGAGCGCCTTGAAGATCGGCTCGCCCCTCATATAACTTTCGTAGGCGCCCCGATAGATCACGGGCAGCAGGCGATAGCGCAGTTTATTATACTCCCGCACGATCCGGAGCGTTTCCTCGTCGTATGCCCACGGGTCGCGGTTGCGTTCGACGATGTTCGTGCAGTGCGGGCGGAACACGGGCGAGAGCGTGCCGAACTGCATCCAACGGAGGAACACCTCTTTATCGGGATCGCCGATATGCCCGCCGCAGTCCGCATTGCAATACGCCACGCCGTTGTTGGTCGCTCTGAGCATGGACGCGACCTCCTGCGCAAGCGAATCGGGATCGCACAAGATATCCCCCGTCCACTGAATGGAATAGCGATGGCTCGCGCTGTCGCTTATCCCCTGATAGCATCCGTTGACGATATTCACCACATTGCCCATGACCACGGGGCGACGATAAACCCTGCCGTCCGACTGCTTCTGATAAAAGTGCTTGGTAATTTCTGAAAACAGATACAGACCGAACGTTTCGTGACGGATATTGCGCGTGGGAGATATGAGACTTGTCGACCAGTTCCGGTCGTACCACCAGGTATCCAGTCCCAGCCTCATGAGCGACTGCAATTTCTCTTCGCGGTAGGCGATCTCTTTTCCTTCGAACACATGCGCCCCTTCCACGGGTTCGGGATGATCGTTGAACATTACCTCCACCCCGTGCGCATGCGCAAAGTCCAAAAAGCACTTCATATCGGGAAAGAGTTTGGTGTTGATATCGTACCCCCAACCGTCCGCACAGTCCCGCCAGTCGGTATCGATGACCATGTTGTCGAGCGGGACATCGTGCTTTTCATAATCGAGAATGAGCTGTTTCGCTTCCTCCTCGGTATAGGCGTAATACTTGGAATTCCAGCCGCCCAGCGTGGAAAGGCGCACAAGTTCGCTCCTGCCCGTCAGCTCCACATACAGGCAGCGCAGTTTTTTACAGTCTTTCGCGCAGAGGAGAAGATAGATATCCTGCACATTTTCCTCGACTGCGTACTCCCCCTTCCGCTCGGCGGAATACCCGCCCTCGGGGATGAGAATGCGCGGGCAGTCGACGGCTGCGAATACCTCGGGCGTTTGATCGAGCGGTGGAAGTTCGCCGCTGTTTTTCTGCCTGCGATAGGCATAAACCCGCCTGCCGTTCTTCTCAAGCTTTACGCCCGAAAGGCTCCTGCCGTTTTCGGGAAGATACAATTCGTACTCCCCGAAACAGACGACGTTTTCCTCCTGCGAATAGCCGATATGCGTATCCGAGTATTGCACGCGGTCGGGGATAAAGAACGTATTTTCATCGCAAAAGCCGCCCTTCTCCGCGCGTTCGATGCGCACGATATCCTCACTCAAGATCTGTACACGAAGATTGCCGAAAATAATCTGTTCCATATGGCACCTTTTTTTGAGATAACTCAATTCTGAACAATTTTCTTTGTAAGACGGATATCGTTGACGCTCGCGCCAACCCGGATCTCGAACACACCGGGTTTTACCGTCCAACGATCTCTTGCCACGGAATAGTACGCAAATGCGAGTCTGTCCAATGTAAGTTCTACGGTCGTCTTTTCATGCGCTTTGACAAAAACCTTCTTGAACGCCTTTAATTCCTGATACGGACGATACACTTCTTTCGTGATTTCGCGCACATACACCTGCGCGGCTTCCTTGCCGTCCACGTCCGATACGTTTTCGATTTCAAACCGCACCTTTACGCTTTCCCCGACACGTTCGACCGTTAGGTTGTTGTATCGAAACACCGAGTAGGACAACCCAAACCCGAACGGAAACAGCACGGGAACGTCGAAACTATCAAAATAGCGGTAGCCCACGTTCAGCCCCTCGCTGTACACCATCACCGCCTCGTCGCGATAGGCGTTTTCGGAGGGCACGTCTTCCAGGGATATCGGGAAAGTTTCCGTCAGCTTCCCGCTCGGGTTGACTTTCCCCGTCAACACTTCGGAAACGGCTTTATTGACAAACTCTCCGCCGTACCCCGCCCACACGATCGCGTCCGCTTCGTCAATCCAATCGCTCATATCGATCGCCGCGCCCGCATAGACAACGACGATGAGCTTTTCGCTCGCGCGTGCCAAGGCATGGATCGTCTCTTCTTCCTCTTTACACAATTTTATCTGCTGCCTGTCCGCTCCCTCGTATTCGCAGGTATTTGGTTCTCCCACGCACAGAACCGTGTAATCCGCGGCGGCCGCTTTTGCGACGGCCTCCTTCAGATTTCCGAGATTTGCCTGATGTCCGTTCACCTCACATACACTCTCCGCGTACTCCGCATTGACGCCTTCATGCTTGAACGCCTCCTCCAGCGGTTCGAATTCCCGTTCGGGATATACGTTGGAAGAGCCTCCGCCGAAATAGTAACGCCGTGCCGCAGCACCCGTCACGATCACTTTCCCGCCGTGCAGAGGGAGAACTCCGTCATTTTTAAGCAGCACGATTCCTTCTTCTTCGATTTTTAAGGCGACCGCCCTGCGATCTTCCGGTTTCATATCGATCTTGCGCAGTTTACTCTCTTTCTCGCATCTGTCGGCAAGGTCAAGCACTCGCTGCGCGTTTTCGTCCAGCCTGGCGGGATCGAGTTTATCTGCCTTTGCGAGCATCTCCCGTTGGTGATCCGCATTGTACGGCATCTCCAGGCTCAGCCCTGCATTCATACTTGCCTCGCTGTTCTTGACTGCTTCCCAGTCCGATACGATCAGACCGTCAAAACCAAATTCCTTTCGCAAAACGCCGTACAGTTTTGCGTTTTCGCTCATGCGCACGCCGTTGACGAGGTTATACGAACACATCACCGTCCAGGGCTTCGCCTCGCACGCGATCTCAAACGGGCGCAGATAAATTTCCCGCAATGTCCGTTCGTCCGCTTCCATGCTCGCCCAATGCCGTGATTTTTCGCTGTTGTTGCAGCAGAAATGCTTGAGCGAGGTGCCGACGTGCTTGCTCTGCACCCCCTTTATGTATTCCCTCGCGAACGTTCCCGCAATGTACGGGTCTTCCGACAAGTATTCAAAATTTCTGCCGTTCGTCGGCAGACGCTTAATGTTCACGCCCGGCCCGAGCAGAATATCGACATTTTGCTCGATGCAGTCGTTGCCCAAGCTCTCTCCCAGCTTATACGCAAGATCTGTATCCCATGTCTGCGAAAGCATCTGGAAAGAGGGATACGCCACTGATTTGATGCAGTCCTGCTGTTCGGTCGTCATCCTGTCGAGGGGCTGACGCAAGCCTATTGGCCCGTCCGAAACCACGAATTTATATATCTGTCCGTCCGCGTCATAATTCGTCCAAAAATCCGCGCCCATCAGAAGTTTTATTTTCTGTTCTTTTGTGAAATTTTTTACAGTTTTCATATTGCTCCTTATAACTTCTTGAAAATATCGTTTGCCTGCGCGAGCATGGCGGGAAAGTCGGAAAGTTTCATCTTCCCTTCCATGTCGCGAAATTCCGCCATGAATTGCAGCGTTTTCGGCTCGCCCTTCATCCACGCGATTTCGTTGCCCGTGAAAATGCCACCAAACACTTCGTTGAACGCCTGCACCGCCTTCGGGTGCTCAAACACCTCCAAGACCGTGCTTTCGGGCGTAAAAGGCTCTGTATAGAGTTCCTCCGAATCACGCTCAAAGGTATATTTTCCGCCGGCAACAAGAACGGGCGGTTCATCGGGTAAGACGATCTCTGCTTGGGTTTGGTCGGGAATTTCGATAACGTATTCTATTTTTCCGTCCTTTTGGCTGTACCCCGAAACAATTTTGCCGCGCACGCTCTCGTATTCGACATACAGTTTCGGAAGCCCTTTGACGGGATGCGGCGCAATTTTTATCTTCGCAAAGCCTGCCTCTTTTGCCTCGATGCCCGCGACACGGCGGTAGACAAACTCCATGACGCTCCCGTAGGCATAGTGGTTGTAGCTGTTCATGCCGTCGGGATTAGGCGTGCCGTCCGGCAACAGGCTGTTCCAACGCTCCCAAATGGTCGTCGCGCCCATGTCCGCCTCGTACAGCCACCCGGGGAATCCGTTGTTCAGAAGCACCCGCCGCGCCGTTTCAAAGTATCCGTTGTCCGCAAGCGCAAACAGCAAAAACGGCGAGCCGATGAATCCCGTCACCATGCGGTAGCCGTGGCGTACGACATTCTCGTTAAGGATTGCAGCAAACTTGGCGCGGTACTCTTCCGGGATAATGCCGAAGTGCAGCGCGACGGCCTGTGCCGTAACGGTATCGAACGCCAGCCTTCCGCCCTTGGTAATATATTCCTCCCGCACGCGCGCAAGATGCCGTTCGTACTTTTTGCGATAGATCTTCTCCTCTTTTTCTTTTCCGAGCAGGTGCGCCGCTTCCGCTGTGATCTTCAACGAATTTGCGTGCAGGACATTGGTGAGAAAATAGACGTCCGTCCTGCCGATAACGCCGTTCCCCAACAGCGCCTCGCCGTCCATGGCCAGCCAGTCGCCGTACTCGTGCCCGCGCGCAATGAGCCCGTTCTCCATCGCCGCCTCGCGCGCAGAGATGAACTTTGCCATGGCGGAGAAGTTCTCTTCCAAAAAGGAAATATCCCCGTACATTTCGTACAGCGTCCACGGAGCCATGGTGATCACGTCGCACCACATCGCATTCGTCGCACGGTTTTCCTCCGCCAAACAGTCGGGCGCGACGTGCGGAATCCTGCCGTCCGCCGTCTGATCGTCGCGCAGCGTTTTCAGCCACTTTTTCATGAACGCGCGGATATCGTAGTTATACGCCGCCGTGCAGCAGAATGCGTTGATGTCCCCCGTCCAACCCAAACGCTCGTCCCGCTGCGGACAGTCGGTGGGAATGTCGACGAAGTTTCCTTTCTGACCCCATATTACGTTTTCGTACAGTCTTTGAAAACGCGCGTTGTCCGTTTGAATATACCCCGTGCGCCGCATATCGGTATGGCGGACGAGGGCGGTAAAACACTCCTTCGGCAGCTCCGCGCCCTCAACACAGAGATAGCGGAATCCGTGGAAGGTAAACTCGGCAGACAGCGTATGCGCGCCCCTGCAGGTAAAGGTGTCCGTCGCCTTCGCCGAACGCAGATTTTCGGTGTAGAAATTGCCGTTCACAAGAATTTCGGCGTGCCGCAAAACGAGCGTGCCTTCGAAACCGACGGGCGTTCTGACTTCCACCACGCCCGCAAGGTTCTGCCCGAAGTCGTACACAAGTTCGCCCTTCGGCGTGCGGATGACCTCTTTGACGGGAACGCGCTCCACGGTGCGCACCGGCTCGCACATCTGCGGCACGAGCGCCTTTTTATCGAACGCAACAGCGACGGGCGTGAGCGGTTTTCGTTCTGCCGTAAAGTCCTGCGTTTCCCCGTCGTAGATACCGCTTTCGCGAATATAACTCTCGCGCGCCGCCCAACTTTCATCGGTCGAAAGAATTACGCTCCCGTCCGCATACACATCGGCGCAGACGGCGGTCTGTTTTCCGTATGTGTCGCGCTTTCGCTCCCAAGTGAGCGGGCCGCGGTACCAACCCTCGCCCACCGTGAGCGTGAGGACGTTTTCTCCGTCCTTTACAAGCGCCGTAATATCATACTCCTGCACCTGCAGGGTCTTGTTGTACGACGTCCAGCCGGGCGCGAGATATCCGTCTCCCACCCGCACGCCGTTGACCTCGGCAAAGTATACACCCAAAGTTGTAGCGCGCAATGTCACCTGTTTTGCGGAACGTACCGCGAATTTCTGTTCCAAAACAAAGACGTTTGTCTCTTCCTTTACACCGATAAATTTCCCGTTCAGCATATCATTTCCTCAATATCCCTTAATGAGCGGTGCGCTCTCAAAGCTGTTGAGCGCAGTACTCGAATAGTGTAACGCAATTTCTGATTAAACGCAAGAGTTCTGCAAAAATTCTCCGCACTTTTTTAGGCCTGCATTTATTTCTCCTGATAAATTGGGGGCGGCGTACCCGCCACCCCCGCTGGTCAAATGACTTTCGTGCTTTTGATTATGCCTGCTGTTCCATACCGACAGTAACGGTAATGTCCGAAAATGTCCATTCAGCCGTAACACCATACAGGACAATATCAAGTTTGTCCTCCGCGGTGCAGGTGACGCTGCCGAGATTGACCCATTCCGTGCCGTTGTGCGCATACATCGTGAGCGTTGTGCCGTCGCGCACGACGCGGACCTGCAGGCCTTCTCCCGCCATTGCGGTGTACATCCAGCCGATTCCGGGCTCGTCCGCATTGACGTCGCCATTTTCCTGCATTGCGTTGGAAATGCATGCTTCGGAAAATTCGCGGATGTGCGACTTATCGACGCCGTCGGACGTCCAGGACCAGAGATAGAAACCGACATTGCTGTCCGTCATTTTGATCGCCCAGCGCTGATTTGCCGTCCAGCCCCAGAAATCTCCGGGATTGAGTCCGGCGATCTTCACCGTCATTTCAAGCGTGACGTTCTGCGCATCCTCTGCGCCTTCGGGAAGGACAAGTTCCGCGCTGCCCGTCCATGCGTTATTCTGCATTGCCTGCGACGCGATCGTGACCGTATCACCGTTGACGGAAACACGATCGTTACTTGCCGTGGCGCGGTTTGCATGCAGACTTACCGACACCGCTGCATCCGTGCCGACCGTAAAGTCAGCATCGCCGTAACCTTCTGCCGAGAGCGTGTATTCGCCTTCGTAAATCTCATTGACAGCAACGGAGCCGTCTGCAATCGAAAGCCCTTCCACAGTGTACCCATAGCTGCCGCGGATGGAGAGCTTTCCGTTCAGTGCGGCGTAGATCGAAGAGAGTGCATCGGGGTCGGTCACCTGCGCACCGGTAGCGTCAAAGAACGTAACATTCAGCGTGATGCTGCGCTCGACAAGCTGTGCGAGGACGACGCCGTCCGCCGTTGTTTCCTCGCCGTTCGGCAGCCAGTAATGTTCTCCGTCCGTGTAGTATGCGACATTGCCGGGCTCCGTCGGGGTGGGCGCCTTATACTCCACCAGCTCACAATCCGGAGAACGTATAGCTTGCACGCACGCCGTACAGCACGATCTCAAGCGGGTCATCCGCGCCGCAGGCAACGCTTCCGAGGTTCACCCATTCCGTACCGTTATTCGCATACAGCGTGAGCGTCGTTCCGACGCGCACGATGCGGATCTGCAATCCGCTTTCTCCCGTCAGTGCGGTGTACATCCAGCCAAGTCCCGCTTCATCGGAATTGACGGCGGCATTTTCCTTCATGGCGTCCGTCAGATTGTCTGCGCTGAACTGGCGGATGAATGTTCTCTCCCCACCGCTGTACCACGACCAGAAGTAGAAGCCCGCGTTTCCTTCCGTCATCTTAATCGCCCAGCGCTGGTCAGAACCGCCGCCCCAAATATCCGTCGTCGTATTCCCCATCCTGAGCGTCGTTTCAAAAATCGCATTTTCAGCCGATGCATAACCTTCGGGCAGAATGAGCCCCGCGCTGCCCGTCCAGGCATTGTTCAGCATATTCTGCGCGCCGATCGAGACCGTACCCGCCGTGTTGTTCACCGTTACCTTATCGTTGCTCGGATAGGCAATCGTCTGATACAATTCTACCACGATATCGCCGTCGCTCGACACGGCGAACGTATCGCTGAGATACCCGTAGCTGCTGACGGTGTATTCGCCCGCGTACAGAGAACTTACTTCTATCGTGCCGTCCGTGACCGCAAGCCCCGTCTGTTCGTCATACGAGCTGACGAGAGAAATCTTCCCGGAGAGTGTCTGATCAATCGCAGACGTGTCCGTAATTTCTGTGCCGTCCAAGCCGTACAGTTTTACAGAGAGTGTCACGTCAAACGGCGTATCCTCGACGATGACAGGCTGCACGGTAACTTCCGAAGAATTCCACGCCGTTACATCGGGGATGGAAACGGAATAGATGCGCGCGCCGTTTTCGCCGTCGGTCGCGGTAAAGAAGGTCCCGTTGACCGTGATACCGAGCAGCATATAGCCGTCATCCACGTCGGACGCAGTGACCGTGTCCGAGAGGACCCCGTCGGCAGCGATCGTTTCGGGGAAGGAGAGTACGGCATGTTCATAATCGCCGACGACCACGTTGTACACCTTTGTGATATTCGTGAACGTATCCGTGAACCCATTCTCCGTCACGATCATGTACTTCTGATCTGCCCCAGTATCGGCATACCCCTGCATGCTCCACATATTCCAAGCGCCGCTGTCCTGTGAAGAACATGCGCTCGTCCCGTTCGATTCGAAAGCATCGCCTGCCGCCATATTGCCGACGATTGTCATCATGGCGTTGTGGCCCGTTTTGAGAACGGTATCGCCGTCCGCATTCGTTTCAAACGCACCGGCAAGAACCAAGTTGTTTGCGCGCGCGAACTGACTGTACGGCATATAGAATTCCCATGTCGTCGTGTAGCGCGACGCAGCGCCTGTGCCGTTGTCCTCTACATTGTAATAGCTGTACAGCGAAACATCGTGATATCCGATATTGCCGTTCAGGTACAGTTCCATCAGGATGGACTGCGTGACGCAATCCCACGCGCCGCCGGGAAGATTGTAATTCTCTTCGTTGCGGAAATTCATGTACAGGGCGACTTTTCCGTGATCGCCCGTCTGCTCGTCCGCCGAAACATTGTGATTCGCCACAACGTGCAGATACAAGCCGTCCTCTTTCAGCGCCGCATTTGCCACGATGCCGAGGCCGCCGTCTGCAACATTTTCCGCCCCGATGACAAAGGCATTTTCCTCTGTATAGAAGTCAGCCGTCAGCACGCCGTCGATCGTTTCGGCAATTGCATCGATGACGATCTCCTCATCGGTAAGGACGCGGTCGCCCCATTCATCGGCAAATTTCTGCTGGCAGGTGCTGCACTCATAGTACGCGACTGAACCGGGCGCCTCTGCCGTCGGGTCAACCTGCGCATGATACGTCATGTCATGCTCGACGGTCACGCCAATCTCTTCAAGCGTCGTCGTTCCGGCTTCGTCCGCATAGTAAACGCCCTCCTCGCGCGAGCACGTCCAATACTCGACGTTGCCGGGCTGCGTGCAGGTTGCGGATGCGGCATCGTGATGCTGCATATCATGCCCGAGTGCGGCGATCGCAATGTCCGCCTGCGTGATTTCGTTTGCCCCGTTTTCGTCCGAGAAGAGCTTGTCGCAGTCCGTGCACATATAGTAGGGCTGGTTGCCTGCTTCGGTACAGGTTGCCGGCTTTCCCGCTACGTATGCGAGATTATGCTGTTCGCCGCCGCAGGCCGCAAGGATGCCTGCCGTCATGCCAGCTGTAAACAGGGCACCAAGCGCAAGCGTTATGAACTTTCTTCTTGTTTTCATATTTTCCTCCGCTTATTTTATTTCAGTTTATATAAGACCGATTTTGTTATTCAAACTGCGCAATGACGGTCATGTCACCGTTACAGGTCACAGAGAGCCTTCCGTTTGAAACGTAAGACGTCCTGTCTGTTCCGTTTACGGTAATGCTGACAAGCTGTTTTCCTTCACCGGGGGTGATATTGAAGTTGACTGTGTCGCCCGTGATGCAGTAATCATACCCCCACTCCTCGGTGACAGAGCCTCCGCCCGTTGCCGTGATCGTGAGTTTGTTGCTGACAAAGCCGTTCGCATCAAACACATACCCTTCGTCCGGCTGCCCCCACTGGAAGAGGTTTCCGAGCTGCTGCTCGCTGAAGTTATACCAGGTACGGTTTGCGGAATTGCCGTATTCGTCCATATCCGCCGAAATCATCGTCGGGTTAAAATAAACGCTCGTCGGACGGTATCCTTCGTATATTTCAAAGATCTCCCAAGGGATATAGTACTCCACGTCGTACCCGTAGCAGGTGCCCTCCAGAATATCTCCGTAGCGGACGACCGCGTGCAGCGGCATCCGGTCGGGCGTAAAGTTCATTACGATCAGGCTGCCATTCACAAACTGAGAGATCTTGAAACGATTGCCCGCCGTGCATTCGATCTCATACACGCCGTCTGACTGGCTTTGTGCCGTACCGAACGCGAAATAGCCGTTGAAACACGTCTGATTGCCCGTCGCGATCTGCTCGGAGCTGTGGATGGCGGGACGGCTGTCGCGTATCTTTGCCGCAACCACAAGTCCGTTCGTGGCAAAGTATGTCGTCATTTCCAGCGTGCCGTCCTCCGAACCATAGATTTTATGCCCGTAGAACCAGTTACGCCCCTCGTAAAAATCCTCGTCAAACTTCCCGTCGATCGTGATCCCCGCATCGGGAATGACCTCAGAGTCCGACGTATTGATCATATACGTCTCATCCGTAGGGATAACGGTATATTCATAGACGGGGCCGTTTGCCTGCAAGTCGCTTCCGCAGCCTGCAAGCGATAAGAGCGTTGCGCCCATTATTGCAGTGAAGCTGCACGCCGCGAACCTCTTCCAATGCGATTTTTTCATAAAATTTCCCTCCTCATGCGCTGAATTTCCCGACAAGCGCCACTTCTTGGATCGCCGCCGATTGCTGGTCTTCGGGCACTTCCAGCGTGAAACGGATGCTCTTGACGTTGATGCCTGCAAACTCGGCATAGACGGAGCTTGCATAAACCACTTCGTACCGTTCATTCAATGCATCGTAGACAAGGCTTGTGTTGTCGTTGCGCAGAAGCTCTTCAATGTAATAGATCTTTTCGTGCCCGTCCTCCTCGCAGATGAACGCAATATCCGTGATACGGTCGAACATGGTATCCGCATCATTGGAATTGTAGAACATGATACCGCGCACCTGCGTCGGCTCTTTGAGGGTGATCTCAAAGGTGGACGTGACAGTCGCTTCCGCCTCTTTGACGTACGTCTCTTCAAACGGTTGGCTCACGACGGTATAGTAGGAAACGAGCCCGTCCGCAAGGTCAGTTGCCGAACTTCCCTCTGCCAGGCTGCCGTGCACGAGCGTTGCCGATTCGATTGCATCGGAAACGTCGCCGTATTCAGAGCCGTAGCCAAAGCTGGGCTGCACAGAAACAGTCGGTCCGTTGACGTGCATGACGTCGAGATCGTTGCCGTTGATATCTTTGACCGTGACCCACTTCACCTCGTCAAACTGCACGTGACGCCCGGTGTAGACATTGACCATGTTATGCGCATGATACGCCATGATGAGCTTGGTGGTACCGTTCACGTTGAGCGTGAAGAAGGAGTGATGTCCAGGCCCGGCCGCACTCGGATTTTCGCCGATATCGTTGTTGATCAGCATCCCGTTCTCGCTGTCCGAAAGTTTACGGAAGGGCCCAAGCGGACTGTCTGATACGGCCTGCATGACGCCGTACGAGGACTGGTCGTATGCGCCGATGGAGAACGTGAGGTAGTACTTTCCGTTATGCTTGATCATGAACGGACCCTCGTTGCAGTAAGCGGCGATCTGTTCGTAATAGACCGTTTCCACCGTCTCGCCGTTCATCGCCTTTACATAGTCGTCCATCGTATAATAGCCACAGGCAGTGAGAGTCTTGTATGTGGACCAGTCGGGCGTGAGCCAGTCGTCCATTTTCACACCCGCGATCGAGCCGGGCGTCTGGCTCCAATACAGATATTTCTCACCAGTGTCGGGGTCGACCCAGGGATGGAAGTCAATGGCGCGCACCCATCCTTCATCGCCTTCCACATATCCGCCGTCAAAGGTATAAATGGACTCCCAGGCGGTATCGTCCGGCAGGTTTTCCCTCGCAAACGCCTCTATGTAAGAAGGATTATCAAACAGGCAGTACTTCACGTAAAACTGCGGATATGTCAGGTTTCTGTCGTCAAACGTAACCGGAACAAAAGGCCCTGCCGCCGATTCGGACGTCGCCACGATCGGCATGTACGTAGGCGCAGACTCCAATTCGTAAGCCGCATCCGCCGGCGGATTCAGCGTAAAGAACGCATAATAGAGATCGGTATCCTCGTCATAAATGACCTCAGGAGCCCACGTATCGCCCGATCCGCTCAAATCGGCGGGAAGCGACACAAAGCTGCCCCCGTTTTGCCATGTTGTAAGATCATCGGAATAATAATATGTAAAACCGGTAACATACGCATAGAAATAACCGCTCCTCGCCGTATCGTCGAGCACCATCGGATCGGCGCCGTCGATCGAAACATTGGCACGCCGCCACAATTCGCTGTTATACGCTGGCTTGAACGGATCGTCAAGCTCCTCGGTATAATTGCCGTCGTAATACGGCAGTTCGTATGCAACTTCGCGCACGGATTCCGTACCGCCGCATGCCGCAAGCGGCACGAGCAGGCAACCCGTAACGAGAAGAGCCAACCATTTTTTGATTCCTTTCATTTTTCGCTCCTTTTCATAATTTTTGTTATTCTTTGCCGCCGCCGATGTTGATGCCCTCGATGAAATATTTCTGCACAAATACATACAGCAGGATCAGGGGGAGCATCGCAAGCAATGCGGAGGCGCATTGCGCATTGGCATAGCCGCTGCCATCTTGCGAAACCATGGAAACCAATTCGGCGAGCGCAAGCTGCAACGTCCACATATTTTTGTTCGGGTATAAGTACAAAAGCGCCGTACTGTACGAATTGTAACCGCCCACGAACCCGAACAGGAACTGTGCGATCAGCGCCGGTTTTGCCAAGGGCAGTACCATCCCGAAAAATATGCGGAAACTTCCCGCGCCGTCTATCTTCGCCGCCTCAAGGACCTCGTTCGATAATGCGCTGTCAAAATAAGACCGCAAAAAGAATACAGTGCCTGCCCCGCCGAACAAACCGGGAATGATGATCGGCAAAACGCCGGCATCGCCCACCCAGCCGAGTTTCATATAGAACAGGTAACTCACGAACCCGAATGCTCCCATCGGCAGCATCATCGTCAGGACCGTCGCCATGAAAAGGACTTTTTTCCCCGGAAAACGGAATTTGGAGAAAATATAGGCGGAAAATGCCGATGTAAGCAAACCGCCGACCAGCGGGATGAGCGTCTGCCACATCGTATTGAAAAAGCCGATGAGCAGAGACGGCACCCCGTTGACCGCATTCGGATCGAGCATGAAGATCACTTCATACCCTTCGGTCGTCCATTCATGCGGGAAAAGGTAGAAACTCGGGCGGGAACCGATCTCCACATCTCCTGTAAACGATTCGAACAGTATGATGACGAACGGCGCGAACAATACGACGGTATAGATGAACAAAACGATATAAGTTACGATACTCGCAACGGGGACAGAGCGGCGGATCGGTTTTCTGTTTTCGGCCGTTCCGTTGCCGGAGGAAACGGAAAGTATCTGTTCTTTCATTTACATTTCCTCCACTTCTGCCATCCTCTTGCGGATGAAATAGACCGACGGGATCGCCGTGATCAAAAACAGGAACCAGCTCATCACAGAAGCATACCCCATGTTGGAAAACTGCACGCCCTCAACGTATATGTAATACATCATCGTCAAGCCGGCATCTTCAGGCCCCGCATATCCGTCAAACGACAGCGGCGCCATGATCGTCGCCTCATCGAAGATGGTCAGCCCCGCCAAAAAGCCGGAAAGGATCAGGAAGAACGTTATGGGTGCGATCCCGGGGAGCGTAATATTGCGGAACTTCTGCCACGCATTCGCCCCGTCGAGGCTTGCCGCCTCGTATAGAGCGGGATTGATCGCTTTGAAAGCCGAACAATACATGACGATGCCGTACCCCGGAGCCTTCCACACTACGGCGACAAAGATCGCCATCGTCAGCGAATACGGATTCTCCATGTTGTTGAGCCACTCGATGTTTGTGTTGAGGATCGCGTTCAATGCACCTTTGATCCCGAAAATATTGTTCCACATGACCGCCACGGCAACAGTAGAGCAAATATACGGGATAAAAAACAATGTTTGAAAAAGCCGCGAGCCCTTTACGTTCTGACTTAAAAATGCAGCGATGGCGATCGCAATGAACAGCGAAACGAACTGCGAACAAGCGAGGATCACCGTATTGCGCAGGGCGATCCATACCCTTTCATCCGTTCCGAAACGGATAAAATTCGCAAAATCGTTCCATTGCATCGTGTCGATGTTATTCCGCTCCATATCGCTGAACATCGCCATGAATGAGATGACGAGCGGGAAGCCGCTGAACAACAAAAATCCGAGCAGAGGTATCGACGCACCCACCCAACAAAACAAGTACATTTTGTTGAATTTTTTATTTTGCTTTCGTCTATTCACGGCATTCGCCAAGGGCGGAAGATCCTTCTCGGCCGCAGCCGCAAAATCTTCGGTCATCTCCTCACCTCCTGCCGTTCAATACGATATTTACCGCTCCGATCGTATTATTTGCCGTAATTTCCGTACTTTCCAAAAATTTTGTGATCGTCATATATCCCGTGCGGAGCTGGTTGTTGAAATAACCCGACCACGCGGTGACCCATTCGCCGTCCTCAAAATACGCCCAATCCCCGATGTCTGAATACTGCGCACTGTCGGCAAACGTATAATAATTCTTTCCCTCGCCGAGCGACGAATACGATTCGCTCATCGCAAGCTCCGTCTGGTTCGGTACGATGTTATTCATCTGCATCAAAATCGCCTGTCCTTCGGGGCCCGCCGCCCAGCGGATGAATTTCCATGCTGCCTCGTGCTTTTCGGCATCGGAATTGCGCGGGATGACGAGCGCGGAATAGCTCGCGCCGGCCGCACGCACTCCCGTAAGGGGCGTTCCCTCATCCGAAGTCGCCAATTCACCCGTATAGACGCCGTCGCCGTAATCGACGCCGATGACTTTGAGATATTCGTTTTCAAACCCGTCTGCACCGTCCTTCTGATAGGTGCTGCCGCCCTCGTATTCGCGGTACTGCGTCAGCGGGGCGATATCATAATTCCCCTGATTCGTGCTCTCCAGAGTCGTGATCGCGCTCATGTCCCAGGCGAACATGGCAAAGTCGCCGATCGTCAGGTTATTTACCGCTGTATCGCCGGAAGTGCTGGATATCCCGTATCCGGCAATGCCGTCATCCACTTCTTTGTCCGCCGGCGTCGTCAGGCGGTTGAATTCCGCTATCGCGTCATATTGCGACGGCAATTCGTAGAGCCCTTCCATTTGGTCGATATTTTCCGTATTGACCTTATCCTCATAGGTAACGATCTCCCCCGCAGCATAGGATGTCCCGTTCACCGTAACGCCGTCGGGATCCGTCACAAGATAGTTCGGCGTCTTATCCGCGACCGTAAATGTATATTTTTCGCCGTCATAGCCGATGCAGTCGCCGCCGACCGACCAACCGAAAGAGAACCAGTGGTGCGTCGCGGCGCCGTATGTGGTGGGGCTATCCGTGCGATAAGTCTTCGTAAAGCATTTCGACAGATAGCGGAACTCCTCCCAATTCATCGGGATACGGTTATTGAACACTTTATACACTGTTTCGCCCGCGAGATTGGTGGAAGATACCGCGCCGTCGAACGGCGATTCCTTATATTCCGCATACCCGTGCGGCTGCACATTCACATAGGTACCGGTCCCGTTCAATTCGTCTTCGGAAACAGAGATAATATTGATGCCGTATCCTTCAAAAGCGGTTTTGCTGTAATAATACGAGTGTACCGAGATCCCGAACGGAACGCCTTGGATCGCCGCGCCCTCGCCGGCCATGCGCTTTCCTTCGGCATTGTCCGCCGTATCGAAACGGAACGCTTCCGTTGCCCCGTCGGGAATGTCTTCTTCGCTGTAATCGCCCGGCATCTGCTCGTAATAAGACGTCATGTCGAGCAGCAGATCGTCCAGCGCATACGACTTGAAATCCTCGTCGCTGACGACAAGCACTTCGGGCGGATTGACGTACAACTGCGTGGAATCCACGTTTTGCCTATTGTCGCCTTCCACCCATACGCCGTCTTCTACGCCCTGCCCGTCGTTATAGGTATTGATAAGTTCACGATAGATCGCGTTATTCGACAGAGACGCCGAATACCAAAAAGATATCTCCGTCGAACCTTCAGGTGCTCCGCCGCCACAGCCCGTCAGCCCGAACACCATACTGCCTGCCAATATCGCGCCAAGCATGGCAGCTGCGAATTTGCCAAATCTCCTCATTTTTTGCCTCCTTCTATAAATTTTATAGATTCCTTTATTTGCTGAGTTCGACGGGGAATATTTCTCGCACGATCTTCCCGTCGTACTTTTCAATCTTGCGGATCAAAAGTTGGGCGCTGCGTTTGCCAATGGAGCCGAGCTTGCCTCCCACGCTTTTCACTTTGCGACAATAGGGTAAATACTCTGAAAAACGGTCAACGCCGTAAATTTCGCCGCGGAAGTTTTCCACCGATTCCATTGTCTCCTGTACGCTCGCCGCGATCTCATCGTTAAAGCAGAAAACAAAGTCGTTCTCGTTCTCGCGTACGCTCTTTTTGAGTTTCTCCAGCGACTGTTCGCGGCTGTAATAGCTGAAGGAATAGATATCGCAGGAAAGTTCGTTGCTCCTGAGCGTGGCGATAAACCCTTCCTTTCTGTCCTCGTTGAGCGCCCCTTTGCCGTATCCTACATAGCAAGGCCGCTTCGCCCCGCAGGAGACCGCCTCCTGCGCCACCAGCTTGGCGCATTGATAGGCGTCCGAATAGATCGCGCACACCCGTTCACGGCGCGGTTTGAACCCGCACAGGAAAAGCGGCACTTTGTTTTGCTCGCAGTAGTCGATCGCCTCGTCCGTTACGTCGAGAAAGGAAAGAATTCCGCACGCGCCGTTTTGAATACAAGAAATAACGTCCTCGACGTCCAGCTCTCCCCGCACAATGGAGATGAGAGGGCGATAACCCTTCTCTCCCATATAATCGGTGCAATGATCCATGCAGATCGCAAAAAACGGATTGGTCAACGAAGTGATCGCCACAGCGATGATATTGGAGCGCTTGGAGCGCAGGAATCCCGCAATACGATTGGGGACGTATCCCATCTCCATCGCCGTCTGCTTGACGCGCTCTTTCATGGCGGCGCCGATGTCTGAACAGTCGCGCAATGCACGGCTGACCGTATTCTTGGAAGTGCCGAGCCGTTCTGCAATGTCTTCCAATGTCACAATTCTTTTTTCAATTTGATTTTGCATTCTTTTCCTGTGATCTTTTCTGTTAATCATTTTTCTGCTATCCTTCGGATAGCAGAAGGGGACGTCCCCTTGATTTTCGTTTTTTATTAACTTATAATTTGCCCTTTTACGAGCTTATTTGAGTTATATCATACATTACCAGTAATGTAAATAGGATCGGAAAAATTTTTTTATGAAAATTTTTGCAGCTTCGAAAAAAACTCCGAATTTGATGCATTTTATGGGTCTTTTACGCTTTTTTAACATATTTTTTCAAAATGAAACTACATATCGGAAAGCAACCTGTACCGGAAAAAACTGATAATTTTCGTTTGTAATGTAGAATAATTCATCCTTTTCTCCATTTTTGGTCATGTGATTTTATCCGTTCCGCGCACATTGCTTCGGTTGATAATGTTTCATAATACTTTGAAATCTCCAATTCCAGGGCGGCGAGGATGCTCTCCGCCTTTTCCTTTGGGATGACTGTCAGGTCGGGGATGCCGTTGATGAACACTTTGAGTCCGAGCGGGTTTTCTTTGGGTTGTACATCTTGCATAAATTGCCTCCTTTTTTCTTATGGTAGCACTTTATACAAATGAATGGAACACCCCGCTTACCACTTGTTTCTAACCTCTCCACAACCTGTTTCTGACCTTTTCACCACCTTGCCATCGGTTTTTTGTTTTTTAAGGTCGTATGGTATCAGAAAAAGCCTTTGCCGTCAAGGGAAAAAATGATTGCTTAAGACAAGAAAGCCGAGCACATCGCTCGGCTTTTCCTTTTTGTGTACAAGCAAGCAGACGCGGCTTGCTCTTTTCTTCTGTACGCGACGATGACGCAATCATTTTGTTCTGCGGCGATGCCTGACCTTCCGAATACCGCCCATTGCCTTTCCCTTGACGGCTTGGCTTTTTCCGATGTTTGTTTGGTGTGTTTGGTTGGAATGAATCCTGCACAGGGCGAATGGAATGGTGTGCATCAGGTTGTCCCGAGGTTGCCCAAGGTGAGAATTTGGTTGTCCGTAGGTATGAAACAGGTGGCGGCAAGGTCGTTCCATTCCCCTTTCGTTTGTGCTACGCTGACAGCACAAATCACTTCGGAGGTATTTATGAAACAAGCTATCATCTATGCAAGAGGCAGAAAGCGCGGCAAGCTACTAGAACAGATCGCAGTCTGCAAACTGTTTGCAGAATGTAACGGATATCGCGCCGTGCGTGTCATCTGTCAGACGGGCAGTTTTCCGACCATCCAAAAACTCGCCCGCGATCCCGTCGAGGACATCATCATTGCATTCCCGTCCGTTTTGGGCTCGCCTGCTTATTTTCTGTCGCGGCGCACGAGGCTCAACCTCGCAGGCAAGCGTGTTCTCATCGCAACAAAGGAGGTATCCGCATGAAACTTGCCGTGGTCTACGCCCGTTATTCGAGCGAAAAGCAAAACGACCAATCCATTGAAGGACAGCTCGATATCTGTCAGAAGTATGCCGCCCAAAACGGGCTTGAAATCGTCGATACCTATATCGACCGCGCCATGTCAGGAACCAATGACCAACGTCCCGCCTTTCAGCAGATGCTCGCCGACTGCGCAAAGCCCGTGCCGTGGGACATCATCCTCGTGTATGCCATCGACCGATTCGGGCGCAACTCCATTGAGATCGCCGTCAACAAACAGAAAATCAAGAAAAACCATAAGACGCTTATCTCCGCAACACAGCGCACCTCGGAGAACATCGACGGCTCCAAAAACCTCGACGGCATCCTGCTTGAAAACATGTATATCGGATTAGCTGAATATTATTCGGCTGAGCTCTCACAGAAGGTGCGGCGCGGATTTCATGAAAACCGCAAAAAAGGATTGTTCTGCGGCGGTAATATTATCTTCGGTTATCGCGTGGAAAATAAAAAAATCCTCATCCATGAAGATGAGGCAAAAGTTGTGCGGTATATCTTCGATCAATACATCCGCGGACGTCAGGCAAAAGATATTTTAGATGAACTGACTGCCAAAGGCGTCATGCACCGAAACAAACCTATCCCGCTCAACACATTCTACGCCATTCTCCGCAATCAAAAATATATCGGCATCGCCCATTTGAGCGACGGTGTCTATACAGATATGTATCCGCCCATTATTCCAAAGCCCCTATTCGATGAAGTACAAATCATTCTGGAACGCAATAAACGCGGCTCTAAAAGTCCAACTACCGACTATCTGTTAAAGGGAAAATGTATCTGCGGATACTGCGGACGAAATATTCAGGCGGAAACAGGAACCGCCCGAGACGGCTCCATTCGTCATTACTACAAATGCGGCGGAAGAAAGAAATATCGCAGTTGCAATAAGAGCGTTCACCGAAAAGATGATCTAGAAAAGCTCGTCATAGAGATTACTCGCCAAGTGATTGGCACACCGGAAAATATTGACCTGATTGCCGACGCCGTCATGGAGATACACGAAAAGCGCAATAAAAGCCAATCCATGTTGAATATTCTTCTTACAGAGCAGGAAGAAGCGCAGCGCATCGTAAACAATATTATGAAGGCGATAGAACATGGTATTCTCACCCCAACAACCAAGACCAGAATGGAGCAGGCAGAACAAAAACTTGGTGAGATTGAAGATAAAATTCTTATCGAGCAATACAAACAGCAAAATCAGATCAAGCGCGAACAAGTCGTAGAATTTCTTAAACATACTGTCTGGCAAAAGCCGCAGCTCATGATCTATACATTGATTCAAAAAATCGTCCTGTACGACGACAAAATAGAAATCTTTTACAATTACATCGATCCAATCCGACCCGATGGCTCGTCCGATGACGACGGCCATCGGATTTTCTTTATCTTGGACGGTTCGAACTTGATACGGTCAGCGGCACCAAAGCCCCCCCTGCGGGGGCTTTGGCATTCGGCAGGGGTGAGAACCCATGGGTTCGTCCGACGCCTTCGGCGGCGCACGAGGGTATCAATATCAAATACACGGGCTTGCGGAGATTTCGCAAGCCCCTTGTTCCCATGTGACCGCAAACACTGGTTTTTCTGATTGCACATTCCGCCATGGTGAAATGTTGATTTTTTCAAATCCATTGACTTTCTTCCCTTTTATGTTATAATCATTTTAACAAACAGATGAGAGAAACTATGAAAAAGCGGATCATGTCTGCAATCTATCTTTTTGCCGCATGGAAGAAAGAGAAATAATCGACGGATTCTGTGGCGCGATGTCTTATCATGATATTTCTTGCCGATTGTATGCCGTAAAAAATAAGGGGAGGATCTTATGCGAAAATCTTTGTTGACGTTTGTTTTCATATTCTTAAGTTTAATAACTGTTTTTACAGGTTGCGCGAAAGATCCGTATCAAGATTATATCGCCAGCGGCCTGGAAGTGAAAGAATTTCCTTTCGATCTCGAAAATGAGAAAAATGTGTCTTTCGGGTTCGAAAAAGCGGAAATTTTTACCGATTACCAAGCCTATTCGAAATATGATTTTTACCTTGATTATACGGAAGAATATTTTAAACATAATAACTTACTTGTATTTGCAGTAGATTGTTGTTCATCCGATCAAATGGAATTTAGTGAAATTTTGCAGACGGAAGGGAAATTGTATCCGCTATTTTATCGTGCTGAAATAAAAGACGGTGAACCTGTTACAGACGATTTTATAGTTTTATCGTTTTGCGTGGAAATATCGAAAAGCGATAATTATAGTGTTGGTGAAATAATTTATAAATACAGATAAAAAACGGATAAAAAAACGGACTTGCGGAGATTCCGCAAGTCCGTTTTCCGTTTTTCAGAATTTCTCGTACGCGATATGTCCTCACGCTTTTGCAGACGCTTCAGCCGTACATCTTGCCGAGCAGCGCGTTGACCAGCCGTGCGGGCAGAATGCGCTTCAACAGCACAAACAGACGGTATTTGCCGCCGACGACCTTGCAGACGGGCGGATGCTTTTTCCCCGCCGCGCGCACGATGGCACGCGCGACCTGTTCGGGGGACATTCCGCCGCGCTCGTCCCGCTCCATCGCCTCCACCGCACGCGCCGCGCGCGCCGCATACACCGCGCTGTCCGTCTCTTTTTTCCGCGATGCGGTGAATTGCGTGCGCACATCCCCGGGGAGCACCGCCCCCACGCCGATCCCGAAGGGCGCGACCTCGATGCGCAGGGCGTCGCTCAACGAAGAGAGCGCCGCCTTGCTCGCCGAATAGAACGCCTGAAAGGGAATGGCGAACTCCGCCGCCACCGACGAGACATTGACGATCGTCCCGCGCCCCTGCGCGCGCATGTGCGGAAGGACGGCGCGCACAAATCGGAATGCGCCGAAAAAGTTGAGCTGCATGAGCCGTTCTGCCTCCGCAGGCGGCGTGTCCTCGATCGCACCCGAAATGCCGCCGCCCGCATTGTTGACGAGAACGTCGATCCTGCCGCAGCGGCGAATGATCTCGCCCACCGCCGCCTCGACCTGTGCCTCGTCCGTCACGTCGGCACAGACGCTCTCGAATTGTTCGCTCGGACGACGCGCGACGCTGATGACGCACGCCCCCCGCTTTGCAAATTCCGCCGCGGCCGCCCTGCCGATGCCCGACGTCGCCCCCGTGACGACCACGACTTTTCCCTGAAACGTATTCTTCATATGCCTCTCCCGAGGGACACCCCCTCCGCCCGTATATCATACACGCTTTTGCGGCGCGATGCAATGTTTTCTGCACAAAAAAGAAAAAACCGGGCAGATTGTCCGGTTTGTTTCGTTTAACCCTTGACCGCACCGACGGAAACGCCGTTGATGAGCACCTTCTGGAAGAAGAAGAACAGCACCGCGCACGGGATAAGCATGATCGTCGCCGCCGCCATCTGGACGTTTGCGGGAGGAATGCTTCCGGCGTTGTTGACGTAGCGGTAATACAGGCCAAGCGAGAGGTTGTAAATGGACGGCTCATTGATGTAGAGCAAGGGCGTCATGAAGTCGTTCCAGCAACCGAGGAAGGCCGTCAGCATGACGTAGCCGGCAATGGGCAGGCACATCGGCATGATGATGACCGCGTAGATCACGAACTTGTTCGCGCCGTCGATCTTGGCCGCTTCGCAGATGGTGTCGGGAATGCCGCGCATATACTGACGCATCAGGAAGATGTTGAGCGCACCGCCGCCGAAGAAACCGGGAACGATGAGCGGCAGCCAGGAGTTCGTCCAGCCCATGCCGTAATACATCTTATAGAGCGGGATCTGCATGCAGATCGCGGGGAGCATGAGCGTGGCGAGCACGACGGAGAAGAAGGCCTCTCTGCCCTTGAAGCGCAGTTTGGCGAAGCCGTAGGCGCAAAGGCTGGAGGAGAGCGTGATTCCCACCATGTTGATGACGCCGATGATGAGCGTATTTTTCAGCCACCAGAAGTACTCTGCGTCGAGGGCATCGACATAGGGTTTGATGGTGAAAGAGGTGGGAAAGAGCAGACCGAAGCGGATATCGAGATCGGTCATGAAGGATTTGAGGATCAGCTCCACAACAGGGAAGAGGAAGATGACCGCAAGCAAGACGAGCACGACGTACTTTACAACGTTGCGCACGATTTTTCCCGTTCGGATGGATTTCGTCATACGTCCTCCCCGTAGTAGACCCACTTGTTGAATTTGAACGTGAGGCCCGAGAGGATCGCGATGATGATGAAGAGGATCCAGCTCAGAGCGCACGCCATCGAGAGGTCTGTACTGTTATAGAAGTCATAGATCTGCACGACGATGAAGTCGAGTGCTTCCTTCCCGCTCGGTTCGATGTTCAGCGTGATGACGTTGGAGAACACCTGCAGGGAGTTGATGAGGCCCATGATCAGGTTGTAGAAGATGATGGGCGTACACATGGGAATGGTGATCTTGATGAGCTTGACAAACGCGCTTGCACCTTCCAGATCCGCCACTTCGTAGAGCGCCGTGGGCACGGACTTGATCTGCGCGATCCAGAGGATCATGCTGCTGCCGATCGTGAACAGGCCCATGACGATGAAGGTGAACATGGCGGTGTCTGCCGAGTCATAGAAGGTGAAGGAGGGAATCCCGCAGGCGTTGAGGATCATGTTGAAGGCGCTCATGTCCGACCCGTTCGCCAGCATGGACCAGAGAATGCCGCTGACCACCGTGGGAATCATGACGGGGAGATAGTAGACCACGCGGAAACCCTTGATCCCCTTCACGTCCTTGGTGAGCAGCAGCGCAAGTCCGAAGGACAGAACAAGCGTCAGCGGCAGCGAGATGACGGTGAACAGGAACGTGGTCCCGAGCGACTTGCCGATCTCCGGCCAGTACTCGTTGAAGATCATGCCGTAATTCTCGAACCCGACCCATTCGCCGACGCCCTGTACCGTCGTATAGGTGCGCGTGAAGCTGTAAATCAGCGACGACACCATCGGGAACATGGTGAACATCAGGATCCCGGCGACGACGGGGAGAATGAATACGAAAGAACTCAGCCAGGAAATGGCGGCTCTCGTCTTTTTACTTGTTTGTGCTCTCATGATACCCTCCCGCTATGACGCCGCGGGTTCCCCCGCGGCGCATAACGATTGTCTTTTCCGATCAGTTCGCCGCGTTGATGCGCGACATCATCACCTGCTTGTACTCGTCCACTTTGGCGTAGATGGAAGAATAGTTGTTTCTGTCCATCGTCAGCGTCAGATCGGACGGCCAGAAGTTGTCCTTGACGACGTACGTCATGATGGAGATGCAGTTATCGCTCACCGTCTTCTGCGCGGTTGCGGGGAAGGAGTAGATGTCGTTGACCGCCATCGGCGTCTGTCCCTCGCGCTCCTCGACGAATGCCTCATGGTTGATGTCGGCACTGCCGTAATTAAGCCACGTTCCCTTGTCCTTCATGGACATGAGCGAGGGAACACCCATACCCGTTTCGCCGATGGCGTTCTGGCCGTCTTCGCTCGCGATGTACTTGAGGAAGAGCCATGCGTAATCCGCATTCGTCATCTTCTCGTTGGTGCCTTCCTTGACCTCCGCATTCTCGGAGACGCGCGTCGTTGCAAGCTGCGTGATGGCATAGCCCGAGCAGCCGACGCCCACATAGTCGTACGGGAAGGGAAGGAAGTCCACCTCGAAGGTCGCGTTGGCGGAGTTGACATCACCCCACGAAGGACGGGTGGTGAACCACATCGCCGCCTGCGAGTTGGGGAATGCCGCCGCACCGCTCGATGCGAGCGACTGCTTGACATAGCCCGGCTTTGCAAGGTTTTCATAGTAGGAGCGGTATGCCAGCATGGTCTCGTCCGCGTCGACGCTGAGCATGGCATTGTAGTCGGGCGTCTCGCCCTCCCCTGCCTTCTCGAGGCTGATCATGCTGCCGCCGTAGTGGCGCAGAATGGGCTCGTAGGCGGGATACCAGTTGTAACGCGCGTCCAGCGCGACCGTACCGCGGATAAGGCCTGCCAGTTTTTCCTCCTGCGAGACCGCAGAGGGATTGGCGGAGTTGTCCGCCACCTTTTTGGTGACGGCGGCACAGACTTCATAGAACGTCTCGAGATCCCATTCCGCCTTCAGGTTTTCAAAGGAACCGTATCCCGCATACATCTCGCCGTTTTCGCCGGGAACAAGGGAGAGCATCGTCTTGTTGACGAACGTGACCACCTTGTTGTAGTCACGCGGCATGAACCAGATGCCCTCGTCGTTGCTGTCGTAGTGCGTCGTCTCGATGAGTTCGGGATAGATATCGTCAAAGGAGAAGGTATCGTCCGCCTCGTCGTAGGTACGCAGGTCGACAAAGTGTCCGCGCGAAGAGTACGCCGCATGCTGGTCGCCGGGCGTAAAGACCACGTCGGGGAACGTCGAGTTCTGGACGTAGTTGTTCATGCCCGTCGCATAGTCGCCGGGAATGGCGTCCAGCTGCACAATGATGTCGGGATACTTTTCCTGGAAGCCGTTCTTGTACTTGCGGAAGATCTCCTGCTCCGTCGTGCTGCCGAGCACGCCGACTTCAATGACGACCTTCCCCGTCGCGTCCTCCGGCTCTTGCTCGAAGGGATTGGAGCAGGCGGTGAGGCCGAAGCACATAGTTGCTGCCAATAAGATGCCGAGAAATTTTTTCATGATACCACCGTTTTACCGTTATTTGACCTGGATCTTGCAGGCCTTGAAGGGAACGGTCACCGTGACCGTGTTCCCCTGCTGTACATAATCTGTCGTGGCGACTCCGTCGATGTACACCTTTTCGCCCTCTTCCATGGGCAGCGTGACGGCGATGGAAAGTCCGGTCGGGAATCCCTTGACGTAGGAGACCTGTACGAAATCGCTGCCGACGGTCAGGTCATAGTCGACCCCGTGGAAGCGCAGGTTCTCCATCTTCCACCAGTTGAGCGAGGAAGGAAGGGAAGGCGCGACGGACAGAACGTTGTAGCTGTCGCTGCCGAGGCCGAAGAAGCCGTAAGGGATTGCCGCCAGAAGGAGCGCCGATTCGAGGAACTCCTCGTCAAGTCCGACGCCGCCCGCCGTTCCTGCACCCTGCATGACAATGCCGAGCTTGGAATAGTACTCGCGGTAGAAGTTCTTGGGCGCCGTTTCGTCGATGTTCGCCGCATCGGCAACCGCCTTGACCTTTTCATACCATGCCTGGATGCCCTTGAGCCGCTCGAACGCATCGTCCGCTCCGTAGGTGGAGATACGGCTCATGAGGTCGTAGTAGCTCATGTACATGATGGCGCCGCCGTCCTGTACCTGGCCGCCGAAGGCGTTGTTGCCCGCCCAGTTCCAGACATACTGATTGTAGTTCTTGACCGTCGTCGAACGGGGCGCAAACCCGAAGTCGTAGATGCCGAGCGTGCCCTCGTCCGCAAAGGAGCCGTCCTCGTTGAGGCGCGTTCCCTGATAGCCGGAGGCGTAGTTGCCCTCCTTGGCCTCGGGCGTCGTGCCGGGCGCGGTTGCCGCATCCGATTCCACGACACGCTTGCCGCTCACCCAGTCCATGATCTGCGTCGCCTGTTCATCCGTGCAGATGCCCGCTGCGACCGCCTCAAGGTTGAACATGATGAAGCCGTAGTCGATGACTGCGCCGCTCTGATCGAAGCCTTCGATGAATCTGCCCTTTTCCGCATCCCAGAAGCCCGTCTGCTCCGCCGTATTCACGGGAGCCTGAATGGCCGTACGGATGGTTCCGAGCAATTCATCGAGGGACTCCGCCGTCTCGTCGTAGGTGTAGCTCCCCTCCGTGCCCGACGAATAGTCGCCGTTCGCAACGGTGGGCATCTCCGCCGTGATGCCGGCTGCCGCCGCCATCGCCTCGAGATCGCGCATCGCCTCGATTGCCTTATAGTAGTAGATGTTCGTGTACAGGCCGTCCGGATCGCACGAGATGATATCCCAGTATCCGTTGCCGATGCTGTTGGCGTTGTACGATTCCTTGTTCGTGCCGCCCTCGTGTCCCACGAAGAAGTCCTTCATGGAGATGAGGCCGTCCTCGCCGCCGCACACGCCGATGAGGAACTCCGCCGCCTTGCGGAAACGGGTGAGGTTCTGCGCAAGGTATTCGTTGTCGCCCGTGAACTCATAGTACATCTTCGCCGCGCGCAGAAGAAGCGCGTTGTTGTTGGTCTGACGGGTGTCATACTGGCCGTGGACGTAGTTCATCTTGACGCCGCCGTTCACCTTCACGCCGTCCTTGGCCTTGACGGTGATCCGAAGCTGCGTGATCGCGTCCGCGCTGTCGTTGGACCGTCCCCAATCGGGGTTGAGGTACATGGGCAGGTAGAACTTCTTGTTGAACGTCGCGCCGATGTTGGTGACATAGGTCGCATCGTTCTTGTAGGTGACCTGGTGCCACTCGTCGCTCTTGGCGTTCTTCCACTCGACGATGATGTCGTCGAAACGGCTCTCTGCGCCGATATAATCGTAGTCGTTGAGACGGATATCAATCTCAAGGAAGGGCGAGTGCTTGGGCACGATGTACGTCCCCGCGGGATCGGAGGTGAACTCCACCGTCTCGATTCGGGTGCTCTCCACCGAGATGAGCCCCGACGTCACGTCGGGCGTGACTTCGTTGCCGTTGAGGCGCACCGTCCAGCCCTCGTCGTTGTCCTGATCGTCCCAGTTCCAGCCCTGGCTGTCGCCGCCCGAAAGCGTGTAGTCGGGGAAGGGCCAGCCCTGTCCGAAATAGGTCGCCGCCGAGAAGTAGTTGGGCTGAAGCTCCTCCTTGTTCGACCAGACATAGCCGTACTTGTCGACGGGAACGTTGGTCGTCCAATCCTTCATCATGGCGTAACGGTCGTCCGAAACCGACGTCTCGGAGTCGAAGTACATGAGGCTCATCGCCTCCCATTCCTTGTTGAACATGACGGACGCACCCAGCGAAAGGCTGCCGATGCGCAGATCGTCATAGCGCAGGTGACGGTGCAGATAGTCGTTCAGGAAGTTGTCCAGACCCTCATCCGTCGAGGAGAACTTGAGCATCGTCGATGTCCCCTGTTCACGCTCGTAGACGTAGTCGTCGCTGTTGTACGACGTCCCGCCGCTCGGGTTCTTCGGCGTGCAGCCGGTCGCGGCAAACAGCATGACCGCCGCACAGCAGACCCCTAATGTTTTCTTTGCATTTATTTTCATGTTAGAGACAATGACCTCCGTTGCAGATTGCTTGGTTGGATTGCACCGCTCCCCTTGCGCGGCCGGTCACACGACCGGCCGCAAATAGGAGGGCTTTTCTTCCGTCCGTATCGGACAGAGCGGAAGAAAGAATGAGCAAGTGAGATTTTTTCAGAAGGGCTTACTTATTTGCCTTCTTCTTTTTGGAGACGACCACCGCCGCAATCACGATCGCCGCGATCACGACAACGGCACCGCCCACGGAGAGTGCGACGATGAGGCCGACATTGGAGTCGGAAGTGGGCTCGGGGCTGGTCGTGTCACCGCCGGGCGTCTGGGTCTGCGCCGTGACGTTGACCGTGAAGGTGAAGGAGACCGTCTTGCCGCTGCCGTCCGTCGTCTGTGCGACAAGCGAAACGGTGTTGGCGCCCTCTTTGAGCGAGTTGCCTTCGATCGTCCATTCCGGCGTGACGCCGTCCTTGAACGCGACCGAGAAGAGGTTCTTGTCCAGCTCGGTGACACCCGTCAGGTTGAGCGTGCCGCCCTCTTCGATGATGGTGCCGTCGTAAGCGACTGCCTCGAAGGTGATGTCGGAGATGACTTCCTCTTCGATGACTTCCACGAAACGGCCCTCGTTCTTGTCATACGAGAAGGTGTAGTCGCGGTCGAGCTTGCAGAGCGTGGGAACGGTGAAGCCTTCCAGGAAGGTGATCGTCCAGTCGGGATCGGGATCGCCGACGTTGATCGCATAGGGAGCGGGCTCGCCGGTCTCGATGTCGTTCGCGCGGAACACGATCTGGATCTCGTTCTTGTCGTAGTGAACCATGACGACGTTGACGGGACGAAGCGCGGGATCCTCTTCCGTGTTCATGAGCTCCTCAATGGTCATGCCGTTGAACTCGATCTTGGTGAGGCAGTCACGGATGAAGCCGTAGCTTGCAAGACGCTCGATGGTTGCCGAAGTATAGCCGAGGGAAACGCCCGAGAGCCATTCCGCACCGGCGTTGATGTGCAGGTACTGCGCATCGGTGATGTTCTTGTCGAAGTAGACCTTGAAGGCGATGTTGCCGTCCGAGTCGACGGAGACAGGATTGTTGACGGTGGTCACCGCAAGCGAATCATATTCAACCGTCGAGAGGTCGACGTCTCTGCACCAGAAGTTGTACTCGTACTTGTACTTGATGCCCTGCGCGATGACGCCGTTGTCACGGGGAACGGTGAAGCCGTCCGCAACCGCAACGCGCACCGTCTCGATGACGTTGCCGTCCGCATCGACGATACCGCCCTGATCGACGGGGATCTTTGCGCTCACATAGATGGAGAGATACTTGTCGTCGCCGAAGAAGATCTGCACGGCGTTGGGAATGGCATTGCCCTCCGCATCGGTCGCCGCAAGGAGCTCTTCGATGCTCTTGCCGTTGATGGTGATGTAGTCGCGGATCCACGCCTCGCCGGTGAGATCGACGAACTTGTCGTACACGTCGCCGCGCACGTTCTTGGTGAAGGTGAGGTTGAAGCCGTATGCGTCGCGGTTCTGGTCATAGGTGAACTGCTGCATTCCGGCGAAGCCGAGGTCGATGTCCTCGTCTGCTTCGTAGCTGTCCGTCACCGTAACGGTGAGGAGAACTTTGCCGTCCGTGGACGTGCAGTCAAGGATATAGAAGTGTGCAAGTTCTGCAACCTGCTGTGCGTTGGGCGAAGAAGGAATGTCATTGTAGAGCGGCATCCCCTTCATGAGGACAATGCGGTCACCGACCGTCCAGCTGCCCTGGTTGAGCTCGATCTGAAGCGTGTTTGCCGAGTTGAACTGGAACACGCTCACGCCGCCTGCCATCTGGGACAGGAGCTGTCCGTTGATCATGATGTGCTCTTTGACGTCAGCCGAATCCTGGATGGGGAAGCTTGCGATTCCGGTGAGCGAGGAGAGCGGCGCGGTGATGTTGACGAATGCCTTTCCGGGATCGCCCTGAATGCCTGCCTCGATCTCCTGACCGTCCGTAAGCGTCAGCTCGAACTGCTGCAGCGCAACGGTGACGACCCAGGTATCGCCCGTCCACTTATAGGACTGCTCTTCCGTGGTAACGAAGCCCGAGGGGAACTCGATGCCGGGAAGAACGGTGACAACGGCGCCCGCACCGAGCTTGTTGTCGCCGGGCTCCACGACGCCCGCTCTGCCGTCGATCCAGAGGGTGATGAAGTCTTCGCCCTCGAAGTTGGCGCGTGCCGTCGCATAGATGGGATTGCCCTCGCTGTCCGTGCCGACCTGCATCTGACGGATCTCGGCAAGCGTATATCCGTTCACCTTGATGAAGCTGTTGATCCAGGCCTCTCCGCCGACATCGGCATTTGCCTCGATGTCGCCGCGCACCTTTTCGCCGAACACGATCTGCATGCCGTAGAGGTTGCCCGCTGCGTCATAGTGACCGAGCTGCATTCTGCTGACGGAGACGGGACGCGCCTGGCCTGCTTCCGTTATGTTCATCGTGAAGCCGGTTGCCCCATAGGTCAGCGTGTAGTTCGCATCCAGCGCATAGGTATAGCCTGCGCTGTCCTTGAACATGAAGCCGTAGGGAAGGAAAATGACGTCTCCCTCTTTCCACGTCCAGTTCCCTTCATTCTTGAGGATCTGAACGATGGTTGCATTGGCAACGTTGAAGTATCCGAGCTCGGTCAGAGGCGTGCCGTTGACCGTAATCATCGACACGTTGTGCTCCGAAACGGCACCGTCGCTCAGGTTATACGTCGTATTTATGTTTACAAAGTTCCCGGCTGTCCCAATATTGGAGCTGGAGAGGCCGATCTGCGCCGCGAACGTGCAGGAGCCGTCTTCCGCGACGGAGGGAACGTAGAACCCGAAGTCACGCTTGAGATCCCAGAGCGCCTTGCCCGTTGCGTCATAGATCGTGAAGCCCTCCAGGAAGGTGATGGTATCGCCGGCCTTCCAGGAGAAGGTATTGCCCTGCGTGGGCAGAAGCCCGATCGCCTGAATGGTCGTCCCGTTGAAGGGAAGCTCGACCACGTTGAGCGTCGCGTTGACGGACGAGATGGGCTGGCCGTTGACGAGCACATTGTTCACGCCCTTGTCTGCCGTGATCTGATAGCCGCCCTCCGGAATTCCCGTAATGGTCTTGCCGTTGAGCATGAATCCGGCATACGCCGATCCGCCAAGTCCCGTGGGAAGCAGTTCTGCGCCCTCCAGCATGACGGGATCCTCATTGAGACCCATGGCATAGATCGTTCTCGTTCCGAGCGTCTGGAACACGACATATGCCTTGCCGTCCGTAAAGCTGGACTGCGTCACGGAGAGCGACTTGCCCCCCTGTGCGACTACGCGCGTTCCGTTGATCTCCATGTAGGAGACATCGTTGTCCGCGCCCGTACCGATATGATATTTGATCGTCGTGTACAGCGAAATGTCGGTAGGCGTACCCGCATCTGCGCCGGTCATTCCGCTTGCAGAATAGCCGCTGCCGAGCTGCATGGAACCGCTCTGCATGATGGCGGAGATCTTCACCTGGGCAGGGCCGGGAGAATACAGATCGCCCCCGGCAAGCACGGCCGAATAATTGTCCACCAGATAGACACCGAGCCAGTTGTCGCCCGTGGAGCGGAATGTGATGTAGTTATCCTTCGTCACATCAAGCGCCGTTGCGTTATACGTCGTGACACCGCCTGCCGTCGTCGTGATGACCGATGCACCCTCTTCGTTCGAGGTGATTGCTTCCATGTTGGCATTCTGCACCCAGCCGTTCTCATCGGCAGAACCGACATCGAGCGCATACGCCGTAGTTGTCGTAAGACCGATCGACGTCCCCAATGAGGCTGCCATGAGAGCGGTCAGTACGAACATACAAGTCTTTTTCATTGTTTCCTCCCTGTTTTTCGTTCTGCGGCTGTGCCGCGAACGTTCTTTCCTTCCTTAATAATTGTTTTTTCTTCCTGCCGCAAGGCAGGAAGAAGGGGGATCCCCCTTCCGATTTTATCTTTTGCAGCACAGCTTCCCGTTACACGCTGCTGCGCTCCACAAGTTTTGTATTCACTCTGACCACGTCGCGATCGCTCACTTCGTCGTCGAGAATGAGGTCGACATAGGCATATGCCTCCGCCTTTTTGTCCACCGCGATCGTGGTGAGCGCCGGCTGGAAAAAGCCCGTAAAGTCCAGATCGTCGCACCCGATGACGGAGACGTCCTGCGGGATCTTGTACCCGTAGTCGAAGAGCGCTTTGAACGAACCGAGCGCCATCATGTCCGTCATGCACAGCAGCGAATCGAACGGCTTTTTGGAACGGATGAGCTTTTCGCACAGCTCGTACCCGACGTGCGGCGCTTTGACGATGGGATAGTTCCCGCACAGCACCAGATCGGGATCGCACTGCAAGCCGAACCGCGCGGCGTTTTCAAAGAAGTACTTCACGCGCAGGTCGCCGGGCGCCAGCCAGGACTCGATCCCCGCCACGAACGCCGGACGCGTTCTGCCCGCACGTTTGAGGCACGCAAGCGCCTGCTCCATGCCCTCCGTGTAGTCCACCACGACTTTCGGCCCCGTCGACGTACAGTTGATGAGGCGGATCCCCTCTTCCAGGAAGATGTCGTACCACGAAAAGTCGCAGGTGAACATGGCCAGGTTGACCACCCCGCACACGCGGTTGGAAAGAAGATCGTCCAGCACCTGCCGCACGTCGCGGTCTTTGACCGCAAACAGCGAGACAATGCAGTTCTTCTCCTTCGCCCGCTCGACCATCGCCTCCGCAAGGTGCATATAGTAAGGATTGAGCAGGTCTTCCACCAAAACAGCAATCACGTTGCTCTTGCGCTTCCGGAGATTGGCGGCAAGGTTGTTGCGGCGGTAGTTGAGCGCCTTGACGGCCTCCTCCACTTTCGCACGCGCCTCCGAGGAGACGTACCCCTTCCCGCTGAGCACGCGCCCGACGGTCGCCGTCGATACCCCCGCACGCTCCGCTACGTCTTGCTTGGTTACCATGCTTTCCTCCGATATGTCCTCGTGGACACATACCTGAAAAATAAAAGAGCACCCGAGCTCATGCCGAATTTTGCAAATAACTCACAAAAAACTCTTCTTCGGCACACTCATACTATCACAGACGGACACACTTGTCAATGCTTTCGGAGAAAATTTCACCGTATTTTTTTGTTGCGCCGATCGGGGGGAGAGGTGTGGGAAAAACCCCCGAACGGCACAAACATCGAATGATCGAAACATTTCGTTCCCCCGCCGCGCGCTCTGTTCGGGCGCATCGGACGGGCCGCCGCAGACGGACACTCAGCCGTCATGCACGGCGTTTTTTCCGCGGGCGGACGCTCGTATTCCGCTGGCGGCGCCTTTGCCGCACGTTCGGTTCGGTGCGGCGCGCTTATTTGCCGCGCACGACCTCGACGGCGGTCAGGCCGAAGGGCACGAGCTTGCGCGTCTCGACGTAGTGCGGGTTTTCCCCGCTTGCCGTCCAGCCGCCGCGCAGCGTGAAGTGATCGGGCGAGACGCCCGTCTCTTCGGGGTATTCGCAGTGGAAGGGCCCGAAGCGGTTGCGCATGGTGGAGAGGCAGAGAATGTCGCAGTCGTGCTCGCCTGCGGGGAGATCGAATTCCGCTTCCCCGTCCAGGAGCAAGGTCTGTCTGCGGCCGCACACGGTGAACACGCACATGGCCCAGTCGCCCACAGGGCGCAGCCGCACGCGGCCGCCGCCCGCAACGCGCACCCGATAGCGCACGCCGCCGCAGAAGTTCTCATACCCCATGCGGGTGAGGTCGCCCGCCTGTTTGGGCGCGGGGGCCGTGATGTGAAATCCGTGACTGTCGAACGCACCCTTGAGATACACGGGTTCCAGACAGGTATGATAGCTGATACAGTTGCGCAGGCTCTCGGGCGTGTCGCCGTAGAGAACGTCGCACAGATGTCCCACGTCCTCCAGCCGCGCCGTGTAGGTGAACACATTCTTTCCGCGCCGCACCGCGACGTCCGCCACGAGGAAATTCTGTTCGAGCGGATCGCGTCCGAAGACGGGCGCAACGCCGTTGAAGCGCATATCGCAGACGGGCTGACGCTCCGCCGTGAGCCGCGCGGGAAGGTCGACGTCGCTCTCGAAGGAGAACTCCGCCGAGAAGGTGCCGTCGTAACCGCGTCGTACAAGGCGTTCAAAAATCCCGTAGACGTACCCTTCCAAACGCTCCCCGTTCTCCAGCGTCACGCACGCCTTTTCCAGCGTCAGGCAGTTGTCGTCGCTCCCGCAGAATGCGGGCACGAGCGTCGTGCGCGACGTCTCGCAAAAGGCCGTATCGGTGTAGCCGCCGTTCTCTTCGAGCAGAAGCGAGGTGTGCGGCAAAAGCGTGTACGACGCCTGCGGCGCATATCCCCTGCCGCATACGAGGTCGACCGCAGAAAAGCTGCCGTTGACGGCGAGCGTGCGGGGCGCGTCCCCGTCGTTGACGGCAAAGACAAAGCGCTTGCCGTCCGCAAGGGTGCGCACCGTGTAGGGCGTATCGGTCCGGGCAATGCATGCAGGGCGGGGAAGTGCGCAGTCGCGCACGAGATCGGAGAGATCCTCCGCCTCCCCCTCCGCATAGGCGGGCGCCGTCCCCATCGTTTTCAGGGCGCCACCCTCCGCAAGGAAGGCGCGCAGAAGGCGCACGGTGTTCGCCTTGAGTTCGCGGCAGTTCGCAAGGACCACCGTGCCGTAGGTGCGTTCGCCCACTCTGAGCATTCCGTTTTCCGTGCTTCCCAGAAGGGAGAGCACCTTTTCGTCGACGAGCTGATAGGCAATGCCGCTCTTGCGCAAGGTCTCGATGATCGGGGGATAGCCGCCGTCCACTTCGGTCATGGTCTGTTCCTCGTCGAGGCGGACGTAGTCGAGATAGACGCTCTCCATCGGCGTGATGACCGCGACGGGCGCCTCTTCCCGCGACGCGGCGAGCAGATACCCGAGCTCCGCAAAATAGCGGTTGAAGGCGGGATAGCCCGCGATCCAGGGCAGCGTTCTGCCGAAGGAGATCGGATGGTCGATCTTGCCCTGTCCCGCAAGCGAGTAGTTATAGAGGTGCTGGCACATGGCGTTGACGCCGTAGACATACTGCCGTTCGGCAATGCGGCGCAGCGCCCGCGGCGTGATGCCGTACCCCGTGCAGCCGAACGTCTCCGTCAGGATGCGGGGTTTTCCCGTCTGCGCCGCCACGGAGGCGACGTTCTTCGCCGACAGGAAGGGATCGGACATGCGCGCGAGGTTGTCGATCGCGGGAACGCCTTCGTAGAGATAGCTCGTGGCGCAGTCCGCGCCGCCGCCCCACATCTGGGCGAAGAAGGCATTTTCCTCGATGCTGTGCCCCGTGAGCAGGCATCCGTGCGAAATGCACCAGTCGTTGACTTTTTTATAGAAATTTTCGCAATAGAGCGCGTTGAGCAGGTTGTAGTAGCGGACGCGGAAGGGATAGCCGCGCGCATCTTTGAGGAAGAGCCACAAGAGCCCTTCTTTCAGCTCTGCGCCGTAACGGGCGCGGTACTCCGCCTCCGCAATGCGCGTGATGGGCGTCGCGTAGCGGTAAAACTGCGGCTCGTCGGTGAAAAATCCGAGAAGTTCCTTTCCGAACCGCTCCTTGAACCGCGCATAGTACTGCTCGTGCGTCAGCGCGAGAAACTGCTCGGTGACGTGCGGATTGAGAATGTCCGCATAGGCGTCCGACGTGCGCAGATAGAGGGTATGATATTGCGCGGCGCGCTCCCCCGCCCGAAGCAGGCGCGGAACGCCGTCCTCCAGCGCATAGACCGCGTATGCCGCGGGATCGAAGTCCCCGCGCACGGCATATTCGAGATAACAGGCGCGGTTGGCCTCGTCGGCGAGCAGTCTTCCGCCCGCAAATCCGCTCGGCCAGCCGAACTCGTCGTACAGCCAGACGCGCAGACCCTGCCGACGCGCCTCGTCCAGACAGACGCCAACAAGACGGAACCATTCTTCAGACAAATACGGCGTCTCCAGGCCCGCCCGCGCATGATAGACAAATCCGCCCAGGCCGAACGCCTTCATCTCGCCGATCTGACGGCGAAGCTCGTCCTCTTCCAGCGCGGAATTGATGCTCCAGAACACGACGGGACGGTACTCGTCCACGGGCGCGTCCGCGAGCCGTTGCAACAAATTGCGCGATTCGCTCATGCTGTCTCGTCCTCTTCAGGCAATGACCTGAATCCCTTCCGGCGCGGTGACCGTCGTGCGGACGCTCCCGTTCTCGACGCGGCACACGACGTGCAGCAGTCCCTGCGGCGTGGGAATATCCGCCTCCGCATAGGAAAGCCCCCCGAGACGGGGCGCGATGCGCACCTTCTTATAGCCCGCCTCCAGCGGCGTGACGCCGAGGATGCGCCCGATCAGGAAGGGAATGACCCCCGCCGACCAGCCGTGACACAGGCTGTGACGGTATCCCGTATAGCAGAACCTGCCGTAGTCGCCGTGGACGTCGATCTCCCCCGCCTGCGGGATGCGGTCGATGGGACACACATTCCCCTTCAGCCAGTCGAGGTCGAAGTCCTCCCAGAACGAAGTGGCGCCGAGGCGTAGCATTCCGCCGTAGTACTCCTTAAGCGATGCAAGCGCCTGCTCCTCGCCCGCAAGATCGCTCTGCGCCGAGAGCAGGAAATAACTCATAAACGTGGAAAATCCCGACGCGCCGCCCTTGACTAAAAGCGTCTTCTCCGCATCGGACAGGGGCGTCCCCGAGAGATGTTTGAGCGCGACGATCTGCTTTTTCTCGATGACGGGTACGTCTTTTTGCGACAGCTTGCGCAGGATCTTCTCGGAAAGGCTTCCGTCCGTCCCGTACAGCGCCTCGAGCGCGCGGGCGCTCTTCGCGCACAGCTTCGCCAGACAGCGCACGCCCTCCGGCTCGTCCGCATGGTCGTGCGTCGGCCAGTCGACGAAGTTCCCGCCGAAGTCGAAGTCGCCGTTCTCCGCAATGCAGCCGTCGATCTGAAGGAGCAGTCCGTAGAAGTAGTCCTTCTGCGCCATCGCATACGCCAGATTGCCCGTGCGGCGATAGTACTCCTCCACAATCATGATCCACCACATGCTGTACATGGGATAGTTGTTCATCCAGCGCGGCAGAGGCGTCTCCGCCTTGACAAAATCAAGGCTGTCCGGCACACACCCGTCGTCCTCGCACACGGAGAGCAACGCGCATACCTCGGGATACAGATCGCCTACCCACACGAGACGGTCACGCTTGATGCCGTCCCAGATGTACTTCTGCGCGCAGAGCTGTACGGTGCGCGCCGCCGTGGCGTAAATACGGTTGATGCGTTCGTCCGAACAGGTGAACGAGCCGACCTGCGCCCGCGTGCTGTAAACAAACACCGCGTTGATCGCCTTCAGACGCAGCTCCGCGCCCTCGTCCAGAAGCTCCACATGGGCAAAACGGAACCCGCTCGAAAGATATTCCCCGTCCGAGAGCATGGGAAGCGGAAGCACGACGTCGCGCAGAGCATGATCGTTGGTGCTGCCCTTCTCGCCGACGTCGGACAGGCACTCGCCCACCGACTCGCCAAGACGAATGCGGATCCGCGCACCGTTCGTGCCGTAGCCCGTCACAATGCGCAGGCCGCCCTGCAGCTCCATGCCGAAATCGAGCAGAACACCGCTTTTTCCCTGCATGAGAATATATTCCGACTCATTCAGACCGATCTGCTCCGCCCGGTGCGCCGTGAGCAACGCGGCATTTTCCACCTTCCCCTCGACACGGACTACGGCCTTCGGGATCATGAGCTCCCGCACAGTTGTTGCGGCTTTTCCAGCCATACGCTTGTTTCCTCCCGCCCGACAACGTTTTTGTCTCACCTCTGCCGCGTAAATTTTGCCGCAAAAGTGTTATTTTGTGATTTTTTTACAAAAATACGTATGTGTCCTCGTAGACATATTTATATTATCACACACTTTTTCCTTTGTCAATGGATATTCCCAAAGTTTTTTGCCATTTTTTTTGAAGAAATGCGGTTGCGGCGCGGGCGCGCGGGGGGCCCCCCCCCGCCCCCCCCCAAAAAATTTTTTTTTTAAGCCAAAAAACCCCGTAAATAAGAGTGGCTTTTTGTGGGCCGGGGGTTTTTATTGCAGCCG
>ERZ1090864.16-NODE-16-length-79622-cov-6.821421_pt1 | contig 79622 bp, 69 predicted proteins | sample MGYA00478479_ERZ1090864 | MGnify/ENA primary metagenome ERZ1090864 (study PRJEB33644, sample SAMEA5815743) | chicken gut metagenome | biome: Chicken; feature: Gastrointestinal Tract; material: Caecum | place: Ireland | collected 2019-01-01 | study: A study of the...
CCTTCATTTTTTCCATTTCCTGTGGTGCGGCAGGGCGGTCCTCCAGCCCCATCGCCTCCATGCGGATGTTTCCGTGCGGCGCGAGATACGCGGCATTGGTGCCGGTGCCGCGTTTTGCCAATTCCTCAAAGTAGCCGGCCGTCGTGTAATAGCGCCAGTTAATCGTATTGCTTGTTCCGTCCAAGCCGGCAATATTTTCCCGCCAGTCGTCGATATAGGCTTCCGGCAACGGCGCCATGGAGATGCCGTCCTGCCCAAAAATTTCGGTCGTGATGCCCTGCATGATTTTCGGCAGCACGCGTGGATCGTCCAATATGGCCAAGTCGCTGTGGCTATGCGTATCGATGAAGCCCGGGCAGACCGTCAAACCCTGCGCGTCGATCACGCGGTCAAAGTCTCCTTGTGCACATCCGCCGACCGATGCTAGACGCCCCCCTTCCACAACCACGTCGCCGGAAAATGCCGGCGCGCCGGTCCCATCCACAATCGAAGCATTCTGAATCCGCAATTTCATCATTTTACCCCTTTCTGTTCTCCGCGCCGCGGAAAACAGCACAATTTCATCCTCCTGCGCGCAAATATGAAAAAGGCGCCACCGGGGAAACCTGCCGGATACCGGTTCCCCAGAGACGCCATCGTCAAAATACGATTCAATGTTGGGAGAATGGAAGAAGGCGGCCCGCCCTGCGGCCTCCGCACTTTTATTATAGCAAAGCTGACTGATTAGTCAATCAATATTTAAATTTCCCACAACGCCGGTTCAGGCGAGGGTTTTCCCAGTGTCCATGGCATGCAGCGGATCCATTTGTGCAGCGCGCACGAAATGGCCACTTTTGCCGCCCTCCTTTTCCACCAGGTAGATCGGCCCGATACACATGGCCCGGTCGACGGACTTGCACATGTCATAAAGGGTTAGTGCGGCGACAGAAACGGCTGTGAGCGCCTCCATTTCCACGCCGGTTTTACCGGTACAGGCAGTAGTGGCACGGATGTCGATTGCATGGGCCTGTGCGTTTGCTTCCAGGTGTACGGTCACCGAATCGAGTGGCAGCAAGTGGCACATGGGGATCAGTTCGGAAGTTTTCTTGGCCGCCATGACGCCTGCTACGCGGGCCGCCGCCAGCACATCGCCTTTTGGCAGCCTGCCGCCGCAGATGGCGTCCAGCGTCTCCTGGCGCATGGTGACCCGGCCGGCTGCAGTCGCGCGCCGGACCGTGACCGCCTTGGCGGAAACGTCGACCATCCGCACATTGCCCTTTTCATCCAGGTGGGAAAAATCCGCATCGTCCGGCAGGACGCGGATGACATCGCCCGGCCGGACGACGCCACCGCGCAGCACATTGGTAAACACGCCTTCCGTCGGCATGATGCAGGCGCCCGTAGCCTGCCGGATGGCGCAGCCTTTGTGGCATTCCTTTCCGATCTGCGTGATGACATGCAGCGTTTCGCCGATGAGCAACCGCGTGCCGACCGGCAGCGTATGCAGTGTAATGCCCTCGGTGGTGATATTCTCCGCAAAGCTACCCGGCCGCAGATTTGGCACGCCAAGCTGCTCCATTTTATGGATGCTCTCCGCAGCGAGGAGGCTGAGCTGCCGTTTGCCTTCTCCGGCATGGGCGTCCCCGACCAGCCCGACATGGACGCGCAATTCTCCACATGGAATGGACTCTTTGACCACGCCCTTGCGCGTACTGCGATTGACCGACACCACTTTGCCTTTCTGAGCCATTGTTTAGGTTCCGCCTTTCTGTTTCCGGCCTTTTCTGCAAGCCGGACTTTGTGTCTTTTATTATACTGCTTTTCTCTGCATCCGGCAACGCCGCCATTCTTATTTGACGAATCTGAAAATTTCTATTACACTAGGAAATATAAAAATCCGGAGCCTTCCCATTGGCCCAAATTTTTCGGATCTGGAAAGCAGGGGCGTCTTGACCAAAAAAGAATCAAGCGATGCATCCAAAATCACAAAGGAAAAAATCTTGGATGCTACGATGCAGACAATCGCAAAAGAAAAAATCGCAGGAACGCGCATGCATTTGATTGCAGAGGCGGCCGGAACCAGCCAGTCGAATCTGCATTATCACTTTCCCACCAAAAATGACCTGCTGCTGGCCGTATTGGACCGTTTGCAGCGCTACTTTTCCGAAAAGCGCAGCGAGTCCCTGGATCTCGAACACCAGACATTTGCAGAAAACCTGCATGCACTGTTTGCGGAGAAAAAGGATGATATTCTGCACCACAAGGAGGTCGACTGCGTGCAATTTGACTACCTTGTACAGAGCACCGTCGACCCGACCATCCGGAAAAAGATGCAGCACACCTTTTCCATCTGGCGTCAAGACATCGCGCGGGTTCTGCGGGAAAACGTGGCATTTGCAAAAGCGCACCCCGCACTGCTGGCGGTCCTGCCAAATTTAATCATCTCGCTGCTGATTGGGGGGTCCATGCAATACCTGCTGGACAGCGGTGTGGACGGCATGAACCTGGACGCTTATTTTCAACAGGCAGAAGACTTGATTTTACGCCTGTGCGACGAAAAGCCAGAAGAATGACTCGCTGGCGGCGTCAAGCCTGCGCTTCCCGCACCGCGCGCTCGACTGCATTGAGGATATTTTCATAGCCCGTACACCGGCAAAGATGCCCGGAGATCAGCTTGCGCAGCTGGTCCCGGGTATATTTTTTGCCGCTGCCGACAATTTCAACTGCGGACAAAATGATGCCAGGCGTGCAAAAGCCGCACTGGACGGCCGCCTCCTCCACAAACGCTTTCTGAATCGGGGAAAGTTCACCAGTATTCGGATCCTGCAGTCCCTCCACGGTCAGGATATGCTTTCCCTGTGCCCAGACGCCGAGGTAAATGCAGGAATCGATCGCCGTCCCATCTACCAGGACTGTACAGGCGCCGCATTCGCCGACTTCGCAGCCTTTTTTGACGCTGGTCAGGCCCAACCGCCCGCGCAGCACATCGGCCAAGGACTCGCGCGGATCGATTCCGATTTCAACCGGCCGGCCATTGACTGTGCATGCCAAAACACACATGCTCATACCGCCGCACCTCCTTTCCGCGCTGCTTCCCGCAGGGCACGGCCTGACAGCTCTTCCACCAGCTGCAGGCGAAACGCCTTGGACGCGCGCCAGCTGTCACGGGGACGGACCTGTGCGAGCGCTGATTTGCCGATCTCCGCAATCGCTTGCTCGATGGGCAGGCCGGACATCTCCCGTTCGGTCTGCACGGCGCGCAGCGGTACCGGACCGGCCACGCCAAAGGCCAGTCGCAGATCCTCCACCGTCTTCTTGTCTGCAGAAAGTTTCACCAAGCAACTCACGCCTAGTGTGGCGATATCCATCGCGTTGCGCATCGCGTATTTGATATAATGCCCCGCCCAGCCCGCATAATGGCTGTGCGGGATGACGATTTTGACGAGCAGTTCAGCCGGCGCAAGTGCCACCTTGCCGACGCCCTGATACCAGTCGCGAATGGGGATCTCCCGCTGCCCTGCCGGTCCCTGCACCCGCAAAATGGCGTCAAACGCCACTTGCGTGGAGGCCGTATCCGCAGAGGTAATGCCGTTACAGAGATTGCCGCCGAGCGTACCCGCCGCGCGCAGCTGCGGGCCGCCAGCCGTATCCGCCGCCTCGCCCAGCACAGGGACGGTTTGGCGAATCACCGGGCTTTGGGTGCAGCTGCGGAACGTTGTCAAAGGGCCAATCTCCACATCGCCGTTTGGCGCCAAGCAAACGCCCTCCAATTCATCACGCAACTCGTGGATAGAGACCAACGAGCAGCCCGCGTATTTTCCCTCGCGGATTTTGATCAGCACATCCGTGCCGCCGGCAATGACCATTGCAGACGGATCCTTTTGCAGTGCGGTTATGGCATCCGCCACGCTTGTAGCTTCATAATAGCGTTCAATGTCATACATATCAGCCCACCTCCGGTTTTGCAAGCAATCCCGCTTGCTGGAAGCCTGCCACCAGCTTTTGCGGGTTGAGCGGCAAGCTGTTAAAGGCCACCCCGGTCGCGTTGAGTACCGCATTGCGGACAGCGGGCGCCACCGGGATGGTTGGCGGCTCGCCCAGTGCCTTGTTGCCAAAGGGGCCGCTCGGATCGTCCGTCTCGACGAACAGGGCATGCAAATCGGGCTGATCCATCGCCGTGGGCAGTTTATAGTCCAACAGATTTCCATTTAGGAGCCTGCCCTTTGCGTCAAATTTCATGTCCTCAGAAAGCGCATATCCCAGGCCCATTGACATGCCGCCATGCACCTGGGCCTCGGCCAGCTTGGGGTTAATCAGGCGGCCGGAGTCGTGAACGTTGACGATGCGCAGCACCCGGACCCTACCCACCGGAATATCCACCTCTACCTCACAGAAGCAGCAGCCGAATGCAAAGGTGTTGTCCTTGCACTGGTGCGTGCTCTCGGCAGAGATGTGTTCAGAATGTTGCAGCGAATACAGCGCCGTCATGGCCAGTTCCTGCATTTCCAACGCCGTCTCTCCACTCGCGGCATCCACTACCTGGCCGCCGCGCACGTCGAGGTGGTCAGGCGTGGTCTCCAGCATCTCTGCGGCATACTCCAGGATGCGTGCTTTAAAAAGCGCACCGGTTTGCCGAATCGCCATGCCCGTCACATAGGTCTGGCGGGAAGCATAAGCGCCGGTGTCAAACGGGGCCGTGTCTGTGTCCTGAAAAGAGACAATATGTACGGCACTGCTCGGGAAGCCGGCAGCTTCGGCGGCCATCTGCGTAAAGACCGTGTCGCCGCCCTGGCCGATTTCTGCTGCGCCCAGCTGCAGCTGCATGGTGCCGTCCTGGTTGAGCACCATTCGGGCCGACGAGGTCTCCAGCGAAATCGGGTAGACGCCCGTCTTATAGGAGAAAACCGCCATGCCCACACCGCGGCGCACCGGGCCTGACTGGTTCTTATACTGCTCCCGCAGCGCATCCCAATGAATGAACGCTCTGCCCTTTTCCATGCATTCCTTTAAGCCGGTCGAGTGGCAGGTGATGCCGTTGCAGGGGTCTATATAGCCCAGGGGCATGATATTTTTCATCCGGAAAGCGTACGGGTCCCAACCCATTTCCTGGGCAATATCGTCCATCATACACTCGCCCGCAAAGTCGGACTGCGGGATGCCGTAGCCGCGCATCGCGCCGGGGGCGGGCAGGTTTGTATAAACGGTAAAAGCCTCCGCATGATGCGCCAAGGCATCCGGATAGCACTGGCGGAATCCGGTAACGCTGTTCGCAACAATGGCATTGCCATGAGAGGCATAGGCGCCCTGGTTGGAAATAAAACGGCTGCGCCGCGCCATTATGCGCATATCGTCCCGCACCGCTGCCTCGACCTCCAGGGTCATCGGATGGCGGGAACGCGTGTTTGCAAACGTCTCCTCACGCGTGAGTTCCAGCTTGACACAACGACCGCCAACCTGGGTCGTCAAAAAAGCATTGAGCGGCTCATAAAGCACTTCCTGCTTGTTGCCAAAGCCGCCGCCGATATACGGCTTAATCACGCGGATATTGCCCCAGGGGATACCCAACGCCTGGCCGCAGACCCGGCGTACGATGTGCGGGATCTGCGTGGAGGTGACAACCACGATGCGCCCGCTTTCCATATAGGCAAAGGAGACGGGCGGCTCAATGTGGCAGTGCTGCACCTGCTGGGTGGCGTAGTGGGCGGCAAAATGGTGGTACTGCGGGTCCGCAAGTACCTGCTCCGCTTTGGTGATGCCCTGGCGCTTGCCCTCGTCGGTAATCACCTGCAGATCCATGTGGGCCAGGATATTGTCCGGGTGCTCCGTATGAATGGGGACCCCTGTCCCCTGCATCGAGACAGCCGGATCCAGGACTACCGGATATTCCTCATATTCGACCCGAATAGCCCGCAAAGCGCGCTGGGCGGCGACCTCATTTTCCGCAACCACAGCGGCAATGTCATCCCCATAATAGCGCACGCGGCTGGTCAAAAGTTTGCGGTCGGCAACATCCTGGTGTGCCTTTTCCACGCTCCAAGGATGGCCGGGCGTGGGATACTGAATATCCGGCACATCAAAGCATGTGATAATCTTCACCACACCGGGCAGCTTTGCAGCCTCCTCTGTCTGGATGGCTTTGACCACACCATTCCCGATGGTACTGTGCAGGATCTTGGCCACCAGACAAGGCTTGGGGGCCAAGTCGTCTGTGTATTTGGCGCGGCCGGTAACTTTGTCCGCTGCATCAACGCGCAGCACATTTTTTCCGACCTCTGTATATGGATTGCGCGGATTGACGCGCGTCTCCGTATCACTGTGCAGGCTTCTCTTTTCTCGTTCCATACTGTCCTTCCTTTCGGGGGCGCCAAATTCCTTTGGATCGTCTAACAAAAATTCTCTGTTTCCTTTTGCAGCCTATCAAAGATGGACTACCCATGACGGGAGCAGTCCACGTTGTGATTGGCCTTGCTTCACCGCTCCTCGCGGAAATAGGCGTTGCCCAAAGCTTGCGGCGCTTGATTTTCGCGCTTGCGGCGCATACTGATCGCGACCAGCACGATGACCGCAACAATGTAAGGCAAAATTTGGCTGATCTGCGATGGGATCGGAAGATTAAACCGTAAGTAAAGAACCAGCAGGCCGCCAAACAACACCGATCCCCACAAGGCGCGCAGCGGACTCCACAGGCAGAAGATAACCAGTGCCACAGCCAGCCAGCCTTCGCCGGACAGGCCGTCATGATTCCACACGCCGCCGGCAATGGTCATGATATACACCATGCCGCCGATCGCGGAAATGCCGCCGCCGATGACCGTGGCAAGATACTTGTGGCGAATGACATTGATGCCTGCCGCGTCCGCTGTGGCTGGGGACTCACCCACGGCCCGTAAATTCAGGCCCAAGTGGGTCCGCTGTAGAACAAACCACATCACGACCGCAATGCCGACACCAAGATAGACAAAAATATTATACTTAAAAATCAGCTGCCCTACAACCGGTATCTGCTGCAATGCCGCCGGAAAAGGTGAGCCCTGAAAGATTGCCTTAAAGGTATTGCTGACCGCAACATAAGATCCTTGCTGGACGCGCATATATTCGCCCATGTACTGACCGACGCCAGTACCAAAAATGGACAGCGCCAGGCCGGTCACATTCTGGTTGGCGCGCAGGGTGATGGTAATAACGCTATAGATCAACGATCCCAGCGCACCGGCCAGGAAAGCGACCAGGATCGCCAGTACCACAGCCACATGGCCGGAAGCGCCGGCAGTCTTTCCATAATAAAACGCCGCGCCCAGGCCAAAGGCGCCGCCCATGAACATCAGGCCTTCCACGCCCAGGTTCAGGTTCCCGGCTTTCTCCGTCAGGACCTCGCCGATGGTTCCGTAAAGGAGTGGGCCGCCATTCAACACAGCCGCCGTCACCAGCGCAACGATGGCTGTTGCAACAGTAGATTCCATCATTTTGCAAGCCCCTCCTTTTTATGGGGTTCTTTTCCCCGGAAAATCACCCGGTAATTGATAAAGAACTCACACCCCAGCATAAAGAACAGCAGGATGCCTGTAATAATATCGGAAATGGACACCGGCACGCTCATGCGTGTTTGCAGCGTATCGGATCCCTTTTGGATAATGGCGAGCATCGCGGAAATACCGATCATGCCAAAGGGGTTGAGCTGAGCCAGCCACGCGACCGTAATCGCCGTGAATCCCGCGCCCGCGGCCACGCCGTCATACAGCGTATTGTTCGCACCGGAAACCAGCAGGAAGCCGACAACGCCGGAAATCGCGCCGGAAAGAAACATGGTGCGCATGATGATTTTCGGTACATTCATCCCGGCATAACGGGCGGTGTTTTCACTTTCACCCACCACGGCGATCTCATACCCCTGCTTGGTGTAGCGCATATAAAAATACATCAGCACCGCAATGACCAGCACAATAATCCATCCGCAGTAGACACCGGCCACCTTGGGCAGGCAGGCATTTGCGGCAAACTGCTCGATCTGCTGGCTGCCTTTGGGCTGCTTTTCCCACGGGCCGCCCTGCAGCCACTTGACAAATCCGATGATGATATAGTTCATCATCAGCGTAAACAGCGTCTCATTGGTCCCCCACCGCGCGCGGAAAAAAGCGGGGATCAACGCCCAGACGCCGCCGCCGATGGCGCCCGCCACAAACATGATGACCAAAAGCGGTGCCGCCGGCAGCTTATCTGCCCAAAACAGCGCAAAGTACGTGGCGCACACCGCGCCAGCCGTGATTTGGCCCTCCGCGCCGATGTTCCAGAACTTCATTTTAAAGCAAGGAGCAATCGCGAGTGCCGTTCCCAGCAGGGGGATGGCGAATTTGACGGTCTGGCGGATCGCGCTGGGCTTACCCAAAGCGCCAGAGATCATCGTGGCGTAGCCTTGGGCAGCGTACAGAATGCCGCCTTTCCCACTGATGGCCATGACCAGGCCTCCAACCACCAACGCCAGGACAACCGCCCCGACGCGAATCGCCCACAATTTCCATTTGGCCAGGTCGTCCCGCTTGGCCAGGTGGACTAGGGGCGCTTTGCGCGTAATACTGCTTGCCGCTATCATACCGCCACCTCCTCTTTCTCCTGCGCCTGGCCGCCGCCCAACTGGGTCATATAAAGGCCCAGCTGCTCTTTTGTAGCCGTGCGGCCGTCCACAATGCCGGAGACCTTGCCGCCGCAGAGGATCAAAATGCGGTCGCACAGTTCCACCAGCATATCCAAGTCTTCGCCGACCATCACTACAGCCACGCCCTTCATCTTCTGCTCATTGAACAGACGGTAAATGGTATAAGACGAGTTGATGTCCAGCCCGCGTACCGGATAAGCGGCCAGCAACACGGCCGGATGCAATGCAATCTCCCGCCCCACCAGGACTTTCTGCACATTGCCGCCGGAGAGTCTGCGCACGGGTGTAGTGATCCCCGGCGTCACAATCTCAAGCTCGTCGATAAGCTGTTCCGCCAATTTGCGTGGCGGCTTGCGGTCCACCAGAGGGCCGGGATGGTCCTTATATGTCTTGAGCATCATATTGTGCACCATATCCATACCACCCACAAGGCCCATGCCCAGGCGATCCTCCGGGACAAAGGCCAACGATACGCCGGCCTGTTGGATCTGAAGCGGCTCCTTGCCCACCAACTCGACGCCAGCCGCATTCTCTGGGTGATCCGGCGGATAATAGCGGATATGGCCCTTCTCCACACTCTGCAAGCCGGCAACCGCCTCCAATAACTCCTTCTGGCCGCTGCCTGCGATGCCGGCAATGCCCAGAATCTCGCCGCCGTATGCCGCAAAGGAAACGTCGTCCAACGCCAAAAGGCCCTCCGGGTTCCGGCAGGTCAGACCCTCCACCTGTAGCCGGAGGGGCCGTTGCTCTGCCTTGGGACGGTCGATGTTCAGGCTGACGGCATGGCCGACCATCATCTCGGTCAGCTTCTGTGGATCGGTTTCCGCGGTGTTGACTGTGCCAATATACTGCCCTTTGCGCAGCACGGCAACCTTGTCGGAAATCGACATTACCTCTTGCAGCTTGTGGGTAATGATGACAATGGCCTTGTTATCCGCCTTCATGTTGCGCAGCACTGCAAAAAGCTTCTCGGTCTCCTGCGGCGTCAACACGGCAGTCGGTTCATCCAGAATGAGAATATCTGCGCCACGGTAGAGCACCTTGACAATCTCCACTGTCTGTTTTTCCGAGACAGACATGTCGTAGATTTTCTTATCCGGGTCAATTTCAAACCCATATTTTTCACTGATTGCGCGAACCTTCTGCCCGATTGCCTTCATGTCGGCATTACCACGCCCTTTTAGGCCCAGGACAATGTTTTCGGCCGCTGTGAATACGTCGACCAGCTTGAAATGCTGGTGAATCATGCCAATTCCCAAGTTGAGCGCTTCTTTGGGGGAGCGAATGGTCACCTCCCTGCCACCGACATAAATCTTGCCGGCATCGGGAAAATAAATGCCGGAAATCATGTTCATCAGGGTGGTTTTACCGCTTCCGTTCTCGCCCAAAAGCGCCAGGATTTCTCCGTGATCCAATGTCAGGCTAATGCCGTCATTTGCCACAACGGAGCCAAACCGCTTGGTCAACCCTTCCAGTCGGATCGCACTTTCTGCCGCCATATAACGCACGCTCCCCTTCTACTCTTTTGTGTGTCTTCAATTCCTGTAAACGCCGGGAAACCCCTCCGTTCCACGGCGCTTACAGGAAGGGCGGACTGTTGCTGCTGAGGCCGTCCGCCCTTTTGCCTCATAAAGCTTTATTCGGGCGTAATCCCGTCGAGAATCCAGTAAAACTGCGGTGCAGAAGGCTGGCCATCCGCCACGTCAGATTCTTTATACCATTGGCCCGCGGGCATGGTCTTGGTGTCCTCCTTGTCGGCGCCAAACGCCTTGCCCTTGCCGGTCCAGGGGCCTTCGAAGGGATGGATGGTGCCGTCCTCAATGCCCTTTTGCACTTCCTTGAGCTTATCCGCCGTACCGGGTGCGGCGATCTTCTCGTTGAGCGGGGTCATGACGACCGCACCCTCTTTCATGCCTGCGGTCCAGTCTTTGGCAAAGCTCTTGCCGTCGACTACGGACTTGATCGCGTACTCAAAGTAAGGCGCCCAGTCAATGCGGCAGGAAATGAGGCTGGCCTGCGGGGCCACGCCGCTCATGTCGTTGTTATAGCCGCACTGGAAAACGCCGGCGGACTGTGCCGCGGTCGCTGGGGTGGTATTGTCGGAATGCTGGGAAATGAGCTTACAGCCTTCGTCAGCCAATGCGGTAGCCGCGTTCGCCTCTTCCGTTGCATTCGACCAGGAATTGACGTACTTGACTTTCATGGTGACGGACGGGCAGACACTCTTGGCGCCCAGGTAGAACGCCGTAAAGCCGGAAATGACTTCCGAATACGGATAAGCACCCACATAACCGATGACAGCCTGATCGGCGGTGATCTTCTTTTCATCAATCAGCTGCTTGAGTTTCATGCCGCCGGCCACGCCCGCCAGATAGCGGCCTTCATAGATATTGGCAAAGGCGTTGTGCACATTGGTCAGTTTTGACTTGGCGGAAGCCTGGTTCGTGCAGGCCACGAACTGGATATCCGGGTAATCGGGCGCCACCTTCAACATATAATCCTCAAAACCAAACGATGTGTTAAAAATCAGCTTGCAATCCGAATCTGCCAGATCGGTGTTGGCGTCTTCGCAGGTGGCGTCCTCACCGATGTTATATTTAACGACCCAGTCGACATTGATGCCTTCTTTTTTCAGTGCCTCTGTGGCTTCTTTTTGGCCACGGACCATATTGTAGGTATACCCCTGATCATTTTCATCGCCAATGCAGATCATGCCTACCTTGATGGACTTTTCGCCGGCCGCAGCACTCGTGCCGGACGCCTGGCTGCCCGTACTGCCGGAGGTTGTGCTTCCTTCTCCGCCAGTGTCTCCGCCGCATGCCGCCATGCCCAGAGCCATCGCTCCAGCCAGGACCAGCGCCAAGATTTGTTTTTTCATTTGAATTCCTCCTTCATATCAATATGATCTACGGAAACGGCAATTGCCGGAATTCCCAAGTCATAAAAAATCATCAGCCCCTCCCTGCGTACCCAAACGCGAAGGCGAAGCGCTCCATTATTCTAAATGGGCAGCGTAATGCCGGACCGGGCCAGATAGCGGGCAGCCACGGCATTCGCCTTTTCGGCAAGGCGCTCTTTTTCCATAGAAACCAGCCTGCCGTTCTCCACTACAACCGCACCATTGACAATGGTGTAATCGACTGGTTCCTTGACGCCGACCGTGCCCAGCATGGAACGGGGATCCAGTTGAGCGCCAACCAACTCCAAACGATCCATCCGGAGTAGAAAGCAGTCGGCAGCCATGCCCTCGGCAATTTGGCCAATATCGTCTCGACCCAGCACGCTTGCGCCACCTCGTGTCGCCATTTTTAAAATGTCATAGCCCGTCGGCGCATGTTCGCTGGCCTGTAGGCGGTGCAGCAGGTAAGCAACACGCAGTTCTTCAAGCAGATTGGAGCCGTCATTGCTGGAAGCACCATCCACGCCCAACCCGACCGGGACGCCCAGCGCAAGCATCTGGGGCACCTTCGCGATCCCGGAAGAGAGCTTCATGTTGGAAATCGGGCAGTGCGCTACCCCGGTCTTTGTCTCGGCTAAGCGCTGCAGCTCCCCATCCGTAAAGTGGATGCCATGTGCAAACCAGACGTCTGGACCAATCCACCCCAGACTTTCCAGATAGTCCAGTGGGCGCATGCCGAACTTTTCAAGAGTAAAATTCTCTTCATCGCGCGTTTCCGCCAGGTGGGTGTGCAAGCGTACATGAAGCTTGCGGGCAAGCTGGGCGGTTTCTCGAAGCAGATCCCCGGTGACACTAAAAGGCGAGCAGGGTGCCAGCGCCACACAATGCATCGAAAAACGGCTGGCGTCATGATACTTTGCAACCGCTTCTTCGGAGTCCTTCAAAATGGTGTCAATGGACTGCACAACAGAATCGGGCGGCAGGCCACCGTCTTTGACACTCAGATCCATACTCCCCCGCGTGGCATAGAAACGCATGCCCAACGCATCCGCAGCGGCAAATTGCGCATCCAACAGGCGGTTGCCCATGCCCTTGGGGAATACATAGTGATGGTCCAGGCAGGTGGTGCACCCATTTTCCAGCAGTTCTCCCATACCAACCAGCGAGCTGTAATAGACGACTTCTTCATCGATGTGTTCCCAGATTGCATAGAGTGTCTTGAGCCAGGGGAACAATTCCATCTGCTGTACCTTTGGCAGATTTCGGCTGAAAATCTGATAGAGATGGTGGTGTGTGTTGATGAGTCCCGGATACAGGGCCATCCCTGACGCATCAATCACACGGTCCGCCGGCCGGACAGTCCGGTCAATATGGCGGATCACGCCGTCCTGAATAAAGACATGGACCCCCTCCAGCAGGCGGTCCTGATCGTCGCAGGTCACCAGGTGTCGTACATTTTTCAGCAAAAGGGTTCCTTCCATATTGCTCGCTTCCTTTGTAAGCAATCAAAAAAATGGAGCCTTTGCCACAGAAATTCCTGTGACAAAGGCTCCGGTGCCGCTTTCTTCTGGCGCCAACTATCCGTCGGCACTCGCTATTATGTACTGTAGTACGTATATATTATAATACCGACTGTCTAATCAGTCAATTGGTAAAATAAATTTTTTGTTTTAAGGGAATTCAATCGGATCTGATTTATCGCAATTTCCTTGGGAATCCTACTGGTTTGAAAGAAATTCTTGCAGTTCGAGCGATTTTACTCTCGTTTGTGTATTTTGCTGCAACTTTGCAACGAGTCCCGGCCGGCAGGATACACCCTCATTCCGCGCCGGATGCATTGTGCTGCTTCTGCCGGTTCTGAATCATTTCGTTGAGCTCTTCCAAAAACGTATCAATGTCTTGGAACTGGCGGTACACAGAGGCAAAACGCACATAAGCCACATCGTCCAAATCCTTGAGCTTTTCCATTGCATACTCACCGATCAAGGCAGAACTGACCTCCCGATCGAGCGTATTTTGCAGCTTCGCCTCGATCTCGTCGACCACATTTTCCAGGACCGCTGTGGGCACCGGGCGTTTTTCACACGCACGCAGCAGACCGCGCAGGAGCTTATTGCGGTCAAAAGTTTCGCGCGATTTATCTTTTTTGATAACAATGATCGGCACCGTTTCAATGACCTCATAAGTCGTGAACCGTTTGCCGCATTTCAGGCACTCGCGCCGGCGACGAATGCGTTCTCCCTCATCCGTTGGACGGGAATCGATGACTTTGCTCTCTTCATGGCCGCAATAAGGACATTTCATAACACTTTTCTCCTTGCAGATTCTGCCAACTGGCATTTCTCCCCACGGCCGCTGCACACTTTCCATTACGGCCCGTATATGCGAAATTATACCATGTGTTAACGGGTGGATGCAAGCCCTTGCGACAAGTTTAGAAGGGATTCAAACTGTTTTTGCAGCGATTCGACATATCCTTTTGCCGCGACGAGGTCCGCCTTTCCCTGAAAGTTTTGACGATAGACCTCAATAATCAGGTCGCCGGGATAATGCAGGGCAGCCAGCTGCTGCATCAGGCGTCCATAATCGGTGACGCCGCGTCCGGGCAGCAAACAGCTTTCCCCGGGGGCGTGGTCATTGATATGCACATGGACAAGGTTTGTGCCCATGGCAGCGCAGGTGACAAAGGGGTCCTGGCCTGCGCGCACAGCCTGCTTGATGTCGAGGACAAACGCGCATTCGTTATGCAAATAACGGCGCATCTCGGCCAAAAATGCCGGCGCACTGCTGCGGAACAGATTGACATTCTCCTGCGCCACCGTGACGCCAAAGCGCTGGCCGACTTCATACAGGCGATGATAATGCTCATAATAGGCACGGGCATCCATATCGCCGGACTTTTCCATCCGCTGGCCATGCAGCACGAGAATGGAGGCGCCCAGCAGGCCCGCCGCCTCGAAATAGCGCTTATAAAACTCAACGGAATCCTCAAAACGGCGTTCATAGCCGGAAAAAAGCAAAAAGCTTTCATAGCCGGACGTGAAGGGATGCACACTTTTGGCCGTGGCTCCATATGCCCGCAGGCTGCGGGCCATGCCGCGTAAAAAAGCTGCATCCAACTCGCTGAATGTATTGATGAAAAACTCGAAACGCTGAAAGCCCAAATCCAGCAGCGTTTGAAGACTGTCCTCGATCCGAGCTGGATAGAGGCAGGCTGTTGAAATACCGGTATGCATGAGATCCCTCTCCTTTCGGTCAGCTACGCGTGGCACAGCCGCCGGGCCGTATCAGCCGGTCGTGATTGATTTCTGTTTGGAACAAGTGCCGGATCTCCGCTGGATCTCGCGTCTGTCCCAACACCCACATGAGTTTTGTGACCGCAGCTTCCACCGTCATGTCGGCGGTTTCCAGTAGGTTATATTTCCGCAGGACGCTTCGGCCAACCTGATAGACCGAAAGGTCGCTGCCCTCGTGCGGCACCTGCGTGCCGACCACAATGGTCTTACCCGCAGCGCAAAGCTGCGCCAGCGCCTCTTCATAAACCGCCGGGATGCCGCCCGTTCCATAGCTCTCGACGACCAGGCCGTCGCACCGCTCCCCAAACGCCGCGAAGCTTTCTGGCGGCAAACCGGGCGTCAGCTTGAGCACAGCGACATGCGGGTCAAGCGTTTCATAAAAAGCCGGGCCACATGTCTGCGGCTTTGGAAAGAACGGGATGAGCCGTTCGCCGCGGGTAACCGCCAGTTCTGGAAAATCCAAACTGGCAAAAGCGCGGGCGCTTCTGGTGCGGACCTTGCGGGCGCGTGTTCCGGCAAGGACATGGCCGCCGAACACGATACACACCCCGCCATACCCCATGCAGGCCCAACGGAAGCTGTCCAGCAAATTGACGCGGGCATCAGTTTCCGGGTGCTCGATCGGCTTTTGCGCGCCCGTGAGCACCACCGGCTTATCCGGGTCGCGGATCAGGTAAGACAGCGCCGCGGCCGTATAGGCCATGGTGTCGGTGCCGTGGCAGATGACAAAACCGTCATAGGCTTCATATTGCGCGCGAATGCAGGCGACCAGCTTCAGCCAATGTGTGGGCTGAAGATTGGTGCTGTCGATGGAAAACGGCTCCTGGGCATCCACCGTGCAGAACGCCTTCACTTCAGGCACATGGTCCAATAGCGCCTGAATCTGTAATCCAGGCTGGAGTCCGTCCGGCGTCTTGCGAGAGGCAATGGTCCCGCCCGTGCCGATCAACAAAATTTTTTTCAAGAAAATCCCTCCAGCTGTCGTTGCCGTTTTTAGTATACCATATTTTCGCGTTTTGGAAAATGGCGGATATCACCAAAACGCAAGGGCTTTCGGCGCGCTTCCTCTGTATGCAAGGCTGCCCCGCGCACAGAAAGAAACCCCTTATTTTTTGAAATTCACCAAAAGCCACCCAGCTATTATTCCTCATTTTTTCGTTTCTACATCGTTCCTGCCACAGCCGCCAAATCCAGAAAAGCCCCGTTTAGCCCGCTCGGCCGGCGGACATACTATGAATCCGGCGGACTTGCACCGCACAGGAATTCAAAAAGGAGGATACGATCATGCCTACAAAAAATCAGGAAGCTTCCAGCCAGGGCAGGGACCTGCTGGAGGAAGTTTATAAGGCCACAACCATGGGGGTCACGGCCACTGACATTCTGCTCCCAAAAGTAGAAGACCAGGCATTGCGTTCGCAGATTGAGCGGCAGCGGAACAATTATCAGGGAATGGCCAGCAAAGCGCGCGAACTGCTCGAAAACGAGGGGGAGGACGCCGGCAAAGGCAGCCGTCCCATGCAAAAGGCTATGCTGTGGGGCAGCATCCAGATGAACACACTGATGAACAATTCCACCGAGCACATGGCCGAGATGATGATCCAGGGTTCGACGATGGGCATCGTAGACATGCAAAAGCGCCTGAATGACCTGCCCGCTTCCGAGGAAAAGCCGCGGCGCCTGGCTGAGGAATTCATTGAAGGCGAGCAGCATAGCATCGAAAACCTCAAGCAGCTACTGTAGCCTTGCTTTTGGCGAATGCTTTCAGTATAATAAAATAGGTTTTTTGTGCCGGACATACCGGGTATTCCGGCAACCGGCGCCGCCCGCGCCATGCACCGCGGGCAATACATTAGGAAATTGTTCGGTTTTGGAGACAAATGGATTATGGCTTTACTCAGTGCGAGCGAACTCACAAAAAGTTTTGGGACAGACATAGTCTTCCACGACGTGTCATTTGAAATACAGCAGAATGACCGCGTCGGTCTGGTCGGCGCCAATGGCTCCGGCAAAACCACGCTCTTCAAGGTTTTAACGGGCGAATACGCATCTGACGGCGGAAACATCTATCAAGCAAACGCCTGCCAGATCGGTTATATGGAGCAGCATGTCTGCCGTGACCTCGACCGCACCGCCTATGCGGAGGTGCTCACGGTTTTTTCAGACCTGTTGCAGATGGAAAGCCGGCTCAATGAATTGAATAATGCAGTGACCGCTCACCCTGACGAAGCGTTGATTGAAGAGCAAAGCGCGCTTAATGAACGCTTTATCCAAGAAGGCGGGCTGACCTTCCGCGGGCGGGCGCGCAGCGCGCTGCTGGGCTTGGGCTTTACGGACGAGACCATGGCGCAAGAGATCGGCGTGCTCAGCGGCGGCCAAAAGGCAAAGCTGCAGCTTGCCAAGATGCTGCTTTCCGGCGCGAATCTGCTGCTGCTCGACGAACCGACAAACCATCTGGATATTCAGAGCGTGGAATGGCTGGAGGATTTCCTGCGCAATTGGACCGGCGCTTTCCTCGTCATCTCACACGACCGTTATTTTCTAGACCGGCTATGTATGCGGACCTTTGAGCTCGCCCACCACCGCCTGACCTGCTACAAGGGAAATTATTCCGACTATTTGGAGCAAAAGAAGCTGCACGACCTGACAGTGGAGCGGCGTTATGAAAATACGCAGCGGGAAATCAAACGGCTAGAAGGTGTCGTGGCGCAGCAGCGCCAGTGGAACCGCGAAAAAAACATCCGCCGGGCAGAAAGCAAGGAAAAAGTCATTGCACGGCTGGAAAGCACATTGGAGGCGCCCGATACGCAGCAGCCAACGCTGCGCTTTTCGTTTCCAGTGGCGCAGCGCAGCGGTAACGAGGTGCTGAATGCCAGTGGGATTTCCCTTTCCTTTGAGGGGCGCACGCTGTTTCGCGATGTGGATCTGGCACTGCGCCGCCAGGAACGTGTCTTCCTGCTGGGGCCGAACGGCTGCGGCAAGACCTCGCTATTGAAAACGCTTTTGGGGCAATATACGCCGGACAGCGGAACGGTACGCTTTGGCGCCAATGTCGAGGTTGGGTATTATGACCAGTTACAGACCGGGCTGCACATGGACAAGCGCGTCATCGACGAGATCTGGGATACATACCCACGCATGACGGAGACCGAGGTGCGCTCCGCGCTGGCGGTGTTCCTGTTCCGCGGTGAGGATGTCTTTAAACCGGTAGCCGCGCTTTCCGGCGGGGAACGCGCGCGCGTTCTGCTTCTGCGTCTGATGCTCAGCCGGGCGAACTTTCTGCTGCTGGACGAACCGACCAACCATCTGGATATCGCCTCCAGTGAAGCGCTGGAAAATGCTTTGCAGCAGTATGAGGGGACGCTGTTTATCGTCTCGCACGACCGCTATCTGATCAATAAGCTTGCCGACCGCATCTACTGGCTGACGCCGGAGGGTGCCATTGCCTATCAAGGCAGCTACGATGCCTTTTTGGAACAGCGCCGCAGCCAGCAGGCCGCCCAGCCAAAGGCCGAATCATCGCCCCGCAAGGGCAATGACTACGAAAACCGCAAAGCTGCCCAGGCTGCCCTGCGCAAACAGCGCGCTCAACTGCGCCGCGTGGAGGACCGCATCGAGGAGCTGGATGCGCAAATGGAAGCGCTCAATACGCAGCTTTCCGATCCAGCGGTTGCCAGCGACTATGAAAAAGCAATCGATCTTACCCGCCAGCTCGACGAGGCCCGCGCCGAAAGTGAATCCTTAATGGAAGAGTGGACCACGCTGTCCGAAGCGGTCGGCTCCGATTGAAATCAAAAAGGGAGCCTCGCGGCTCCCTTGCCCTTATTTCTGCGGCGCGAACGCTTTGATCTTTTCCATGAAGTCGCCCGCATGGTCGGACTCGACTTCCACGGTGATCGGGTTGCTCAGGTTCAAGCTGAAAACACCCATGATGGATTTGCCGTCAATTCTATATTTTCCGCTCACCAACGTCACGTCGAAGTCACATTCGCTGGCAAGCGTCACGAACTTCCGAACATCCTCAACACTGGCCAAAACAATCTGCGTTGTCTGCATGATGATCCCCTCCTTGATTTTCGTGCGCAACCTAAGGTGCATCCTGTGGTCTGCGCTGGGTTACTGATTCCATCATACCGCAACCGGACCGCCAATGCAATCGATTTCTTCATTTTTTATCCATGAAAGGGCGCTGATCTATGAACGTATCCGCCATCACCCTCGGGTGCAAAGTCAACCAATATGAAACGCAGGCGATGCTGGCCGCCATGGAGCGGGCCGGCTTTTCCATTTGCGACGGCCCCGCGGACGTGATATTGATCAATTCCTGCACCGTCACCGCCCAGAGCGACCACAAGGTGCGCCAGGCGCTGCACCGCGCGCGGCGCGAAAATCCGGATGCCGTGCTCGTGCTGACCGGATGCATGCCGCAGGCCTTCCCCGAAAAGGCTGCGGCCCTACTTGACGCGGACATTGTCCTGGGCAACGCAAACCGCGCTGCCCTGCCCGCGCACGTGCTGCACTATCTTTCTACCCACCAGCGCATTGTGGATATTGAACCGCACGGCAGCCGCTTTGAGCCGATGCAGGTTACGGATTTTTATGAACGCACGCGCGCGTTTTTAAAAATCGAGGATGGCTGCAACCGTTTTTGTTCTTACTGTATCATCCCCTATGCGCGCGGCCGCGTACGCTCCAAGCCCTTAGAAGAATTGCAGGCGGAGTTGTCTGCGTTGGGGGCGCACGGCTATCGTGAAGTGGTGCTGACCGGCATCAATTTACCCGCCTACGGCCAGGACTTGGGCCTGACGCTCTGCGACGCAGTGGAGGCCGCGTGTGCGACACCGGGCATCCTGCGCGTACGGCTCGGTTCTCTGGAGCCGGAAATGCTGACCCCGCCGGTTATCATGCGGCTGTCGCGTCAGAAAGCACTCTGCCCGCAATTTCACTTGGCGCTTCAAAGCGGCTGTGACGCCACACTCCAGCGTATGAACCGGCATTACACCACCGCGGAATACCGGAAAATTGCGCAGGACTTGCGCGCCGCCTTTCCCAACACAGCGCTCACCACAGACATGATGGTTGGATTTCCCGGCGAAACGGACGAGGAATTTGCCCAAAGTCTGGCCTTTGCGAAGGAGATCGCCTTTGCAAAGGTGCATGTTTTTGCCTATTCACGCCGGCCCGGTACACGCGCGGCCGATTTCCCAAATCAGGTCACGAACGCAGAAAAAGAACGCCGCTCCGCCCTCTTAATCGACGCGACGAAGCGCACGCGGACTGCTTTCCTGCAAAAACAGGTTGGTCTTGTTGAGGAGGTCCTGTTTGAGCAGCAAAAACAGCCCGGCGTCTGGGAAGGATATACCCGCAATTATACGCCGGTCTATCTGGCAAGCAGCGCCTCGCTTGCCGGTCAAATCCTGCGCGTCCGACTGTCGGGGCTTGCCGGCGACGGCTGCGCAGCGCAAGCCGCCCAGGAAGAAGCCAGCGGTGCCATATAATCATCTTGAAATATGACGTGTCAGTCCCGACAAAGTCGAGCGGTGATTATGTAAAGAGCTTCATCACGTTTTGTACTTCCTGCTTGCGGTTACTAGAAATCAAATCCTCATAGGCATAGAACATAAATCCATTGCAGCCCAAAGACCGGCCGGTTTCCACTTGGCGCGCTATGGTATCAGTGCTGTTTTTCCAGGAACCCTTGTCGGCGTCTGTGCCGATCTTATACAGTCCCAGGCCAAAATAGAGTTTGACGCTCTTTTCCGTAACAAGATTCTTCCACGTTTTGGCTGCTGAGGCATAGGGCAAAACCGGGTTATCGTAGTTATAGTAAAGCTGAGGGCAAATATAATCGACATATCCGGAATGTTGGCACCAGACGCTGACATCCGCGCCCATCTCCAGGTCATTTTTCAGATTGCCCTGGGGCGAGACGCCGAAAACTGCGTCTGGCCGCGCGGCTTTCACGGCCTGGTAAGTGGCCTTAAGCAGCGCGTTGATGTTTTCGCAGCGCCATTTTTCCAGGGAAAGCGGGCTGCCCTTTGCGCTTTTGCAGTAGGCCGCATAGGAAGCCTTGTCAAAATCCGCGTTTTGATCGGGATAAAAATAGTCGTCGTACTGCACCCCGTCCACATCATAGTTCTGCACGATCTCCTTGACCCCATTGACAATGTAATCACGCACCCCGGACCAGCCGGGATCCAAATATTTATTCTTGTTGTATTCCACGGCCCAGTCCTTTCGCTTCGGGTCCGAACGGAACACATTCCAGGGATTGTTTTCGCTGAGGATAGACGGCAGGCCGTTGAGCGTGACACGCATGGGATTGACCCAGGCGTGAAATTGCAGCCCAGCCTTGTGCGTGGCCTCGACCATATAGGCCAGCGGGTCAAAACCGGGGTTTACGCCCTGGGTGCCCCCCACCAAATGGGACCAGGGGTACAACTTCGACGGATACATGGCATCGCTAAAAGGCCGCACGTGGACGATCAAGGCGTTCATACCGCGGGCTTTTGCATTTTGGACAATCGCGTCGTATTTTTTTTGAAACGCCGCTTGGCTGCGGTTGGATGCGCCGCTCATGTCCAAATCCATATACGTCACCCAAACCGCCCGCATTTCTGGCTGGGCTTCCGCTGGCGTTGCCTGGACCGGTGCGGCCCCAAGCGGTAAAGCGCTGCTCGTCGCGCTGCTGGCAGAGGCAGTGGAGATGGCAGAAGAAGTCACCGCTGTCCCTGATGTCTGGTCTATTTTGCGCATAACCATGATAACCAGCACCACCACAATCAGAACAAGAACCGCCAGAATTTGTTTATGTTTATGCACGAGCGAGATGACCACAGCGCTTCCTCCCTGTTTTTGAAATCCGTGGCAGGACGCCACCGCCTTCAGTATAGAAAGTCCGGAAGGAGAATCTGCGCGAAATGTGTACAGGCTGGAAAATTGTATTCTGTTATTGGGCAGTGGTCAGCTTGGCTGCAATTCTGCTGACCGTGCATGACAAGCGCGCGGCGCGCCGGGGCGCCTGGCGCGTACGCGAAAGGACGCTGTTGTTTTGGGCATTTGCAGGCGGCAGCCTGGCCATGTGGATGACAATGCTGGCAATCCGGCACAAAACGCACCGTCCGAAATTTATGGTGGGGTTGCCCTGCATTCTGGCGCTGCAAATCATCTGCGCTGCAGTGGCCTGCATGCATATTCATGTCCTTTCTATGCCTGGAGACGTCTGAATTCAGACCAAGCTGCGTTCCCTCTTTCCCAGCACCTGACTGCCACAAAAAAGACGGCTGCGGCCTGTGCCCATGCACAGAAACCGCAGCCGTCTTTTTTCGGACTCTATATTTACTTTTTCGCAGTCAAAATTGCCGTTGCACCTTTTTGGCCCACGCATTCCGGACACATGAATCCGGATTCGCGCAAAAGTGCCAACTCATTGGTCACAGTCAGCGGCGTATCAAAATGGAAATACCCCGCCGGCTTGCCCGCAGCTAGAGACGCATACTTTGCAAAATACGCATCTTCCTCTGCCTGGTCTGCCGCCATATAGTCTCCGTTCAAAAAAGTCCCGCCCTGCTTTAAGCACATATAGATCTTCTGATACAGGGCGCGTTTGGCTTCATGCGTAAAATGGTGCAGGCTTTCGACCGACAGCACGACGTCAAAGCGCTCCACGCCAAAGTCATATTCCAGATAATCGCCCCAGACCAGCGTCACGCGTTTGCCCATACCGGAAAACTTTTCATGCAGTTTGCCCAGCATTTTCTGAGAAAGATCGATCCCCGTGACCACCGCATCCGGCACGGCCTCGAACACGCCCGACAGCTCCAGGCCGGTCCCGCAGCCAAGGTCCAGCACATGCATGCCCGCCTGGCGCGGCAAAAGCCCCATGATCGCTCGATATGCTTCTGGCACGCCTTCGACCTCAGACAGCATGTGTGCGTCATATCCATCCACATGCGTGTCAAAGAACACGTCCATCTTTTCTAATTTTTCTACCATCAATCGAAAACCTCTCTCTTACCAAAAAGGAAATTGAAATCCCCTATCATCCCTTGCAGACCAGATTCACCAGTTTGCCGGGCACATAGATCTCTTTGACGAGCGTCTTTCCAGCAATGGCCGCGGCGATCTTCTCATTCGCCTTGGCAGCTGCGAGGGCGTCTTCCTTGGCGATATCCGCAGAAACGGACAGGCGCGCGCGCACCTTGCCATTGATCTGGACTGCAATCTCAACCAAATCGTCCTTGCATTTGGCCTCGTCATATTGCGGCCAGGGTTGCTGGCAGGCCATCCCCCCTGTGCCGATATTGGCCCAGACCTCTTCTGTCACGTGCGGCGCAAAGGGGTCGAGCAGCAACGTAAAGATGCGCAGCTCCCCGCGGGTGATGGAGCCGGCCGCGTTAATCTCATTGAGCAGGCTCATCAACGCAGCGATGGCCGTGTTGAATTTCAGCTGCTCAATATCCTCGCTGACCTTTTTCATCGTCTTATGGAACGACCGTTCCAGTTCGGGGCGAATCGCGTCGCCCTCAATCATTGCATCCTGTAAAGCGAAATAGCGCTCCACAAAGCGACGGCAGCCTTTCAAGCTGTTGGTGCTCCACGGCGCCGCCTTTTCGAAATCGCCGATGAACATTTCGTAAAGCCGCAGCGTATCCGCGCCATATTCATTGACAATATCATCTGGATTGACGACATTGCCGCGAGACTTGCTCATCTTTTCGCCGTTTTCGCCGAGAATCATGCCGTGGCTGGTGCGTTTGGCATACGGTTCCGGCGTGGGGACCTCGCCGATGTCGTAGAGGAATTTGTGCCAGAACCGGCTATAAAGCAGATGCAGGGTCGTATGCTCCATGCCGCCGTTATACCAATCGACCGGCAGCCAGTAATCCATGGCTTCTTTACTGGCAAAAGTCGTGTCGTTGTGCGGGTCTGTATAGCGCAGAAAATACCACGATGAGCCGGCCCATTGAGGCATGGTGTCCGTTTCACGCTTGGCTGGGCCGCCGCAGTGCGGACAAGTTGTATTGACCCAATCTGTCATCTTCGCCAGCGGCGACTCGCCGTCGTCGGTTGGCTCATAGCTCTCGACTTCTGGGAGGCGCAGCGGGAGCTGGTCCTCCGGCAGCGGCACATAGCCGCATTTATCGCACTTCACAATCGGGATCGGCTCGCCCCAATAGCGCTGGCGCGCGAACACCCAGTCGCGCAGCTTATAATTGACTTTCTTGCGGCCAAAGCCCTTTTCTTCCATGTAGTCCTTGATCTTTACCTTTGCTTCTTCGACGGGAAGGCCGTCTAAAAAGCCGGAGTTGACCATGATGCCGGTGGCGCAGTCGGTGAAGGCCTCCTCCTCGACATTGCCGCCCTTGACGACTTCGACGATCGGCAGGCCAAATTTCTTGGCAAAGGCCCAGTCACGCGTGTCGTGCGCCGGAACAGCCATGATGGCGCCCGTGCCATACGACATCAGCACGTAATCGGAGATAAAGATCGGGATTTCCTTGCCATTGACCGGGTTGATCGCACGCACGCCTTCCAGCTGCACGCCCGTCTTGTCCTTATTGATCTGCGCACGCTCAAACTCGCTCTTGCGCGCAGCCTGCTGCTGATAGTCGCGGATTGCGTCCATGTTTTGCAGCTGGCCGCTCCATTTATCGATGTACGGATGCTCCGGCGAAATGACCATGTACGTGGCGCCAAAGAGCGTATCCGGCCGAGTGGTATAGACGGTCAGCTTGTCACCGGCTGTGGTCTGAAAATCGACCTCTGCGCCTTCACTGCGGCCGATCCAGTTTTTTTGCTGGGTCTTGACGCGCTCGGGATAATCGACGGTATCCAGACCGTCGATCAGCTTTTGGGCATAGTCGGTGATTTTCAGCATCCACTGGCTCTTTTCCTTGTGGATGACCGGGCTGCCGCAGCGCTCGCAAACGCCCTCCACAACCTCTTCATTTGCCAGGACGCACTTGCAGCCGGTGCACCAGTTGACATTCATTTCCTTTTTATAGGCAAGGCCGTGCTTGAAAAGCTGCAGGAAAATCCACTGGGTCCACTTGTAATAATCCGGGTCTGTCGTATTGATCTCGCGGCTCCAGTCAAAAGAAATACCGAGCGACTGGATCTGTTTTTTAAAGCGCGCGACGTTATTCTTTGTGACGGTGGCCGGATGAATATGGTTTTTGATCGCGTAGTTCTCGGTCGGCAGGCCAAAGGCGTCCCACCCGATCGGATACAAAACGTTATACCCCTGCATACGGCGCTTGCGCGCAATGATATCCAGCGCCGTATACGGGCGCGGGTGGCCGACATGCAGGCCCTGCCCAGACGGATACGGGAACTCGACAAGCGCGTAATACTTCGGCTTGCCGCAGGTATGGTCCTGCGCATGGAACACGCCCGCCGCTTCCCAGGCGTCCTGCCATTTCTTTTCAATTGCTTTGTGGTCGTATTTCAATGTTCTTGCCCCTTTTCCACACGCGCCTTTGCCCCCAAACGGCCGCACAGCGCGCCAGAATTTCTTTATTCCGCAACGACAAGTTGGGAGATATCTTCCTCAATGCCATCCTTCCACATACGGTCCAGGTCATAAAACGTACGGGACTCCGGTGTGAACACATGCACCACCACGGTGCCATAATCCAGCAAAATCCACGAATTGCTTCGATAGCCCTCTACGTGGTCCGGCGCCACGCCCGCCTCCTTGAGCTGAAACTCCACTTCGTCCGCCAGAGACTTGACATGGGTGCTGCTGGTGCCGGTGGCAAGGACGAAGTAATCCGCGAGGGTGGAGACCTCGGAGATGCGGATCAGCCGCAGTTGCTTTGCCTTTTTTGCGTCCAAAATCCGGACGGCTTTTTCTGCCAATGCTTTGGATTCCATTCGATCAACCTTTCCGCGCCTGCTGGAGTGCCAGGGCAACTTCATTATAAGCCGCAACCGTATCCGGATGGATGGCAACCCCCTGCTGCGCCAAATCTGTAATGGTATAGGCCAGCTCCGCATGCATGACGGCAGCCAGGTCCTTTTTTGCGAGCCGGCGAAATTCCTCGACGCCTTTATAATCGCGTCCAACCGCGATAAAATCCGCTGTGAACACAATCTTTTCCAATAGCGACATGCCAGCGCGCCCGGTCGTGTGATAGCGCACAGCATCCAACAGTTCCTGGTCATGAATGTCCAGCGTCCGCTCGATATACGCTGCGCCGAGGATCGCGTGCCAGAGTTTTGGCGCCTGGCGTTCCACCGGGGTCAGCACAATCCCATACCGCTGCATGCAGGCCAGCTGCTCATCGTGCGGCATGTCCTTGACAATATCGTGCAGGACACCCGCCAGCTGTGCTTTATCCGGGTCGGCGCCATAACGATCCGCCAAATCGCGGGCTGCTTCGCTGACATGGATGGAATGCGCATAACGGTAATCGCCCAAAAGCGGCCGGATAATTTTCTTATAAGGGGTAATATCCATCTTTCACGGCTCCTGATATAAAGAATTTTTGGCAATATACCGCGCCACCGGCGGCGGCACCAGAGTATCGATTGGCTCACCCGCAGCGGCGGCAGCCCTTACCTGTGTCGAAGAAACCGGCAGATAGTGCACATCCCGCACGAGTGTTCGCCCGCCCTGCTGTTCCAAGCGGCGGGCATACGCCTGCATCCGCGGCAGACCGGCCGGGCTGCGTGGCGCGCCGCAGATCACCGCGCGCCGCAAAATGCGTAAAGGGTCACGCCACTGCAACAGCGTCAGAAACATGTCTTCGCCCGTCACAAAATAAAGCTGCGTGTCCGGGTAAAGGCCGGCCATGGCGTCGAGCGTATCCGCTGTATAACTGGGTCCAGGACGCTGCATCTCGATATCGCTGACCTGCCAGTCCGGCCGGCCCGCAACCGCAAGGCGGCACATCTCCAGCCGTTGTTCGCTGCTCGCAAGCGACGGCGCCATCTTATGCGGCGGGATATGCGCTGGCACCAGGATCACGCGCGAAGCGCCAGTAATCCTGGCAAACGCCTGTGCCAAATGCAGATGCCCGTTATGGATCGGATTAAAGGTACCTCCATAAATCAGGAGCTTGTCCATTGAATGCCCCCTTGGTTCCGCTGTGCGGCTTTCCAAAGCCCTACTCCTCGTTATTGTATTACTTTTTGGGCGCTTTGGGAAGTACAATTTTCGGTTCTTTCTGATTTTTTCGGTACAGGACAAACCGAGAACCGATCACCTGGACGACTTCGGCGTGTGTGGCCTCGGCGATGGCAGCCGCAGCATCCCGTACAGAAACCGGGCATGTTTCGGTAAGCACACGCCCTTTAATCAACTCCCGCTTTTCGAGTGCGGTGTCCGCCTGATAGGTGATGTCATCCGATAACCCACCTTTGCCGACCATCAAAATGGTCTCCAAGGGGTTTGCGAGGCCTCGTAAATAGGCGCGCTGTTTGCTGGTAAGCATACATTTCTCCTTTTCTCGGATTCAATTTCATGCAAGCATGGCCTGCAGGTCGGCCTCTGAAAGCACCGGAACGCCCAATGTCTGGGCCTTTGTGAGCTTGCTGCCCGCGTCTTCCCCGGCAATCACATAGCTTGTCTTTTTGCTGACACTGCCGCTGACTTTGCCGCCGCAGCGCTCAATGGCCGCAGTCGCCTCTGCTCGCGTCATAGTGGAAAGCGTGCCGGTCAACACAAAGGTCTGGCCCGCAAAGCGCGTATCCTGCACCTGCTCCACGCTCTCCATCTTCACCCCTGCGTCGCGCAGACGACCAATCAGATGCGCGGTTGCGGACATGCTGAAAAATTCCTGCACACTTTCCGCCATGATCTGGCCAAAGCCGTCAATCGCTGCAATCTCCTCCACCGTTGCGGTGAAAAGTGCGTCGATCCTGCCAAACCAAGCGGCCAGGAGTTTTGCCGCCTTCTGGCCGATGTGCGGAATGCCCAGCGCATACAGCAGCCGTTCCAGGCCGCGTCCCTTGCTTTCCTCAATGGCGTGCAACAAATTGTCGATCGATTTCTCCCCCATGCGCTCTAGGCTGCCGAGTTGTGCGGCTGTGAGTGTATAGAGATCTGCGGGCGAATGCACCAGGCCATTGGCGATCATTTGTTCCAGCAGTGCCGGGCCGCAGCCTTCGATGTCCATGGCATCACGGCTGACAAAATGGATCAGATGCCGGGCCAGCTGCGCCGGACATTCCGCATTCGTGCAGCGGGTGGCGGATTCACCCGGTTCGCGGACGACCGGACTGCCGCACGACGGACAAACCTTTGGCAAATGGTAAGGCGTCGAGTCCGGCGCATGGGCGACAACCGCCACAACTTCGGGAATGATCTCCCCCGCCTTGCGCAGGCGGACAGTATCCCCGACGCGGATATCCTTTTCCGTGATAAAGTCTTGGTTATGGAGCGTGGCACGGCTGACCGTGGTGCCCGCCAAAGTGACCGGGGCGAACACACCGGTCGGCGTCAGCACGCCGGTACGCCCGACATTGACTTCGATGGATTCGAGCGTTGTCTCCTTCTCCTCCGGTGGATATTTGAAAGCCTCGGCCCATTTTGGAAACTTGGCAGTACTGCCCAGCAGCGCACGGTCGGCAAATTGGTTGACCTTGACCACTGCGCCGTCGATGGAGTAACCGAGCTGGCCGCGCAGGTTGCCGATGCGCCAGACTTCGTCAATCACCTCGTCAATCGTCTCGCAGACTTTATAAGAAGGTGGGACGGTAAAGCCCAATGATTTTAGAAAATCAAGCGACTGGTCGTGACAGGTGATCTGCGCACCCTGGATCTGTTGGATATTGAACACAAAAATGTCCAGTCCGCGTGCCGCGGTAATCCGGCTGTCCTTTTGGCGCAGGGAGCCTGCGGCGGCGTTGCGCGGGTTTTTAAAGGGCTTTTCCCCGGCCAGTTCCTGCTTGGCACACAGCTGAAAAAAGCGCTCGTGCGCCATATAGACCTCGCCGCGCACCTCCAAAAAAGGCAGCGTCTGCTTCAAACGCTTCGGAATCGTGCGCACAGTGCGCAGGTTGGCGGTCACATCCTCGCCGACAGTGCCGTCGCCGCGGGTAGAACCGCGCACAAATTGGCCGTCACGATATTCCAGCGAAACCGATAGCCCGTCGAACTTCGGCTCCACAACATAGGTCACATCCGGCGCCACTTCACGGACGCGTGCATCAAATGCGCGCAGCTCCTCTTCACTGAAGGAATCGTGCAGGCTTTCCATGACCACCTCATGACGGACCTTGGAAAACTGCGCGGCCGGCGCGCCGCCGATTTGTTGCGTCGGGGAATCCGGTGATTGCAAGTTGGGGAATTCTGCCTCTAAATTTTGCAGTTCCCGGTACAGCATGTCGTACGTATAGTCGTCGACCACCGGGGCATCTTCTTCGTAATATTTGCGATTATAAAACCGGATTTGCTCGCGCAGTTCTGCGGCACGTGCCTTTGCTGCTTCCTCATTCATCCAAATGACCTCGTTTTTACTCTAGTGTTTGAGACAGAACGGCTCTTTATGTGCCGGTACTACCCTGCAGCGAGACGCTGGGTACATCGCCGACAATCACCGTTTCCGCGACTGGAACATCGACCGAAACGGCCTGCTTTCCGCTGCTGCCGGGCAGATACGTGTAGACGGACGCCGTGACATGCAGTACAAGCCGGTGGCGCGTCTGGTTGATGCCTGCGCTGTCAAAGCTGCTTTGCAGCTGCGCCTCGACCGCGTTCATAAAGGTCAGCTTGAGCGGCACACCAGGCCCGCGCCCGTGCAGCAGCGTGCTTCCAGTCAGCGTGCCGATGGGGATGGATACCTCCGTGTGCGCTTGACCGTCGGCGGCCTTCTGCACAGCCTGCACCAATCGCGCCTGCAACCGGTTGAGCTGCTCCGTATCCGCTGACACAGACTGGACGCTGCCGTCTTGCGCGCGCTGCACCTGTATCATCTGTTCAAAGGATATCTTTTCTCCATTGAGCTCCTGGAGCACAGCATCATTGACCGTCTCCACCACAAATGCCTTTGCCGCATTTTCAGAGATTGACGCCACATAGGGCTTCATGTGCAGGTCGATCCCGATGAAAAGCGCGACCAGCATGCCGACAAGCGCCAAAGGTCCCCAGGCAAAGGGTCTGCCCCGTTTTCCGCGTCGATACCGCCGCATTGTCCCACCGCCTTTTTATTTCTCTAGTTTCCAGTATAGCGGGCGGCGGAAAAAATGTTACAAACGAAAAAAGCGCGCAGAACACCCGAGGGCCTCCTGGCGCGCTTCATTTGTTAAAACTTATTCGGCATCAGAGGCGCCGTTTTCTGCATTCTCCAGCAACTGGCGAATGGAAAGGCTGACGCGGTGGCGGTCAAAGTCGATGTCCGTAATCAAAGCCTTGACAACCTGGCCCATCTGCAACTCGTCCTGCGGCTTTTCGATTCGGTGATCCGCAATTTGAGAAATATGGATCAATCCATCAATGCCCGGAATGATGCGTGCGAACGCGCCAAAGGTCGTCATACCGACAATCGTGACTTCCACGACAGAGCCAACCGGATAATCACGCTTGAGAATCTCCCACGGGTTGTCCTCCGGACGCTTGTAGCCCAAGGAAATCTTTCCCTTCTCGCGGTCAAGCCCCTTGATGTACACATGCACTTTGTCGCCGACATTCACAACTTCGCTGGGATGCTTGATGCGCGTCCAGGAAAGTTCGCTGATGTGAATCATGCCGTCGATGCCGCCCAAGTCCACAAATGCGCCATAAGACGTAAGGGACTTGACAACGCCGTCGTATTCCTTGCCTTCCTCTGCGGTTTCCCAAAACTTTTCTGCCAGTTTCTTCTGCTCGTCCTTCAGAACAGAGCGGATGGACCCGACCGCACGGCGGCGGCCACGGTTCGTTTCAATAATGCGGAATTTGACCTCTTTCTTGAGCAGGTCATCGAGCGGGTCATTGCGGGAGGCGGTTGCCTGAGAAGCCGGAATGAAGACGCGTACGCCCTTTGTCATGGCGATGACGCCACCCTTCACGACCTCAACGACCGTGCCCGTCAGGACTTCCTGGCTCTCCTCGGCGGCTACCACTTCATCCCAGCCCTTGGCCGCGTCCAGACGGCGCTTGGAAAGCATGATGGTGCCTTCCTGGTCGTTTGTCCGCATGATGAGCAGATCCAGTTCGTCGCCGATCTTGACGAGGTCCTCGGTTTTGGCGCTGGGGTCGGTCGTGAGCTCGGAGAGCGGAACGAAACCAGCCTGCTTACGTCCGACATCCACCTGCACCTCGGTCGGGGTGATGCCCACAACGACGCCGCGGACCTTCTCGTCTGTATTTAAACTTTTCAGAGACTCCTCAAGCATCTCCGCAAAGTTTTCACCGCCTTCTGCGGTCTCCGGGCTCTGCACGCCCTCATTGATTTCTGCCATGGTAACAAGTACCTCCTTTATAATGCTTGCCGGTGTGGAGGCACCGGCAGTAATGCCCAATTTTCGCACACCACTGACAAACGTCGGTGGGATTTCGGCCGCGGACTGTGCGAAGAGGGTCCGCGTGCGCTTGCGGCACACATCATAAAGCTTGGCCGTATTGGAGCTCTGCCTGCCGCCGAGCACAATCATGGCGTCGCAAGTACGCGCAAGCGCTTCTGCCTCGGATTGTCGACTTGCAGTAGCATTACATATTGTATCAAAAATATTTGCGTTTGTATATACCCTCTGGAGGCTTTTTAGACAATTTCGCCATTCTGCCACACGAAATGTCGTCTGTGCAACAGCAGATATGTCGCTTTTTTGCAAAAGAGGCTCATTTTGCAAAAGCGTTTCGAGTTCCTCGGCTGTTCGGAAAACAAAGCACGGACCCGTGCAATGGCCGACAATTCCCTGCACTTCTGGGTGATCCGGATCTCCTGCAATTAGGACAATCCGGCCTTTTTTCCCCTCTTCGGCCACAATCCGGTGGATCTTGGCAACAAACGGGCAGGTGGCATCCGCGCAGGTCAGGGGCAGCGCATCGATCTGTTCGCGGACCGCGCGGGGAACGCCATGGCTGCGGATGACCAGTGTGCTGCCCGCAGGCGCCTGTTCAGGGGTTTCCACAATGCGGCATCCACGCTCTGCAAGCTGCTGCAGGGTTTGCGGGTTATGAATAATGGGTCCGAGCGTACAAACCTGACGGCCCTCCTCCAGCAGTTGTTCGACCATAGTAACCGCGCGGTTTACGCCGAAGCAAAAGCCTGCGGATTTGGCGACAAGAATTTTCAATGTCCTTCCTCCAGTTGACGGTTGATAGTGCTGGCAAGCAAAGCTGTACCACTGCGCAATTGCTTATGATCGCGCGCAGCATTTTCAAAGGCGGACGCGGGCAACGGCTTGCCGATGCGCACGGTCACGCATTTGCCAAAGCGCCAGGCGCCCTCACAAAAAATAGAAACCGGCACAATGGGCACCCCCGCCTTTGCCGCCAAAAGCACGGTTCCGGCTTTGGGCCGAAAAGGCGCGTTGTCAAACTGAACCCTTCCCTGGGCGAAGACTCCCAGTACATCCCCGCGCCGCAGAATGCGCAGCGCATTGCGCAGGCTTTGCAGGTCCGCCTTGTCCCGCTGTACGGGAAAAGCACCGAGCACCGTGATGACGCCGGCCGCAAAAGCGCCATGGTCCGTAAACAATTCGCGCTTGGCCATAAAATAAATGTGCTGGCGAAATGCCGCGGCAACGGTCACCGGATCCAGCACGCTTCGGTGATTTGCGCAGACGATGAATGGCCCCCGCTTTGGAATGTTGCGAATGCCATGATAATGCACGCGTAACACCAGCGCATAGGGCACCGCAAACACGCGCAGCACAACTTGATAGAGCATCCGGAAAAACAGCAGCGGCCGCTTCATTTGTCAAACGCTTTCAGGTCCCGCTCGCGCAGGGCCGCAATCTGCTCCATAATCAGTCGGCTGGCAGTCCGGAACTCCGCGGCCTTTCCTGTCTCCAAGCCAAGTTCTTCCGGCGTTATCGGTTTCCCGTAGGAAACATAAGTCCAATGGAATGTCTCCGGCAGATGGCCGCCCTTCGCGGTAATACAGCAGGGGATGACCGGAACATGATAGCGCCACGCCATCATGGCTGCGCCGGCCTTCGGCCTGCCCAGTGAGCCGTCTTTGCTGCGGGTGCCCTCAATGAAGACGCCGAGCAGGCCGCCCTTTTTCAGATGCTCGCCCGCCAGATTCATCGCCCCCACATCGCCCTTGCCGCGTGCAATTGAGATCACGCCCAAGCTGTGCAGCACCCAACTGACAAATGGGTTCGTAAACAGTTCCTCTTTTGCCAGGAAATAAATCTGCCGGTGACAGGAAAGAAATAGGCGGATCGGATCCGAATAGCGCTGGTGGTTGATGCACAGGATGGCGGCGCCTCTTTTCGGAATATTCTCTTTTCCGCGGACATGATTTGGCAGCACAAATCGTGCGACCCACTGCGGGATCGCCTTAGCCACAGCATATAAGGGTGTCATTGATTTTCCTTCCTCTCTACGCCGCAGCGCTTAGATGCCCAGGGTATCGCGCACAATCCCCCGCAGCAAAGCCACGCTCTGCTCCAGCGTATTGCCGCTTGTATCCACCACGCGTGCGTCCGGCGCCGGCTTGAGCGGCGCCACTGCGCGGTGGCTGTCTTGATAGTCCCGTTGGCGGATATCCGCTAAAACCGCTTCGTAATCGGCTTTCTGGCCTTTTTCCTGCAGCTGCGCAAAACGGCGTTGGGCGCGGTCTTCCGGCGAAGCAGTCAAAAATAGCTTCAGCTGCGCGTCCGGCAGCACTACAGTGCCGATGTCGCGGCCATCCATAATTACATTGTTTGACCGGGCAATATCCTGCTGCTGGGAAAACAGGAACCGCCGCACCGCCGGAATGGCCGAAACCCCCGACGCCGCCATGCTCACCTGTGGTGTGCGGATCGCTTCTGAAACGTTTTCGCCGTTGAGCAGCACCTGCTGAACACCCTGTGCAAAGGCAAGAGAAAGGGAAATCTTTGGCAGCAGCGGCTCGACCGCCGCGGCATCCGCGGGATCTACCCCCGCGCGCAGCGCAAAGAGCCCTACCGCACGATAAAGCGCACCAGTGTCTACATAAAGAAAGCCGATCTGTTCCGCGACGCGGCGAGCGATCGTACTCTTCCCCGCGCCTGCCGGGCCGTCGATTGCAATATGGATCATTTGCGAACCCCCCAAAATATCTGACGTATCACCCAACGGGCAGCGCACGCCGCATATACAAAACAGTATACTACAAAGGCGCATAATTGAAAAGCAAATCCAGGTTAAAAGTGCGGTGCGCACGCTAAATTTCGCAAGTTCCGCATGGCTTTCTATACCATAAAACCGTAAAGAATTGCAGTATACACATTCATTATGGAAAGGAAAAGTGCCCTGCCATGGGGAAAAGGACTGAGGAAACTTCAATATCGCATTGCAGTGAAGGTGAAAAGGAGAAGAGCTGCTGCTTCAATTATGTGAACCGCCTGAAAAAGGATGCAGTGTGGCTTACTGAATTCTATATACGGTGTTCCAAGGCCAAATAAACCAAAACAGGAAAAAATCCTAAATTTATGTAAAAATCAGGAAAAATCTTTAACAAAAGGATGGCTTTTCCAGCTTTCTTTTATGCAAAAATAGGAAAAATTACAGCATAATAGCGTAGATTCGACCGCATTTTTCACGCTCGCTAGACGCTGACGCTCTCGCCGGCCAGTCTGCCAGTCGCAAAAGCGATCTGCAGGTTATAGCCGCCGGTATAGGCGTCTACATCCAGCATCTCGCCCGCCAGATACAGGCCGGGCACCCGCTTGGACTGCATGGTCTTGGGGTCGACCTCCTGCACAGAGACGCCACCTGCCGTCACAATGGCTTCTTCGATCGGATGCAGCCCGGCAATGGAAAACGAAAACTGCTTGAGCAATGCGCCAAGCGCGCGCCGCTGGGGGCGCGTGATGTCGGAGGAGGGCGTTTGGGCCGGAATACCGGCCCGGCGCAACGTCTCCGGAATGAGGTTTCGGGGCAGCAACGCGCCAAGTGCCTCACCAAAGGGACGCCGCGGCTGGGCACTCCAGTCCCGCAGCAGGCGCGCGTCCAGTTTTTCCGGAGAAAGCGCAGGCTTTAGGTCAATATCGCCGCGGTAACGGCCGGGTTTTGCATCCTTGAGGCGTGCACTGGCGCTGAGCACGACCGGTCCTGTCAGGCCGTCCTGACAAAAGGAAAGCTCGCCGAAATCCTCGCTGAGGACGCGGCGGCGCTGTGTATCATACACGGAAAAGCCGATGTTGCGCAAGGTCAGCCCCATCATTCCGGCACACGCAGTGGCGTCCTCGCCCACGCAGGAAAGCGGCACCAGCGAGGGCCGCAGCGGCTGGATCGTGTGCCCCACCCCGGCAGCCAGCCGAAAACCCGCGCCATTGGACCCGGTCGCCGGATAGGACGACCCGCCGCAGGCCAGAATCACCTGCGTTGCCTCAATGCGGCGGCCGTCCGACAGCAGGCAGCCGCCGATATGGCCCGCCCGCGTGAGCAGCCGTGCCACACTGCCGCGCAGCAGGGTGACGCCCGCATCCAAAGCAAACCGCGCCAAAGCGTCCGCCACGTCGTCCGCCTTGTCACTGACTGGAAATACGCGCCGCCCGCGTTCGGTTTTGAGCGGGACGCCCAGCCCTTCGAAGAACGCCATACAATCCGCAGGCGTAAAGCGATTCAAGGCGCCGTATAAGAATCGTGGATTCGTCGGCACATGTTCCAGAAATTCGGCGACCGTGCACCGATTGGTCAGATTGCAGCGGCCCTTGCCGGTGATGCGCAGCTTGCGGCCCGGTTTGGCGTTTTTGTCCACCATCCAAACGCTCAGGCCGCGCTGCGCAGCAGTGCCCGCCGCCATCAATCCGGCCGCACCCGCGCCGACAACCAACACATCAATCCGCTGCATCGTCCGCCTCATTATGGGTGCCAATCTTTTCGTAAACGTGATACTCGTCCCAGATATCCTCCAGGCGCCGGAAAGTCTGGCCGAGATTCTTTTCCATTTTCATGGCCGTCATGACGATCAGCGCGTCAATCAGGCTCAAAGGTGCCACCAGTGTGTCAATGATTGCGGCGATGTCGCTGCGCGCCAAAAGGGCATAATCGGCATACTGCGCCATGGGCGAGGCTTCGCTGTCTGTGATGGCCACGACTTTTGCACCGCTGTCGTGTGCAAACTGCATGGCCTTTGTCGCCTTGCGCGAATAACGGGGGAAACTGATGCCGATGAGCAAGTCCCGCTCGTCAATATGGATCATCTGCTGAAAAATCTCCGCCTCGCTGGTCGCCTTCACAAGCATCACATTTTCAAACATCAGTTCAAAATAATACGACAAGAAAGACGCCAGTGCCTGGCAGCTGCGCGCGCCGAGAATATATATTTTACGCGCCGCAATGATAGAATCCACTGCTGCATAAAAGTCTTTATGGGACGTATATTCCATGGTGCGGCGGATGATCTCAATATCCTGGTTGAGCACGGCGTCGAGCACATCGTTATTGCCGATGCGCTCCCGCGTGACCTCCATGCGCTGCACATTGGTCAGGCGGCTGCGGATCATTTCCTGGATCGCCCGCTGCAGTTCAGGATAACCGGCATAGCCGATCTCCGTAGCAAACCGCACGACGGTGGACTCGCTGATGCCGACGGTCGCGCCCAGGCGGGAAGCCGTCATAAACGCAACCTTGTCATAATGCTCCAGAATGTAGTTGGCGATCAGCCGCTGGCCCTTTGAGAACGTTTTCATGTTTTCTTGGATCCGGGTTATCAGATGGTCCTCCATGTTATCAACTCCTGACTAACAGTTTATCGCCTGACGGGCAAAAATGCAAGATAAATTATAAAATGCGTCAAAAAAGAAAAGGCCGCTTTGCAGCGGCTCACTTATTCAATTTGCACGGATTCCGCTTAAAGCCGCGAAAAAAGCCACTTATGAATCAGCGGATGCACGCGGGACATATAGAGCCAGATGACCAGCCGGAATGCATAGTCATAGAAAAGCAACACCACATTGCCCAACACCAGCAGCAGACCCGGCAGATAAAAGCCGAAGATAGTGAAAGCTTCCTTTGGAATGCCAAGCACATAAATGCAAAGCAAAAAATCCACGATGATGGACGCGCTGAATACCCCTAGCTTCAATAAAACTTGAACAGCACGCGGGAAGTGCCGCTCAATCAGGGCCTTCAGGATCGTATAGTGCCCGAAAAAGAGGACGAACAGCAAGGCCGCCTCCTTGCTCGGCGCGAGCAGAAGGCCCAGAATCGATACAGCTGCATAGGTTGGCCACGCCCAGCGGGGTCCCAACTCCACCACAGCCGGCACCAGGATGATGCCTGCCAAAGCGGGCAGTGCATAGGAGAACATCGGAAGCAGGCCCGCTAGGAACAGGCAGACCACCCCCAGCGCCGTCAAAATGCCACAGAGGGCGACGCAAAGTGTCTGGTTGCGCTGTTTCATAGGCTCCTCACTCAACAGGGGCTACAATCTGCCGGGCCATCACATGGCGTGCAGCAGAACTGGCAAATGGCCATCTGGGCGCACAAACTACAGCAAGCGTTGTTCATACCCATACCGCCCTGCGGGCCATAGGGATTGAAACCGCCGAACACGCCGTTGCGCTGGTTTTGCAGCTGGTTGAGCGCCATGCGGTATTCCTGGTTACCGGGATCCATCTGAGCAGCCCGGCTGATGTATTGAAAGGACTCATCCATCCATCCGCGCTGATAGAGCACCATGCCCTTTAGAAAATACCACTCGGCGTTGCGCGATTCTTGGGGCACGCCGTCGAGAATCTGTTCAGCGTCTGCAATGCGGCCGTTCTGGATCATCTGCCGCACATCGGCAAAGCTGGAAGAACCACTCCGCGAACCGCCGGCATAGCCACCGCTGTATCCACCGTAGCCATAAGAATAGCCGCCGCCAGCAGATCCACCAGACTGCCTCTGGCGCTTGCGCTGCGCCATGACCGTGTCGTAGGCCTCATTGATTTCTTTCATTTTTTCACTGGCAAGATCAGCAAGCGGGCTATTGGCATAATTATCCGGATGATACTTCTTTGCCAGATTGCGATATGCCGTTTTCACTTCCTCGTCGGAAGCATTTGGCGAAACGCCAAGGACCTGATACGGGTCGGTCATTTATTTCTTCTCCTTTTTGGCATCCTTACAAAAAAGCGACTGACGCTGCATCTCGGGCAGGCCGCGTTCCACAATGTTGGACAGAATGGAGGAAAAGCCATTGCCTTCCAGCAATTGAAACGCCGCCAAGAGGCGGGCCAGTGAAAAATTAAGCGATGCATTTGCCGAAAGGCGGGCTTTTTCCCACTCCTCCGGCAGGCTTTCCGGCTTGAGTGAAAAGGCGCGCACAAACCAGTTGAAGTCGCCGCTTTGGGCATCTTTTTCCATGTCGTCTGCGGCGTCCATCACATAAACCCACCGGCCCAAAAAATAGCCCGTCTGTTGAAGCACCCGCGTCAGCGGTTCTCTTTCGCCTGCGCCGGATTCATGGGCCAGCACCTGGCCGAGCATGGCGGCGGTCGGCTCTGCACACGCATCGAGGCTGGCGCCAGGTTGCGCCTCCACAGCGGCCTGCGCCTCCATACCGCGGCGGATTGATGCTTCCATCCACGGGTAGTCGGCGGCCGCCTTGCGGTAGGGCCGCTTCATCAGAGGTAAGAGGAACCGCGCGCGGGTGCGGCCCTTGCCACGATCTTTGCGGTCGTCTCGCAATTTCTGCACCGCCAGCAACACACACAAGGCCGCCGCCTGCCCCGCCGCCTCTTGATCCTGGCAAAACAGACAGGACTTGAAGGGGTTGACAACGCACCGCCCTTTGTCAAATCCTGCGCACTGGGGCTTGCGGGCAAGCAGCAGCAACGCATAAAAGACGCTGTCATACGTCAGCAAAAGCCGAGAACGCAAGCCGTATCGACGGCCCAGCGCACGGCAAACGCCGCAGTAGACGCCGCGGTATACATCATATTCCCACATGCGCAGCTCTGGCTTCAAGGGCCGTATATATCCAAACAAGCGCTCCCGCCCTTTCCAATACCAACGTCCGCCTAAAAAGTCCGGACACATTCCAGACATGACCGGATTCGGCATTTTCGCATGTAGACTTATGCTTCCATTTTACCTATCTGCACGGAGAATTTGATTAACAAACGGTGAATTTTGCATTCCCGTCCCATAAAGGATGAGATCGACAAGCGCAAAAAGCCCGGTTTGCCCTATTTTATCCCAACGAATGTGCCTTCTGATAGGCAGAAAGCTGTGCCAAAAAGCGGCGCAGTGCGCGGCCGCGGTGACTGACTGCGTCCTTTTCCGCGCCCGTCATTTCGGCATAGGTCTTTTCCCCACAAAGAAAAATGGGATCATAGCCAAAGCCGTTTTCTCCACGCGGTGCAAAGGCAATTTCGCCCTGGCACTCGCCGCGCGCCGTCAGAATATCCCCTGGCTGGTCCCCCTGCGGCGGGAACACGCAGCAAATCACGCTGACAAAGGTGGCTAGGCGGTCCTTTTTCGGGACCTGTGCCAGGCGGTCGAGGAGCATCTGGTTGCGCTGGGCTGCTGAGACGTCCTCCCCGGCCCAACGCGCGGAACGGACGCCCGGCTCGCCATTGAGCGCATGAACGCACAGGCCGGAATCGTCCGCAATGGCGGGCAGGCCAGTAGCCTCGCAGGCAGAGGCGGCTTTCAGATAAGCATTTTCCTCAAACGTGGCGCCGGTCTCCTCCACCTCCGGCAGTGCAGGCGTGACAATCTCCACTTGCAGCGGCTCCAGAATCCGGGCGAATTCCCGCACCTTATTCGGATTATGGGTTGCGATGACGAACTGCTGCATGGTTTATGCATCCTCCTTATATTCGCTGGGGTCGCGGTCAAATAGGGCGCGCGCAAATTCCTCTGCGTCAAATGGCTGTAAATCATCCAGGCCCTCGCCCACGCCGATAAACTTGACCGGAATGTCCAGTGCCTGCCGCACAGCCAGCACAACGCCGCCTTTTGCCGTACCGTCGAGCTTCGTCAAGACGATGCCCGTGATGTTGGCTGCGTTTTTGAATTCCCGCGCCTGGTTGACCCCGTTTTGTCCGGTGGTGGCGTCGAGGACCAACAGCACTTCTTTGTCCGCATCCGGCAGCTCCCGGTCAATGACACGGTTGATTTTAGCCAGCTCGTCCATCAGATTCTTTTTGGTGTGCAGGCGGCCGGCTGTGTCGCAGATGGCCACATCGGCGCCGCGCGCTTTGGCCGCAGAAATCGTGTCAAAAACAACAGCTGCCGGGTCGCTGCCCTCGCTCTGCTTGATCAGATCGCAACCCGCGCGATCCGCCCAGACCTGTAGCTGTTCGATGGCCGCGGCGCGGAACGTGTCCGCCGCGCCGAGCAGGACGCTTTTGCCCTGTTCTTTCAAGTAAGCGGCCATCTTGCCGATGGTGGTGGTCTTGCCCACGCCATTGACACCGATGACCAGGATCACCGACGGCTTTGTGCCCACATGCAGTTCCTCGCCGCCGGAGAGCATCTCGGCAACTGTCTCGCGCAACAGGTCAAAAATCTCGTCCGGATTCTTGATGCCGCGCTCTTTCACCTTTTTGCGCAGCACTTCACAGACCTGCTGCGCAGTGGAGACGCCTACGTCTCCCATCACAAGCAACTCTTCGAGTTCTTCAAATAGCTCCTCGTCGATCTTTGTAAAGGAATGGAGCATGTGATGCACAGAATTGCTCATGCTCTCGCGGGTCTTTTTCAGTCCTGCTTTGATCTTTGCAAACAAACCCATAAGGCAAGCCTCCTCGGCTAAGAATTCTGTTTATCATACCACAGATGCGCCCTGTGGACAAGACGCAGCCCCTGCTCAATGGTAGTTTGAAACCGCATCCGGGTGCAGCTCCAGAATCTTGCTGACGCCCTCGTCCTGCATCGTGACGCCATAAAGCACGTCCGCTTCCTCCATACTGCCGCGACGGTGCGTGATGACGATAAACTGCGTATGTGGCGTCATGCGGCGCAGATACGCGGCAAAACGCGTGACATTGACATCGTCGAGCGCCGCCTCAATCTCATCGAGCATGCAGAAAGGCGGCGGCGAAACCTTCATAATGGCAAAATACAGTGCGATGGCAACCAGCGCCTTTTCGCCACCGGAAAGACTCTCCAGATGCGAGACAATCTTGCCGGGCGGCTGGACGGCGATCTCGATGCCGGCACTTAGGATGTCCTCACTGTCTGTCAATTCCAGCTTTGCCGTACCGCCGCCAAATAATTCGCGGAAAGTCTCTGTAAAATTCCGGGCAATCTGCGCAAAGCTCTGGCCAAACTGCTCCTTCATCTGGCGGGTCAGATCTGCAATCAGGTGGCGCAGCTCTTCGCGGCTCTTTTCCACATCCGCAACTTGCGCGGAGAGGAATTCATAACGCGCACTCACCTCTTTATATTCCTCGATGGCTGCGACATTGACAGAGCCAAGCGCCCGGATCTGGCCTTTCAGGATATTCAGGCGCTTCTGCGCCTTGGCTGCATCCGTGACCGGTGCGGCAACCTGCTCAGCTTCCCGGCGGGTCAGTTCATATTCCTCCCACAGTTTGGCGAGGATCCCGTCATACTGCGCCTGCATAGACTCCCTGCGCTCCTCGAGGCGGGCCAGCTCATGGCCGGCCGTTTCCTTTTCCTCGCTTTTATCCCGCTGAACCTGGCGCAGACGCGTGCCTTCCTGCTCCAGTTCGAGCCGGCGCGCGGAAAGGCGTTCAATCTCCTTGGCGCCGTCCGACGCCTGACGGCGCAGACTGGCGGCTTCTGCGGCGGAAGCTTCCGCCTGCTTGATAAAATCCGCCCCCTGGGCTTTCGCCTGTGCAATCTGCTGGCGCAACGTTTCAGTGCGCGCCGCGCTGCTGCTTTTCTGACGGCGCAGTTCTGCTGCCGCATCGCGCAGGCTCTGGGCGTCTTTTTCTGCGGCAAGCATCTGCAGGCGGTGCTCCTGCACCTGGCGGTTATAGCTGTCGCTTTCCCGATTTAAATCCGTGCGGCTGCCACTGACGCGCTGCATTTCCGCGGAAACCGACGCACTGCGGGCGGTGATCTCCTCTGTGGCGGCGCGTGCCTTTTCCTGTTGCGCCTGCTGGGCTTCCATGCGGCCAGCCGCAGCTTTTTTCTCCGCCTGTAGCCGGTCGATGTCCTGTTGGGCGCCCCGCAGGTCCCCTCGCAGACGTTCCAAGCTCGCCGCAAAGCGGATGCGTTCCTCTTTTGCGGCAGCCAGTTCCCCACGCGCTGCAGAAAGGTTGGCCTCCTCCTTTGCAAGTTCTGCGCGAAGGGCACGCAGTGCCTCTGTCGCCGCGTCCGCCTGCTCCTGCTGCTGCTGGGCCTTTTTGCGGATGCGGTCGATCTCGCCCCGGCGGCTCAAAAGGCCGGAATTGCGCGCCAGCGACCCACCGGTCAAGGAACCGCCTGCATTGACAACCTGGCCGTCCAATGTGACAACACGGAAACGATAGCTGTACTTGCGCGCAATGCCAACTGCTGTATCGAGATCTTTTGCAATCACGATGCGGCCCAGCAGATTTTCGCGGATGCCGCGATACTGCGCTTGTGAAGTGCATAGCTCACTGGCAACGCCCACAAAGCCGGAGCAATCGTGCAGGCCCTGCTCCTGAAGCGTGCGGCCACGAATCGTGGACAGCGGCAGGAAGGTAGCGCGGCCGCCATCCCGCCGCTTCAAAAAGCCGATCGCCTGTTTCGCATCCTGTTCTGTGCCGACAACAATATGCTGCATGGAGGCGCCCAGCGCCGTTTCCAGGGCAGTAGCATAAGCGGGCGGGGCTTCAATCAGTCGGGAAATCGGGCCATGCACGCCGGAAAGCTGCCCCTGTTGGGCAGCCTGCATAACCATCTTGACGCTTTTCTGAAAACCTTCCATATTGCGTTCCAGGGCTTCCAGCAGATCCGCACGGCGGCGGCTCTCTTTGGCGTCCAACAGCAGCCGGTCCGCCTCCTGTTTCTGTGTTTCTTCTTTTTTGTGTCGGGTTTCCAGCCGCAATTCATAGCCGTGTACACCGTTTTGAAGGGCGTCCACGCGCGCGGCCGCCTGCTGAAGCATCGCGCTGCCCGCCTGGGCCGACTTCTCCAGTTCCTCCGCCTGCGCCTGCTTTTGCTCCAAGAGCGTATCGATCTGCGACACACGCCGGGAAATCTCCGCGATGGAAGAAGAAGCCGTCATTTCGGCAACCTTATTTTCCGTGGCACGTGCGGAAAGTTCGGAAAGTTGACGTGTGTATTCGTCGATGCGCGCCGCGGTCTCGTTCATGCCAGCACGCAGTTCCTCCAGCCGGGCATTGAGCCGGTCAGTCTCGGACCGGTGCGTCTCCACCTCCTGTTCCTTTTGGGCGGCAGCCGCTTCCTTTTGCCCAGCCTGTTCGTCCAGGCGGGCGCTGTCCTCCGCGGACACTCGGATCTCGGATTCCAGACGGTCAACTGTCTCCGCGCAGTGGCGGGCATCGTTGCGCAGCACACTGGCATCACCGTCTTTTTTGGCCGCCGCCTCCTCTAGTCCCGCATCCGCCTGTCGGATGCGGTCGATCTGCGCGGTACAGGCATTCATGTCCTGAAAATTCTGCTCTGCGGCAGCGTCTGCTTTTTCCAATGCAGCGGCTGCGGCTTCCTGCTGATTGCGGGCAACCAGGATCGTGTCTTCCTGCTTTCGCAGCGTCTGCGCCGATTGTTCGAGCGTTTTGAGCCACAGGCCGATTTCCAGGCCCTTCTTTTCCTCGGAATATTGCAAGAACGCCTGTGCCTTCTCGCTTTGCTCCTTTAACGGACCGACACGGCCTTCCAGTTCCTCCAAGATGTCCCGCAGGCGCACGAGATTTTCCTCGGCTGCATCGAGGCGGCGCTCACTCTCCGCCTTCCGGTAGCGGTAGCGGGAGATGCCGGCGGCCTCCTCAAAAATTTCGCGGCGATCCTCACTTTTGGCCGCCACAATGGCGTCGATCTTGCCCTGTCCGATGATCGAATAGCCGTCTCGGCCAAGTCCTGTGTCCATGAACAGCTCGTTGATGTCCTTAAGCCGGACCGCCACACGGTTGATCATATACTCGCTTTCGCCGCTGCGGTAATAACGGCGCGTGACCGCCACATGGTCGTTGTCAAACGGCAGGCGGCGGTCTGTGTTGTCGATGTGCAGCGTAACTTCGGCAAAGCCGAGCGCCTTGCGCTGCGGGGTGCCGTTGAAAATGACATCCTCCATTCTGGTGCAGCGCAGCGCGCGAACGCTCTGCTCGCCGAGCACCCAGCGCACTGCGTCGCTGATGTTGCTCTTGCCGCTGCCATTCGGCCCCACCACCGCAGTGATGCCGTTGTTAAACTCCAACACGGTCTTATCGGGAAACGTCTTAAACCCCTGAATTTCGAGGGAACGGACAAGCATGGCAGGGCTCCTTTCTATAACAAACAGGCAGTGCTTCAGGGGATGGTGGGCGTCACACGAAACCGACGCAGTTGGCCGGACGCATCTTCCAATTGAAAGCAGCCGCGCGGCAGGTCTGGCTGCGGGAGAAATGAAAGCGCAAAGCCCTGTGCCGCAAACGCCCGCACATTGCAGCGGCGCTGGCCCAGGGCCTTGGATTGATCGGCAGGCGCAATCTGCACCTGCTGCGGACCGCCGGAAAGTCCGCACGTCAAAAGCGCCTCCTGTACACGGGTGCGGTACTGCCGCGCCCGGCACAGCTCCCCAAACGCGGGATGCCACGGTCCGGCGAGATAGCCCGCCTCCAATTGGGGCGAAGCGTGCAATCCCAGGCGGATCACGCGGATATCGTGCGCTTCAAAATAATCCAGCAAATCCGCACACAGCGCAACAGCGTCTTCCAATGTCTGCGGTACGTATTGCCCGCTTGCCCACCACGCGGCCAAGTCCGTGCCGCGCAAAACCAGGGCCGGGTAAATGCGTACCTCCGCTGGGGAAAGGGCTGCAAAGGCGCGCGCCGTCGCGCGATCGCTCTCCGGCGTGCTGCCCGGCAGACCAGTCATCATTTGCAGGCCGAGCGAAAACCCCGCTTCCCGCACAAGCCCGGCGGCTTTTATCACCTGCGCGGCGGTGTGGCCGCGTCCATTTTGCTGAAGGACGCGGTCCGCCATACTTTGCGCGCCCAATTCAACCGTAGTCACGCCAAAGGCACGCAACTCGTCCAAGATGGTCTGGTCGATGGCATCCGGCCGCGTGGACAGGCGGATGCCGCGGTAAGCGCCGCTTTTTACATAAGGCCAGGCCGCTTCCAGCAGGATGCGGCGGTACGTTGCAGGGATTGCCGTAAAGCTGCCCCCAAAAAAGGCCAGCTCCGCATTTGCAGCGGACGGCCCCAGGGTCCGCAGCCCCGCTTCAGCAGCAGCACGCACATCCGCGGGTGCCGGCGCTCTTTGCCGGCCTGTGATGGCGCGTTGGTCGCAAAAGCTGCACCGGTGTGGGCAGCCGAGGTGCGGCACAAACACCGCGACGGTTGCGTGCTTCAATAGCCCATCAGCTCCAGCGCCTCGCGGGCAGCCTGCTGCTCCGCGTCCTTCTTGCTGTGACCGCCGCCGCGGCCGATCACATTGTTGTTCAGATGGACCTCCACTTTAAAATGCTTATCGTGGTCCGGACCAGATTCCCCGACCAACACATAGCTCAGCTTTTCCTCCGGATTTTTCTGGACAATCTCTTGCAGCTTGGTCTTATAATCGCGGAAAGGCGCCTTGCTGTGCAGCCCCTTTAAGGCTGGCAGCGTAAAGCGCAAAATGAATTCTCTCGCTTTGGCAAAGCCGCCGTCCAAATAGATGGCCGCTGTGATCGATTCAAACGCGTCCGCCAGAATCGATGTGCGGGTGCGGCCGCCATTATTTTGTTCGCCGTGGCTCAAAAGCAGGTAATCGCCCACATCCAACGCCTGCGAAAATCCACAGCATGCCTGTTCACAGACGAGCGCCGCGCGTGTTTTCGTCAGATGGCCCTCCGGCCAGTTCGGAAAGTTCCGGTACAGATAGTCCGCCACCACAAAGCCCAGGATGCTGTCTCCCAAAAACTCCAACCGCTCATTGCTGCCGCCGCGCGCATGCGTCTCGTTGGCGTAGGAGGAATGCGTCAGCGCCAGGCGCAGCAGGTTCCGATCCTGAAATGTGTACCCAAGATTTGCCTCCAGGGGTGCTAGATCTTTCATTCGGTTGCCTCCTGTGCTTGATACGCGGCCACGCTGTCCGCAATTTCGCCGGCCACATTGCCCTCGACATAGCCCTTTGTCAGGCGCAGGGCGTTAAAGAAGGTTTTGGCCTTTGCGCTGCCGTGCGCCTTAAAGACCGGCTTTGTGCAGCCGAGCAGCGGCGCGCCGCCGTATTCATTATAATCCATCGTCTTTTTGAGGGCTTTGACGTCCTTCAAAACCATGGCTGCAGCGAGTTTGTTCTTCAGGCTGCTGGTCAAAACGCCTTTGAATTTCTGGATGACCATCATGGCAACACCCTCATAGGTTTTCAAAAATACATTGCCCGAAAAGCCATCCGCCACCAGCACATCGACGGCATTGTCCGGCACGTCGCGCGCCTCGACATTGCCGATAAAATGCAGGGGGCTTTCCTTCAAAAGCGCATAAGCGCCATGCTGCAGCTCGCCGCCCTTGTGTTCCTCCGTGCCGACATTGAGCAGCCCGACGCGCGGGTTTGACACGCCCATGACCTTTTGCATATAAATCGAACCCATCATGCCGAACTGGGCCAGCATTTCGGGCTTGCAATCGACATTGGCCCCGCCATCGATCAACATAAAGCAGCCATCGGCACTGGGCATAATCGGCGCAAAGGCAATGCGCTTGACACCCTTGATGCGCTTGACCAGAAAGGTCGCGCCGACCGTGAGCGCGCCGCTGTTGCCCGCAGAGATAAAGGCATCGCCCGCGCCGTCGGCAAGCTTTTGCAGGCCAACGGCCATGGAGGTGTTTTTGCCATGCTTGACAATTTCGGTGCCTGCGCTGTTCATATCCATAACATCGGGGGCATCCGCGATCTCCATATGCTCCAGAGAGATGCCTTCTTTTTGGGCCACGTCGAGGATCGTCCCCGCGCGGCCGGTCAGGAGAATCTCCACGCCCAGTTGCTCAACCGCCTGGGCACAGCCCTTGAGGATTTCCAGCGGGGCATTGTCGCCGCCGAATGCATCTACAATAAATTTCATTTCCATACCTCCAAATCTCAATGCGGGGCATCGGTCCCGCTGCAAAGGTTCATCCGGCAAATTTATGTTTTACGGCTGCGGCGCGGCGGCGTGTTGTGCCTGCCACTCCGCAAGCGACGCCAAAGCCCGCTGCGAAAGGGCGGCATAGCGTTGGCGTTTGTCGCGGATATGCGGCTCAATCGGCGGCAAAACGCCAAAATTGGCGCCCATCGGTTGGTAGTCGCCCTCACCGCCTGCTTGCACCCAGCGCGCCAAAGCGCCGATCATCGTGGTATCCGGCGGCGTGACCAGCGGCTGCCCCTGCGCAAAGCGCAGCGCATTGATGCCCGCCAGCATACCGGAAGAAGCGGATTCCATATACCCTTCGACGCCGGTCATCTGGCCGGCAAAAAATAGGCGCGGTTCCTTGCGGCACTGGTACGTGCTGTCGAGCACCTGCGGCGCATTTAAAAATGTGTTGCGATGCATGACGCCATAGCGCGTAAACTCCGCGTGCTCCAGGCCGGGAATCAGTCCAAAAACGCGTTTTTGCTCGCCGAATTTCAAATTGGTCTGAAACCCCACCAGATTATAAAGCATGCCCGCTGCATCCTCGCGGCGCAGCTGCACAACCGCCCAGGGACGGTGGCCGGTGCGTGGGTCGCGCAAGCCGACGGGCTTTAAAGGACCGAAACGGATGGTGTCCGGGCCGCGTTGCGCCATGACTTCGACCGGCATGCATCCCTCATAGACCTTGGGGTCCTGGGTATCGCAATCGTGCAGCGGTGCGCGTTCGGCATGGATCAAGGCGTCGTAAAAGCGCTCGTACTCTTCCTTATTCATGGGACAGTTGAGGTAATCCTCGCCGTCCCCTTTTCCATATCGGGAGGCGGCGAAAATGCGGCTGCGGTCCAGGCTTTCGGCTGTTACGATCGGCGCCGCCGCGTCATAAAAGCGCAGCGTGCCGCCGCAAAGTTTGTCGATCTTTTCGGCCAAGGCGCCATCCGTCAAGGGGCCCGTAGCAATAACCGCCACACCTGTTTCGGGCAGCTGCTCGACGACACGCGTCTCGCAGTGAATGCGTGGGTGCGCGTGGATTTTATCAGTTACCATCTCCGAAAAGCGGTTGCGGTCCACCGCCAATGCACCGCCCGCCGGCACGCGGCAGGCAAAGGCGCACGGCACCAAAAGGGAGCCCAGGCGACGCATTTCCTCCTTAAGCAGCCCTGCGGCGCTTTCCAGCCGCTCCGCCTTTAGGGAATTGGAACAGATCAGCTCGGCAAACTGCGGGCTGCGGTGCGCAGGCGTAAACCGCTGCGGCTTCATCTCCACAAGCATGACTTCGCCGCCCCGCTGCGCGATCTGCCACGCAGCCTCGCAGCCCGCCAGGCCCGCGCCGATCACTTGTATCTTCATTCGTCCTCCGGCTTCTCCTCGCCCACGCGTTCATAGCCACAATCCGGTGTAATGCAGTAGAATTTCGGATTTTTGCCCTTCTTCTTCAACAACGGCTTGCCGCACTTTGGGCACAGCTCTGTGGTCGGCTCGTCCCAGGACACAAAGTCGCACTTCGGATAATTTTCGCAGCCATAGAACACCCTGTGTTTCTTTGTGTATTTGACCACTACGTCGCCGCCGCATTTAGGACATTTGGCGCCATTTTTCTCGACATATTTTTTAATATTCTTGCACTCCGGGTAACCGGGGCAGGCGATGAATTTGCCATAGCGGCCGGTCTTGATAACCATGCGGCGGCCGCATTTTTCGCAGATAATGTCCGTCTCGTCTTCCTTGAGCTGGATCTTGACGCCCTTCATCGCCTCTTTGGCAGCTTTGAGGGTCTCCGCGAAATCGTCGTAGAAGTCATGCACCGCCTGCACCCACTGCACCTTACCGCTCTGTACCTCGTCAAGTTCATTTTCCACCTGCGCGGTGAATTTGACGTTGACCACTTTGGGAAAACGCTCCTTCATCAGCTTTGTGGACACTTCGCCCAGCTCTGTGGGCTTGAGCGTCTTGCCCTCACGCACCACATATTCGCGCGCCAGAATCGTGCCGATGGTGGCTGCATACGTACTCGGCCGGCCGATTCCGTTTTCTTCCAAAGTCTTTATCAGGCTCGCCTCCGTAAAACGCGGTGGCGGCTGGGTAAAATGCTGGTTGCCGAGGATTTCCTTGCAGCGAAGGGGCATATCCTTTTCGAGCGGGGGCAACGTGCCGCCCGTTTCGTCATCCTCGTCTTTTTTCTCCTCATACAGGACAGTAAAGCCGTCGAAGGTAACAGTGTAGCCGCTAGCTTTGAAAAGGTACTTGCCCGCCGTAATCTCCGCCTGAGTCGTGGACTGAATGCAGTTACTCATCTGGCAGGCGATAAAACGCTCCCAGATCAATTTATAGAGCTTATACTGGTCGCCCGTGAGGCTATCTTTCACCTGTTCTGGCGCAATGCTCGGCGTGGAGGGACGGATGGCCTCATGGCCGTCCTGTGCATTGGCGCGCGTCTTAAAATGGCGGGGCTCATCGGGCAGGTATTTTTTCCCCCAGCGTCCCTCGATGTATTCCGCAGCAGCGGCGAGCGCATCCTCGCTTAAGCGCAGCGAATCGGTACGCATATAGGTAATCAGGCCAACCAGGCCCATTCCTTCAATCTCGACACCTTCATACAGCTCCTGAGCCGCCTTCATGGTGCGGCGTGCTGTAAAGCCAAGCCGGCGGCTGGCCTCCTGCTGTAGCGTGGAGGTGATGAAAGGCGGGGCCGGACTTTTGCGGCGGGTACCCTTTTTCACCTTTGTGACCACGTATGCCGCGTCCTTTAGCTCTGCGAGGATCTTGTCCGCTTCCTCCTTGTTGTGGATCGTCAGCTTATTCGTTTTTCCCTTCGCATCCACGTCGTCGACAAGGCCGTATAGGGCGGCGGTGAACTGCTTGCGCGAGGTTCCCTTTGCCGGAGCGAATTTGGCGTCAATACTCCAATACTCGACGGGCTTGAACGCGCGAATTTCCTCCTCGCGGTCCACAATGATGCGCACAGCTACGCTCTGCACGCGGCCCGCGGAAAGCCCACGGCGAATCTTCTGGGAGAGGAAGGGGCTGAGTTTATAGCCGACCAGGCGGTCCAGAATGCGGCGCGCCTGCTGCGCATTGACCAGATCCATATCAATACAGCGCGGATGGGCCATGCCTGTGTCAATACCGGTTTTGGTAATTTCGTTGAAAGTCACACGGTTGTCGTCCTTGACGTCCAGCCCCAGGATGTTGGCCAGGTGCCAGGAAATGGCCTCGCCCTCGCGATCCGGGTCCGTTGCCAGCAGCACGCCGTCGCTTTCGCCCGCCTTTTCTTTGAGCTCGTCGACCAGTTTCTCCTTTCCTTTGATAATCTGGTACTGTGGCTTAAAATTATCGCTAACTTTTACACTCAAACGGTTTTCCGCCAGGTCGCGCACATGCCCCATAGAGGCCACGACTTCATAGCCGGAACCGAGATATTTCTTAATCGTCTTTGCTTTTGCAGGGGACTCCACAATCACAAGTTTAGACAAATGAACACCTCATTTCATTTGGATGAAAGGCAGAATCGGCCATTTTTCCGATTCAGTTCTTTATTGTAACCAATGCTGGCAGAAAAAGCAATGGACAATCTGACGGAATCCGCAAAATGGCTCAGCTGCGCCGGTACCGCTGGCCGGAAGCCCCAGTGGCCAGCCCACGCAGTTCGAGCTCGGTCACTGCGGTCAAAAGACGTTCTACCGGCAGGCCCGACGCCGCGCACAAGGCGTCCACCGACTGCGGTTCGGTCATCAAGGCAGCATACAGCGCCGCGGCATCTTCCGACAAATCCTTCGGCGGCAGCGGCTCAGCCGGCGCAATGGGACGCGTGCATTCCTCTACGGGCAGCGCTTCCTCCATGGGCATACGCACATGGTAGCGTGTCTGGAAGCAGCGCAGAATATCGGCCGGGCAGGTGGCAGGCGGGCAGCCATCCAATAAAAGCGCATTTGTGCCGCGCGCCATGGGGTTTGTCACGCTGCCAGGCACCGCGAAGACCTCACGGCCCTGGTCGAGCGCGTTGTGCGCGGTGATCAAAGCGCCGCTGCGCGCTGCCGCCTCTACCACCAAAACCGCGTCGCTCAGGCCGGAGATGATGCGGTTTCGGATCGGAAAATTCGCGGGCCATGCCGCTGTGCCCGGCGGATATTCCGTGACGAGAGCGCCGGTGCGGGCAATCTGCTCGCGCAGCTTCGCGTTGGCAACGAGATAATCGTTTTCCAGGGAACACCCGAGCACGCAGATCGTGTAGCCGTCTGCTGCCAAGGCGCCGCGGTGCGCTTGCGTATCAATTCCCAACGCGCCGCCGCTCACCACGATGGCCCCGGCCTTTGCCAGCGCACGACCAAACTGATAGGCAGCGGAAAGCCCGTCATCTGTCGCTTTGCGCGTGCCCACCATGGATACGGACAGCAGAAAATCGACCGGCGGCAGTTGCCCCTGGATATACAGCACACAGGGGTAGTCGGGCAGCACGTGCAGCTTTTCCGGATAAGCGGGCATGTCCGGCGTAAGGATTTGCTGTCCCAATTTTTCCGCATAGGAAAGCTGCGCTTCGGCCGCTTCCGGGGAAAAGCGCTTAAGCTTGCCGAGTTCCCGCGGCGTCAGGTATTTTTCGGCCTTCCAGGCGCGCTCGCCCGCCTCATAAAATGCCTGCACAGACAAATAATGCTCCAAAATCCGGGTGTGCTTGGACGTACCGGCGCCCAAGGCGTTTTGCAGCCAGATCCACCAGGCGCGGTTATCCATTGCCAACATCTTCCTTCCGCATCAGCTCCCACAGCAAAATGGCAGCGCTGGCCGATGCATTGAGCGACTCCGCGCGCCCGCGCATCGGGATTGTCACCCGCAGATCACACACCGCAACAGTCTCCGGCAGCAGCCCGGCCCCTTCGTTTCCAACCGCCAGAATCGTTGGGACGGAAAAATCCGCCCGCGTCACCGGAATCGCACCCGCATCCGGCACGGCCGCGGCCATCGTCCATCCCGCCTTTTGCAGAGCCGGCGCGGCCTGCGCCAAAGCAGGCACGCGGATCAATTGCAGCCGGAAAGCAGCGCCCATGCCGCCGCGCAGGGCCTTTGGCGAAAATGGGTCACAGCCCTCCCCACAAAGCAGCACGCGGCAGACGCCCAACGCCTCCGCTGTGCGCAGAATGGTCCCGAGATTGGACGGGTCCTGAATCCGCTCCAACGCGACGCAGGCGCCTGCGGCGGGCTGTGCAGCAAATGACGCGGCACTGCCCTGTGCGCTCGGCGGCAGGGCGCAAACGCAATAGACGCCCTGGCTTGCGCGCGTGTCTGCCAGCAACGCGGCGACCGGCGGTTCCACCAAAAATGTCTCCCGCGCGCGCGGCAGCAGGCGCGCCAGATACGGCGCATACTTTTCCGCCGCCTCCGGCGTGTAAAATGCCTGCCGGATCTCCAACCCGCTGTCTGCAGCGTCGGCACACAGGCGCGCCCCCTCGCACAGAAATGCCCCGCTTTTCCGGCGGGCCTGGCTCCGCAAAAGGGCAGCCGCACGCCGGACTGTCTCGTTTTTCCGACTTGTAATGTGCTCCATTTTTCGCCTCCCGGCAAGGTTTGCGCCGCCCTGCCCGTGCATTTTATATAAAAAATATGCGTCCGGATTGTGCCCGGACGCAGTGAGTACAAGATTAGAGCGCTGCCTTTGCCTGCTCGACAAGGCTCTTGAACGCCGCATCATCGGTCGCAGCGATTTCTGCGAGCATTTTGCGGTTGAGGGCGATATCCGCCTTCTTCAGGCCGTTCATAAATTTCGAATAGCTCAGGCCATTTGCGCGGCAGCCAGCAGAAATGCGGGTGATCCACAGGCGGCGGAAATCGCGCTTGCGGGCCTTGCGCCCGGCAAAAGCATAGTTGCCGGATTTCATCAGGGCCTGTTTGGCCATCTTAAAATGACGGCTCTTGCTGCCCCAATATCCTTTGGCGAGCTTCAGGATCTTCTTTCTTCTTTTACGCGTCGCAACGGCGCCTTTGATTCTTGCCATTTCTATACCTCCAGATGGAATTCCTTCAATGCAAACAAACGGACGGTCCGATTCCCCGATTCAGCTTATTTATAGGGGAGCATACGCTTGACATGCGCGACGTTGGTCTTATCCGCGATGCAGGTGCCGCGCAGCGCGCGCTTATATTTTGCGTTTTTGCCGTGGCCGTTGAGCAGGTGGGACTTATTGGCATGGGCGCGGACGACTTTTCCATTTTTTGTGAGCTTGAAGCGCTTTTTGGCGCCGGAATGCGTTTTGATCTTCGGCATGATTGAGGTCCTCCTTTATTGTCAGGGGGCAGACTGCCCCACTTTCAGGCTCATTGTTTGGGAGCCTTTTTATTGCCTTTCTTTTCTGGCTTGGCGGGCTTGCAGGCAAGGAACATGAGCATGTTGCGCCCCTCGAGTTTCGCGGCCTTTTCCACATTGGCATAATCTGCGAGAGCTTCCGCAAACTTCTTCATGATGGCATAGCCCTGTTCCGGGTGGCCCATCTCGCGGCCGCGGAAACGGATGGAAGCCTTTACTTTATTGCCCTCCTGCAAAAAGCGGATGGCATGCTTCAGCTTGGTGTCAAAGTCGTGTGTGTCGATATTCAACGACAGGCGCACCTCTTTGATCTCCACCACACGCTGATTTTTGCGGGCCTCCTTTTCACGCTTGGCCTGCTCAAAGCGGAACTTGCCGTAATCGATGATCTTGCACACAGGTGGCTTTGCCTGCGGCGCGATTTTGACCAGGTCAAGATCCTTGGAGTAAGCCAACTCGCGCGCCTGAGCGGACGACATAATTCCCAGCTGAGCGCCGTCTGCACCGACGACGCGCACCTCGCGGTCCCGGATGTCTTCATTGATCTGCAGTTCCTTGTTGCTAATTGTCAAGCACCTCCATCTATCACACGCAGTCAAAAAAGTGAAACAGGCAAAACAAAAGCGCAGGCAACACAATCCGCCCGCGCAACACAACTATCCCCCAAAAAGGTCAAGGACACTCGTATTGACCTGCAAGCGGACAGTACCGTACAGGTGAGGGCAGAAAGCCCCGCTTTGTTTTGACCAAATCAGTATATCACAACGGCTGGATTTGTCAAGGCCCTTGGGCAAAAATTATGGCAGCAGCCGTCCCTCTTTCACAACTGCGTGCATGGAAAAAGCATACAACACACAGTCGCGCACCGGCAATCCCGTACACTGTGCGAGCGCCTCACGGTAAAGCGCCAGCTGCGCCGCATACCGCTGCCAAAGTTTTTGCGGGTCTTTTGTGCGGTCAGTCTTATAATCGACCAGTACCCATCCATTGTCCTCGAGAAAGGCGCAGTCCACAGCGCCCTGCACCACGACCGGTTCTCCCCCCAGCTCCGACGGCAGAGACGGGTTGACCCGCGATGCCGGCATCTCAAAACTAAACCGGTATTCCCGCAAAACGCGGGGGCTTTTCGCCATGCGCTGCGCAAGTGCGGACGCGAAAAAGCGGCGCACCGACTCCAGATCTACGGCCGCGGCCTGCTGGGCCGTCAGGTATGCTTCTTCCTGCAATCGGGCAAGTTCGGCCTGCGGGTTCAGCGCGGCTTTTCCGTAATCGGCAAACTGCATATAAGCGTGCAGCGCGGTGCCGCGCTCCGCCGGTGTCAAGGCGTCCTCTTCCAGGAAAGCGGGGCGGCTGGTGGCGGCGTATTCCCGTGCAAAGGGCGCAGCCGCCAGGTCGCTGGCAGCCGTCTTGGCGCGCACATTGGAAAGTTCCGCGTACGGATATCGGAAGGCCGTATAGCGCCGCAGCGTCCGGAGCACCGCCGCATCCGGCGCAGGCATCTCCTGTTTTGGCACCTGCCCGGCGGACGTTTCGGCGGGCGCCGCCGACTGCCGCAAAACACGCACAGTCCATGGCTCCTCTGCGGGCAGGACGGGAATCTGCGAAACGCCTGCCAGATCGCGCAGCGGGCCGCCGTCCGGATGGCGCAGTGCACACAATAGCAGCCAATCCGCCGCGCAGGACACCCCGCGCACCACAAAAGCGGGCAGCTGCGGCGCCTGCCCCAATTTGGCCGCGAGTGAGGCGAGCTTCTGCTCTGCCCGCGGTATTGCGCAAAGCATCCACAGCCGCTCTTTGGCGCGTGTCAGCGCGACATAGAGCACACGCAGTTCCTCGCTCATCTCGTCGCGGTGCTGCGCCAGGGCAATCGCCTCACGCGGCAGGGTCGTCAGACGGCAGCCCGTCTCCACATCCCGCAGCTTCGCGCCAAAACCCAGGCGAGGATGCAGCCGCACATTTCCCATCTCCGTATGGAACCGGCGGCCGCAGCCGGCCAGGATGACCACCGGAAATTCCAGTCCCTTGCTGCGATGGATACTCATAATGCGCACGACATCCGCCGACTCATTGCCGGACGATGCAAGGGCAAAATCTCCGCCACTCTGGCGCAAGCGGTCGGCAAAGCGCAAAAAGCCGGACAATCCGCCCATTCCGCCCGCCTCATACCGCCGGGCATAAGCGGTCAGCAGTCGGAGGTTCGACAGACGTGTGCCGCCATTTTCCATGGCGAGTACCATGTCCGCATACCCGGATTTCCGATAAAATGCCTCGATGAATACATCCGCAGGCAGAGCCGCAGCCAACGTGCGGTACGCCCGCAAATCCTCCAGAAACGCCCGGCAGCGGGCGTCGCCGCCCCTTGCCGCCCGGCTGACAGCGGTATAAACGGTACTTTTTCGGTCCGCGGCGCGAAGCTGCGCCAAATCGTCCGGCGAAAAGCCATAGACCGGACTCATGAGCATAGCCAGAAGCGGGATGTCGAGCAGCGGGTTATCGATGGCCTGCAAACAGGATAGGGCTGTACGCACCTCGGCCGTGCCGAAAAAGCCGGTTCCCGGATCCGCCCAGGCGGAGATGCCCTGCTCCTGCAGCCGGCGGGCATATTCCGGCGCCCAGCGGCTCGCGCTGCGCAGCAGGACGCAAATGTCGCCCAGACGCGCCGGGCGAATTTCCCCCTTGTCCGTCACTGTGCCGCTTTGCAGGAAATCCAGCACGAGCTCCGCGATGCGCTTGCACTCGCAGTCGATCAATTCCGCAGATTCTCCATCCTCGCCGGTCAATTCCAGTACGTCGAGTTCGACTGCCGGGGCGCTTTCCGGCGGGAACTCCGCGCCGCAGACGAGGCGGTCGCGGCTGCCATAATCGAGTCCGTCCCCGCCTTCATGCATCAGCTGGCCAAACAGAAAATTGACCGCGTCCGTGATGCCCGCCCGGCTGCGAAAATTCCGGTCGAGCGTGATGCAGGCCGGAAATTCCGGCGCATGGCGGTCATAATCCTGCGAAGCGGCACGGCGGCGCAGGAACAGACCCGCCTCTGCCTGGCGGAAACCATAGATGCTCTGCTTGATGTCGCCGACCATAAAGAGATTTTCCTCGTCGCGGGAAATGGCACGGAAGAGCAGGTCTTGCAGCGCATTCGTGTCCTGGTACTCGTCGACCAGGATTTCGTCGTACTGCGCGGCGATCTCCCGCGCGGTGTCCGTGCGCGTCCAGCCGGACGCTGTTTCTTGGACAAGCAAAGAGAGCGCGCCGTGTGCGAGGTCGCTGAAATCTGCCAGATGGCGGGCACTTTTGCACGACTGCAATAATGCGCTAAAATCCTGTACGATTTGAAACAGCATATCCACCAAAGGCGCCAGCCGCGCAAAGTCGGCCTTGCACTCCGCTTCCGTGCAGGCAAACAGGCCTTGCAATTCGCCGACAATTTTTTTTACTTCCTCTCGATTGGCTGCAACCACCAGCTTCAGCGGGTGGTCGCCATAACCGCGCGGCGTCTGCACCCGGCCGAAGGCGATGTTCAAAAGCCAGGCGCCCGCCCCATCCCAGGAAGCATCCGGCAGCGCCTTGCGGGCGTTTTCCAGCGCGGAAAGTTCCTCCTCCAGCACGGGCGCCCACTTTTCCGCCAGCGCCGGCTCTTTCTCAAGCATCTGGAGGGACGCGCGCATCACACCGGCGCAATAATCAAGCGCTTCCCGCGCATAGGCGCGCACCTCTTCGCCCCAGGGCGTTGCATCCGGTCCATCCGCATGATAAAAAGCAGCCTTTTCCCGCAGCCAGCGCGCCGGGAAGGGATGGCTCTGGATAAAGTCATACAGCTGCTGCACCATCGCGGCCAGGGGACCGTCATCCCGGCCGGCGGCAAAGCAGTCGAGCAGGTCAAAAAACGCCGGTTGACCCTCGGCATAGTACCGGTCGAGCACCTCTTCGAGTACCTGCTCACGCAGGACCGCAATCTCGGATTGGTCCGCGACGCGAAAATCCGCCGGAAAGCCAAGCTCCGTAAAATGTGCGCGGACCAGCTCACCGCAAAAGCTGTCAATGGTGCCGATGTGTGCGCGCGTCAACAGGATCTGCTGGCGCTGCAAAAAAAGGCTCTCCGGCTGCTTTTCCCGCTCCTGCGCCAGGCGCCGCTCAATACGCGCACGCATTTCCGCCGCCGCCGCGCGCGTGAAAGTCACGACCAAAAGGCGGTCCGCATCCACAGGGGCTTTTTCATCCAGGATATGCGCGAGGATGCGTTCTACAAGCACCGCCGTCTTGCCGGACCCGGCTGCGGCGGACACCAAAAGCGGCCCGCCACGTGCGTGGATGGCATCCTCCTGCGCGGGCGTCCATTGGGTAGACATTAGGCAAGACCCTCCTCTTTTTCTAGAATTGCGCGCAGCGCCTGCGCCGGTTTGCGGCCATCGCTCTGCCGGGCGGGGCCGTCCGGCTCATGGCCGCAAACCGCAGCGTAATCGCACCAGGCACAGGCGTCATAAGCCCCCTGCAATGGCCGCGCCTCGACATGACCGCTGTGCAAAGCAGCGGCCATCTGCCGAACCTGCTCTTTGACATACGCCAGCAACGCGTCGAACTCCACCCCCGTGACCGCGCTGCCTGCACCGTCGGGCGCGCCTTTTTTCAGTCCCACGGGGATATACTGCTTTGCACCGCTTGCGTCCATGGCCGTAATGATAGACGGATCTGCGCGCACCACGCCAAACATGCGCAGCTCCATTGCCTGCTTTTTGCGCCGCTTATCCGCCGGCGCCGAGCGGTCCACCGGCGCAGCCGGCACTGCGGCAGGCATATACAAAACGCCTGCGGGCATGGGGTTCGGATAGCGTGCCCCGCCATTTTCATAAAGCGCGGCCAGATACAGCAGCATCTGCATATTCATGCCGTCGAGCAGGTCTGCCATGCGAAATTTTTTTCTGCCCGTCTTATAATCCACCACGCGCAGCCAGGTGTGGCCACCCTCCTGCCAGGCGTCCACGCGGTCAATCTTGCCGACGATCTCCACTTCTCCGCCGTCTGGTAATTCCAGGAAAAGGCCGGGGACACCACCTTCCCCGCCGACCGGCAGCTCAAAATCGACCGGCTGAAAGGCGCTCTGGCAAAGTTCCTGCGCAATGTGCGCAGCCACGACCGCTGCTGCTTCAGTCACGCGGTCGAGCAGGAAGCGGAATCGCGGGCCTTTGTCCGCCATGCCGCCGAGCATCTGCTCCGCGTATTGTGCAAGCAGGTCTGAAATGCATTTGCGAAGCGCCTTTTCGGCCATCTGTGCAATGGCGTTTGCGCCTATATCGCGGAACAGGTGTTCCAATAAATAGTGCATCAGACTGCCGTATTCGAGCGGATCCAGTTCGGCTGCGCGGCGCGGACGGGCGCGCAGGCCATATTTGCAGAAATAAGCAAACGGGCACAGCGCATATGCCTCTGCCTGCGACGCGGAAATATGCATCCGCCTGCCAAACAGCGCCTGTGCGAGCGCCGGGCTGCGGATGGCGTCCGGCGTCTGCCCGGCCGCACGGTCGAGCGCCTCCAACCGGGGAGCATCTTCCGGCCCGTCAAATAATTTGCGCAGCGCCGCTTCCTCACCGTCGCAGTGGCCCCAGCGCCGTGCAAGCTGCGAAAATGCCGCTGCCCGGCTGACCGCAAAATACGCGGCGGGCATTGTTCCGGCGCTGCGCACTGGCACATTCCGCACGGCTTTCTGCACCTGCTCCACCAGAGAAGACAGCTCTTTGGGCGTGCCGTCGACGGCAGCAGCGGGCCAGGAAATGCACAGCCGCTCGCGCGCAGCGCTGACGGCCGCATAGGCCAAAAAACGCTCCTGCACGTCCACGCCCTCCAGCGTGTCATTGAGCGGCAGCCCGCCGCGGATCAACGCAAGCCGCTCCGCAAAACTCAAAACTCCCACCGTGCCAGGCGCGCGCGGGAAATCGCCGCGTGCCGCGCCCAGCACAAACACCACGCGCGGCGATTCCGTCCGGATGCGATCCGCGGCGCCCACCGTCACTTCATCCACACCCTGCGGGATGTCGGCCATCCTGCTGCCCGCCAATATGACACGCAAAAGCTCCCCAAAGCGCGTCCGGCCAACCGGCCGATCCCCCAACACCAGCGCGCATTGGTCGAGCACCTGCATCAAAAGGTCCCACAGGCGCAAGGCATCGTCGGCCAGGGCCGGATGACCGCCCGCTTCCAACTGCGCCGCCAGGGTGCGAAGATGCTTGGGCACGTCCGCCGCCTGCAATAAATCATATACGGCGCCGGCAATTGCCTGCCCAGTGGCATTGGCCGTGCGTGCGGCAAAAGATTCGAGTGGCGTCACAACCGTCCGGCGTGCAGCTTCCAACTGCTCCAGGCGGGCACGATTCTCTGCCGTCCAATCGTTCGAAAAGCCCTCCGGATGAGCGGTAAAAGGCGTGCGCCACGCTTTTCCGCTGATTTTCCAGATAAAGCAGTAATTTTCGAGTGCAGCGGCTGTGTCGCCGTCGATGCCCGCCAGGCCCGTCTTGATACAGGCAAGCACCGCATCCGTATCAAAGCCTGAGCGTGCTACTTCAAAAGCAGAGAGCACATAACGCATCAACGGCTCGTGGGTAATATCGCGAGCCTCGTCCATAAAGTAGGGAATCTCATACATTTCGAGCGCTGCGTCCAAGATGCCACGGTAATCATCCAGAGAGCGCGCCATCACGACAATATCGCGCGCACGGCATGCGCCGGTAGCCAACAGGCGGCGAATGGTGGCGGCCGTAAAATCCGCCTCATCATACACATCGCGGGCCGCATAGAGCGTCACGTGCTGCGCCGAGCAGTCCGCAGGCAATGGCGCGCTGCGGTAGACGCGGGCCTCGACGGCCGCGAGGTCCGGCGATAAAAAGCGCGCGCCGGGTGGCAGAATTTCCGGCGCTGCGACCGGAACGCCCTCCTCATGGGCACAACGCAGCAAAGTGGCGGCTGTCTGCTTTACAATGGAAAAGACGCCCATCCCGCGCTCCGGGTCGTCCAGACGGTCCGCGCACAGGCTGACAGTCACCTCCGCAGCCTGGCGCAGAATCGGGCGCAGCACCGCATATTGCTGCTTCGTAAAACTCTGGTATCCGTCGACAAACACTACGGCATCTGCAAAAAACGGGTGCGACTGAAGTGTGGCCGCAGCACGGTCCAGATCCTCCTGCGGATCGATCCAGTCCTGCGCGACCAGCGCCGCATAGGCGGCCAGGATTTGCGCCAGTTCCGTAAGTTTCTGGCGCAGGGCGGGGCTTTCCGTCTGCGCCGCAGCCGTGCGCAGGTCCTCCGGGCCAATGCCGCAGGAATGAAATTCTGCATTGGCATCGAGCAGCAGATGGACCAGCTCAATGCCCTCTGCGCTGCGGCGGTAATATTGCAGGGTATCCTTCACGGACTCGACCGCCAGACTCATAAAGACTGCCCGGCCGCCGTCATCCAGCCGCCGTCCTGCGCTGCCGCCGTATTGCCGGAAGAGCGCATCGCACAGGCGCGAAAAACTCAGCACCTGCACCTTCCCCGCCAGGCGCGGGCCGAGCAGCTGCAGGATAGCACGTTCATTGACAAAGGATGCCTGCTCCGGCACCAGCAAAAATAGCCGCTCACGCCCGGCTTTTGCCAATTGACCCAGCCGTCGGCGCGTGGTTTCGGTTTTGCCGCTGCCCGCGCGGCCGAAGAGTAGGTGCAGCATGGGCACTCCTCCATTTCTGCTTGCATGCTGCCTTTCATTATACGCAGAAAAAGGCCTGTCCGCAAGCAGCGGACAGGCCACGGCAAGTTCCCTCATTTTCCAATTGAACGGCACCAGGCTCGAAATTGCTCCCAAAGTTCCACGGATTTGAACTTAATCTGATAATGGCCCGTGACCAGTTTGGTCTCCGTGGGCGTCAGCACATCGGAAATGTCCTGCTCCGGCTGCGCCGACGGCAGGCACAAAGCCGGGAACAGTACGCACCACCAATTGTGCCCCGCGCCCTTGCCGATGACGACACGCAGCGCGCGATACACCCCGGCGGGCAGCGTGACGGTTTCATATTGCCGTGTGGGGAAATAGGTGTCCTCCAGCGTTACGCGCACCGTATACTGGCTGCCATTTTCCCGCAGAACCGCCTCGGCCTCCTTTTGCAGCTGCGGCAGATGTGCTTGCGCAGCTGCTTCCGCCTCTTCGCGTGTCTTTGCGGCGGACATCCATCCGCTGCTCACCTGCAAGATGCGATCCCGCACCTTCAGCTTGAGTGCCTGGTCTGCCTGCGAATCGCTGTTTGCCAGTACATGCAACCGCAGCACCCGTGCCGGGATGTCCTCACTGGCTGCGTTTAGGCTGGTGCAGCCCAATCCCACCGTCAGTGCTAACGCCACTGCCAGCGCACGCTCCCATGTTTTCCACTTCATTTATAGTCCCCTCCAGGTAAATTCTGGAAATAGTATAGGAAATTGCAGGAAAATTATGCAAAATATTTGATTTTTTTTGCAAAACAGAGTGCATTTTGAAAAAGACATGCGACTGCCTTTACGAACAGTGTAAGAAAAAAGTCAGAGATTTGTAAGAAATATCTCCCCTTTTTTGTAAGGTTTCGAATTTATACTGGTATTGGATCGAAAAAGGGCTGCGGCATTCGAGTAGAAATGGAAAACGACGAAAAGCCGCCGGGCGAAAGAGGCAGGAATCGACCAACCGTAGAGAGAAAGGACTGGAAAAGAAGGGGGAATTATGATGACGACAGCCGTTTTGACACGCACAAGGGTCTGGCAAGGGACCCGCACGCACAAAGCTGTATACGTCCTAAGCCTGCTAGGCGGGCTGGGCCTTTGGGGTGTGATGACATTCTGCCCAGCGCTTTGGTATGACGAAAGTTTTACGGTTGCAGTTGTCACACAGCCGTGGGAGGGGCTTTGGCGTACAGCGACAGCCGATTTTCATCCGCCGCTTTATTATTGTATGCTCAAGGCTTTTTGCAGCCTTTTGGGGTATAATCTGCCGGTAATGCGGGCCTTTTCACTGCTGCCAGCACTCTGCTTAGGCGCCTTTGGCTGGACCCACATTCGCCGCACATTCGGCGAGCGGGCGGGCGCCCTGTTTTCATTACTTGTTTTATTTTGCCCCGCGGCCCCCTTTTTTGTAAATGAAATTCGCATGTACGCCTGGGCGCTGCTTTTTACGACGTTAGCTGCCTTTTACGCCTGGCAGTGGCGCACGCACGAGCAGCCCCGCTACGCAATTTTATTTGTTCTGTTTGCCATTCTGGGCGCCTACACGCACTACTATGCTCTGTTGACCGGGATTGCAATGAACCTGATGCTCCTGTACCATGGCGTGCGCCGGCATAAAGACTGGAAAAGTATTCTGCTGCCCGCAGTCGTCCAAGTGCTGGGGTACTTACCGGGCTTCCTTTTGTTAGCGCGCAAGGTCAAAAACGTGGCCAGCGGTTATTGGATTCCAAACGCCCCGTTTCTATACCTGTCCGCACTGGCCTTTATCGCCGCCAGCATTCTGTTGGCGTTTCTGGTGCGGCGGGACACGCGCTTTGCCGCAGCCAGCCGAGCGGCTGCCGGGACAATTACCCTGACGCTTGGTTTGGCACTGGGTTTTTCTATCTTCGTGCGTCCCATCTTTGTGCCGCGGTATCTGATTCCGTTGCTGGGAATCCTGCTGTTCCAAGTGACCGGCGCCCTCTTTATCCAAAATTGGAAGCATCTTTCCCATGTTCTCCTGACAATCTTCATCCTGTGTCTGGTCTGTCAAGCAGGCAATCTCGTGCGATCCTATGCCCCGCAAAACAATGTACTTGCCAAACTCTCCGCACAGTTCGGCCCACAGGACACCATCGTACTCGGGGACTGCCAGATAGCAGGACCGGTGGCGGCAAAAGAAAGCGTGTCGCCTGTTTATTGGGTCAATAACAAGGACCCGCTCAATTTTCTCGCCTTCCAGGGGCGCGCAATCTTCGCGGCCTCTACCCGCGATGTGCCGCTCCGGCCGGGGAGCCGTATGCTGGTGGTGGATACCCAAAGCACCGATCTGCGGGCGGACATGCTGGCGCGCGGTTTTCGCGAGATCACTCCGCCGCAGCAGATACGCCCACTCTATACATTCTGGATCACGCTTCGCGTCTCTGTTTTTGAAAAGGCCGCGCCTGCCAGCATGCAGTAGCCCCTATATAAAACGGCCCGCTCCGTGCTGAATGCAGGGAACGGGCCGTTAAGTTTAATGAATCTTTCAGTTCTGCTTCCGGCAAGATCAAGATTCTGGGATTCCCCTCGCAAGGGACTTGGAAATCAATATTTCCGAGTAAGCGTTTTAGAGCCGCTGCGTCAGATGGAGGGGACATTTCGTCCAGGGACAGTCGTCCCGGCGGCCTTGCACACAAATGTCTGCGTGCCATTTTGCGCAAGCTGCGCGGCGGCGCGGCGGGCAACCGCTTCCTCCCGGAACAGGCCGAACACCGCTGACCCGGAGCCCGTCATGCACGCGCCCAAAGCGCCCGCTGCCAGCAGTCCCTTCTGCAGGGCATCCACCTCCGGAACGTGCAACACATCAGCAAACCGATTGCCAAGGGAAGTGGAAAGCGCATCCAGGTTCCCGCTTTCCAGCGCGCGCAGGACGCCCGGCGTATACCGGGCGCCCGGCATGGCTTCGGCCGCGTCGATTTTCCGGTAAGCTTCCGCCGTGGAAATGCCGACTTGCGGTTTGCACAGGACAATCGTACAGGCGGGCATCTCCGGCAGGGGCGTCAGACGCTCTCCGATGCCTTCTGCCAAGGCGGTACCACCCTGGATGCAAAACGGCACATCTGCACCGATGCCGAGCGCGAGCGCACGAAGGCGCTCATAAGAAAGGGGCCGGCGATACAGACGGCACAACCCGCGCAGGGCGGCGGCCGCGTCCGCGCTGCCGCCGCCGAGGCCAGCCTGGCTGGGAATGCGCTTGGTAACGATGATGGTCACATTTTGATCGGTTTCGCCCGTCTCGCGGAAAAAGGCTTCTGCCGCCCGATACACGAGATTTTCCGGGCCGTCCGGAATTCCCTGCGCGCCCGGGCACGTCACCCGAAGGCCGCCGCGCCGCCGTTCAAACGCCAGCGTATCGGAAAGCGTGACGGTCTGGCATACCATGGAAAGCAGGTGATACCCATCCGCACGCCTGCCGGTCACGTCCAGTGAGAGATTCAGCTTTGCGCAGGCCGTTTCCGTCCACGCAGTCACGCCCGATTCCCCGCAAGATCCGTGATAAAGTGCTCAATGCGGGAGAGCGCCTCCGTAATGTGCTTGATGCTATAGGAATAGGACACGCGCACAAAGCCTTCGCCGCACGCGCCAAAAGCCGTGCCCGGCACGACGGCAACGTGCTCTTTCTGGAGCAGCTGCTCGCAGAACTGGTCGCTCGTCAGGCCAGTTGAGCGGATACATGGGAATATGTAAAATGCGCCCTCCGGCTCAAAGCAGGTAAGCCCCAGTGCATTGAAACCGTCCACAATCAGGCGGCGGCGCATGTCGTACTGCTCGCGCATATAGGCGCTGTCGCTGTCGCCGTTTTTCATGGCCTCAATGGCCGCATACTGGCTCATCGTCGGCGCGCTCATGATCGCATACTGGTGCAGTTTGGTCATCTGGCCGATCAGTGTGTCGGGCCCAAGCGCAAAACCCAGGCGCCAGCCGGTCATGGCAAACGCTTTTGAAAAGCCATTGACCACGATCGTCCGCTCGCGCATATCAGGGATAGCCGCAAAGGAGACGTGGCGCGTGTCGCCATAGGTCAGCTCGCTGTAAATTTCATCCGACAGCACCAAAATGTCGGTGCCCCGCAGGACGTCTGCAATCGCGTTCAGGTGCTCGCGGCGCATTACCGCACCGGTCGGGTTATTCGGATATGGCAAAATCAAGAGCTTTGTCTTGGGCGTGATGGCGGAGCGCAGGTCCTCCGGCGTCAGGCGGAAGCCATTTTCTGCTTTTGTTTCGATAATCACCGGCACGCCCCCTGCCATCTCGGTCAGCGGCTGATAGCAGACAAAACTCGGTTGTGGGATCAGCACCTCGTCTCCAGGGCACACCAGGCACCGCAGCGTCAGATCCAGCGCTTCGCTGCCGCCGACAGTGACCAGGCATTCGCTTTTCTGCTCATAATCGACATGGTAATGGCGAGAAAACCATTTGCAGATCTCCGTGCGCAGTTCCATAAAGCCGCGATTCGGACTATACCAGGTCTTGCCCTCCTCCAGGGAATGAATGCCCTCTTGGCGGACGTGCCACGGCGTGACAAAATCCGGCTCGCCGATGGAAAGCGAAATCACATCTTCCATTTCATTTGCAATATCAAAAAACTTACGGATGCCCGAAGGCTGGATTTGCAGGACCGACGGGTTCATCGCGGCGCGATAGTCAATCACAGAACAAGTCCCTCCTTTCGTCCTTTTCCTCCGCCGCATTCATGATGATACCGTCCGCTTTGTAGCGGGTCAGGACGAAATGGGTTGCTGTGGACCGCACGCTGTCGAGCGTCGCCAGACGGCGCATTACGAACATGGCGATCTCCTGCATGCTGCTGCCATGCACGATCACCGCCAAGTCATAGCCGCCAGAGATTAGGTAAACGCTGTCCACCTCGGGCATGGCCATGATTTTTCCCGCAATCTCGTCGAAGCCGCGGTCCCGCTGAGGCGAGACGCACAGCTCGATGATTGCGATGGCGTTATTGGCGTCCACCTTTTCCCAGTTGATGATTGCCTTATACCCGCGGATCACGCCGCTTTTTTCATACGCATTGATGGCGCTGACAATATTTTCTTCCGTCTCGTTGAGCATAACGGCGAGCTGGCGCGGGGTTAGACGCGCGTTTTCGTTGAGCAGGGTCAGTAATCTATCCATGAAACATGCACTCCTCCATCCAGCCGGCGGCTCAGCCGCGGCCGGCAGTTTTTTTGATTATAACACAAAATCCCCGGGCCGGCGGGGACTTTTCAAAAAATTCGTTGTAAATTTTATTATTGAATCGGGCACAGCTCCGGCTTATGGGACGTATAAACCGCAAAATGGGTAAAGCCCAAGCTGTGCAGCAGTGACATGCCTTCCTCAATGCCGCTGGCGACATCTCCCCACCGGTGGGCGTCGCTGCCAATGGTGACGCGCTTGCCGCCCAATTCTTTATAGCGCATCAAAATCGGTGCGTCCGGCATGGTTAGGCCCATGCGCTGACGCAGGCCGCTGGTGTTGACCTCCAAGCTCAAGCCCTTTCGGATCAGCGCCTGGAGTACCGCGTCGATCTGCGGCCAATAAGGCTCATATGAGATCTGGATGCCGTGTTCGCCCTGGGCATAGCGCCAGGGATAGGTCATATGGGCCAGGGAATCAAAGCGGCCCCACTCCACCATTTCCAACATCTCGTCAAAGTAGGCGTGCAGCAGAGGCGGCAGGTCCACCGTTTCATAATTGAGAAAATAAAAATCCGGCTGCCCAGCCACATTGTGGATACTGCCCAGCGTAAAGTCAAAATCGCACATGGAAAGCGCCTCGTCAGCTGCCTTGAGGTCCTGCATCGGCTGGCCCAGTTCAATGCCCGCCCGCACATGCAGACGCCCGCGAAATGCCGCCGCAGCTTTGCGGGCTTCAAAATAGGACTGCCGGATCGCACGGCCATAATTCTCCTTATAAAACTCGTTGCACTCGCAGTGGTCCGTAATCGTCAACATATAGAGTCCCTGGCGCGCTGCACTATCGCACAACATCATTGCCGGATCCGTTCCATCGAAGCTGCAGTCCGTGTGGCAATGATTATCGGATAAATAACGGTAACGCATAAATGCCCTCCTTGCGTCGTCCAACGCGTGCCGCAGGCGCCGGACACAATCCTCTCCATCAAACGAAACAGGGGCGGGCAGGAAGCCTCCGGCCCGCCCCCCTTTCACGCAACCGAATTAAGGGTTATTTTTTCATAATTTTGTCTTGGTTGCTACGGGTTATGGTACGGGTTGCCAAAATTTTTGGGGCCTTTTTTTAAACACTTTGCCAAAGCATTGACAAGATCGTCAAACTCGTTCATAATTAAGAAATAATCTGACCGTCAAAGCGGGCGCGGATTCAGCAAAGTTTACAATCTAAACAAAACCGGAGGAATCAAAATGCGTGCTGTCATTACCGTCTTGGGAAAAGACATGGTTGGCATTCTGGCAAAAGTTTCCGCAATTTGCGCGGAAAACGGCGTCAATGTCCTGGAAGTCACTCAGTCTGTGCTGCAGGACCTCTTTGCCATGATCATGCTGGTGGATATTCAAAACTGCAAGGTCCCCTTCAGCCAGCTGGCCGACCGCTTCACGGCGCTGGGCGAGCAGGAAGGCTTGACCATCCACGTGATGCATGAGGACATCTTCAACTCCATGCACAAAATCTAAAAAAGAACGGGGCATCAATTTATGATCGATACGCATGACATACTGGAAACCATTCAGATGATCGACGACGAGTGCCTCGACATCCGCACCATCACCATGGGCATCTCGCTGCTCGACTGTGTGGACAGCGCCCCGGATCGCGCCTGCGACAAGATTTACGACAAGATCTGCCGCTACGCTGGTAAGCTGGTGCAGACGGGCGAGGACATCAGTAAGGAATTTGGCATCCCCATCATCCACAAGCGCATCTCGGTGACGCCCATCGCGCTGGTGGTGGGCGCCTGTCAGGACCGCAACCCGGTTCGCTATGCCCGCGCGCTCGACCGCGCCGCAAAGGCGACGGGCGTCAACTTTATCGGCGGCTATTCGGCACTGGTGCACAAGGGCTTTGGCCCGGGCGACTACGCTTTGATCGAGAGCATCCCGGAGGCTCTGGCCGAGACGGAGCTGGTCTGTTCGAGCGTTAACGTCGGCACCACCAAAGCCGGCATCAATATGGATGCTGTCAAAAAAATGGGAAAGGTTGTCGTCCAGGCAGCTGAGGCAACCAAAGAGAAAAACTGCATTGGCCCAGCAAAGCTGGTCGTTTTCTGTAATGCACCGGAGGACAATCCCTTTATGGCGGGCGCCTTCCATGGCGTCGGAGAGCCGGACTGCGTCATTAACGTGGGCGTTTCCGGCCCCGGCGTGGTGCGCGCCGCCCTGCATGCACACCCGGACTGTGATCTCGGTGAGGTGGCCAACATCATCAAAAAGACCGCTTTCAAAATCACCCGCATGGGCCAACTCGTAGCGCAGGAGGCCAGCCGGCGGCTGTGCGTGCCCTTTGGTATTGTGGACCTCTCCCTCGCGCCCACGCCGGCTGTGGGCGATTCGGTCGCACACATTTTGGAAGAAATGGGTCTGGAAAGCTGCGGCGCCAATGGCACCACGGCCTGCCTGGCATTGCTCAACGACGCGGTGAAAAAGGGCGGCATCATGGCCAGCTCACACGTTGGCGGTCTTTCCGGCGCTTTCATCCCGGTCTCCGAAGACGCAGGCATGATTGATGCCGCGCGCCGCGGCTCTTTGTCCATCACTAAGCTCGAGGCCATGACCGCTGTGTGCAGTGTGGGGCTCGATATGATCGTCATCCCCGGCGACACGCCCGCAGAGGTCATCTCCGCCATGATCGCCGACGAAGCCGCTATCGGCATGATCAACAGCAAAACGACCGCCGTGCGCGTGATACCGGCAATTGGTAAGAAAGTCGGCGACACGCTCGATTTCGGCGGCTTACTCGGCAGCGGGCCCGTCATGGAAGTCAACACCTGGTCCCCTGCCAGGTTTATCAACCGCGGCGGCCGAATTCCCGCACCCGTGCATAGTCTGAAAAATTAACTTGCAATTTTGCCCGCGTGTTTTTTCGGAACACGCGGGCGTTTTGGCAGGCTGCCACGCAGATTCGAAGCGGCTTATTTTTTGCTGTACGAATAAAATCCTGCTTTTGGTTGATGAATAACCAGTGTTTATCTATCAATACTTCTGACTTATCCAAAAACGCCACAGATGGTGAAATTCCCGACGCGCAGTCGAGAAGAATTGGTAAGATATACGAAGCCAGCTCACTGTTCATAATTTATTCACAATCGAAAATAGAACGATGCTATAATTTGACCATGGACGCCGTATTTATTTCATTTTAGTACGGCGATTTTCCAATGTGGAGGCGCTGTTTCATGAAAGATATGATCAAAGAAATTGTCGATATCGACCGCGAAGCGCAAAAAATCACCGACGAAGCACAACAGGAAAAGTTGAACTCCGCCGAGGAAATTGCGCACAAGCGGGAAGAGATCCGCACAGCATATTTGGATCGCGCGCGCAAGCGAATCGCGAAGAATGAACCCGCAGAACGCGCCGCCGCCGAGGAGGAATGGGCCAAGACCAAGGCTCACTACGACGCGGTGCGCGACAAGTTAGAGAAGAACTATCAACAAAATGGCGACCGGTGGGTCAAAGAGCTCGTCGGGCGCGTACTGGGAGCGTGAGAGTATGCCCAAATCGAACGCGGCAATCGTCAGTAAAGCGCGCGCCATGTATGGCAAACGCCTGACGCCCAGCGACTGGGACAATCTGCTCAACTGCGCAAACGTTACCGAAGCCGCTGCTTATCTCAAATCCAACACCGAATATGGCACTGTGCTGGGAGAATTGCGGGATAACGAGGTACACCGTGGTGAGTTAGAGGCCCTGCTGCGCGCAAAAATTGTGCGCGATACCGCCCGGCTTGGCCATTATGACATGAGCATGGGTAAGGGTGTGGGCAGGTTTTTAATCGGCTGGATGGAGGTGCAGGTGATCCTGCATAACGTCATTCGCGTGGAGGCGCACCAAGCGCCGAACATCCGCTCCTCAAGCAACTTTCTAGCTGAGACGTCGCGGCTAGATATCCGCGCATTGGAAATGGCCGAGGCCTTTGATCAGGTGCTTGAGGCGCTGGAAGGCAGCGTCTATCACAAGCTGGTGCTGCCTTTCCGACCGACAGATGGCGCTTTCAAGGATTTCACGGGACTGGAAAACGCGCTGTATACCTATCTATATGGCCTTCTGTATGACATCATTGAACACAACAGCACCCGCACGGCGCGCCAGCAGCTCCACCAACTGGTCGACAGCTACGTTGACCTTGAAAACTATGCGCGCATTCTCCGGCTCAAGGCATATTACCACGCCAGAGAATCACAGACACGCGCCTGCCTGCTCCCCTTTGGCAGCATACCAAAGGATAAGATTTCCGAAATGATCGCAGCCGATACCCCCAAGCAGGTGACCGCTATTATGGAGCAGACGCGCATCGGCAAGCGCACATTGCATCTGCCCTATGATACGCCAGACACTTTGGAGTCGCTTGTGCGTTATCGAGACGCACATAAAAATATCTTTTTCAGTTCTGAATCCAGCGTGGTGATGCTTTCCTATGTGTTCCTGATGGAGACAGAACTGCAGGGACTCATTCATTTAATAGAAGGTCTACGTTATCAGGTACCCAAAACGGAGATCAAGCGGCTGTTGAGTCCTTATCATTTCGTATGAAAGGAGACATCGGAACTTGGCTGTCATTAAGGTGAAGGTAGCCAGCATTATAGGCCGGATGGATGAGTTGGAAAACGTAACGGAAATTTGTGGACGAAGCGGCGTCTTTCATCCCGATAACGCCCTGCGCTTTTACGACCACACCGAGGAGTTCACCCCCGTCAATGAGGAAAACCCCTATGCCAGCTTCCTGCAACGCCTCTCGGATGCCCTGATGGTCATCAAAAAAGAGGCCCAGCTTTTGCCGGAAAGCGAAATCCGCAAGTTGCAGTATACAGACGAAAAGGCGGAATCCTACGTCGACGAAGTCTGTGAAAAGCTGGAACATCTGCAGGCCGACCGTGCGGCTACCCAAAAACGCATTGAGGAATGCACCCAGGAGGCTGCCGACATGTCCCACTTTGTTGGGCAGAATCTGAACCTGGATGAAATCCGCGAATGCAAATTCATTAAGGTGCGGTTTGGTTCGCTGCCCAAAAGCAGCAGCGAGCAACTCGACACTGCCTATAAGGACAATCCTTATATCACATTTTTCCCCTGCACAAGCGACGCCCGGAACCTTTGGGGCGTTTACATGTGCCCGATCGACCAATCCAAAGAGGTTGATGCAATTTTCCGCAAGCTGTATTTCCAGCGGCTGCGGCTGCATACGATTACGGGCACACCGGAAGAAACGGTCAAGCATCTGCAGGCACAAATCGAGGAATATAAGCAACACCTCGATGAGTTGGCGCAGCAGGGCGAAGCATTCTGGGAAAAGGAAAAGGACCGCTGCACAGAGGTTTATTCCTATCTTGCAGAGCGCAACACCTACTTTGGCGTGCGCCATTACGCGGCCAATTACCACGACAGTTTCATCCTGACCGGATGGATTCCGGCGGAAAGCGAGCATGCATTCACCATGGCGCTCGACCAGCTCGACAGCGTCGAATACAGCCTGGAGGATGCGGACAACGAGCTGGTGCATTCGCCGCCGGTCAAACTGCGCAACAAAGCGTTGGTGCGGCCGTATGAGTTCTTTGTCAACATGTATGGGCTCCCGAATTACAAAGAAGTGGACCCGACCCCGCTGGTCGCAATCCTCTATTCCGTATTGTTCGGAATCATGTTTGGCGATTTGGGCCAGGGGCTGTGCCTGTCGGTGTTCGGTTACTTCTATATGTGGCGTGTGCGCAAGATGCCCATCGGCAAGGTGCTTTTGCCGTGCGGTATTTTTGCGGCGATATTCGGATGCGTATTCGGGTCTGTCTTTGGATACGAGCACACACTCGATCCATTGTATAGGGCCTTGGGATTCGCCCAAAAGCCCATCAATGTGATGGAAGGCAACACGACGATGATGATCATCCTCATCTCGGTGGCGATCGGCTTTGTCTGCATCTCCGTCGCAATGATCCTGAACATCTACTCAAGCCTCAAGCGTGGAAACCTCGCGCGGGCGCTTGTGACGCCAAATGGCGTCGCGGGCCTTGTCTTCTACTGGGCGCTGGTAATCGGCCTGGTTGTTCAGCTGCTAACAGGCAAAAAGGTTCTGACCGCGCCCTATGTCATCTTCCTGATCATTCTGCCGTTGGTGGTGCTGTTCTTGCAGGAGATGCTCACGAACCTGATTAACCACCAGCCTGCCAAGCCCGAAAAGATGGGCGAGTACCTGATCCAGAGCTTCTTTGAGTTGTTCGAGACGCTGCTCTCGCTTTTGAGCAACACCGTGTCGTTTTTGCGTGTCGGCGCCTTTGTCCTGGTGCACAGCGGCATGATGACAATGGTCTTCACGCTGGCGGCCATGGGCGGCCCGGACGGCTCAATCGGCAACTTGATTATTGTAATCGCCGGCAACATCTTTGTGGGTGTATTTGAGGCCCTGCTCGTGGGCATCCATGTCCTGCGCTTGAACTTCTATGAGATGTTCAGCCGCTTTTATGACGGCGATGGCCGTCCGTTCCTGCCCGTTCGCGTGCATGGACTGCAAAAGGCGTAAACGCGTATATTGCGCGTTCACATAATTCTCTTCAATTCTCTTTATCAATTCATTATTTATTTTTGGAGGAATCTATCATGACTGCAATTTTTCTGGCCGTTCCTGTTATTTTCCTGGTTGTTTCTGTGATCTTTGCAACGCGCGCGGTTAACCGCGGTAAAAAGCCGAAGACCGCTCTGATCGCACAAGTCTTTACCTTCCTGCTGGTCGGTGCCTTCTGCTTTACGGGCGCCTTTGCCGCACACGCTGCAGATGCAGCCGCTTCCAGCTCCACGGGTCTTGGCCTGATCGCAATGGGCCTGGCTGTTGGTCTCGGCGGCATCGGCGGCGGCATCGCTGTCGGCCCGTCTGCTGCTGCTGCTATCGGCGCTACCAGCGAGGATCCGAAGAACTTTGGTAAATCCATCATCTTCGTGGCACTGGGCGAAGGCATCGCGCTGTATGGTCTGTTGATCTCCATCATGATTATGACAAGACTGTAATCCAAAAATGAGGCTGATATTATGCGTTTCTATTTGATCAGCGACAATATCGACACACAGGTCGGCCTGCGGCTTGCCGGTATCGACGGCGTGGTTGTGCACACCGCTGCGGAGGTCAAGGAAGCGATCGACCGGGCGGTGTCCATGCCCGACGTCGCCGTCATCCTGATTACGGCGACGCTGCTGCAGTTGTGCCCCGACATGATCTATGACCTTAAGCTGAAGATGAAGCACCCGCTGATCGTCGAGATCCCCGACCGGCACGGCAACGGCCGCACCAAAGACTCCATCACCGAGTATGTCCGCGAGGCTATCGGTGTCAAAATCTAAACGGGGAGGCAACAGATGGATATGACTGAGGAAAAAGTAAATCGCAGCGACGAGAAAGTCGGCAAGTTCCAAAGCGCGATCAACCATTACGCGACCGAGCAGCGCAACCAGATTGAACGCGAAGTAAAAGCTTATAAAGCCCGCGCGCTCGCCGAAGCTGAAACAGAAGTTTTAAATGAAGCATACCGCATGATTCAAAAGGAAATGGCGCAAATGCGCAATAAAATTGCGCGTGAGATGGCTCTGCGCGAGCAGGAGACCCGCCGCAGCCTTTTGACGCGGCGCCGGGAAATCACCGCGGAGGTCTTTTCCAAGGCAGAGGCCGCCCTGCAGGAATTCACCACTACGCCAAAATATCAGGAATTCCTGATCCATGCGGTCAAGGAAGCCGCCCCGCTTTTCACCGCGGGGGACACCGTCTTCTGCATGCGTCCGGCAGACGCCAGGCTGCAGACCGCGGTGAAAGAGGCGTTTGGCGGCCCGTGCACCTTTGTGGAAGAGAAAAAGATTCACCTGGGCGGCCTGCTTGTCAAGAGCAAAAAGCTGGGCCTGACCGCCGACCAGACCCTGGACGCGATGCTGGAGGACCAGCGCGACTGGTTTGAGACGCATTCCGGCCTGTCCATAGTTTGATGAGGGGTGAGCACATGAAAAAAGATTGTATCTTTGGCATTAACGGCCCGGTCATCACCGTGAAAGAATCCCACAGCTTTTCCATGATGGAAATGGTGTATGTGGGCAATGACCATCTGGTCGGCGAGGTCATCGGCGTCAACGACCGCGTCACCACAATCCAATGCTATGAGGAGACCACGGGGCTGCGGCCTGGTGAGCCAGTGGAAGGCACCGGCGCGCCGATGAACGTTACCCTGGGCCCCGGCATTCTGGACAACATTTTCGACGGCATCGAACGTCCGCTGAAGAAAATTGCGGCGAGTGCCGGCGCATTTATCGCACGCGGCAGCAACGTCCCTGCCCTGAATCCGGACCGTGTCTGGCACGTGACGATGAAAGTCAAGGTGGGCGACGAGCTGAAGGGCGGCGACATTTATGCCACCTGCCCAGAGACCAGAATCATTGAGCACCGCTGCATGGTGCCCCCGAAGATGTCCGGCAAGGTCACCTTTGTGGCGCCGGACGGCGACTATAAAGTCAACGACCGCGTTGTGGAGTTGACCGATGCGGACGGCGAAGTGCACAAGCTGACGCTTTGCCAGAAGTGGCCGATCAAGCAGGCGCGTCCCTGCGCCAAGCATCTGCCGAACACCATTCCGCTGATTACCGGCCAGCGCATCATCGACACCATGTTCCCAATCGCCAAGGGCGGCGCCGCCGCAATTCCGGGCGGTTTCGGAACAGGCAAAACGATGACCCAGCATCAGCTGGCAAAGTGGTGCGATGCAGACATCATCATTTACGTCGGCTGCGGCGAACGCGGCAACGAGATGAGCCAGGTGCTCGACGAGTTCAGCCAATTAATTGACCCGAAGAGCGGCCGCCCCATGACAGACCGTACGGTGCTGATCGCGAATACCAGTAACATGCCTGTGGCTGCACGTGAGGCATCCATTTATACAGGCGTCACACTGGCCGAGTATTACCGCGACATGGGGTATGACGTGGCCATGATGGCCGACTCCTCCTCTCGTTGGGCAGAGGCGCTGCGTGAGATCAGCGGCCGTCTGGAAGAGATGCCCGCTGAGGAAGGCTTCCCGGCCTATCTGCCCAGCCGTCTGGCACAATTCTATGAACGTGCGGGCATGGTCGAGAACCTGAATGGCAGTGATGGCTCCGTTACGCTGATTGGCGCTGTCTCCCCTGCCGGCGGCGACTTCTCCGAGCCTGTCACACAGAATACCAAGCGTTTTACCCGCTGCTTCTGGGCGTTGGATAAATCCCTGGCTTATGCCCGCCACTATCCGGCTATCAACTGGATGGACAGCTACAGTGAGTATGAACCCGATCTGGAGCCATGGTATAACGAGCACCTCGGCGAAGAATTCGTCCGCTATCATAAGGGTATCAACAGTATCCTGCAGGAAGAGAGCAAGCTGATGGAAATCGTCAAGCTGATTGGCGCAGACGTGCTGCCCGACGACCAAAAGCTGGTCATTGAAATTGCACGTGTGGTGCGTGTCGGCTTCTTGCAGCAGAACGCCTTCCATAAGGACGACACCTTTGTCCCGATGGAAAAGCAGAAGCTGATGATGAAGACGATTCTATACCTGTATGACAAAGCCAAGCAGCTCGTTGCGGCGAGCGTGCCAATTTCCAGCATCTTGGCGACCGGCCTGTTTGATAAAATTGTAAAGATGAAATACGATGTCCCGAACGACCATCTGGAGAAATTCGACGATTATTTCAAAGAGATCGACGAAGCCATGGCCGGCATTGTGAAGGCTTGAGGAGGTGTGCAGGATGATTCTGGATTATGTAGGTGTAAAAGAGATCAACGGTTCCTTCATTGTCCTGGACGATGTGCCGAACGCCTCCGCTGAGGAAATGGTTACCATCCATCTGGACAGCGGCGAAGTCCGCCAGGGCCGCATTGTGCAAATCGAGGGTAACCGCGTCTTTGTGCAGGTGTTCGAGGGGTCCAACGGCATTTCGCTAGACAACACGGAAACCCGCCTGGAGGGTCACCCGATGGAATTGCCGCTTTCCCCGGAAATCCTGGGCCGTGTTTTTAACGGTTCCGGCGAGCCGATTGACGGTCTGGGCGACATCTTCCCGGTAAAGCGCGCCGACATCAACGGCACGCCAATCAACCCCGTCAGCCGTGTTTATCCACAGAACTACATCAACACGGGTATTTCCACCATTGATACGCTGATGACCCTGATTCGCGGCCAGAAGCTGCCGATTTTCTCCGGCGATGGTATGAAGCACAACGAGCTGGCCGTGCAGATTGCGCGCCAGGCAAAGATTGTTGACAAAAACGGGGAGAACAACTTCTGCATCGTGTTTGCGGCCATGGGCGTCAAAAACGACGTTGCGGAATATTTCCGCCAAAGCTTTGAAAACAGCGGCGTACTTGGCCGCGTTGTGATGTTCCTGAACCTGGCAAACGACCCGATTACCGAACGTGTGCTGGCGCCGCGTTGTGCGCTGACCGCCGCCGAGTATCTGGCGTTTGACCTGGGAATGCATGTGCTGGTCATCATGACCGATATGACAAGCTATTGCGAAGCGCTGCGTGAGACTTCCTCCAGTAAGGGCGAAATCCCAGGCCGTAAAGGTTACCCAGGCTATCTATACAGCGACCTGGCATCCCTTTATGAACGTGCAGGCATTGTGCGTGGCAAAAATGGCAGCGTAACGCAGATCCCGATTTTGACCATGCCGAACGATGACGTGACGCACCCGGTGCCTGACCTGACTGGTTATATTACAGAAGGTCAGATTCAGCTTGACCGCGGGCTGGATGCAGCCGGCATTTATCCGCCAGTCAGCGTTTTGCCGTCGCTGTCTCGTCTGATGAAGGATGGCATCGGCGAGGGCTTCACCCGTGAGGATCACAGTGCCGTTTCCAACCAGCTTTTCGCTTCCTATTCTAAGGTGATGGAGGCGCGCTCGCTGGCTTCTGTTATCGGCGAAGAAGAGCTCTCCCCTGTCGATAAACAATATATACAATTTGGCAAGCTCTTTGAGGCCAAGTTCGTCAATCAGGGCTTTGACGAGAACCGCACGATCGAGCAGAGCCTGGATCTGGGCTGGGAGTTGCTGGCCACGTTGCCGCGCGGCGAATTGGACCGTGTGGACGACGCGATTCTGGACAAATATTATGAGCCGGCCAAAAAGCGCGTAGCTGCAGAGGCTGCAGGCAAAAAGGCGGCCGACGAGCCTGCCGCCGAAACAAAGTAGGCCCCCTGATTAACTGAGAATGGAGGTGTGCGTATGGCAAACAATGCGGTGCCTACCAAAGGCAACCTGCTCGCCACCAAAAAATCGTTGCAGCTGAGCCGCACTGGTTTCGAGCTGCTGGACCGCAAACGCAATATCCTCATCCGCGAAATGATGCAGCTGATCGACCGGGCCAATGAAATCCAGTCCAAGATCGACGACACCTATACCGCGGCTTATGCCGCCCTGCAGACGGCCAGCATTACGCTTGGCAACTGCCAGGACCTGGCCTGCACAGTCCCGCTGGACAATGGCTTGAATGTCGCCTACCGCAGCGTCATGGGGGTAGAGATCCCGATGGTAGAGTTGGAAAAGACGGAACCCACTGAAGTGGTGCCGTTTGGCCTGGCGAATACGAACACACAACTCGACATCGCTTACTGCAAGTTCCAACAGGTTAAGGAATTGACTGCCGAACTTGCGGAGGTGGAAAACAGCGTATATCGTCTGGCAGACGCCATCAAAAAGACCCAAAAGCGTGCCAACGCTTTGAAGAATATCATGATTCCGCGCTTTACGGCAACCGTAAAGATCATTACGGAAGCGCTGGAAGAAAAAGACCGCGAGGAATTCTCTCGTATGAAGGTCATCAAGAATCAAAAACTGAAAGCGGCCCGGTTGGAGGAAGAACTCAAAGCGGAAAAAGCGGCGGCTGCCGCAGAATAAAACGCATGCGCATTTGGGCGATCTCCGAAAACGGATTGTGAAAAAGGAAGAGGCCTTCTGTTGTAGAACGGACTACAACAGAAGGCCCTTTTATTTTTGAAATATACACAAAAGCGCCGCTGCCATCTCCGAAACAATGGCAGCAGCCTTTGAAAAAGTCGGTAATCCCCCACAAATAGCGTTCCTGGGCAATGCTCTGCGCCTCTTCAGATATTCAAGTCGCGGACAAAGCTATCCACTTCCTCTTCCGGCACACCAAACTTTAAATCCTGGGAATGCAGCAGCGCGATGTTCTCCACATAGCGCAGTGTTTCACCTGGCTCGACCGTGGTCAGCGGCGACAGGGAGCGCAGCTCTGCATAATCGTTACAAATATAGGTTTCCAGCGAGGAGCCAAAGTCCGGATACGCCTGCCCCTGTGCATAGACAAAGCGTTTGAGTACCGTGACGCCGCGATTGGAATAGGCGGCCCAACCCATCACGTCGTTGACGCCGAATTTCAACATCCGGTCAGCCGGCGCCTGCTGCGCCAGAATATAGCGGTCGCCCAGATAGAGCCGTTCATCCCGAAACGAAGAAAATGGCCACAGCGTCACGTTGCGGTTGGGCAGATGCTTCTCGTCACGCGCGCGGTTTTGCGGGATAATCGCCACGCCGCCTGGCGCAAGCATTGTGCAGCCGCACAGAGAAAGGCGCTTCTCCTCACGCGCACAGTTTTTCAACTTGTGTACGATCATCAAGTCTGAGGCATCCTCCCCCATCATGACTTCAAACGACAGTTGGAGGTCATTTTCTTTCTGGCGCGGCGGTGTAAAACTGACGCCGCCATTCAACAGGCCATAGACAACCGGCTCATTGTCCGGATAATAGGACTGCGGCATGCGGTCTGGTGCAATGGTGACCCGGTGGCCGCCATAGACGTGGTAAGCCGCATCCGTTCCATAATACGATTTGAGTTCCTCGTTTGCATGGACATGCCGGCCCTCATTGTCGAAAAACAGCAAATTGGGACCGTCCAAAAAACCGATGGACACAATGCGCGGCCCATAGTCTATCGAGACCATTACGTGAATCAGATGATTTGTCAGGCTGATGCAGTGTCCAAAGCCTGCATAGGAACTTTCTTTAATTTCAATTGCCAATGCTTTCCCCTCCCCTATGCGAAAGCGCCAGAACGCCCGTCGTCAGGTCCAGCCCCGCCGGCGCAGGCGTCGGCAGACACAGCGCCCATATATCCGTTGCTGTATTTTCTAATTCAAACACGGACTGTCCCCGGCTGTCAAGTCGGAAGCGGTCGGAAGCGCGCGTCACCAGCGGCAAAATGGCCTTCTGCTTGGCGCGCGCAAGGATTTCCCGCCCCGCGTCGGCAAAGCCCAGCACCCGCAGATAGGGCGGCGTGGCCTCTGCCATACCGGCGCGCAGGCCCAAAAATGCAGAAA